>Ga0335070_10007739_pt1 | contig 12591 bp, 7 predicted proteins | sample Lox_Sample_13_FD_206722 | JGI IMG/M metagenome (GOLD analysis project Ga0335070, IMG submission 206722) | Soil microbial communities from Loxahatchee National Wildlife Refuge, Florida, United States - Lox_Sample_1.3 | ecosystem: Environmental > Terrestrial > Soil > Wetlands | place: USA: Florida...
TCTCTGTCGAGCCGGACGGGATCATCACAAAGCCCATCAGCCGTGACGTCCTGCTGAAGGCGGTCGAAGCGCGACTGGCAATCTCGAACCAGGTCCTGTCGGGACGAGAACGCAACCAGCCGTCAACGCTTGCCAGCGGCGGTCCTTCCCACGCGCGGGCGAGCGGTCCCGCCGGCTCTGTCGTTGAGATGGGGCAGGCGTCGGTACTTGTGGTGGCGTTGCGCAACTTTGTTTCTCTGGCCCGCGCAATGAGCGCGAAGCCCCTGAGTGCGCTGCTGGGACGTTTCGTCTCGGCAGTAACGGACGTCGTCGCGGAGCAACAGGGTTGGATCGTGCGAGCGGACGCGGCTAGGCTCGTAGTCCTGTTCGAGGACAGCAGGAAGACTGACCGGCAGCATGCGTTTCGCGCCATTGCGTCGGCGCTGAACGTGGTGCTCGCCGCCCGTCAGGTCAAGCGAGCGCATGATGCGAGACCGAGCAGTCATTATCCCGATTTGTCGGTTGGCTGCGGTGTCCACACGGGCGAAGTCGTGATTGCGCGGCTGCCAGGCGAGGGGCAGCTCGCGCTGACGCTCGCCGGGCCTACAGCCGACTTGGCCCAGCGCCTCGATGGCCGGGCGAAAGGTTTGGGCTGGAGTATAGCAGCGACTGAAGCGGCGGTCCTGGCGTCGGGTGGACGCTTTCACTTTGGGCGCGATGCTGCATTAACGGACACCGATCACGACCTGACGTTTGCGATTTCTGAGGTACTGGGCTACAACCCTGGATTCGCCACGCCAGGCGAGTTGCCGCGCATGGCCGATGTGAGCGAAGCCGTGCTCGCGAATACGATGCTCGCTCGACTGGCAGGCGACATCGATCAGTCGTCGGCGGATACGACGATCGTGATCAGCGCCAGCCGCCGGCCGAAGGGCGAGGACATGCCGGAGGTTCCAGCGAGACGGTTGGTCCGCCGCATCGGCGGCGGTCTCCGGGTGACCGCGTACCTGGCCATCCACACGCCCAGTGGCCGCGACGAGCTCGTCAAGTTCGTGAGGACCGGAGAACTGACGCCCGCTTTCGTGGCTGCCTACCTAGGCAGATACAGAGCGGTTGCCACTCTGGAACAGCGCAATGTCGTGACAGTCCATGAGGTATCCGAGATTGGGGAGGGGGGCTTGGTCGCCGTCGAGCATCTGCCCGGTGGCCATCTGCTCGATGCCATCCGCCACAAGTTGCCCGTTGGCCAGGCTCTGAGATGCCTTGCAGAGATGTGCCTTGCGCTGGACGGGATCCATCGAGCAGGGCTCTGCCACGGTGCACTTCGTGCGGAGCACTTCCGGTTCCGCGAGGATGGCGTTCTGGTGCTGGCCGATATCAACGCGACCGCGCATGCGATCGTGTCATCGGGCGATGTAGCTGCGGGCGAGGGTGTTCGGGCGGATTTCCGGGCGGCCGGCGTAATCCTACATGCCATGCTGACAGGGGAGGTTCCGCACGACGACGTCGGAGCCCACCCAGCTGACAGCACGATGCGCCTCCCGCTGCCGCTATCCCCGTTACAACCCTGCTTGGACGCTTTGCTGGGGGCCCGCAGCGTTCGCCCTATTGAAGCTGCAGAAGATGTGATCGTGGAACTACTCGCGCTCAAGCACCTTTTCCCCTTTGACATTGAGCCGCTTGGCACCCGTCCCAAGTTCGGGTGACGGGCACTTGCCACATCCTAATGCGGCAGCTTATTCTCAAGTTAGGTTAGCAGTGCTCGTTAAGTGATTGGTATACAAAGCGGGACGCCACGCCGAGCGCGTTGCGGCGTCAGGAAGGCGTGTCTAAAATTTCCTTATTTAACCTAGCGATAGGAGATGGCAAGCCGCCCGTGAGCGGCGCCCGACTCCGTCGGAAAGGCGGGTTCGCGCGCAATGCAGGGCGAGCCCTGTGGCTGGTGATAGGGTTCGTCAGTTGCGTCGCTCCGGTCCCGGCGCAGCAGGAGCCGGCACGCGACCAGTTCAGGCAGCAGGAAGCTCAGCGCTACCCGCCGCCTGCCAACGCACCGATCGCCGTTCCCCTTCCGAGTCAGCCCCCGTACATCACCAACGCTCCTTCCTCGCAACCCAGCACCGCCGCGCCGCGGGTGCAGGAACGCCCGCCCGTCGCGCAGCCGCACGAGCCACCGCGCCGGGCCGAACCCGAGCATAGACTGGAATTTCAGGATCTGGTCGCGCTTGCGCTCGGGCACGACCTGCCGCGCTTCGGTCGCGACCTCTTCAGCGAGCCACCTTCCACCTTCGCCCCGCTCGATCAGATCGCGGTGCCGGCCGACTACGTTGTCGGCCCCGGCGACGAGATCGTCGTGCGCGCTTGGGGGCAGCTGGACGTCGACTACCGCGCCGTGGTGGATCGGGACGGCCGCATCTACATCCCCAAGGTCGGCAGCATCGCGGTCGCCGGGCTTCCGTACCAGAATCTCGAGTCCCAGGTGCGCAAGGCGCTCGGACGGGTGTTCAGGAATTTTGAGCTCAGCGTCGGGCTGGGCCAGCTGCGGTCGATCCAGGTCTTCGTAGTAGGCCATGCCAGGCGCCCCGGGAGCTATGTGATCAGCTCTCTAAGCACCCTGGTGAACGCGTTGTTCGCCTCTGGCGGACCGTCACCCAAGGGTTCGATGCGTAGCATCCAGCTCAAACGCGGCAAGGAGGTGGTGACCGAGTTCGACCTCTACGACTTGCTGCTGCGCGGCGACAAGTCGAAAGACGCCAGGCTGCTGCCCGGCGATGTGATCTTCATCCCTGCAGTCGGACCGCTCGCCGCCATCGCCGGCAGCGTCAATGTGCCAGCCATCTACGAAATCAAGCCCAAGACCACGGTTCACCAGCTGATCGACATGGCTGGCGGCTTGGCTGCCACGGCGGACGGCAGCAGCATCACACTCGAACGCATCCACAACAGGCGCACGCGGGTGGTCGACCGGCTGGCGCTCGTCGATCCTGATCTGGGGCGTAGTCTGGCCGACGGCGATGTCATCAACGTGCACACGTTGTCACCGCGCATCCGTAACGCGGTGACGTTGCGCGGAAACGTCGCTGAGACCGTCCGCATTCCCTGGCGCGAAGGCATGCGCATCCGCGACTTGATCCCGGAGCCGGACGTGCTGGTGGTGCCCGGCTACTGGCTCCGGAAGAACCTGTCCGGCCGCACCGAGAGCTGGCTGCGGGACGGGCGCGAGCCTGTGCCGTCCGACCGGCGGGGCGACGCGGACGCGGATACCGACCGGCGCGTGGAGCGCGAAGGCGAGCGGCGCGCCCTGCGCGATCCCGAGCGGCGCGACCCGGTCAAGGTGCGCAACGATTTGGTGCGCGGCAGCCCGGACATCAACTGGGACTACGCGGTTATCGAGCGGTTTGACGCGACGGCGCTCAAGACTCAGCTCCTGCCTTTCAACCTGGGCGACGTGGTGCTCAAGGGCGATCAGCAGCAGAACTTGCCGTTGATGCCGGGGGACATCATCACGGTGTTCTCGGCAAGCGACATCCAGGTGCCCCAGGCGAAGCAGTCGAAGTACATCCGGCTCGAGGGGGAGTTCAAGGCCCCCGGCGTGTATCAGATCCTTCCCGGCGAGACGCTGCGCAAACTGCTTCAGCGTGTCGGGGGCGCGACCGATAACGCATACATGTATGGAGCCGAGTTTACTCGCGAATCCACCCGGCGCGAGCAGCAGCAGCGCCTGAACGAGGCGATCGACCGGCTGGAGCTGGAAGCGCAACGCGCCGCGCTCGCGCGCAGCCAAGGCGTGATTGCTCCCGAGCAGGCGCAGAGCCTCAACCAGCAAGCGGCCGCTCAGGCTGCCCTGCTGGCCAAACTGCGCAGTGTCCAGGCCACCGGCCGCATCGTGCTCGGGATGCCGAGCAGCGGCGCGAAGCTCACTAATCTGCCGGACCTGACGCTGGAGGACGGAGACCGTCTATACCTGCCTCCGCTGCCGGGAACGGTGAGCGTCTTCGGCTCCGTCTACAACCAGAATTCCTATCTCTACGACCGAGGCGCCACCGCCTCGCATTACCTCGCCCTGGCGGGCGGCCCGACTAAGGATGCAGACCGGGGCAGCATCTACCTGGTCCGGGCCGACGGCTCCGTCGTCAGCACCCGACAGCGCGGCTGGTTCGGCAGCGTCAAGGGAGAGACGATGATGCCGGGCGATGCTGTCGTTGTCCCCGAGAATTTCGAGCGCTTCAACTTCACCAAGGAACTGAAGGACTGGACGCAGATCTTCTTCCAGTTCGCGTTAGGGGTCGCAGGGCTGAAGGTGCTGCACGACCTATGAGCATGTCGCCGGCCCATCCCACCATGCAGCCTCGCGCGCCCGTTGCTGCGACCGAGGCTTCGGGCGTGAGCGGCAACCGAGGGACTCGCACGAGCACTGTGTCGCCGCTGCGCGATGAAAGCCAAGGGCGAGGGGCCGTGGAGCTTCCCGCACCGCGCCTGCGGGATCTTGTGCTCGTGCTCGCCAAGCACGGGAAGCTGTTACTCGGCGGCCCGGTCGCAGCCGCCCTGATCGCGACAGTGGTGGTCCTTCTCATTCCCAATATGTACACGGCGACGGCGCGCATCCTTCCGCCGCAGCAACAGCAATCGGCGGCTGCCGCGTTGCTCGGGCAGCTCACGGGCTTGGCCGCCGCGAGCGGAGGCTCGCTCGCCCTCAGGAGCCAGGGCGACATGTTCGTCGCGATGCTCAAGAGCCGCACGGTCGCGGACAACCTGGTGCAACAGTTCGATCTGCGGCGCGTGTACGGCGAGGATACGGTCACCGACGCGCGCAAGCGCCTGGCCGGCAGAACCGACGTGTCCAACGGGCGGGACGGGGTCATCAAGATCGACGTGGAGGATCGAGATCCCAAGCGCGCGGCCGACCTCGCCAATGCGTACGTGGCCGAGTTGGAAAACCTCACGCTCAAGCTGACGGTGAGCGAGGCGGGACAGCGCAGGCTGTTCTTCGAGAAGCAACTGCTCAAGGCCAAGAGCGACCTGACGCAGGCCGAGGTCGCGTTGCAGCGATTCCAGGAGAAGGCCGGGCTCATCGCCCCCGAGGCTCAGGCCAGTATGACAGTGTCGATCGCGGCCAATCTGCGGGCACAGGTGACGGCCAAGGAAGTGCAGCTGTCCGCCCTGCGGGCGTTCGCGACCAAGGACAACCCCGATCTGGTGCGCACCGAGGAGGAACTGGCCACGCTGCGCGAGCAGCTGGCGAAGATGGAGCGCGACGCGGGCAAGCTGCGCGGGGACGTGTTGGTTCCGGTGGGCCGCGCCCCTGAAGTCGCCGGCGAGTACGTGCAGCGCTATCGCGACATGAAGTATTTCGAGACGCTCTTCCAGCTGCTGGCCAAGCAGTATGAGATCGCTCGCATCGACGAAGCCAGGGACGCGGTGGTCGTTCAGGTGCTGGACAGTGCCGTCGTGCCCGAGAAGAAAAGCGGGCCGATGCGCGCGCTCGTCGTCTTGGTGACGGCACTGGTCGTGTTGTTCCTGGCCCTGCCGGCCGCCCTTGCGTTGGAAGCCGTTCGCAATTCGCGGGCACACCCTGGCGTCCGCAACAAGCCTGCTGCGTTGCACGCGTAGTGAAGGCCCGGATGAGCGGCGTGGCTGAACGATGGTCCGGGTCGCGTACCGCCTGCGCTCAACGGCCTGCACCCGGGAGGCCCGGTTGGGAAGCAAGCTGATCCGGGCTCTGATCCCGGCGACGATGCCGGGATGGGGCGCACAGGCGGCCCGCACCTTCGGCGTCAACGCGCTCGGTATGGGACTGGGTTTTGCGCTGCAACTGGTGCTGGCTCGCGCGCTCGGTGTCGTCGAGTACGGGCGTTACGTCTACGTCATCACCTGGGTCACGATAGTCAGCATCGCATGCCTGCTGGGGTACGACACCGCGAGCCTGCGATTCGTGGCCGAGCATCGCGCGCGCGGCGAGGACGCCGCAGCGCGCGGATTCATGGAGCAAGCCCAGCAATACGCTCTGATGCTGTCCGTGGCGCTGGCTGCGCTGCTCTTCGTCCTGGCTCTGATGGCCGACGGCGGAGCGGTGCACGCGCAACTTCGCTCCTATGCCGTGGGCGCGCTGCTGCTGCCCATGACCGTGCTCTTTCACCTGCACGGGTACTTCCTTCAGGCATTGAAACGCGCGGACGAAGCGCTGGCATTGCAGCTGGTCATGCGTCCCTTGCTGCTCATTTCGGGATGTATCGCACTGGTCGTATACCTGCGCCCTCCGGATGCCTTCCGCGCTTTGGTGCTCACGCTGGCGGCCACGGCGCTGGTGGTGGGGCTGGAGGTATGGCGCGTCCGTCGCTTGGCTCCGGCGACGTCTGCGCCGGTGCGAGACGAGACCCTGCGCCGGCGCTGGCGCGGCACCGCGCGCTCCCTGTTCCTGGTCACTCTTGCGCACCAAGTGCTCGCGAACGGAGACGTGCTGGTCGTGGCGCTGGTGATCGGGACGTCGGATGCGGGGGTGTATGCGGTCGCGGCCAAGCTCGCGGCGATCGTGAGCTTCGCCACTTCGTCGATCAACTTCGTGCTTGCACCGACCATCGCTGACCTGCACGCCCGTGGCCGTCGGGGAGAACTGCAGGCCGCGGTCAACACCGCTACCCGGGCCGCGCTCGGTTACGCCGTCCCGGTTCTCGCCGTCATGCTCGCCGGCGGCGGCTGGCTGCTGAGCCGATTCGGCCCGAGCTTCGAACAGGGGTACACCGCACTGATCCTTCTCTGCCTGGGGCAGGCGGCGGTCGCGTTCAACGGGGCCGTCGGGTTTCTGTTGACGATGACCGGCCACCAGGACAGCGCGTTGCGAGTGGTCAGCGTGACTGTGCTGCTGATGCTCGTGCTCGCGTCGATCTTCGCGCATTGGTGGGGAATCGCGGGCGTGGCGGCAGCCGCCGCGATCGCGCAGGGCGCGCGCGGCATCGCGCTGGGACGATGCGTGCACCGACACCTGGGGCTGCGCGGGAGCGTGGCGGCGTGATGAGCAGCAAAGAAGCCTTGGACGGTCGCGTCTCGATGCCGGCCACAGGCAGCTCGCGCGGCCCAGCGGTCGGCGCGGCGCGCGCCGGCCTGGTGGATGGCTCCACTGTCGCATCATGGCAGCCCACTCGGGGGGCGCCGACGACCGGGCTGCCGAGCAGGGAAGCTGGCGAGGGCAGCATGCGCGGCACTTCACTGCGCGCGCCAGTGTGGTTTCCGTGGCTACAACCGGCGCAAGACTCGCCGACGCTCCTCCCGGCCATGCTGCGCGGTGTCGCCGGGCTGGCGATCGGCGGCTTGCTGGTCGCCCTAAACCAGCCGCGTGTCGGTCTGTTGGTGTGCGCCCTATCCCTGGCGGTTGTCCTGGGTTGCGTCGCGTCGCCGCGCGCGCAGGCCCGGCTCGACGCTTGGTTTCGGCGGGCTGGTCTGTGGCTCGGCAAAGGCGTCTCATGGCTCGTGCTGGTGCCGGCATTCCTCGTGGTCTTCACGTTGGCGCGCGGCTGGATACGATTGACGGGGGCGAATCCGCTCGAGTTTGGGGTGCGCGACGCCCCGACCTACTGGCTGGCGGCCGACGATCCCCGCCGCAAGCTTCGCTACGCATCGTCGATGTTCGCCAGCGAACGGGTGATTCGCCGAGGCCCCTCTCCGGCCGTGTGGGTCACCGTCGTCGCCGTGCTGTTGCTCAGCGCGGAAGGGGCGCTCCGGCTCTGGGGGTTCGGCTCACCGGTACTCTACGTCCCGGACGCGCAGGTCGGCTTCTATCCCGCACCGAACCAGCGCACCGACCGGTACGCGGGGCGCATCGAGATCAACGCCTTCGGGATGCGTGGGCCGCCCTACCGACCGGAGAAGCCGGCAGGCACCTTCCGCGTGTTCATGATCGGCGATTCCACGTTGTACGGCGGCTCCTATGTCGATCAGCAGCAGCTCTACTCGCGCCTGTTGGAGAGGCAGCTGAGTCAGGCTGCAGGCGGGCGGCTCGTGGAGGTCCTGGCGATCGGCGTCAATGCCTGGGGACCGTTCCACGAAATCGGGTATTTGGAGAAGTTCGGCACCTTCGATGCCGACCTGGCCGTGGTCTGTCTGCCGACCGAAGACCTCTACCGGCCGCACTACGGACTCGAGAAGGTTCCGTTCCACTCGGTTCGACATCCACCGTTTCTGGCGTGGGAGGAACTGCTTGCGCATCTGGCGTGGCGCCTGCGCGAAACCCAGATCGGTCCGCCTTCAGCCGAAGAGCGTGCTTATCGCGCTGCGCAGGGGCTGGGAGCGTATGCGCGGCTGGCTGGCCTGCTGGCGGAGCGCGGCGCCGAAGTCAGCTTCCAGGTGCTGCCAAGCCGTCAGGCCGGAGCCGGGGATGCCGCTCCCGAGGTCGAAGCGCGCGACGTGGCCCGCTTGCGGGCGACGCTGCAGTCGGCGTCGGCAACCGAGGTCGCATTCCCGTTGGGGCTGTTCCGCGGCGCGCAAGGGCGGATCTATCACGATGGATCCCATCTGGACATCGACGGTCACCGGCTGTATGCGACTTATTTGCGCGACGAAGTAATCGCCAAGAGCCGCCGCTGGAAACACTGGGTCGGCGTCGTCTCCGCCCCACCCCGAAACGGGCCGCGCACGTGAACGTCCTCGGCGTCAGCGCGCTGTATCACGACAGCGCTGCGTGTCTGATTCGAGACGGCGAGATCATCGCCGCTGCGCAAGAGGAGCGTTTCACGAGGAAGAAGCACGACGCGCGGCTGCCGATCAACGCGATCTCCTACTGCCTCGCGGAGGGTGCAGTCAAGCGCGGGGAGCTGGATGTGGTCGTGTTTTATGAAAAGCCGCTCAGCAAGCTGGTGCGAATGCTCGCCGCGCACGCCTGGGTGGCGCCGCGCGGCCTGAGATCATTTCTCGCCGGCGTACCGGCGTGGCTGCGCGACAAGGGCTGGGTCGGCTACCACCTGGAGCGGTTGCTGGTGCAGGCCGGGCAGGCGAGACCGCGGAAGTTCTACTTCTCCGAGCACCACCTCTCGCACGCCGCGAGCGCGTTCTATCCGTCGCCGTTCGAGGAAGCGGCGGTGCTTACCGTGGACGGCGTGGGGGAGTGGTGCTCGACGGCAATCTCCATCGGCGAAGGGCGCAGCCTGCGCACGATCTACGAGCAACGCTTCCCCCACTCGCTGGGCTTGCTCTACAGCGCCTTTACCTATTTCGCCGGCTTCAAGGTGAACTCTGGCGAGTACAAGCTGATGGGCCTGGCGCCCTACGGCGAGCCGGTCTACGCCGACCTGATCCGCGAGAGGTTGATCGACATTCGCGAGGATGGCTCGTTCCGGCTCAATCTGGGCTATTTCGGCTACCTCGACGAATTGCGCATGACCAACGAAGCGTTTGCGCGGCTGTTCGGGGGGCCTGGGCGCGAGCCGGAATCGGCATTGACCCAGCGTGAGATGGATCTGGCCGCATCGATCCAGGCGATTACCGACGAAGTGATGGGAAAGATGGCGCGTTATGCGCGCGTCGTGACGGGCAAGCGCAACCTGTGCATGGCTGGGGGCGTGGCGCTCAACTGTGTCGCGAACGGGAAGATCTTGCGCGACGCGGTGTTCGACGACATCTGGATCCAGCCGGCTGCCGGCGATGCGGGCGGATCCATCGGAGCCGCGCTGTATGCGTGGCACCAGGTGCTCGGCCATGAGCGGCGGCCGCAGCAACCGGACGGCATGCGTGGCGCACTGCTCGGGCCGGGCTTCACCAACCAGCAGATCGAAGCGTTCCTGGCGCACAACGGGCTGCCCTATCGCCGCTTGGAGCGGTGCGAACGCGACCGCTACCTCGCCCGGGCATTGGCCGCGGAGAAGGTGGTCGGCGTCCTGCAAGGGCGAACGGAGTTCGGCCCCCGCGCGCTCGGATCGCGCTCCATCCTGGCCGACGCGCGCAGTCCGAGAATGCAGTCGCACATCAACCTGGCGACGAAAATGCGCGAGAGCTTCCGGCCGTTCGCGCCGATCGTTCTCAAGCAGGACGCGCAGGATTATTTCGAGCGGGTTCGCGAGTCGCCGTACATGCTGCTCATCGACAACCTGCGGCCGGAGCGTTGCATCCGCCGCACGGCCAGGAGCGGGGATATCGTGGAGTGGATCAATACCCCGCGATCGGACGTTCCGGGCATCACGCACGTCGACTACACCGCGCGCGTCCAGACCGTCGACCCGGAGCGCCATGGCGCGGTCCACGGGATCCTGGTGGAGTTCAAGAGACTCACCGGTTACGGCATTCTCCTGAACACCAGCTTCAACGTTCGCAGCGAGCCGATCGTGTGCACGCCGGAGGATGCGTACCGATGCTTCATGCGCACCGGCCTTGACGTCCTGGTCCTGGAGGATTGCGTGCTGGAGAAGGCCGAGCAGCCGAGCTGGCGGGAGGCGGCGGACTGGAAAGAGGAGTTCGGACTGGATTGAAGACGGGTCTTCTCCTCTTGGCATGGGTCGCTCGCATGATCCGCGACGTGCTGTGGCTTGGTGTAGCCAACCGCAGCATGGGATTGAGCATCGCCATCCTGCTTCTGCTCGTACTGGGCATCGTGTCGATCGGCGCGCAGATCTCCGCGCCGTTCATCTACACATTGTTCTGAGAGGGTCACGCATTGAGCGGACAGATCACTGCGGGTATGTCGGAGCGCACGCGGATGCCTTCGCCGGCCCTGGATCGGCTGGGGTCTCTGAGCTTGACCATCATATGCGTCGGGGTGCTGGCGAGCTACGTGGGCAGCCTGCTGCTGTACAAGACCTGGTACCTTGCGACGGGGGCGGGGTGCGCGATCGCGCTGCTAGTGGCGTCAGCCGGCGCGGTGCGCGTCGACGGACTCGCCCGTGCGCTGCTTCCCGTGCTGGTCTATTTCGCGTACTTGGCCAGCACGGCACTGTGGGCTGCGGATCCGGCCACCGTGCTCAAATGGGTGGCGATCGATTCCATCGAGATCCCTGTCGTGGGTCTGTTTTACCTCTGGGCGTTGAATAGCAGTTTCCGCACGGAGTGCCGCAGCATGGTCGCGCTTGTGTACGTCTGCATTCCGATTGCGGTTGGGTTGCAGCTCATCGACCCGGACGCGACGCGCTTCGGCTATCGGGCAGTCGCGCTGGGTCCGCTGGTCGTCCCGTTCTGCTGGGTGTCATGGGGCCGCGAGCGCAGTGCTCCTGCTCTGGGAGCGATCGTTGCGGTCCTGGCCGTGCTGCTCATCTCGCGCTCGCGAACGCCGCTCGCCGCTACGCTGATTGCCCTTCTCGCGTCCGCCTGGGCTACCAGCAGGAGTCAGTGGGAGTTCGTGCGCGGGGGAGCGTGGGCTGTGGGGGTGTTGGCTGTCCTGTCGGTGGTCCTTTTGGCCGTGCCCTTTACGCGCCCGTTCCTGGCGGAGACGGTGTCGCGCCTGACCGGCCAGGACATCGAGCTGGGAGACACGATGATCGAGGCCGAGCCATTCGACCAAGTCCGCTGGGACGTGTTCACGAGCGCCGTGGAGCTGTTGTGGAAGCATCAGCCGCTGGGCATGGGGTACATGAACTTCATGGTCTGGTTCGAGGACAACTTCGGCCTCGAGATGCCTTTGCACAATTCTTTCCAGACCTGGGCGCTGGAGGGCGGGGTGCCGTGCCTCGCGATCGTCGCTTGGATCCTCTGGCGCTATTTGCGATCGCTCCGGCTGCCAGCAGCCGCAGGCGATACGGACGCAAAGCTCGAAGCGGCGGCGTTGCGCTGCGCCATGCTGGCCACCTTGGTGATCGGGTTGTTCCATCAGCCGCACCAGGCGCCGATGATGTTCGGCATGCTGGGGATGGCGTGCGCGTTCGCACAGCGTCATTGCGAGCCGCGTTATCTGATCTCTCGCAGCGCGCTGTTTGGCGGCGTCTTGGCTCGCTAGGGCTCGAGCCCGGGAGCGGACGACATGCACGGGGGGTCGGCTCGTTTTGAACCAACCGGGCTAGGGGTCGTTTGAGATCGTGGATGGTGTCATTGATGGACGCGACAGTAGTCGATAACCCCCGCGCGAGACAAGCAGCCGGTTCGTACCGGGCGCCCGTCGGCACCGCGGAGGAGGTTGTACGGCGGCGGCCGATGCGCATCCTGCACTGCATCCCTCACCTCAGCGGGGGCGGGGCGGAACGACAGCTTCGCTACCTGGCCGAGGAGCAAGCGGCGCGTGGCCACGAGGTGCACGTGGCTTACCTCTCCGAGGGAGCGCAGCCCGACCTTCACGGGTGGTCAGGGGTAGGGCTCCATCGCATCGCCTGTCGGGGAAACTACGATCCGCGCATCCTCGCTGGCATACACAGTGTCGCTTCTGCGCTCTCTGCGGACATTGTGCAGAGCTGGGTAATCCAGATGGATGTGGTGGCGGGACTGCTGGCGCGCAGGGGGCGCTTGCGCTGGGTTGTGCGTGAGCCGGCCAGCGAGGAGCATTACTTGGGCTGGAAAGGCAGGCTGCGAGCCATGCTTGCGCGTCGCGCGAGCGCGATTGTGGCGAACTCGAATGCCGGCGCCAGCTACTGGCGTCGCCAGTGCCCTGAAGTGCCGCTGCGCGTCGTGCACAACGGCATTCCGATTCAGGAGATCGAGGCCTGCGCGCTA
>Ga0335070_10007741_pt1 | contig 12588 bp, 11 predicted proteins | sample Lox_Sample_13_FD_206722 | JGI IMG/M metagenome (GOLD analysis project Ga0335070, IMG submission 206722) | Soil microbial communities from Loxahatchee National Wildlife Refuge, Florida, United States - Lox_Sample_1.3 | ecosystem: Environmental > Terrestrial > Soil > Wetlands | place: USA...
GCAATCCGGACACTCCCGTGCGTCGGGTGCGGTCGCGGCGCCGCAAGCGGGACAGCCGTCGCCCGGCACCGCGTCCTGGGGAAGGTCGGGGAACTCGCTGCGCAGGTGTGCCTCGTCGAGCCGCGACGCCGCGGCTGCGTCCTCGTGGCGCACGTAGACGCCGTAGTTCATGGAGTCCGGCCGGCGCAGCCGACCGTCGTCGGAAGCGTCGTCGGGCAGCACCTCGATGCGGTGCGAGATGCCGGCGTCGGCAAGGCGCGCCGACAGGCCTCGCGCGAAGCTCAGCGACGCCTGGCGCACGCACACGAGCTGCGCCGCCGGCGGGAGCTCCTGCGCGCGCGGAGCGACCGGAGCGGAGCCCCCGACCAGGGGGACGCGGCAGTCCGCGCACTCCATCGCGGTGGAGACGTACTCCTCCCCGCACTGCGGGCAGCTCCGGTGCGCCATCGCCGCGCGTCCTCCTGCCGTCGAGGGGCCGTGCTTGACCCCCTCCGACGGGTCGCCCAGGATAGACGAGCGCTCGCTCCGTCGCGCAATGCGGCGGGGGCGCGCCGCGAGGACGACCATGAAGCTCCTCTGGTTCCACCTGATGCCGTATACGCGTCTGCCCGAGGACTTCGCGGAGCGACATCCCTCCGTCTGGGTCGACATCGATTCGCGTCTCTTCGACCCCGCGCTGGCGCACGACATGTACAACGACTTCATGGACGAGCTCGAATACGCCGCCGAGATGGGCTTCGACGGGGTGTGCGTGAACGAGCACCACCAGAACGGCTACGGGCTCATGCCGTCGCCGAACCTGATCGCGTCGACCCTCGCGCGCCGCACGCGCGACGCGGCGATCGTCGTGATGGGCAACTCGCTCGCGCTCTACAACCCGCCGACTCGCGTCGCCGAGGAGATGGCGATGCTCGATTGCATCTCGGGCGGACGCCTCGTGGCGGGCTTTCCCGTCGGCACGCCCATGGACACGTGCTTCGCGTACGGGCAGAACCCCAGCCAGCTCCGGCAGCGCTATCACGAGGCCCACGACCTGATCGTGAAGGCCTGGCAGACGCCGGAGCCGTTCGCGTGGAACGGCCGCTGGAGCAAGCTGCGCTACGTCAACGTCTGGCCGCGCCCGATCCAGCGCCCGCACCCGCCGATCTGGATTCCCGGCGGCGGCTCCATCGAGACCTGGCGCTGGTGCGCGGAAAAGGACTACGTCTACTCCTATCTCTCCTACTTCGGCTACAAGCTCGGCAAGGCCACCATGAATGGCTTCTGGCAGGAGATGGAGCGCCTCGGCAAGGAGCCGAACCCCTACCGCGCGGGCTTCCTGCAGTTCGTCGGCGTCGCCGAGACGCGCGCCGAGGCGATGGACCTCTATCGCGAGGCCGCCGAGTACTTCTACGGGCGCTGTCTGCACGTCGACGCCCGCTATGCCGCGCCGCCGGGATACTCGAGCGAGGCGACGCTGCGCGCGCGGGTGCAGTCGCAGGTGGTCCAGGCGGCGCAGCGCGCGTCGAGCGACCGGCGCACCTACGCCGCGCCCTCGTTCGAGGACATCGTCGAGCAGGGCTTCGTCATCGTCGGCAGCCCCGACGAGGTCGCGGACCAGCTCCGCGAGGTGGCGACGGATCTCCGCGTCGGCCAGCTCATGCTGCTGCTCCAGTTCGGCAACATGAGCCGGCAGCTCACGCTGCACAACACGGAGCTGTTCGCGAAGCGCGTCCTGCCGCAGCTCCGCGATCTGTGGGACGACGACTGGGAGAATCGCTGGTGGCCGCGCCCGCTCGCCGCGTCGGAGCGCCGCGTGCCGCGGGAGGCACCGCGCTCGTGAGCGCGCCGTCGGAGCGCCGCGTCCGGCTGCCGCGCGGCGGCGAGGCGCGCGTCCTCGAGAAGGGCGAGGGCCCGCCGCTCTGCTTCCTCGGCGGACTGCGCGGCCTGCCGCGCTGGCCCGCGTTCCTCGACCGGCTCGCCGCGCGGCGCCACGTGATCGCGCCCTCACTGCCCGGATTCTTCGGCGCGACGGGCCACCAGGATCTCGACGACCTCGCGGACTGGATCGCAGCGGCGCTCGACCTGATCGAGGCCTGCGACGCCGCGGGCGCGGACCTCGTTGGCGCGTCCGTCGGCGGCCTGCTGGCGGCCGAGATCGCGGCGTTCTCTCGCGCATCGGTGCGGCGGCTGGCGTTGATCGCGCCGTTCGGGCTCTTCGACGAGCGCGAGCCGATCGCCGACGTGTTCGCGCTGCGCCGGTCCGAGGTGGCGGGGATGCTATGCGCGGATCCCGCGACCTACGAGGCCTTCCTGGCCATGCCCGAGGCTGAGGACGAGATCGAGTGGCAGGTGCTCTGCGCCCGCGCGGAGGAGGCGGCGGCGCGGCTGCTCTGGCCCTTCGGCGATCTCGGGCTCCGCAAGCGGCTGCACCGCATCGCGGCGCCGACGCTGCTCGTGTGGGGCGCGCGCGACCGCGTGCTGCCGGCGACCTACGCGAAGCGCTTCGCCGACGGGCTCGGCGGACTCGTGCAGATCCGCTCGGTGGAGAACGCCGGCCACATGGCCGAGCTCGACGCGCCGGCCACGGTCGCCGACGCCGTCCTCACGTTCCTGGGCTGATCCGTGCTCGCGCTGCGTCTCGACGAGCGCGGCGCGCGCGTCGCCGATCTGCCGGTGCCGGAGGCGTCGCCCGGCTTCGCGCGCGTGCGCGTCGGGCTCGCGGGCGTGTGCAATACCGACCTCGAGCTCGTGAAGGGCTACATGGGATTTCGCGGCGTGCTCGGACACGAGTTCGTCGGCGTCGTGGACGAGGGCCCTGCGGAGTGGCTCGGGCGCCGCGTGGTGGGCGAGATCAACTTCGCCTGCGGCCGCTGCGAGACCTGCGCGGCCGGTCTGCCGCGCCACTGTCCGCAGCGCAGCGTGATGGGCATCCAGGCCGCAGACGGTGCCTTCGCCGAGTTCGTGCGCGTCCCCGTCGCGAACCTCCACGCCGTGCCGGACGCCGTGCCCGACGCGCGCGCCGTGTTCGTGGAGCCGCTCGCCGCCGCTTGCGAGATCCTCGAGCAGGTGCGGCTCGAGCCGGGCACGCCCTGCCTCGTGCTCGGCGACGGCAAGCTCGGGCTGCTCGTCGCGCAGGTGCTGGCCGCGGCGGGCGGCCGCGTGCGCGCCGTGGGGCGTCACCCCGAGAAGCTGGCGCTGCTCGCGCGGCGCGGCATCGAGACGCACCTCGCGAGCGACTGGCGCCCTGCCCCGACCCCTCTCGTGGTGGAGGCGACGGGCTCCGCGGACGGCTTCCGCGCCGCCGTCGCCGCCACGCGTCCTCGCGGCACGCTCGTGCTGAAGAGCACGCTGGCGGAGCATCCGCGCGTCGACCTCGCGCCGCTCGTGATCCCACGAGATTGCGGTCGTCGGCTCGCGCTGCGGACCGTTCGAGCCGGCGCTCGCCGCGCTCGCCGCCGGGCGCGTCGAGGTCGACGGGCTGGTCTCGCATCGCGTTCCGCTCGCGCGCGCCGAGGACGCGCTCGCCCGGGCCGCCGAGCCGGGAGCCCTCAAGGTGCTGATCGAGCCGCGCGCGGGCTCCTAGTCCTCGATCCGCGCCGCGAGGATCCGCTCCAGGCGCCTCGGCTCCCGGCGCAGGTGCACGGTGCGACCGCCGTGCACCTCGACGAGGCCGGGCTTCGCCCCCTTCGGCTTGCGCACGTTCTTCGCGGGCACGACGTGGACGTCCGCGCGCGTCGCATTCTTGTGTTTGGAGAAGTGGACGGCCAGCTCGCAGGCGTCGAGCACCGCCTCCGACGGGGGATCGCTGCGGCCCTCGGTGCGCAGAATCACGTGGCTGCCGGGAGCGCCGTCGAGGTGGAAGAACAGGTCGTTGCCCCGGGCGAGCCGCGTCGAGAGCAGGTCGTTGGCTTCGTCGCTGCGCCCGACCCAGATCTCCAGCCCGCTCTCGGTGCGATAGCGGCGCGGCACGAGGCGCAGCGGCAGAACGCGCCCGGCGATCTCGCGCTCGCGCGGCTCGCGTTCGCGGCGCTGCGCGGGCGCCGGCGCGTGACGGCCGAGCAGTCGCGCGAGCTCGGGTCGCGCGGCGAGCGCCTCGAGCGCGGCGGCGGCGTCGCCCGCGTCCAGCAGGTCCTGCTCGAGCGCCGCGATCGCGGCGCGCGCCGCGCGCACCGCGTCGCGCTGCGCGCCGCCCTTCGTCAGCGTGCGGACGCCCTTTCGATAGCGCTCGAAGAGGCGCTCGAGGTTCTCGGCGGGCGAGAGCGTGGGATCGAGGGGGATGCGCAGCTCCTCGCCGGTCTCGAAGTCGCGCACGCGCGCCTCCGTGTCGCCGCGCCGCAGACTGCCGAGTGCAGCCTTCAGCAACTCGCCGCGGCGCTCGAGACCGGCGTCCGCCTCCGCCTGCACCAGCTCGGCATCGAGCTTCTCGAGCTTCCGGTCCAGGTTCTTCGCCTCGCGGCGCAGAGCCTGCGCGATGCGCCGCGCCAGCGCCCCGCGCTCCCCCTCGCTCTCGAGCGACGCATAGGTCGCCTCGATGGCGGCGAGCAGCGCGCCGTCGGCCTCGGCCGCGAAGCGGTCCTCGCCGCGGCGCGGCGGGGGCAGCTCGGGCGAGCGATACGGCGCGCCGAGCGCGAGCTCCGCCCGCGTCTCGGCGAGCGGACGCAGCGCCGCGCGCAGGCGGCCCCCCGCGTCGAGCACATAGAGGTTGCTGCGCCGGCCGAAGATCGCGAGCAGGAGCGCGTAGTCGCCCTCCTCCGCGTGCAGCGCGAGCGCCAGCTGGCGGTCGCCGCCTTCGAGCCGGACGCCCGCGACGCTCGCTCCAACCAGATGGGCGCGCACGTACTGCGCAAAGGCGGGCGGCGTCTCCGGCGCTCGCGGCAGGCGCGCGAGGCTCGAGACGCGCGCCGTCTCCGGGTCGCAGCACAGGAGGAGATGAAGCCGACGCTCGGAAGTGTCGGATCCGGCGCGGCCGTAGAGCGTGAGCGCGAGGCCGGGACGCGTCGTCTGCACGGCCGCCTGCACGCGCCGCCCCCGCAGCTCGCGGTCGAGGACGCCGGCCACCCGCTCGAGCTCCGCCAGCGTCAGCATCGTCAAGACTGGCAGCGCGGGCAGTAGTGCGTGCCTCGCTGCCCGATCGAGGTGCGCCGGATCGGCGCCCCGCAGACGCCGCACGGCTCGCCGCCCCGGGCGTAGACGCGGCGCTCGCTCTGGTAGGCGCCGTCGGACCCGTCGGGCGCCACGTAGTCGCTGATGCTCGAGCCGCCGGTCTCGATCGAGCGGCGCAGCACGCGCTGGAGGGCGGCCGCAATGGCGTCGCACTCGCTTCGCGTCACGCGGCCGGCTTGCCGCCCCGGGCGCACTCCGGCCAGGAAGAGCGCCTCGTCCGTGTAGATGTTGCCGACCCCGGCGATCAGCGCCTGGTCGAGCAGTGCGCTCTTGATGGCGACCTCGCGCCCGCGCGTCGCGTCGAAGAGCAGGGCTCCCGTCGCGGCCAGCGCGTCGACCCCGAGGCGCTCGAGGCGCGGATGGCTCTCGCCGTCGCGCAGCAGCAGCACCTTGCCGAACTTGCGCACGTCGCGCAGGAAGACCGCGGCGCCGCCATCGGCGAAGGACAGACACAGATGAGTGTGAGAATCCGGGCGGAAGCGCGCCTGCTCCTCCGGCACCAGCGACGCGCGCCGGGCCGCCGAGAGCAGGCGCGGGCTGCTGGCGCCGGCGGCGAAGAGCTGGCCGGTCATGCCGAGGTGGACCACGAGGCGGCTCGCGTCGTCGAGGGCGCCGACCAGGTACTTGCCGCGCCGCGTGAGCGACGTGACGGTGCGCCCGGCGAGGGCGCGCCGCAGGCGCGCGGGCCGCGTCAGGAAGAAGTAGCTGTCGGTCGTGGTGCGGACGCGCGCGATGCGGCGCCCCACCAGGAGCGGCGCGATGGCGCGCCGCGTGACCTCGACCTCGGGCAGCTCGGGCATGGCTCGTCCAGATAGCGCCGGGTCCCGACGCGCGCTGGCGGGCTCCGCGGGTCCCACCGTTCCCGGACCCCGGTGCCCCGAGGGGAGCGCGAGCCGCCCTCCCTTCCCTCGGCTCCAGCGCGCGGCACGTCGCGCCGACACGCTCGGAACGATCCAGGGGATTCCCCGGTCCGGCCGGGTCACGTCCGCTGGCGCCTCGGAGCAGTGACGGGCATGCAGCGAAGGCCGCGATTCCTTCCCGATCAGCTCGACCGGGTCGCGTACTCGACGTTCTTCCTCGGCGCCGTGGTGCCGCTGCTCGCGCTCGCGGTGACGCTCGAGCGCTTCGTCCTGCCCGAGCTCGACGACCGCACCCTGGCCTTCGCGTGGATGGGGGCCGGCATCTCGATCGGCGTGCTGTCGCTCGGATCCTTCTTCGCGCTGCGCCACATGACGCGCCGGGTCGTCGCACGCATGGATCGCGACAATCGGCGGCTCGCCGCGCTGCTGCGAGTGTCCGGCGAGCTGGGCGACGCGCAGCACCTCTCGCAAGCCACCGAGATCGTGGCCCGCTGCGGAGTCGAGCTGTCGGGCGCGCAGGCAGCCTTCGTGTTCGCGGCGAGCGACGCGGGCGACGCCCCCGCGCTCGCCGCCACCCATGGAGACCTCGCGACGAAGCTCTACGAGGCGTACCGCGAGGACCTCGAGGCGATCGCGCGGCTCGTCCTCGAGTCCGGGCGCCCACTCGTGCGCGACGGCGAGACGGGAGACGGCCTGCGCGCCGTGGCCGTTCCCGTGCCCGGTCCGGGGGGCCCGGCCGGGGCGCTCGTCGTCGCTGCGACCGGCACGGCCGCGGCGACGCTCGCGGAGAGCGACGCGCTGGCGACTCTCGCGGGCCTGGCCGCCGTGGCGATCCACAACGCGGACCTGCGCGACGCCCAGCGGAACTTCTTCTCGCACGTGACGGAGATCCTCGTCCACGCGCTCGATGCGCACCTCGATTTCCACGCCGGCCACAGCGAGCGGGTCGCGCAGCTCGCGAACCGGATGGGTCGCGCGCTGAAGCTGGGCGACGCGGAGCTCCAGCGGCTCCACTTCGCCGCGCTGCTCCACGACATCGGCATGCTGAAGCTCGACCGCACGCAGCAGATGAACTCCCGCACCTGCGACAAGCACGCGCTGATCGGCTCGCGGATGCTGGCGCGCATCCGCCTGTGGAAGGACCTGGCGCCCATCGTCCAGCACCACCACGAGTGGTGGGACGGTCACGGCTATCCGGACGGGCTCGCCGGCGAGGCGATCCCCGTCGAGGCGCGCATCATCGCGGTCTGCGACGCCTTCGACACGATGACCAGCGAACAGAGCTACAAGGCCACCCTGTCGGCCGAGGAGGCGCTGGCCGAGCTCGAGGCGTGCGCGGGCAGCCAGTTCGATCCCGAGCTGGTGCGCGCCTTCCGCGAGCTCGTGGCGGAGGGCGACTCCGCTCCCCGCTGAGCGCTCGCCGAGGGTGGGAATCGGCACATGCTCGTTGACGAACGCTCGTTCATCATGCTAACGAATGTTCGTTCACGAGGAGTCACGATGCCCGGCCCCGTTCCGCCCCCGGCGCCGATCCCGTCCGCCGTCCCCTCCACCCGCGAGCGCATCCTCGACGTCGCCGAGGCGCTCTTCGCCGAGCAGGGCTTCGCGGGCACCTCGGTGCGCGACATCGCCGCCGCGGCCGGACTCACCGCGGCCAGCCTCTACAACCACTTCGACGGCAAGGAGGCGCTGTACGAGGCCGTGCTCGAGCGCGGCATCCGCCCGCTCGTCGTGCTGATGCAAGGCCGCGCGGGCGGCGAGCCCGCCGACGAGACGGCGGCCGAGCTCGTCGGCGCGGTGATGGAGCATCTGCGGCGCCGCCCCCACCTGCCGCGGCTGATCTCGCACGAGGCGCTCACCGGCGGCGCACACCTCGCGCGGCTCGCACGCGACTGGGTGATGCCGCTGCTGCACTACGGCACGGCCGAGATGAAGCGCGGTCCCTCGCCGTGGGACGCCGACGAGTACCCGCTGGTGATCGCCGCCTGGATCCATCTGCTGCTCGGGCACTTCACGATGGCGCCGCTGTTCCGCGAGGTCCTCGACGAGGATCCCCTCGCGCCGCGCCTGCTCGAGCGCCAGACCCGCTTCCTCCAGAAGCTCGCGCGCATCCTGGCGAGCGGTCCGATCCGGCGCAGTGCGCCTTCCCGATAGAGAAGCCGAGAGGAGCCCCCCGTGCAGCTTTCCGACATCGACCTGAACGATCTCGACGTCTTCGAGCGCGGCGTCCCGCACGACTGGTTCCGCCTGCTGCGGCGCGAGGCGCCCGTCTTCTGGCACGAAGGGGATCAGGGCCCCGGCTTCTGGTGCATCACGCGCTACCACGACCTCAAGTCGGTCTCGCGCGCCCCGGCGGTCTTCTCGAGCGAGCGCATGGGCACCCTGCTGCGGGACACCGACCCGGCCGGCCTGCCGCTCATGCGCAAGATCATGCTCAACATGGATCCGCCGCGGCACCGCCAGCACCGCGCGCTGATCAACAAGGCCTTCACGCCGCGCATGATCGAGAGCCTGCGGCCGCGCATCGTCGAGCTGGTGCGCGGGATCGTCGACGCGGCCATCGAGAAGGGCGAGTGCGACTTCGTCGAGGAGTTCGCCGCGCCGCTCCCGATGCTCGTGATCTGCGAGATGATGGGCGTGCCCGACGAGGACCGCCGCCGCGTCTACGAGGTCGGCAACTCGCTGGTCGGCTTCGACGACCCGGAGCTGCAGCCGGACGGCCAGCCGCGCTCCGAGCAGGGCGGCGAGCAGGGCATGGCCGAGATGTTCATGTACGCGGCGAAGCTGCGGGAGAAGGCGCTCTCCCACCCGGGCGACGACCTCGCCACCGGCCTCGTCCGCGCCGAGCTCGACGGGCACAAGCTGACGCCCGAGGAGTTCAACTTCTTCTTCATGCTGCTGCTGATCGCCGGCAACGAGACGACGCGCACCGTGACGACCAACGGCATGATCACCCTGCTCGAGAACCCGGCCCAGCTGCGCGCCCTGCGCCAGGACCTCTCGCTCGTCGACTCCGCCGTCGAGGAGATCCTGCGCTACTCGCCCGCGGTTCACTCGTTCCGCCGCACCGCGACGCGCGACACCGAGATCCGCGGCGTGCCGATCCGCGAGAACGACAAGATCATCCTCTGGTACCCGTCCGCGAACCGCGACGAGGACGTCTTTCCCGACCCGGATCGCTTCGACATCCGCCGCACGCCGAACGACCACGTGGCCTTCGGCTACGGCGAGCACTACTGCCTCGGGGCCAACCTCGCGCGCATGGAGCTGCAGGAGATCTTCCGCGGCATCGTGAGCCGCGTGGAGGACCTCGAGATGGTGGAGCCCCCGCGCCGGCTGCGCTCCAACTTCGTCAACGGCGTGAAGGAGATGCGGGTGCGCTACCGCCCGGGGCGTCGGCTGGCGGCCTGACTAACCCGCGAGCCCCACCGGGCAGCTCACGCCCGTCCCGCCGAGTCCGCAGTAGCCGTGCGGATTCTTCGCGAGGTATTGCTGGTGATAGTCCTCGGCGTAGTAGAACTCCGGAGCCTCGACGATCTCGGTGGTGATCTCGCCGTATCCGGACTCGCGCAGCCGCTTCTGGTAGGCGTCGCGCGACGCCTCCGCCGCGCGCCGCTGCGCCGCCGAGAAGACGTAGATGCCGGAGCGGTACTGCGTGCCGACGTCGTTGCCCTGGCGCATCCCCTGCGTCGGGTCGTGGCTCTCCCAGAAGATGCGGAGCATCTCGGCGTACGAGGTGACCCGGGGATCGAACACGACGAGCACGACCTCGTTGTGCCCGGTGAGACCGCTGCACACCTCCTCGTAGGTGGGATTCGGCGTGTAGCCGCCGGCGTAGCCCACCGCGGTCGCGTACACGCCGGGCGCCTGCCAGAACTTGCGCTCCGCGCCCCAGAAGCAGCCCATGCCGAACACCGCCTGCTCGAGGCCTTCCGGGAAGGGCGGCGTCAGCCGGTTGCGGAGCACCGCGTGCGCTCCGGCGACCGGCATGAGCTGCGCACGCCCCGGCAGCGCGTCCTCGCGCGCCGGCATCGCGAGCTTCTTCGAGAAGAGCCGCATCGCCTCCTCCTCCTCCGGCGCCGCAGCATAGTGGATCGCGCGCCGCGCCGGCCGTCCGTTACGATGCAACCGACCCTCAGGAGGTTACGAACGTGAGAACCCCCCTCTGCGACCGCCTTGGCATCGAGTTCCCGATCTTCGCCTTCACGCACTGCCGCGACGTCGTCGCCGCAGTGAGCCAGGCCGGAGGCTTCGGGGTGCTCGGCGCCGTCGGCTTCTCGCCCGAGCAGCTCGCCATCGAGCTCGACTGGATCGACGCACACGTCGGCGACAAGCCCTACGGCGTGGACATCGTGATCCCCGGCAAGTACGCGGGCATGGGCGAGATGGATCCGGCCAAGCTCGAGGCGGAGCTCAAGAAGATGATCCCGCCGCAGCACCGCGAGTTCTGCGCGAAGATCCTCGCGGACCACGGCGTTCCGGAGCTGCCCTCCGATGAGCCGCGCCGCCAGGAGCTGCTCGGCTGGACGGAGGCCACCGCCACGCCGCAGGTCGAGGTCGCGCTGAAGCACGAGAAGGTGAAGCTGATCGCGAACGCGCTCGGCACGCCGCCCAGGGACGTGATCGACCACATCCACGCCACCGGGCGACTCGTCGCGGCGCTGTGCGGGCGCGCGGACCAGGCGCGCAAGCACGTCGCGGCGGGCGTCGACATCGTGATCGCGCAGGGCACCGAGGGCGGCGGCCACACGGGCGAGATCGGCAGCATGGTGCTCTGGCCCGAGGTGATCGACGCGGTGGCGCCGACGCCGGTGCTCGCCGCCGGCGGCATCGGGCGCGGACGTCAGATCGCGGCCGCGCTGGCGATGGGCGCCCAGGGCGTCTGGACCGGCTCCATCTGGCTCTCCGTCGAGGAAGCGGAGGCGTCGCCCGCGCAGCTCGAGTCGTACTTCCACGCGACCAGCAGCGACACCGTGCGCTCGCGCTCCTGGACGGGGAAGCCCGCGCGCATGCTGCGCAACGACTGGACGGAGGCCTGGGAGAAGCCGGATGCGCCGAAGTACCTCGGCATGCCGCTCCAGGGCATGCTGGTGGCCGAGGCGATGAGCCGGGTGCACCGCTATCCGAAGGCGGCGCAGCGCGTCGCCTTCAACCCGGTGGGCCAGATCGTCGGGTCGATGAAGGAGCAGCGGCCGGTTCGCGAGGTGATCTACGACCTGGTGTCGGAGTACTTCGAATCGGTCGAACGGCTGGAGAAGCTCGCGCCGGCGGAGTAGCCGCGGCTACACCCGGCGCTCCGCGGCGCGCAGCTCGCTCTCGAAGCGAGCCGTGCGCTCGCGCAGCGCCGCCTCCGGATCGAGCCCGAGGCTCCGGGCGAGTGACACCGCGGCGAAGAGCAGCTCGCCGAGGGCGCGCTGCCCCGCGTCCGGCTCGGACGCGGGCGAAGGCGCGCGGAGCGCGGCGACGGCGCTCGCAATCCGCGCGGCCGGGTCGCCCCCGTCTTCCGCCGCGAGCCCGGCGCGCTCGGCGCGGGAGAGCAGCTTGCGCGCGCGCAGCAGGGCCGGAAGTCCCATGGGCAGGCCGTCGGCCGCGCTGACCGAGCCCTTGCGAGCGCGCTCCACGGACTTGAGGCGCTCCCAGACCTCGGTCTGCGCGTCGGCGCTCTCCACGGCGGCGTCGCCGAACACGTGCGGGTGCCTCGCGACGAGCTTCTGGCAGAGCGCCTCGACCACGGAGGCGAAATCGAAGGCGCCGGACTCCGCCGCCATCTGCGCGTGGAAGACGACCTGCAGCAGCAGGTCGCCGAGCTCTTCGCGCAGATCCGCGAGGCTGCCGCGCCGGATGGCGTCGTCGACCTCGTAGGCCTCTTCGATCGTGTAGGGCGCGATCGAGGCGAAGTCCTGCTCGAGGTCCCAGGGGCAGCCCTGCTGCGGATCGCGCAGGCGCGCCATGATCTCGAGCAGCCGCGCGACGCCATTGCGGTCGGTCATGCGGGTCGCCTTCTAGAGAGCGCGCTCGATCGCTTCGACGAACGCGTCGCGGGGCCGCGCGCCCACCAGCTGGCCCACCACTGCGCCGCGCGAGAAGACCAGCACGGTCGGCATCGCGCGGACCCCGTAGCGCGCAGCGCTCGCGGGGTTCTCCGCGGCGTGGACCTTCACGATGCGCGCGCGACCGTCGTAGTGCTCGGCCAGCTCGCGCAGGATGGGGGAGATCTGCCGGCATGATGCGCAGTGGTCGCCCCAGAAGTCCACGAGTACGGGCAGCTTCGATTCGAGCACCTCGCGCGCGAAACTCGCGTCGGTGACGTCCAGGAGCTCGGCCATGCGCGCCTCCTTTCCTCAGGAGAGTAGCCCGGCGCGACGCCCGAACCGACGCGGCCCGGCTAGCGACCTGCCCGTTGCGAAGCGAGCCACGCCTCCGCCTCGGACGGGCGCCGGAACACTCCGACGTTCGCGAAGCTCTCCTCCACGAAGATCCCGAAGACCCGGCTCATGCCGAAGAGCAGATCGCTCGGGGCGACGATCGCGAGGAGCCCCCAGCGGAGCTCCGAGCCGAGTGTCTTCACCTGGCTCACGATCGC
>Ga0335070_10007742_pt1 | contig 12588 bp, 11 predicted proteins | sample Lox_Sample_13_FD_206722 | JGI IMG/M metagenome (GOLD analysis project Ga0335070, IMG submission 206722) | Soil microbial communities from Loxahatchee National Wildlife Refuge, Florida, United States - Lox_Sample_1.3 | ecosystem: Environmental > Terrestrial > Soil > Wetlands | place: USA...
GGCCGAGCTTCACGCGCGGCAGATCCGGCTCGGCGAGGTAGGCGCGCACCCATGGCCGCGAGAGCTCGGCCACCCGGAAAACCGGCTGCCCGGCCGCGACCACCTGGCCGCCTTCTGCCAAGCGCACGCTGACGACGCCGGCAACCGGACTGGCGAGCGTGACGTAGCTCAGCTGGCGCTCGGCGCTGCGCAGCGCGGCTTCGGCGGCCGTCACGTCGGCCGCCGCGCGCTCGAGATCCTCTTTGCGCGCGCCGGCCCGAAGCAGCGACAGGTTCGCCGCCGTCTGGTCGACCCGCGCGGCCGCCGCTGCCGCAGCGCCGCGCGCGCGGTCCATCTGGTCGGGCGAAACGAAACCCTGATCCACCAGCTTCTGCGTGCGGACGACCTGTTCGTCGGCCAGGTCTCTGTCGGCCTGCGCCTGCGCGACGGCGGCCTGCGCGGCGCGCAGCTCCTGGGCCCGCGCGCCGGCCTTCAGCGCAGCCAGCGCCTTCGCTGCCGACTCGGCCTGGGCGCGAGCCCGCTCGGCGGCCAAGCGCAGATCGGTGGGATCGATTTCGGCGACGACCTGTCCGACGTGAACCGTGCGCCCCTCGTCGACAAGCAGGCGCGCGATGCGCCCGCCAACCTGGAACCCCAGATCCACTTCATGTGCGTCCACCGTGCCCGAGAGCACCAGCGCACCGGTGTCTTCGGACTGCCAAGGCCAACGGCAGCCCTGTAGCGACGACAAGGCGATCAGGGCTATGGATAGGAGACGAAGGCGGAGCGACATGCGAGGCAAACGCCAATTGGACCCGGGGACCGACGCCGACACTGGGAAGGCTCCTTCTCGCTCGTCCTGCGTTGAACAACTCAGCTGCGATTGCGAAAATGCCAATGTTGAAGCAAGCGCCCGGCCGGGGGTTGCCTGAGATCAATTGGCGTGACTCGGGCCAGGCGGCGCAGACATCGAGCGCGCACCAAAGAGGCGCAAGGATGCGAGGCGCAGTCAAAGCGAGAATGTCACGACGGCACCTGCAATGCGCTTCATCCAGTCGCACGCGCTGCACAGCGACACGGTCGACCGGGCGGGCCTGGCGACGATGTTCCGCAGACGCTCGTCGCCAGCGTGCCGCTGACCCGCTCGGACGTGTGGCGTGCCCTGGACGAAGGCGAAATCATCGTCGTGCGGCAAGGGCAGGTGCTGGCGACGGGTGTCGTGGGGCAAGGAGAACGGCCCGCCTGCCGGCGGGCCGTCGTGCGATGCGACCGCGAGATCAGCCACGCACCACGATGTCGTTCTTGACGTCGGCGACGCCCGACACGCTGCGTGCGATGCGCTCGGCCACCTGCTTCTCGTCGAGCGATTTGGCGAAGCCGGAAAGTTGCACCGTGCCCTTCAGCGTCTCGACGTTGATCGCAAGGGCGCTGACGGTCTTGTCGGCGGCGAGCTTGGCCTTCACCTGCGTCGTGATGGTGGTGTCGTCGACGTAGGCGCCGACCGACTCCTGCTTGCGCTGCACGGCGCAGCCGGCCGTCGCCAGCAGGGCTGCCGCGGTCACGGCGGCGGCGAGGATGTGGCGGGTCTGCATGATGGTTTCCCTTCTCGATGGTTGTGGAGCAGTGGTCGTGTGCGACGAATGCGCGGGCCTCTAGCCCTTGCCGCCGATCACGAGCTGGTTGTCGACGCTGACCACGCCGTCGACGCTGGCGGCGAGCTGCCGTGCACGTTCACTGGAGCCGGAGTCGGGGGCGTTGCCGCGCAACACGACACGGCCGCCGACCGTGTCGACGTTGATCCGCAGCACGCTCAGCTTGGGATCCTGCGCGATCTTGGCGTTGATCGCGGTCGTGATGGCCGCATCCTTCACCGTGTTGGCGGCGTCGGAGGTCATCTGCTCGGCCTTGTTCGCCACGTCACTGGCAGCGGACTTCGCGTCGTCTTTGATGTCGGTGGCCTTCTTCTCGGCGCCGGCGGTCGCGGCATCGATCTTCTGGCCGACGGTCTGCGGCTCCGACTTGTTGCAGGCCACCAGCGCGGCTGCGGCCAACACGGCGACGACCACGGCGGCCGCGGCTGCCAGCGGGCGCATGCGGGACGGACAGGTTTCAATCAGGTTTCGCATCTGTGCTCTCCTTGCGAGTGGCCGCCTCGATGCGGCGGCTGAGACCACGATAGGAAGTCGGCGGGGCGTGCGCGATCGGAGGGCGTCGCGTCGTCGTGTCGGACGGCGCCGACACGCGTGCTGCGGCACCTCAGGGGCTCACGATCGGAGCGGCATCCCGCGAAGCGTTGCGCTGCGGCAACTGCACTGCGATCGTCGTGCCTCGACCCGGAGTCGAGGTGACATCGAAGCGCCCGCCGTGCGACGTCACCCGAAAGCGCAGCCCGGCCAGGCCGCGCGCGATCTGCGGCACGCGTGCGGTGTCGAACCCGATGCCGTCGTCGACGACGCGGATCTCGGCGACCGGGTTTGCATCGGTCAATCTCACGTCGATGCGGCGCGCTTTTGCGTACTTGGCGATGTTGGTCAGCGCCTCCTGCACCACGCGGTAGGCGCAGAGGCGCACGTCGTCGGCGAGGTCGACCTCGTCGAACGCGGTGTGCATCACCACCTCGACGCGGCGGGCGAACTCGCCGCACAGCGTTTCGAGCGCGGCGGTGAGCCCGAGGTTGGTCAATGACGACGGTTGCAGGTCCTCGATGATGCGGCGCTTCAGCGCGATGCCGGCATCCAGCGTACCGGCCAGGTGGTCGATGCGCTCGAGCGTCTCCGGTGTCGCCTCCTTCAGCCGCGACTTGATCCGCGCGATGTCGAGCTTGGCCGCGGTCAGCAGGCCGCCCAGCTCGTCGTGCAGCTCGCGGGCGAGGCGGCCGCGCTCGTCCTCGCGCACCGATTGCAGGTGCCGCGCCAGCTCGGTGAGGTCGCGGGTGCGCCGCTCGACCTCATGCTCCAGGCGATCGCGCTCGTGCTGCAGGTGGGCGCGCTGTTCCTCGCGCGCCGCCTTGAGCGAGCGCGACTGACGTACCGCCAATGCCAGCAGCAGCATGCCGGCGACCACCAGCGTGGCGATGCCGATGCGGCCGACGAACAGGGTGTTGACGAGGTCGCGCCGCGCGTAGGCAAGCTTGATGTCCTCCTGCGCGACCATGTCGTCGATGCGCCGGTCGAGCGCGCGCATGTGGTCGCGCCCGATGCCCGTCTTCACGACCTCGAGCGCGCCGAGCGTGCTGCCGGTGTCGAACAGGTCGACGGTGGTGCGCAGCTCGGACATCTTTCGGCGCGCCAGATCCTCGATCTCGCCGAGCGGGCCGCCGGTGCCGGGGTCGTCGGCGAACATCGCCTTGATGCGCGCGATCTGCGCCTCGAGCTGGGCCTGCGCCCGTTCGTACGGCTCACGGTACTCGCGCTGACCGGTCAGCAGGTAGCCGCGCTGCCCGGCTTCGGCTGCCTGCAGCAAAAGTTGCAGGCGCCGCACCTCGGCGCGCTGTAACAGGATCTCGTCGGCGCTCGCGATGCCGCGCATCGCCTGCCGGAAGCTGAGCTCGTTGACCAGCACGAAGCCGAGCGCGACCACGGCCACGAGCGGCACGATCCAGCGGCGCCGCACCAGGCGGCGCAGCGAATCGGTGATCTTCATGGTCATGTTGGCTGCTCGTACACTGATTCCGGTGCCATGCCGGCACCGCAGGGTTGCACATGATCAGAGTCGGCATCGTGGACGATCACGCGATCGTCCGCAGCGGATTGAAGCAGTTCATTGGCGACCAGGTCGACCTCCGGGTGACCGGGGAGGCGAGCGACGGCGCCGGCGCGCTGGAGCTGGCACGCGGCGGCGAGGTCGACGTGCTGGTGATGGACATCGCTATGCCGGACCAGAGCGGCGTCGATGCGCTGGCGGCGATCAAGGCCCGGTTTCCCGACCTGCCGGTGCTGATTTTCAGCGGCTACCCCGAGGCGCACTATGCGACCGCGCTGCTGCGCCAGGGTGCCAGCGGCTACCTCAACAAGGAGTGCGATCCCGAGGAGATTGCCAACGCGATCCGCACGGTGGCACTCGGGCGCCGCTACATCACGCCGGCAGTGGCCGAACTGCTGGCCGACCAGGTGAGCGGCGGGGCCGAACGCCCGCTCCACGAGGCGTTGTCGGAGCGCGAACTGCAGGTGTTCCTGCGTCTGGCCCGCGGCGAGACCGTCGGCGACATGGCCGGGGCGATGAATCTGAGCGTCAAGACCGTCAGCACCTATCGCACCCGCGTGCTGGAGAAGCTGAAGCTGCGCACCAACAGCGAACTGACGTACTACGCGTTGAAGAACGGCCTGATCCAATAGAGTCTGCCAGGCGCCGGCTCACGGCGAGCGTGGCCGACGCGCGGGCGCCGCGTCGACCAGCGCGATGCAGTGCTGGACCAGTGCGTCGAACTCGCCGGACTTGTCGAATACCCGGCTCGCGCCGAGCGCCAGCGCGTGCCGTCGGATCGCGTCGGTGGCGTAGTTGGTCAGCACCACCCAGTCGGTGGCACGACCGCCTTGCTGCAGCGCGCGCAGCACGTTGAGCCCGGTGCCGCGGCGCAGGAAGATGTCGACGATGGCGATGTCGCATTCGTGGTCGGGGTCGGCCAGCCACGACAGCGCACCGGCCTCGTCCTCGGCGGTGCCCACCACCCTCAGCGGTACCAGTTCCTCGAGGGCGGCGACGAGGCTGTCACGGATGACCGCACTGTCTTCGACGATGAATGCCTTCAACTCGCCCATGCTCCGGGCCGCTCATGACGCCGACATGCTGCCCTCGGCGAGGGCGTGGGTGGACCCGGGGCCAGTGTGCATCGGGCCCGCTGCGCGCGGGATCGGGCAAGCACGGCTCGCGCTGTAGGACTCGTCCGACAAGCGCGCTCTTCGGAACACCCTGCGCGCCGCGCGCTACGGGACTCGCGCTTGGGGGCGGCCCGGCGCGCTCATGCTCGCTCGCCGAGTTCGGGCACGCTGATCTCGCAGGTGATGCCGCGTGGCCCGTTTTCGCGCCAGTGCACCTCGCCGCCGAGCAGCTTGACGCGCTTGCGGATGCCACCCAGGCCGAGTCCGTGCGCCCAGGTCTCAGGGCGGCGCCCGGCGCCGTCGTCGCTGACCTGCAGCGTGAAGCGTCCGCGCTGATACTGTGCCGACACCGTTGCCCGCGTCGCATGCGCGTGCATGATCACGTTGTTGATCAGCTCGCGCAGCATCCGCGTCAACGCCGACCAGTGCACGACGCTGAGGTTGACGTCGCGATCGAAGTCGAATGACCAGTCGAGCTCGCAATGCGCGGCGTTGAGCCGCTGCGTGATGTCGGCCTTCCATTCGGCGCCGGCGTGCGACAGCAGGTGCGACGAGGCCGCCAGGCCGCGCGTCAGCGTCTTCAGGTCCTGCAGCGTGTGGCGCAGGTAGTCCTCCATCTCGGGGCTCTGCGCCTTGTACATCAGCGTCAGCAGGCGGGCGCCGATGTCGTCGTGCAGATCCTGCGCGATGCGCGCTCGCTCCTCGTTGCGGCCCTGCTCGACGGCGCGATCGAACGCCACCGCGCGCACCATCTGCTCGAGCACGCGATCGGTCAGGCGGGCATCCTCGCGGGTGAACAGGCGACGGCCGCGGCGTGCGAAGCGCAGCACCAGAGAGCCGCGCGGCTGCAATTCGTCGGCCACGCCGGGCAATCGCGGCAGCGGCACGAGCATCGTCGAGCCGTCCCCGACCACGCGCGTGCCGGCGGCCGTGCGCGCGGTGTGGGCGAGCTCGAGCGGCTCGAACAGCTCGCCGAGCAGATGGGCGAAGTGCTCGGTGTGGTCGCCGCCGCTGGTCTCGATCTCGCGCGCGGTGCGGTACAGGCCCTCGAACATGCGCTCGGTGGTCAGCATGTTGCTGCCCATCAGCAGGTTGAGCATCCACTGCCGGGCGCCGGCATACAGCCCCAGCGCCAGGAACAGCGCCAGCGTGTGCGACGTGAACTGGCTCACCGGCATGACGGCGACGAACAGCAGATCCAGCGACGTCGCCACCGCACTGATGCCGGCCAGCAGCGTGAACTCGCGCATCACCTGCTGCGAGCGCGACAAGAAGGGCACCAGCATCAGCGCCGAGGCCTGGAACACGTACCAGATCAACGAGCCCGGTCCGGCCGCGAAGCGCTGCACGTCGGCATTGCCCTGCGACAGCGCCACGGTCAGCGTCAGCAGCAGCAGGATGCCGAGTACCGCCAGACTGAGGCGCCGCATCACGATCGCCATCGGGTGCGGCGTCAGGCGGTACGACCACGCAAGCAGCAGCCAGCCGACCGCAAAGTAGCTCAGCTGCAGCCCCTGCACCCACCACCACAGGTGCGGCACGGCGTTGAACGCCACCGTCGCGATGAAGCCGATGCCGATCGCCCACGACGTGACGGCGATCAGACCCTGGAACGGCAGGCGCTGCGGATAGACGCTGAGCGCGTGCACGCTCGTCGCGCCGGTGACGATGTCGCACGACACGCGCAGCCACAGATCCAGCGGCGCCAACTGTGCCGGAAACTCGAACCCGGGCAGCGTGTCGAGGCCGATCAGCAGCAGATGCGAGGTCTGCGCCAGCGCGGTCAATCCGAACAGCAGGTTGCGCTCGTCGGGTTGCACCAGCACGACGACCGCCCCGGTGAGGTAGAACACCAGCGCCAGCGCGGTCATCAGCCAGAACACCGAACCGAGGCCGGCGTAGCCGCGCGCCACGGTGCGCACTTCCACGGGCGCTGGCGACTCGAGGAACTTCAGACGCACGCTGCCTTCACGCAGCGCGGCCGAGAACGCCGCGCCGTGGGCCAGCTGCTGATCGCGCAGCGTGTCGTCGAGCACCCAGCGCGGTGAGCGCCGGGCGAGCAGCACTTCGGGCGGCAGCCATCGACCGTCGGCCAAGAGCACGCCGGCGAGGGTCTCGCCGACGTGCATCCGCAGGTCGGGATCGCCGGCGCTGTCGAGCACCACCTGGCCGTTGGCGCTGCTGCGCCAGCTGGCGTCGACATGCGGCGAGGCCGACAACGTGCGCAGCAGCGTGAACAGGCCGACGCAGCCGAGCAGCGCGAGCACCACCAGCGCGCGGCGCCGCCATCCCAGCCAGCGGCCGGCGACGATGTCGCGCGCGTCGGTGTCCTGGCCCGACGGCAGCAGCGACGAGCCGGTATGCGGGAAGCCGCTGCTCGGGCCGTCGTGCGCCGATACGCTGTCGGCGGCCAGCGCCGGCCCGGGGGTCAGGCCCGGGTCGCGAGCCGCCACATCACACCAACCCTTGCTTGGTGGCCAGCACCGCCGCCTCGGCGCGGCTGGACACGTTGAGCTTCTTGTAGATGGACTTGATGTGGTCGTTGACGGTGAACCACTTGATGCCCATCAGGTTGGCGATCTCCTTGATCGTGAAGCCCTTGCTGAGATAGGTGAGCACCTCGTTCTCGCGCGGCGTCAGCCGTTCGTGATCGGGGGTCTTCTCGATCGGCACCGGGCGGCTCGTCGCCAGCTCGGGCGGGCGGCTGAAGCCGGAGTCCGGCAGCTCCCCGCGCTGGCTGTCGCGGAAATGGTTGAGCAGCCGCCGTGCGATCGCCGGCGACAGCGGCGGCTGGCCGCGCACGATCTTCTGCAGCTCCTCGACGAGCACCTCGAAGCGATCCTCCTTCAGCAGGTAGCCGTCGGCCCCGCGCTGCAGGGCCGGGAACAGGTGGTCGTCGTCCGAGTACAGCGTGGTGACGATCTTGGTTGCCGGGTATTGCGACAGCTCGGCCAGCAGTTCCATGCCGTTGCCGTCGGGCAGTTCGAGGTCCACCAGCACCAGGCGGAACGGATCGACGCCGTGCAGCCCCTGTGCACCCCCGGTCAGATTGATCTGGCGCCGCGCGCTCTCGAGATCGCCGGCTTCGGTGATCGTCAGCGTGTCACTGAAGCTCTCGCGCACCACGCGGCACAGGAAGCTGCGTGCCACCGGGTTGTCTTCGACGATGAGAACCTTGACCGCCATCGTTCGGGAGGAAGGAGTGCTCGTGCTGCGGCCATCGTAGCGCAGATGGCGCGTGCGACGTAGCCGGGCGCCGCCGCCTCTCAAACCCCTGCGAAAGGGCGGTCTTCGGCCGGTACGGGTTCAGGCGTTGACCATCACGATCTTGCCCAGCGCTTGCCGCGACGCCATGCGGGCATAGCCCTCGGCCAGGCGCGCCATCGGCAGCACCTGGTCGATAACGGGCTTGATCTTGCCTTGGGCGTACCACTGCGCCAACGCCTGCATCTGCTGGGCAGACGCCGCCGGCTCGCGGCGCACGAAGTCGCCCCAGAACACGCCGACCACCGATGCACCCTTGAGCAGCATCAGGTTCAGCGGCAGCGCCGGGATGCCGCCCTGCGCGAAGCCGACCACCAGGTAGCGGCCGCGCCAGGCGATCGAGCGAAAGCTCGGCTCGGCGAGGTCGCCGCCCACCGGGTCGTAGATCACGTCCGGGCCTTTGCCGCCGGCGTGCTGCTTCAGCGCGTCGCGCAGGTTCTCGGTGCTGTAGTTGATGGCGGCGTCGGCGCCGAGCTTCAGGCACAGCTCGCACTTGGCCTGGCTGGAGACGCCGGCGATGACCCGCGCGCCTGCCGCCTTGCCGATCTGCAGCGCCGCGGTGCCGACCCCGCCGGCCGCGCCCAGCACGAACACCGTCTCGCCAGCGCGCAGCGCCGCACGGTCGATCAGCGCGTGGTACGAGGTGCCGTAGGTGAACGCGAACGCCGCGCCGTCCTCGAACGACACGCCCGGCGGCAGCGGCTGCACGCGCGACGCTTCGACCACCGCATGCGTGCCGAAGCCGCCGATGCTGCCGATGACCAGCACGCGCGCACCGGGCTGCAGGCCGCGCACGTCGCTGCCGACCGCCTCCACGACCCCGGAATACTCGGAGCCAGGCACGAACGGCGGCTCGGGCTTGAACTGGTACTTGTTCTGCACGATCAGGATGTCGGGGAAGTTGAGGCTCGCGGCGCGGATCGCGACGCGCACCTCCTTGGGGCCCGGCTCGGGCGTCGGCAGCTCCGTCCAGCGCAGCACATCGACGCCGGTGGGTTGTTCGCAAAGCCAGGCGTGCATCGTCTTCTCCTCGGGGCAACCATGATACGCATGGCGCGATCGCGCGCTCGCAGCGTGGTTGCCTACAATGCGCGCCGTTCCATGCGCATCCTGATTGCCAACGACGACGGCTACCTGGCCCCCGGACTCGCCGCACTCGTGCAGGCCTGCCAGGGGCTTGGCGACATCGATGTCGTGGCTCCAGAGAGCAACGCCAGCGGCACCTCCAACGCGCTGACGCTGAACCGGCCGCTCAACGTGTTCGTGGCCGACGGCGCTGCGCAGCGCGGCTTTCGCGTCGTCAACGGCACGCCGTCGGACTGCGTGCACGTGGCGCTCACCGGCCTGCTCGAGCAGCGTCCCGACCTGGTCATCTCGGGCATCAATAACGGCGCCAACATGGGCGACGACACGCTGTACTCCGGCACGGTGGCGGCGGCGATGGAAGGCTACCTGTTCGGCGTGCCGGCGATCGCGTTCTCGCAGGTGGATAAGGGCTGGCAGCATCTGGATGCCGCGGCGCGCACGGCGCGCGCCATCGTCGAGCGCGTGTTGCCGCGCGTGCGCGAGAGGGGGCCACCGTGGCTGCTCAACGTCAACATCCCCAACCGCGCCGATGCGCCGATGCTGCCGCGGGTGGTGACGCGGCTCGGTCGTCGGCACGCCAGCGAGCCGGTGATCCGCCAGGTCAATCCGCGCGGGGAGACGATCTACTGGATTGGCCCGGCCGGCAGTGCGCGCGAGGCCGGCGAAGGCACCGACTTCCACGCCGCCAGCCACGGCATGGTGTCGATCACGCCGCTGCAGGTGGACCTGACCGACCATGCAGCTTTGCCCGAGTGGCGGTCACTCGTGGCGGCGCCTTGAACGCGCCGGGCCGCCGGCGGGGCCGGCTCCCGCTGCGACGCAGGAAAGGGGCGCCATGAGCGAACGCCGACGCGGCAGCGCGTTTCCGCTGCCGTTGGCCAGCGTGCACGGCGCGAACACGCCGCGGGCACGCGACACGCTGCATCCGCAGCGTCCGTTGCGCGAGGCGGCACGCGACGCACGCGCACGCGGTGCACCGAGCGGCGTCGGGCTCGATTCGGCGCAGGTGCGCCAGCGCATGGTGCAGCGTTTGCATGCGCAGGGCATCCGCCACGAAGGGTTGTTGCGCGCGTTGCAGAGCGTCCCGCGGCACGCCTTCATCGACACCGCGCTCGCGGCCCAGGCCTACGAGGACACGAGCCTGCCGATCGGTCACGGCCAGACGATCTCCAAGCCGTCGGTGGTGGCGCGCATGATCTCGCTGCTGCTGGCCGGTTCGTCCGCGCGCGCGCGCGGCGGCCTGGGCAAGGTGCTCGAGATCGGCACCGGCTGCGGCTACCAGTGCGCGCTGCTGGCACAGCTGGCCGACTCGGTGGTGTCGATCGAGCGCGTGCGCGACCTGTTCGACAAGGCGCGGTCGCACCTGGCGCCGTTGCGACTCGATCGCGTGCGCTTGGTGCACGGCGACGGTCTGCGCGGGCACGCGCCAAATGCGCCGTACCACAGCATCATCGCCGCTGCGGTCGGCGACGAGCCTGCAGAGGCGTGGCGCGAGCAACTGGCGATCGGCGGCCGCCTGATTGCGCCGGTGCGCAGCGGCGCGGCGCAGGTGCTGGCCGTCATCGATCGGGAACCCGACGGCTACAAACGGCTCGATCTCGAGGCTGTTCACTTTGTCCCTCTAAAATCGGGCGTCGACTGACCTTGCGAAGGGCACACGACTTGATGCCAAGCCTTCGTGCACGCGGCGCACGACCCACGCGCATCCCCCGGCTGCGCGCCGCGTCGGGGAGGTGGCTTGCGCTTGCGCTGGTCTTGGCTGCAACCGGTTGCGCGACGTCGCGTTCGCCGGCGCCGGTGGAAGATCGCACCCCGGGCGCGCGGCCGCCTGCGTCGACCCCGGTGACCACAGTTCCCGCCGGTGCGAGTGTTCCGGCCACCACGGCGTCGGCGCCGGGCGGTCCCGAAGTCGCCAAGCCCGGTGCCGAAAACGCCGGCAAGCCCGGCTACTACACGATCAAACCCGGCGACACGCTGATCCGCGTCGGTCTCGAGACCGGGCAGAACGCGCGCGACATCGCGCGCTGGAACAACATCGAGAACCCCAATACGCTCGAGGTGGGGCAGGTGATTCGCGTCGTGCCGCCGGGCGTGGATGCAACGGCCACCACGGCGCGTGGCGTCAACACCGCGCGCGTCGAGGCCCGTCCGCTCGACGCCAAGCCCGCGCCGGCGGCGAGCGCCACGACACCGGCCACCGGCGCTGCACCGCCGCCGCTGCCGACTCCACCTGCTGTCGGCGCATTGCCGCCGGTGGCTGCGGCCACGTCACCGCCGCCCAACCCGCCGCCGCCGTCGCGCGAGCCGGACGACGACGTCAACTGGACCTGGCCGGCTGCGGGCCCGGTGATCGGCAACTTCGACGAGGCCAAGAGCAAGGGCCTGACCATCGGCGGTAAGGCGGGCGATCCGGTGCTGGCGGCAGCCGATGGCCGCGTGGTGTATGCCGGCTCGGGTTTGCGCGGCTACGGCAACCTGGTGATCGTCAAGCACAACAACACCTACCTCACCGCGTATGCCCACAACCAGACGCTGCTGGTGAAGGAGGATCAGATCGTGCGGCGCGGCCAGAAGATCGCCGAGATGGGCTCGAGCGACGCTGATCGCGTGCAGCTGCATTTCGAGATCCGCCGCCTCGGCAAGCCGATCGACCCGGCGCGGCTGCTGCCGCCGCGGTGAGGTTGCGTCTGGCGCGGCAGCGGCGCGGCGGCGCCCGAGGCGCGGTACGCGCCGACCGAGCAACCGAAGGGTGATGCCCATGTCGCAATGGCCGGTGCTGGTGTTCGACATCGAGACGGTTCCCGACGTCGCCGGGCTGCGCGTGCTGCGCGGCGCCGACACCGGCCTCAGCGACGACGAGGTGCTGGCGCAGGAACTCAGTGCGCGCGCGGCAGAAGGTCGCAGCGACTTCCTGCCGCACCACCTGCAGCGCGTGGTGACCATCTCGTGCGTCTACCGTGGCGCCGATGGCCTGCGCGTGCATTCGTTCGTCGACCGCTCCGGGCGCAGCGGCCCGTCGGAAGAGGGCCGCATCGTGCAGCAGTTCTTCTCCAGCATCGAGAAGCGGGTGCCGCAGCTGGTGAGCTGGAACGGCGGCGGCTTCGACCTGCCGGTGCTGCACTACCGCGGACTGATGAACCGGGTGGTGGCGAGCAAGTACTGGGATTTCGGCGAGGACGACCGCGAGTTCAAGTTCAACAACTACATCTCGCGCTACCACCACCGGCATCTCGACCTGATGGATCTGCTGGCGCTGTACCAGCCGCGCGCCAACGCGCCGCTGGATGCGATGGCCAAGCTGTGCGGCCTGCCCGGCAAGCTCGGCATGGACGGCTCGGCCGTGCACGCGGCGTGGCGCGAAGGGCGCATCGACGACATCCGCCGCTACTGCGAGACCGACGTGATGAACACCTACCTGCTGTACTGCCGCTACCAGCTGATG
>Ga0335070_10007743_pt1 | contig 12587 bp, 13 predicted proteins | sample Lox_Sample_13_FD_206722 | JGI IMG/M metagenome (GOLD analysis project Ga0335070, IMG submission 206722) | Soil microbial communities from Loxahatchee National Wildlife Refuge, Florida, United States - Lox_Sample_1.3 | ecosystem: Environmental > Terrestrial > Soil > Wetlands | place: USA...
GCCCCGTTCAGGAGATCGGAGACCCGCTCCGGTCCCTCGTGTGCCGCTGCGGCCTCCGAGAGGTAGACGAATACCTGGCGCACCGCCCCGCCCGGCAGCACGACCTCGACCGGCACGCGTCGCTTGGGAACCCGGAGGTCTTCCACGGCCGGCATACCGTGCACGCTCCGTGCCCTTCCAAGGTGGCCTCCGCTGCGCTAGAAACCCCGTCCATGAACTGTCCCCACCACATCCAATGGGTGATCCCGGCACCGCACGGGCTCCACCAGTGCCTACAGTGCTTCGAGCCCGTCGCGCGCAAGGACATCACGCCCAAGTTCGAGGACCTCGGGCCGGAGATCCAGCAACGGTGGGAGGCGCACGAGGCGTCGGGGAAGGCCGGCGAGCCCGCGAAGGGCGCGGCCTGAAAGGTCCGGCTGCCGCCCACGCCGGCGGCGCGTGTGGGCGGCGCGCCGCGGGTGGCTGCCAACCCGGTCCGGGTGGGCGGCCGGCCGCGCAAGGGACGGGAACGCGATGCGCGCGACGCGCTACGCGATCTACGGCGCGCTGGCCGGCCTCGGCCTGCCCGCCGCCGGCACGCTGGTGTCGGCCTGGCTTCGGGCAGGCGGGGCCTCGCCCCGCCTGCTCACGGCGGCGCATTCCGCCGACCCCCTCGTCTGGCTGATGGACACGGTGCCGCTCGTCCTCGGCGCGCTCGGGTACGTCATCGGCCGGCAGCACGACGTCGTCGTGCGCCAGCACGAGGAGTTCCTCCGGCTCGAGCGGGCTCGGCGGGACGCGCTGGAGCAGGCGGCCGCCGAACTTGCTCGGCGTGCCAAGGGACTCCACGGCTCGGCGTCGTCGTTCACTGCGAGCACAGCAGAGACCGCCGCGGCCGTGCGCGAGACGAGTGCGACGATGACGCAGCTCTCCCGGACCGCCACGGCTGCGGCCGTCACCGCCGAGACGGTCATCGGGCTCGCCCGGGAGTCCGAGCGGGCCGCCGGGCAGGGGCTCTCCACCGCCGACGCCTCGAGCGCAACGCTGCTCGCGCTCGCCGACGACGTGCACCGCCTCTCGGAGCGCATCGCCAGCTTGAACGGGCGCATGGGCGACGTTTTCGAGATCGCCTCGGCCGTGAGCCGTTTTGCCGAGCGCTCGCAGGCACTGGCCGCCCAGGCGCGCGCCGAGGCGTCCACCGAGGGCGCGCGCGCGCTTCCTGCGCTTCTCGCCGAGATGGATCGGCAGGCCGACGAGGCGCGCGAGGCGTCCGCGCGGGCCCAGGCGATCCTCGGCGAGGTTCACGGCACCATGCGCGGGGCCGTCGAGGTCGCCCTGGAGGGCAGCGCGCACGCGAGGGAGGGAGCGTCGGTCGTCCGCTCGGCGGCCGAGACGATGCGTTCGCTGTCTCGCGCGCTCTCCGACTCGGCGCGGGCGGCGCGCGAGATCGCCGAGGTCGCTCAGCAGCAGGAGAGCGGGTTCGACCAGGTGCGGAAGGCGATGAACGAGATCTACCTCGCGACGGAGGAGGCTGCGGACTCGACGCGCGAGGTGGCGGACGAGGCGAAGTCGCTCGAGGAGCTCGCGGCGAGGCTCAAGCGCGCGGTGCGACCGGAGCCGTGGAGGTAGGAGCGACACCCACCGGCAGCGTCCTGGCGGCTCCGCCGACCGGGCGTGACAATGGACCGGCTTTCCCAGCCAGGAAGGACGGTCCATGTACGCGAGACGCTACGCCGCGGTCGGCGCGCTGTTCGGGCTCGGCTTCCCCATCGTGGCGACGCTCATCGAGGCGGCGACGCGGTACGGGAGCGCCTCCGCAGTGGCCCGGGCGCAGGGAAGCCCGTTGCTGTGGATCATCGACACCGTGCCGATCGTCGTCGGGCTCCTCGCGGGCTTCGCGGGCTGGCAGCGGGATGGCGCCGGCGCCGCGGAGTCGAAGCGCCGGGCGGAGGTGACGACCACCGCCCAGGAGCTCTTCACGACGGCGCAGACGCTGTTGTCGACGGTGTCGTCCTTCTCCAGCATGACGTCGGAGACGGCGGCCAGCGTGCGCGAGACGACGGCGACCATGGGGCAGCTCGGCCACACCGCCACCAAGGCGGCCCTGACCGCCGAGACGGTCATCGGGCTCGCCCAGAAGTCCGAGCGCTGCTCCGAGGACGGGCTCTCCGCGGCCGAGGCCATCACCGGGGAGCTGATGCAGCTTGGCGAGCAGGTGCGCGGCATGTCGCAGATCATCGAGAGCCTCAACGACCGAATGCGCGACATCTTCGAGATCGCCTCGGTGGTGAGCTTCGTCGCCGACCGCTCCCAGCGCCTCGCGGACGCGGCGATGGGCGAGGTGGACAAGGGCGCGCAGGCGAAGTCCCTCCAGCAGCTCGCCGGGGAGATCCGGCGCCAGGCCGACGAGGCGAAGAACGCCTCGTCACAGGTGAAGGGAATCCTCGGGGAGGTCCACAAGGCCATGGTCGCCGCGATGGCGGCGGCGGAGGCCGGCGTGCGCCGGGCGGAGCAGGGCGCGGCGGTTGCGAACTCCACCGGAGACGCGATCCGGCGCCTGGCCAGCGCGTTCCGGGAATCCTCGGAGGCGGCGCGCGACATCGCCACCGTGGCGCAGCAGCAGGATCACGCCTTCGACCAGGTCCTGAAGGCCATGAACGAGATCTACCTGGCCACCCAGGAGACCATGGCGTCGACGCAGCAGGTGGCGACCGAGGCGCGGGCGCTGAACGACCTCGCCACCGGTCTCCGGCGCCAGGTGCAGGCCTAGCGTTGGATAGTTTCATCCTATCGATTTGATAGAAACGATGTCTTGGCGCCGCCGCCGTCCCGCGCGCATCCTCTGCCGCGTGAGGAGGTGGACGCGCCCCGTCTTTCCGCGAGACAGCGGTATGGCAGCGGGGTAATCGAGTTCCAGACGCGGAGCGCCGGCGCACCCGGATGGGGCGCCGGGGGCGGGCCGCGCGGCTCGCCGACAAGGCAGGCCCGTTCATCCTCCCACCAACCCAGCAAGGAGAAGGCAATGGCTCAGCTCAAGGGATCGAAGACCCACGGCAACCTCAAGAACGCGTTCGCCGGAGAGTCGCAGGCGAACCGCCGCTACCTGTACTTCGCGAAGCAGGCCGACGTGGAGGGCTACCCGGAGGTGGCGGGCAACTTCCGCGACACGGCGGAGGGCGAGACCGGCCACGCGCACGGGCACCTCGACTACCTGAGGCAGGTCGGCGACCCGGCCACGGACCTGCCCATCGGCGACACGCACAACAACCTGAAGTCGGCCATCGCCGGCGAGACCCACGAGTACACCGACATGTACCCGGGCTACGCCAAGACCGCCCGCGAGGAGGGCTTCAAGGAGATCGCCGACTGGTTCGAGACCCTCGCCAAGGCGGAGAAGTCCCACGCCGGCAAGTTCTCGAAGATGCTCGACTCCATCAAGTAGCGCCACGCCTGGCGGCCCGGCCCGGTTGCGGGCCGGGCCGCCGCGCCGACCGGGGGAACGCATGAGCGACACAGCGAAGCCGGCGAGCTACGACCCCACGCCCGGGCTGTCCTACGACCCGAGCCAGGCCGTCTACTGGGATCCGAAGGCGGTCGACGGAGAGGTGATCCGCGCCTTCGAGATCTGCAACGGCTGCCGGATGTGCTTCAAGTACTGCGACAGCTTCCCCCGCCTGTTCGACCTCCTCGACAAGAAGAACCAGGACGTCCACCAGCTGACGCCGGACGACGTCCGGTCGGTGATGGACGAGTGTTTCCAGTGCAAGCTGTGCGAGGTGCAGTGTCCGTACACCCCGCGGGACAAGCACCCCTTCCAGCTGGACTTCCCGGCGCTCGTCCACCGCTACGACGCCGTCGCCTGGAAGGCGGCGGGCGAGAAGCGGACGCTTCGCGACCGCTTCCTCGGCGACCCCGACGCCGCCGGCAAGATGGCGCGGCTCTCGTTCGGCCTCGCCAATGCCATGAACCGGTTGGGGCCGGTGCGCTGGGCGATGGAGAAGGCCATCGGCATCGACCGCCGAAAGCTCCTCCCCGACTTCGCGACCGAGCCCTTCGACGCCTGGGCGGAGAAGAGCGGGTTCGTGAAGGCCGAGCCGGGCGGCGAGGCGGTCCTGTTCCAGACCTGCTTCGTGCAGAACAATGACACCTCGCTCGGGAGGGACGTGCTCGAGGTGCTCCGCAAGAACGGCGTGGACGTCAGGGTCGTGCGCGGCCTCCGCTGCTGCGGCATGCCGGCCTGGGAGCACGGCGAGCTCGCCCCGCTGCGCCGGCAGGCGCACGAGGACCTCGAGCTGCTCCTGCCGTTCGTGGAGAAGGGCGCCAAGGTGCTCGTGGTGAACCCCACCTGCTCGATGATGATGCGGCGCGAGTGGCCGCACCTTCTCGAGGGGGGGGACCGCGCCCGCGCCGAGAAGCTCGCGCCGGCGGTGATGGACGTGAGCGAGTACCTGTGGTCCATCCGGAACGAGCCGCGCTTCAGCACGGACTTCAAGAGCGCACCGCCCGGCGGCCGGGTCGCGTACCACGCCCCGTGCCACCTCCGCGCACAGGCCGTCGGCTTCAAGGGGCGCGACCTGCTCCGCAAGATCCCGGGCGTGGAGGTCGCCGGCACCGTCATGGAGTGCTGCGGGCACGATGGCACCTACGCGATGACCGTCGAGGGATTCGAGCCGTCGCAGCGCGTCGGCCAGAAGGCGTTCGACGGGATGAAGGCGGCCGAGGCGGGGACCTGGTGCACGGATTGCCCGCTCGCGGCCATCCAGTTCCAGCAGTTCGCCGGGAAGAAGCCACTGCATCCGATGCAGGTGCTCGCGCGCGCCTACCGCGAGAACGGCTTCGGGCCGGGCAAGGAGGGAGGCAACTCGTGAAACCCGTCGCTCGGCAGGAGATCCTCGACCTCACCGCCTACGAGAAGGCCCGCCCGGACATCCAGGCGCGGATCATGGCCGTCAAGGCGCCCCGCCGGATCCACGTGGGTGACGCCCTCACCTTCCTCTTCGAGAACCGCGACACGGTCCGCTACCAGATCCAGGAGATGATCCGCGCGGAACGGATGGTGAAGGAGGACGACATCGGCCACGAGTTGGAGACGTACAACGAGCTGCTCGGCAAGAGGGGAGAGCTCGGGGCCGCGCTCCTCATCGAGATCGACGATCCGGCCGTCCGGGACCGCAAGCTGCGCGAGTGGCTCGGCCTCCCCGGCCGCCTCTACGTCCGCACCGCGTCCGGCCGGGTCGTGCGAGCCACCTACGACCCGCGGCAGGTGGGCACGGACCGGCTCTCGTCGGTCCAGTACCTGAAGTTCGACACGGGCGGCGAGGTGCCGGTGGCGATCGGCTCGGACCTCCCCGCTCTGCGGGTCGCCGTGGAGCTGTCGCCCGAGCAGAAGGCGGCGCTTTCCGCCGACCTGGCCGCCGACTAGCAGGCGAGCGCGCGAACGCCCCGATTGGAGCCCGGCCGGGGTTCCTGAAATTGGCCTCCGCCTGCTGCGTAGGGCTCGGCTGGAGGCCGCCATGCTGAAGCCCCTCGCCCTCATCGCCTTCGCCCTCGGCCTGGAGGGCGCCTTCCTTCTGCACGCCGTCGTCGCGCCCACGCCGGCGCCCGCCGCCCAACGCCGGGCGCCGTCGCCCCCGATCGAGTGGACCCGGGCGCGGGCCGCTCCCCCCAGCGGGGCGGCGGCGCTGGGGGGAGAGGTGGTCGCCGGGCCCACCGAGGACGGCGGCACCGGTCCGAGCCCACGGCACCCGGGGTCGGCGGGCGGCTAGGGAGCCCGAGGCGGCCGCCGCGGCCGACGCTCGAGAAGTCCCCCGATTCCGCGGCGGAGCGCTCGCCGCCTGCCTCGGGCCAGTGCCCGCACTCTTGGCGAGGGAATTGCTGCGAACCTTCGCAGCCGGCGCGTCGAGGACTACGCCGGGACCTGCTGTCGGAGGAGGCCCGCCATGATGAAGCTCGTCGCCATCGTCGCACTCTCGCTCACCTTCGAGGGCGCGTTCATCCTCCACGCCGTCGTCGCCTCTCCCGGTGCCTCGGGCGCTCCGACGGCCTCCGTGCGTCTCGCCGAGGTGCGGGTCGCTCGCTAGTCGCGTCCGTGTCGGCCGACGCCAGGGCGCGAGTCGCGGCGTCAGAACACGCGGAAGTGGTAGGCGGCCCGCTCCTGCCAGGCCGCGATGGCGCCGAAGGCCTCGCGCAACCGGCTGCGCTCGACGGACGACAGCTCGGCGAAGGAGACGGCGTTCGTGAGCGGCTGCCCGGTGGAAGCCATGCGGATCTGCTCCCGCAGGCGCAGGGCCACCACGAAGCGATAGGCCTCCGCGAGGGTGGCGTACTCGTCGCGCCCCATCAACCCGGCGTGCACGGCGTCCTCGAGCCGGTCGAGTGTCGCATGCGACCTCGATCCGGCCTCGAGCGCGTAGGTGCGGGCGAGCCCGACCACCGGCGTGACCCCGTGGACCTTGATGTCGACGCGCGACGACGCGCCCCGAAGGCGCAGGAGCAGGCCGGGCGGGGGCCGGAACTCCAGCGCGGAGTGGGCGAGGGCGGAGAGGAACTTCGCGTCGCGCCCGGCGCGGGAGAGCTCGCGGTCGAGCGGGTCGAGTGCGAGCTCCCCGAACACCCTGCGGTAGTCGAAAAAGATGGCGGCCTGGAGGAGGGACTGCGGCCGGAGATCGTCCACCCACCCGCGGAACTGGTCTCGCCACCAGTCCAGGGAGCCGCGCCACTTCGTCGCCATGCACTCACCCGGGCAGGGCGGGAAGCCGGCCGCGATGAGGTCGTCGACCGCCCGCCGCGCGAGAGCCTGGAAATACGCGCTGGCCTCGGGAGTGTCCTCCGCGTAGACGAGGCCGTTGTCCTGGTCGCTCAGGATCGTCTGCTCCATCCGGCCCTCCGACCCGAACGCGATCCAGGCGTAGGGCGTCGGCGGCGGGCCGAGCTCCTTCTCCGCCCATCGGAGGATCCGGGCGACGAGCGTGTCGTTCAGCCGTGCCACGAAGCCCGCGATGACGAACGGGTCGAGCCCGCCCGCGAGGAGCGACGAGGACATCCCCGCGACCTTGCGCGCGTACCCCGGCAGGGCGTCGCGGTCCGAGAGCCTCTCCACCCGCTTCATCACGGCCACCGGCCCCTGGGCGGTCTGCTTGAGGAGGTCGGTGACCGTGACCACGCCGACGACCTCGGTGCCCCTGGCGACCGGCACGTGACTCACGCCCCCGTGCTCGAGCACGTGCTGCCAGGCGGCGTACACCGGCGTATCGTCCCGCAGCGGACGCAGCGGCGCACTGTAGATGGCCACCACCGGGGTGCTCGCGGGGAGGCCCGCCGCGAGCACGTTGTTGCGGAAGTCCGTGTCGGTGACGATGCCGGGCGGATCGGCGCGGACGAGCACGGAGCTGATGCCCTCGTCGCGCATGATGCGGGCCGCGTCCTGGACCGTGGCGGACGCGTCGACCCAGCGCGGGGGGCGGACGAGCCGGGACAGCGGCAGGGAGAGGTCCGCTTGGAACGTGGAGACCTCCCCGCGATCGAGGGAGCTGCGCAGCCGGTCCCCGAGCCCGATCGCGAAGTGGCCGGCGAACAGAGCGTTCGACTGCAGGCGATCGAAGACCGCCTTCGGGATCCGGTAGGCGAGGAGCTCCTCCTCGACCACGACGTCGAGCGTGGCCTTCCCGGTGATGAGAGACGTGAAGCCGAAGATCTCTCCCTCCTCGAGGAGCTGCAGAGTGGTGCCGTCGCGCTCGAGTCGCACCGCTCCCTTCCGGATCACGTAGAGGTGCTCGAATGGCCTGGCGCCGCGCGACGCGAGGCGCGCCCCCTTGGGATAGAACACGACCTCGAGCGACCGGGCCGCATCCTCGAACGCGTCCTCCGGCAGCCGGTCGAACGGCGGCGTGGCGCGAAGGAACGCAACGGGGTCCGGGACGGTCATCTTCGCTCGAGGATAGCAGCACCACACCGCCGGTCACGAACGCGCCGTCAGGTGCGCGGGCCGACGAGAGCGGCGAGCCGCTCCAGCGCCTCCTCGTCCTCGCCCCCGCGCGCGACGATGTCCGGGGCCTCGGGCGCCTCGTACGGCTCCCCCGCTCCGGGGAGCGTCGCGACGTCGCCGGCGCGGGCCCTGGCATAGAGCCCCTTCGCGTCCCGGCGCATGCATTCCTCGAGGGGCACGTCCACGAAGACTTCGACGAGGCGAGGGGCCACCCCCCGCGCGAACGCGCGGTGCGCCCGGCGGGGCGCGGTCGCGGCGACGACCGCCAGGAACCCCTGGCGGGCCACGAGGCCGGCCAGGCGCGCAAGCGTCCGGTAGAAGGCGTCGCGGGCGGCCACGTCGTACCCGGGGGCGGGCTCGATCGCCGCGCGGACGGCGTCCCCGTCGAGGAGCAGCGGCCTGGCCCCGGCGGCCGCGAGCCGGCGCACGGCTCGCTGCGCGAGCGTCGACTTGCCCGACGACGGCAGGCCGTCGATCCAGATGACCGCCCCGGTCACGAGAAGAGCTCCCCGGCCCAGGCCGGGTCGAACGCCTCCGCCGCGAGCGCCCGCTCCGCGAGGCGAAGCATGCGGTCCCTCGCGCGGGCGGGGAGCTGCGGGTAGAAGCGCGGACTCGCCACGACCAAGCAGCGCCACGCCAGCCACGGTGCCAAAACCCGGTCGAGATCGCCGTCGGCGCTCTCCTCGAGATAGGTCGACCAGAAGAGCCACCACAGGGAGGAGAGGCCCCGCTCCCATGCCCCGGGGCTCGGCAGGGCGAAGAAGACGTAGTTCACCGCCATGGCGGTCACGTCGTCGGCGGGGTCTCCGGCACATCCGCGACTGGCGTCGAGAAGAGTGAATCCCGTACCTCCCCCGGGGGAAAAGACGACGTTGAACGGATGGAAGTCGCCGTGGGTGCGGGCAAGCCGGTCCTCTCGGCCCCGGAGCCTCCAGCGCCATTCGAGCGCGAGTTCCTCGATGCGCCGCAGGCGTTCCGGCGGGGCGGCCGGCACGTCGGCGCCGTAGCCATCCACCATCCCGAAGATGCCCTCGCCGTGTCCAACGAGGTCGCGGACCGCCCGCCGGTAGCGGTCCGGGTCCGCGATCTTCTCGGCGTGCAGGCGTGCGGCGTAGCGGGCAAGCGCCTCGACGCGGGCCAGGTCCGACTCGCGGGCCACGCCCTCGGCGGCGATGCGCCGAAGGTCCAGGGCGTAGACGTCCCCGGGCGCCCACTCGCTGAGCAGGTAGAACTCGCCGGCATTCCGCAGCGACGCGAGCCGGTCGACTGCGATCGCGCCGACGTCGATGGCCCGGACGTGGCCCGGGATTCGGCGAAAGTCGTCGAAGGCGAGGAGCTCCTCGGCGGCGCGGTCCGCCCTCCGGTCGTGGCCGAACGCGTCGGCCTTGGCCGTGTGGAAGACGAAGGAGCGCTCGTGCCCTCCGGAGTCCCGGAGCACGATGCGGAGCGGCTCCCCGTAGCCCTCGGCCTTCCGCGTCTCGCCGGCGCGCGCGTCGGGCGCGAGCCGAACGGCGGAGCTGACCTCGGAGCCCGGGAAGAGCTCGCCGAGAAGCTCGCGGAGCCCGGGCGGCAGCGTGGGCATGAGCACGACCCGCCTCTGGAACCTAAGGTAGCCATTCCAGCCCGCCTGGCGGTACCCCGACCGGAGCCTCACGCCCCCATCCGGGGCGCCCTGCGGTCGTCCCTTGCCGGGTGGCTGTGGCACTGCCCTGCCTTGGACGGCCGCTGGCCCCGGTGTATGGAGAGGACGTTGATCCCCTGGTTCGAGCTCCCGGCGCTTCACCTCGGCCCGGTGACCCTTCAGTTCTTTGGCGTATTTGCGGCCGCAGGGGTCTTCCTCGCCGTGCGAATGGCCGCCCGTGCTGCGGCGGCGCGCGGCCTCGACCCGCGCGTCGTCGTCGACTACTCGGTCTGGGGCGTCGCGTCCGGGATCTTCTTCGGCCACCTCTTCCACCTCGTCGCGTACCACCCCGAGGAACTCCGCGACCCGAAGCGCGTCCTCCAGTTCTGGGAGGGGCTCTCGTCCATGGGAGGGCTCGCCGGGGGCGTCCTCGCGGCGGTGGCCTACTTTCGCGCGAAGGGCGTCCGGCTGTCCGATTACGCGGACTCCTTCGCCGTCGGCATGGCGCCCGGATGGGCGGTCGCGCGGCTCGGCTGCTTCGCGGTCCACGATCATCCCGGCGTCCTCACCCGCTTCCCGCTCGCCGTGGAGTTCCCTGGCGGTCCCCGGCACGACCTCGGCCTCTACGACGCGCTCGTCCTCCTCGCGCTGAGCTTCCTCCTGTGGACCCTGTGGCGGCGCCGCCGGCTCGAGGGCCGCCTGCTCGCCGTCCTCGCACTGGGCTACGGCGTGAGCCGCTTCCTTCTCGACTTCCTGCGGGCGCGCGACCTGCCATACGTGGACGCCCGATACCTGGGGCTCACGCCCGCCCAGTACACGAGCGTGCTCCTCGTCGCGTGGGCGCTGTATCGCCTGGCCTTCCGCCCGCACCCGGGAGGTGGGCAGGGCCGCGGAGACGGTGCGGCCGGGGAGCCAGGGCCGTGACGCGAGCGCCCGGGCCACGCGCCCTCGCGCCGGCGCGGCCCGAAGCGGATCCCCGCCTGGCGGCGGCGGAGCGGAGAAGGGCGCAGGCGCTGGCGGAGGTCGACGCTCTCGACGCCGAGGTCGAGCGGCTCGCAAACGAGCTGGCCGCCTTCTCCGCGCGCTACGACGCGACGATGGCGAAGCCCTTCTCGGAGCTATCGGACGCGGAGCGCCTCGTCCGTCGCCTCCAGACGCTCGAGGATGAGCTCGCCCGCCTCGGGCGGGTCCTCGAGGGGACGGAGCCGCGCTCGCGTGGGCGCGGCCGGACGGCGCCGCGCCGCATGCCGGTCGCCCCCCCGGTCGAGGAGGAGGCGGGTCGCGGGGAGGGAGGCGAGGACGTCCAGGCCGTCGAGGTGGAGGTCCTGTCCGACGAGGCGGAGGTCAAGCGCCTCCACCGGCGGCTCGCGCGGATGCTCCACCCGGACCTCGCCGCGGACGGCGAGGAGCGCGGGCGGCTCGCGGCGCTCATGGCGGAGGTCAACGCTGCCTATACGCGCGGCGACCGGTCCGCGCTGGAGCTCCTGGCCGAGCGGGCCGGCGCGGGGGACCTCGACGCGGACGTCTCGCTGGAGGAGCGGGTCACGCACCTCGGGCGGCGCGCCGATGCGCTCGGCGGGGTCGCCGCAGCGCTTCGGCGGGAGCGGGACGGGCTCCTCGGCAGCGCCACGGGGCGTCTGTGGAGGGAGGCCGTACGCAGGGAAAAGGCGGGCCACGACCTCGTGGGCGAGATGCGACGGGACATCGAGGCGGAGGCGGCCTCGGCGCGCGACGATGCGCGCCGCCGCCTGGTCCGCGTCGCGGAGGGCGCGGCCGAGGTCGGGCGCCGATGGAGGAGTGCCATGGCTGGACTGGTCCTGCGAGGGCGCGGCGGACTGCGCCCGTTCGACCCGGTGATGGAGAGCCCCCTCGTGCGCCGCGGGGTCCTGGAGCTGGAGCGCGCGCGGGCCGGACCGGCCGCCCGAGAGCTCGCCCGCCGGCTCGAAGAGGCCGCGCCCTGGGAAGCGGCAGCGGTTCTGCTCGCCTACTTCGCGGAGGCGGCGGGGCGCCCGCCCGAGGCCCTCGCCTCGCCCGACGGATGGCGGGACCGCTGGGACCTCCTGCGGGAGCGCTGGCCGGAGTCGCCGGACTTCGAGCGCCTGCTCGCGCGCCTGCCCCGCACGCTCGGCCTGGAGGTCGGGATCCGGGCCGCCTCGGGCCGCCTCGCTGCCGGCCTGCAGCTTTCGTCGGCCGACCTGCTTCCGGGCGTGCGGATCGCGCTCGAGCGGGAGTCGGTGGCATCGGTCGCGCGGGCGGTCCTCGCCACCCTCGGGCCGCGCGCGCGCTGCAGTCGATGCCGGCGGCAGGTGGTGGCACTGCACCTGCTGCGGACGCGCGGGCTCGACGAGGTGCACGGCCTCGCCTGTCCGCGCTGCGGCGCCATCCTCCGCAGCTACTGGCGCTACGGGGAGGTGGACGGGCTGGAGGCGCTCGCGCCCCTGGCCGGCGAGCTCGGGGTCGTCGCCGAGCGCGCCGTCCGCTTCGCCGGTTCGGGCGTCGCCTTCCAGCTGCTCCCGGTCGAGGCCGAGCGGCTCACGGCGGCCCGGCTCCTCCACCTCTTCGAGGACCTCTACCTCACCCCCTGCCAGGTCGACCTGCCCCGCGGAGCGATCGGCGTGCGGGTGGGGCGCCGATGGCTCGGCGGTCCCGATCGCGTCCCGGAGCGAGGCGCGGCCCTCGACGTCCGGCCCGGCCGCGCGGTGCCGTCGGCGGGTGCGCTGCTCGAGACCCTGCGCGCTCGGGTTGCGAGGCGCTTCCGCGCGGAGCCGCCGGGCGGGGTGGCGTAGCGCGGCGCCCTGGCGCCCTGCGCGCCGCCGCTTATGTTAGACGGCCGGCGCCGTGTCCGGCGCCGAGAACCGACCTCGATACCGCTCACCATGGGACCCTCTCTTCGACCCGACCCCCGACGCCGGGCCCCTCGCGGGGCGGCAATCGCCCTGCGCGCCCGTCGGGCCGGGAGCTGAAGCCATGGCGGCCCCGCGCATCCTTCTCGTCGAGGACGAC
>Ga0335070_10007744_pt1 | contig 12587 bp, 9 predicted proteins | sample Lox_Sample_13_FD_206722 | JGI IMG/M metagenome (GOLD analysis project Ga0335070, IMG submission 206722) | Soil microbial communities from Loxahatchee National Wildlife Refuge, Florida, United States - Lox_Sample_1.3 | ecosystem: Environmental > Terrestrial > Soil > Wetlands | place: USA: Florida...
CTTCCGGGGCGAGGCCGTCCCCGCCGGCTGGGCCGGCTGCGATTGCGCGCGTGCCTTCGGCGTTGCGGCCAGCGCCAGAACGAGCAGAAAAACCGATCCGGAGCTCCTCAAGATCCAGCGCTCCTTCACCAACCCTCTGTGAGACCGCCGTCCGCCCAATCCCACAGGAGGTAGATCAACAGCTGTTTCGGCCGGTCTGCGGTGTTGTTCAGGGGAATCCGGTACCCGACGTTTCCCAGGATGTGCATGCGCTTGCTGATCGGGATCTGAATCTCGGGCACGACGTCCCAGTTCGTCGATGCGCCGCTGACCAGATCGCGGTCCGCGATGACTTCCACCATCGGCGACCAGCGGCGACCGAATCCGCCGTCCGTGACGAAGGACTTGCCGATGGCCGTTCGCAGGTACAGGGCCCTGGGGATCGCGTTCGGGTCGGTGGGCAATTCGACGCCGGCTTGCGCCTGAAGAAACCCGTCGGCCGGCAGACGTTGCCCGAAGGCGGCGAACATCTCGAAGACGGTGGATTTTCCGCCCGTACCCCGAGTGACGTCGCCCGTGGGGAGGGCCACCTCGCCGCCCAGGCTGAAGATCGACCCCTTCTCGAGACTGTCGAAGAGCTTCTGCTTGTAGCCGACCGCGACGTCGCCGAACCCCGACTTCGACGTGCCACTGGCATCCGTGACGACGTACGGCACGATGGCTTCGACCATCGCGGAGGAGCCGATGCGCTTCTCCCAGATCGCTAAAGTGGCGGCTTCGTGCGCGTCGATCGCCGAGGTGATCACGGCTTCGTCTTCGGGAAAGGCCTTCTCCGTGATCAACGGGCGCGGGAAGTTCAGGTTGCCGCGGGGCCAGGACTTGTCGGTACACAGACTGCGAAGGTAGTCGATGACCTTGCCGATTTGATCCTGGGTCAACTGGTCCTTGAACGAAGGCATGATCGGGGAGAAGGCGCGTGCCGGGCCGCCGTTCGTGATGATGGCGCGCCACTGGCTGTCCGGCTCGGCGGTGGAGGTGGAACAGTCGCTGAAGTCCGGGAACGTGGACGGCCGCTCAAAGCCCACGAGACTTTGAGGCTGTCCCCTTCCAAGTGGCCCATGGCAAGCCGCGCAGCCGCTGTCGTAGATCTGTTTGCCGGTCCCGAGCGTCATCTTGACGTCCGGGGTTGGCCGAGCCGACGTGGCTTGTTCCATCAGAGCCGCGGTTGACGAGGCGAGCATGCCGATGCAAGAGACCATCAGCCATCGCGCCGAGCCGTTCATGATCGCCATTCCCATGAAGAGTCTGGTGAGCCGAGAGAGTGCCTCCAAGATCCAGCCGCATCAGTTGATTGACCAGCCGCTCCCGAGCGTCCCGAAGGCGCGGACGCCTCCCGAACGGCCGGCCGGTGCACGTTCTCAAACATGGCAACCGTACCCGAAGGCCTGGATCTCGTCAGGAGTCCTCCATGCTCGTGTTGTGTGACCTCGAGCGCGGCAAACGACACGCCCCAGTGTCCTCCCCGGGGCCCGATCCTCGTCGAGATACTCCTCGGGGACGTCATCAACGGGAACTCGCGCGTTCGCTTTCACGCGCCCCGGGAGGCCATCGGCGTCTCGCACATCCTCGGCGAGGTTTGGTTCCTGCTCGACGTCCAGGCGCATTACGCAATCCCCGGAGAGCTGGTGGAAGGCGGCCAGCTTCTCGCACTCCACTATTCCCCGGCAAGAAATGAGGCCCGACGGTCCCCATCGCGCCAAGCCGGTCCGACGGGTCCGTGACGTCGAAGATGACCCCCGACGGAGACCTCACGACCGTCGCCGACTTGTCCGGTCGAGCTGGCTCGACGAAGGATGGGCGGTAGTGACTCATCTCCTCGCGCCCGCGAAGCGTCAGCCAGGGGAACCCGCTCTGCGAAACGCCGTTTCGGTTGAAGGCCCGGCGGCGGTGCCCGGCGAGCAGGTCGCTGTCCTTCTTGATCGACACGCCGTTCGGGTCGAGTCGAAATAGAACCCTCCGGGCGGCGCTGCCTGCTGCTGGCGGGTGTCTGTGGTCGGCTCGCCGCGCCCGGGGCGACGAACCTCTCCCCGGCGCTGCGCGCCGCGCCGGGACAGTCAAACCACAGTCGGGCGGCTCTCACGGGCCTCCGCAGGCAGGTCAGGCGCGACATCCCGGAGTGCACGCAGCGTCACCAGGTCCCAGGGTTCGTACAGGCCCTCCCGGTTGAGGTTCCAGCTTCTCTCCAGCTGCGCCTTGCGCCACCGAGCCAGCAGGTCCGCAGCTCGTTTCGCCGACGAGGGGCCGCATCTCCGCCTCGAGGGAGGAGATGTCGAGCAGCGTGCCGTACAGATCGAAGGCGACGAGGTCGAAGGCGGCCATGACTAAGGTGATCGATATCCTCCCGAACTACAGAGTCTCGCTCTTCGGTCTCGCGGGAACAACTCCCGGGGCCGCAGCGCCGCCGCCGGTTGAGTTCCCGCCGCGCGGGAATCGACCGGGCCTCCGCACGCATAGGTACTGCGGGAGAGAAAACATGAATCTGGCAGGTCTCTCCGTCCTGACGTTGGGGGCCGGGGCGCTCGTCCTGGGCGGGCGGGGTGACGCGGGTACTCCTGCCCCCAACGCCGCCGCGAGGGCGCCGGTGCTCGTCGAGCTCTTTACGTCCGAGGGCTGCTCGAGCTGTCCCCCCGCCGACGAGGTACTGACGGAGCTGGCGAGGTCCCAGCCGGTGGAAGGAGTTCTCCTCATTCCTCTCTCCGAGCACGTGGACTACTGGAACCACCTGGGCTGGTCGGACCCCTATTCCTCGAAACTGTTCTCCGAGAGACAGGAAGCCTACGCGGCGGCGATTAGGAGCTCCGGGCTCTACACGCCACAAGTCGTCGTGGACGGACGAGTGGAGCTGGTTGGCAGCGATCGACGAGCGGTTCAAAAGGCGATTGCGAGCGCGGCTCGGGAGCCGAAGCTGGAGGTCGCGGTGTCGCGCGGCCGGACGCCTTCGTCACTTCGTATCCGGGTCGAACCGTCGACCGCCTTCCCTGAGGCCGCAGGCGCCGAGGTCCTTCTCGCGATCGTGGAGAACGATCTGCAGTCCCAGGTCAGCCGGGGCGAGAATTCAGGGCGCCGGCTCTCCCATTCGGCCGTCGTCCGGCGTCTCCAGGTCGTCGGTACCCTTCCGCGGGGCAAGGCCTTCGAGAAGGAGGTTCTCGTCGCGCTCGAATCGGCGTGGAAGCCGGGGAACTTGAGCGCGGTCGCGTTCGTGGAGGAGGGATCCGGAGGACGAATCCTGGGAGTAGCACGCGGCGCGCTCTGACGCCCTGCGGCGCTCCGCGAGGTCTGGAACGCAACGCCGGGCGCCGGAGCGCGAGTCGCGCCTCCCCCCGTTACGACAGCCCGAATGTCTTCACGAGGAACACCGCCATCTGCCCGCGTGTGGTCGGACTGGCGGGACAGTAGAGCGGCGGTGAGACCTGACAGCCGCCGGTGATCTGGCGGTTGGCGAGCTCTTCGATCCAGGGAGCGAAGGAATCCGAAGGCGGGACGTCGTCGAAGATTCCGACGGCGGGCGGAGGCATGTAACCGGAGCCTTCCTTCGCCTTCAGGAGAACGACGGCCATCTGGCGCCGGGTCACCGATTCTCCGGGACAATAATTGCCTCCGCCGCAACCGGCCGTGACGCCCTCGGCGGCCAGCTGCTCGATCCAGTCGGCGAACGGACCGGGACACGGCACGTCCGGAAAGACACTCTGGCAGGCCGGCGGAACGTAACCGCTTCCATGCTCGGCCTTGAGGAGAAGGACCGCCATCTGGTCTCGCCGCACGGCGTCGTTTCGGCAGTAGGCTCCCGAACCGCAACCGGCGCTGATGCCGTCGCGAAAGATCGTCTCGACGTAGGCGTGAAAGATGTCGTCCTGAGAAACGTCGGAGAAGTCGGCGAACCAGGCGGCCGGGAGGGTCTGCGACGCGCCAGCCGGCCGGGAGCCCGAGACGCTGACGACGACGTCGTTGAGCGTGCCGGGGGCGAGCGCGGGCGAGACGCTGAAGACCCGTCCCTGATCCGGGACCGCGGGAAGAGTCGCGGCGAGTCCGCCGATCGAGACGGAGGATGCGGCGTAGAGGTGGTTTCCGAAGACGGTGATCGGCGTGCCGCCCGCGGCGCGGCCGGATGACGGACGGACGGCGACGAGCGAAGGGATCGGCGTGTCGAACCCGAGGCGGAAGATGACGCCCCCGCCGGCGAAGCCTCCGCCGCCCGCGGTTCCGTAGAACGCCCCGTCGGAGGCGAGCGTCAGACCTGAGTACGGGCTGATTCCGTCGTTGCCCTGAAGGTCGTGGAGCACCTCGAAATTCTTCCCCAGGATGTCCACTCGAAAGACCGTGCCCTGATTCATGGAACCGCCGCCTTGCGCCGTTCCGTAGAGCAGTCCGTCCGGCGCCTGGAGGAGAACGCCGTACACGCCGGCCCCCTCCGGGCCGGCGAAATCGTGAATGGTCGTGAAGTTGCCGAGCAGATCGATCCGGAACAGGTTGCCGATGCCGTTCGCTCCGTTCTGCGGCGTCCCTCCGTAGAGGGCGCCGTCGTCCCCCTGAACGAGGGGTCCCCCGGGACAGCATCCGTCGAAGTCGTTGAACGCATGAAAGACCGAAAAGGCCCCGAGAGGATCGATGGCATAGAGATCTCCCCAGGCGTTGGGGCCTCCGTACACCGTCGGCCCGTAGAGGCTCCCGTCGGAGGTGCGCACGGGCGGCGCCGTCGGGTACGCCCCTTCGAACCAGCCGGAGTCGAAGGAATGAAGCGTCGTCAGCGTGCCGGAAGCGTCGATGTGAAAGACCGTGCCCAACTGACCGGCGCCGCCCTGATTGGTCGTTCCCGAGAACTCGCCGGGCGGCCCCTCGACGACCCCGCCCGTCGGATTGGCGCCGTCGCCCCAGTCGAAGCCGGTCAGGACCTCGAGAGTATCGGGGAGAGTGAAGCGGAAGACCGATCCCAGTCCCCCGGGCCCCGCCGTGGTGGCCGTGCCGTAGAGGCTTCCGTCCGTGCCCAGCAGGAGCGTGGACGGGCCCTGGCCCTCCCCGAGCGAGAACGCATGGATTATCGTCGGGTCGGACCCATCGAGGCGGTAGATGCTGGAGATGCCGCCCTGCGTGATTCCATACAACGCGCTTTTGACCTCGGTGAGCAGGCCGGCGGGAGCGTAGGCGCCCGCGTCGGCTCCGAAGAAGTAGACGTAGTTGAACTCGGCGGCGGGATTGAGCCGATAGAGGCTGCCGAGGCCCTCGACGGTCGTCCCGTAGAGGAAGCCGTCGTGCCCGTCGGCGAGTGCCGCGAGGGGATAGGACCCGGGAGTGCCGCTGTAGCCCTGGGCGAACGCGGCCATCAGCTCCCAGTTTCCGAGGCCGTCGATGCGGAAGACGGTCCCCAGTGGAAAGTAGTCCTTGCTGCCGCCGGGGCCGCCCTCCGTCGTCGTTCCGTAGTATTTGCCGTCGCTCGCGAGAATCAGCGGGGCGAAGGGCTTCGCACCGTCCTGGACGTTGAACGAGTGGAGCGTCGTGACCGCGCCAGAGAGATCCATCTTGAACACGGTGCCGACTCCACCGGTGCCCCCGCCGCTGGTGGTTCCATAGAGGTCGCCGTCGGTTCCGAGGATCAGGGCCGCCGCCGGCGCCGCACCGTCGGCGCCGGTGAACGCATGCAGCGTTGTCAGCGTCCCGGCCAGATCGAGGCGAAACACCGTTCCTGCGCCGCCGGCACCCCCGTCCCTCGTCACGCCGTAGAGGAAGGCGCCGACCTGGAGCAGACCGGCCACCGGGGCCGTTCCCTCGGTGGCGCCATCGAAATCGTGCACGGTCGCGAAGGACTCGTCCGACCCGAGGCGAAACACGGTGCCGCCTCCGTGAGCTCCGCCCGACGTTGCGGTGCCGTAGATGTTCCCGTCGGAGGCCAGCAGGAGCTGGAAGGGGTCCTGCCCACCGCCGTCGGCGAAATCGTGCAGCCGGGTCAAGGCCCCGGAGGGCGTCACCCGAAAGAGCGTTCCGACGTCGGAGGCCCCACCCGCGTGCGTCCCGCCGTACAGGTCGCCGTCCGCGCCGAAGATCAGTTCGCGCCACGGCGTGCTGCCATCGGGACCGGCGAAGGAGTAAACGAGCGCGTAGACGAACCCGCCCGATCCGTCGGGCGTCAGCGAGTAGATCGAGCCGCGCTGGAAGATCCCGCCGGTCCGCGTCGTCCCGTAGAGAACCCCGGAAGGCGATGCGACGACCGTCGCGGTCGGCGTACCGCCCGGTCCGGAGAAGGAGTGAAGCACCTCGTAGGTCTGTCCGAGACCCGCGTTGGTCACGAGGCAGACAGCGAACGTCAGAGATGGGATCGAAAGACGCAGGGTCGTCTTCACGCGTCACCTCGCGATTCGGCCCGGTCCCCGGAAAGGCTGTCGCCGATTGTAGACCCGGCGCGTGAAGACCAGCCGATGCGGGTCGCCCGCCGGGTCTGGCGCCGGCCGAGGGAGAGCAGGCTCCCGGCCAGCCCACACGACTACCGTGTAATCGTGCAAGGCCCGAGCCTCCAGTTCCCCTCTTCGAACACCGCTGAGCCGCTCGTTGCCGCCCTCACGCTCCCGTCGTCGCGCTCTTCTGCCGGAAGCCGCGGCGGAGGAAATGCACCCCGCCGAATCGTCGCGCGTTTCAGGAGGAACTCGGACTACCAGTCGACCCCGGATCCGGGGTCTCGAGTTCAGGCCGCCGCCCAAGACCATCTCGGGCAAGATCCGGCACGTCGAGCACCTGGCGACCGAAACAAGCGCGCGTCGTTCGAGAGGCGAACGCAAAGGTCCGAAGATCAGCCAAAGCGAAGGTCCTCCCCTCAGGGCTTCCCGGCCGAGGGCGCCGCGCCGAAGGCCGACGGCCCTCCCGCAGCGGTGAGGAGCGATTTGCCGGGATCCCACCAGCCGCCTCCGAGCGCGACGAAGAGCGCGACGGTGTCCTGGAGACGCTGGGCGCGCGCCTGGACGTAACCGATGCGAGCCTGGTGGTACTGCGCGAAGGCAATGAGGACCTGCACGTAGTTCGAAACTCCGCTGTCGTAGTTCGCGCGCACGAGCCGAAGCGCCTCGTCGGCGGAGCTCATCGCCCGCTCCTGGGCGGCCAGGGCGTCCGCGTCGTTTTCGAGGGCCCGGAGCACGTCGGCCACCTGGGAGAATCCGACCAGGACGGATTGACGGTAGTCCGACATGGCCTGGTCGTACGCGTCGATGGCCGCCCGGCGCTTCTGGACGAGGGTGCCGCCCTGGAAGAGCGGGGCCGCGAGACCCGCGCCCACGCTCCAGAAGATGCCCTGCGGCGAGAACAGCGTGTTGAGGGTCGTGTTGTTGCCGCCGAGGCTGGCGTTCAGCGTGATGCTCGGGAAGAGCGCCGCCGTCGCCACGCCGACCTCGGCGCTCGCCTGATGCAGGCGCGCCTCCGCGACGAGGATGTCGGGACGCTGGTGGACGAAGTCCGAGGCGATGCTGACGGGAAGGGACTCCGGCAGCTTCAGGTCGGACAAGCCGACCGGCGGCGCCTTCCACTCGGAGGGCAGACGCCCGGCGAGTGTGGCGAGAAGGTGGTCCGCCTGGCTGACGCGCTGCTCGAGAGGAGGGATCGTCGCCTCCACCGACGAGAGCTGGCTTCGCAAGGCGAGCGCGCTCGCATAGGGAACCGTGCCCGCCTCCGCCTGTGCCTCCGTGATCTCGACCTGCTCCCGCTGGTCGCCGACGAGATCCTCGGTCGCCCGGGCGAGCTCGGCATAGGACGCGCGAGCGATCACCGTGTCGACGACGTTGGCCGTCAGCGTCACGTACGCCGCGGCCGCGGTGTAGGCCTGGGCGTCGGCCTGGGCCTGCAGGCTCTCGACCGTGCGCCGCTGGCCGCCGAAGACGTCGAGCGCGTAGCTGATGGTCCCGGACAGCGAGAAGAGATTGAAGATGGTCGCCGCGGAGCTGGTCTGCCCGAAACGGACCAGCGTCACCCGCTGCCTCGACGCCGCGGCGTCGAGGCCCAGCTGAGGGTAGAAGATCCCGTAGCCCGCCCGCAGGTTGTCCTGGCTCGAGCGCAGGCTCGCGAGGGCGGCCTGCAGCGTCTGGTTCCCGGCGGCGGCATCCCTCATCAGTCCGTCGAGCTCCTCCGATCCGAAGAGCGTCCACCAATCGCCGGAGAGCCGCGCGCCCCGGTCGAAACGCTGCGCCTCCCCGGCGGCCTCGGCCGTCGTCTTCGGATCGGAGCCCGGCGCATAGTGGTCCGCGGCGGGGGGCGCGGGCCGCACGAAGTTCGGGCCGACCGCGCACGCGGTGAGAGCGACCGCCGCGCCGGCCGCGAGCCATCGCGCGGCGAGAACCGCCGCCGGCGACCTCCTACTTCTCGGCGATATAGACATCGACGAGTTGTCCCGGATAGACGGACAGGCCGTCCGGCTTGCGAAGCCGGAAGATCAGCGGCAGCACCCGCACGTCCACCCTCTCGGTCCTCTGGTTCGACAGCTGGATCTTCGGCGAGACGTACGGCTGCGTGCGGACGAATTCGAGCGGGATGCCCTTGTCCGTGCCGCGGAGGAACATCGTGGCGCGGATCCCGGGCGGCGCCGGCAGCCGCTGTACCAGGATCTCGTCCACGTAGCACCGCACCTGGAAGTAGCCCTGCGTCGATCCCATCGAGATGACCGGCAGGTAGCCCTGGCTGTACCCGTCGTAGGTCCCCTGGGTGGAGACGTAGCTGCCCACGGCGGCGTTGATCGCGAGCACGGGGCCGTCGACCGGCGCGCGGATCACGAACTTGCTGAGGAGGGCGCTCGAGGCGGCGACCGACTTCTCCAGCGCCGCGCACTGGCTCTCCTGGTTCCGGATGTCGTAGGTCCACGCCCCGGCGCGGACGAGGTCGAGCTGCTTCTGCGCGACCTCGAGGCCGGCGGCGGCGACCCGGACCGCGTTCTCCGCGTTGTCGAGATCGCTCCGGCTGACGGACTTGGCCTGGAGCTCGGACGAATGTTTCAGCTTGTCCCGCTGGTCCTCGGCCGTCTTGAGGGTCGCGGCCGCGGCCAGGGCCTGGGACTTCGCGACGGCCAGGTTCTCGGGCCGCGGCTGCGCCTTCAGCTCCGCGAGCAGGGCTCGCGCTGCCTCGAGCTGAGCCCCCTGCTGTTCGACCGTGGCCCGCTGGACCGAGTCCTCGATCGTCAGGAGCGAAGCTCCTCGCTCGACCACCTGCTGCTCGGACACCAGGATCCGCGTCACGGTGCCGGCGACCTCCGGATAGAGGTTGATGTTGGCGCCGTTCGATTGATAGCTCTCGACGATGCCGTTGGCGAAGATTCCCTTCGGGTAGGGATTCGAGGCGGGTGTGAACGTCGGCGGCGGGTTCTTCTTCACGTGCCCCGAGACGAACGCCATGGCGAGGCCGAGGACCACCCCGAGAGCCGCCAGGCCGAAGATGAGCTTGTTTCTCACCGGGGTCGGCCCCCGTCGATCGACTTCAGTCTCCCGTCTTCCATCCTCATGATGCGATCGGCGTACTCGAAGATGCGGCTGTCGTGGGTGACGACGAGGATGCACTTCCTGGCCGTGAGGATCTCCCTCTTCACGAACTCGACGATCCGGCGGCCCGTGTCGCCGTCGAGGGACGCGGTCGGCTCGTCGAAGACCATGACGTCTGGCTGACTGGCGATGGCGCGCGCGATCGCCACGCGCTGCTGCTCGCCCCCGCTCAGCTTGACCGGCGGCAGATCGGCCCGGTCCTTCAGTCCCACCACCTCGAGGTAGTGCATGGCTTCTTCCATCGCCTGGTCCCAGGCGGTCCGCTTCAGGACGAGCGGGATCGCCGCGTTTTCGAGCGTCGTCAGGCGCGGAAAGAGGTGGTAGTCCTGAAAGACGAAGCCGACGCGGTGGAGGCGAAAATCGGCGAGCTCGTCGTCCGACATGCCCCAGATGTCCTGGCCCTCGAGGGCCACGCGCCCCGAGGTCGGGCGGAGGATTCCGGAGATCATGCTGAGGAGCGTCGTCTTCCCGCTGCCCGACGGCCCCTCGATGTAGAGCATCTCGCCAAAGTAGGCGTCGAACGTGACGTCCTTGACGGCGTGCGTGCGCGCGTCTCCCTCGCCGAACCACTTGTTGAGCTCGGTCGCTCGGACCGCGAGGGCCGCCGGCTCAGCCACGGAAGATCTCGAAGGGTTCGATCCGGATCACCTTCCGGATTCCGATGACGCTCGAGATCGCCGCGATCACGATGACCATGACGAAGGCGAGGAGCAGGTTCGGGAAGGTGACCGTCGCGGCGTAGCTCGGCAGCCGGAGCTTGGCGGCGAAGATGGTGAGCGACGCGAGCCCGATTCCCAACCCGTAGCTCGTCAGCGCGGTGAAGGTCGCCTGGAAGAGGATCATGGCCACGAGGATGTTGCCCCGGGTCCCGATCGCCTTGAGCGCTCCGAACTTGTCCAGGTTCTCCAGGATGAACGTGTAGAACGTCTGGCCCGAGATCGACAGGCCGACGACGAAGCTGATGACGGTCATGAGGAGGACGTTCGTGCCGAGACCGGTCTGGTACTTGTAGAAGTTGGCGATGCGCTGCCTGAACTCCCCGCTGGTCAGCGCGAGGTAACCCATGTCCCGGACGCTCTTCTCGATCGCCGGCACGGCGTCGCGGGACTTCGGCTGGACGAGGATGAACGCCGTCGTGTACCGCGTCGACGGGATGTATTCGATGGCCCGCTTGTAGGTCGTGTAGAGCGTCGGGATCCCGAAGAGGCCGCTGACCGCGACGTCCGCGATGCCGGTGATCACGGCCCGGTGATCGTTGAGCTCGAACTCGGTGCCGAGCCGGGGGTTTCCGAGCTTGGCGAACTCCGAGTCCTTCACGACCGCGAAGGCGTTGTCCGAATAGAGGTCCTCGATGCGGCCCTCCAGCAGCGCCGGCCGCCCGAGGAGGCTCGCATCGTCGAGGCCGATGACGGTGACGGCCTGATAGGTCCCGCTGCGCAGCTTGACCAGCGCCCCGCCCGAGTAGAGCGGCACCGCGTAGCGCACCCCCTCGACGCTCCGGACGGCATCGATGACGTAGTCCGGCATCGGGATGCTGCTCGCCACCGTGAACACCGCCGGGTCCATGACCCAGACGGGAGCGCCCACGTTGGTCACGGTGGCCGACGCTTTTCCGAGGATCCCCGCGAACATCGAGGTCATCGCGATCATCAGGAAGACCGCGAACGTCATCCCGACGAGGAGAGCGGCGAACTTGCCGCGGTCGTTGACCAGGAGCTTGTACGCGATGCGGAGAATGCCCCTCATCGGACTCTCCTCGCGCGAGTCCCGTCGGCCCGGCTCCGGGCCGCCCTTCCATCGGATGGCTCGTTCCGGCTCCGGAGTTCCGCAGGCGTTTTCATGGTCGATCCAGTCATCCACGCTAGGGGAACCCGTCCGGCCGATGACTGATGCGTCCGCATCATCCGCGCCGCGCGTGCATCCGAGCCGCCGACTTTCCCGGGAGAGACGAAGGCACGTCGAGCGTCCGCGTTCGTCGCCTTGGACGAACAAACGATGCGGCCCGGGGTTCTGTTACGGCAGGAGGCCGGCGCGCCACATTCCTTCCGAGAACTTCGCCCCCTGGAAGCGGCTTCGCGGCGGCACGGTGCGTCGCCGAACCCACCTCCGGCGCTGCGCGCCGTGCCGGGCTCAAATCCCTCCCCGAGCCTGGCCGAAACGCTGCTGCGCGTCGCGCTCGGAGCTTCAAATCCTCTGGATCCTGGCGATCTAGAAACAACTCGGCCAGGGTTGCCCCGGCCGATCAAAATCCTTGGTTGCGGAGGGAGGATTTACCGCCGGGCTTCGCCCGGCGTTTGCGACCGCCTCCGCAGCTTCGCTGCGTGCGGTCGCGCGAACCTGTCCCCGGCGCTTCGCGCCGCGCCGGGTTCAAACCCCTCCCCCAGTGCCGGAAACAAACAGAAACGCCGGGCACGAGCCCGGCGACAAAAAAGCTTGGTTGCGGGGGAGGGATTTGAACCCTCGACCTTTGGGTTATGAGGGTCCGCCAATCGTCTACAGGAAGCGAAACGAACCGACAGGGAGCGACTCCCGGAGTCCGTCGAGTCGGCTGGAGTAGGCCCCTGTAGGCTGGTTTCCGCCCGACTTTCGCGCGACCCCCTGCAGCCTCACGATCCGCAACGTGATTCGACCTGGCGCGTGATTTCTTCGCTCGACGGCGGGTTCTCGCCGAGGCCGAGTGAGTGCAGCTCCTCGTGAATGATCACCGTGGCGAGAAATCCGATTCCTCTTCGATTGATCGCGCGCGTGAACCGGTCGCCGCAAAGATAGATGACCTGGCTACCGGGACTCGTGAAGGCCGACACACCGACCTCCGCGCAGCGGCCCGTGTATCCCGCGTCGACAAACCAAAGCCATCCCAGGTAGCTCTGCCCCGTCTGGCCAATGAGGTCGAGGTGCTCCTGCAAGCGGTGACCCGCGGCGGCCTCGAAGTCCGTAAACAGCTGTCGGCAGCGGGAATCGCCGAGGCGGCGGTGGGCCTCGACCACTGCCATTCGCACCACGGGATCCAGGCCAGCGGGATGAAGCGCTGGAACTGCCGCACTCGACCCA
>Ga0335070_10007745_pt1 | contig 12586 bp, 10 predicted proteins | sample Lox_Sample_13_FD_206722 | JGI IMG/M metagenome (GOLD analysis project Ga0335070, IMG submission 206722) | Soil microbial communities from Loxahatchee National Wildlife Refuge, Florida, United States - Lox_Sample_1.3 | ecosystem: Environmental > Terrestrial > Soil > Wetlands | place: USA...
TGGTACCTAACCCACGCACCCGCAACCTACTGGCTAACATGGTGGCTCATACCACTAGAAATAGTACTGCTCATCGCCATAATCGCCGTATTCGTACGAGCCGTAATCACACGCGGATGGACAAGAAGCCGATACTAACAGCCCACGACACTAGAGCAGCTTCGACAACTTCTTCACTTCAACAAAACACGCAGGACAATACCGCCTATCATCAACCATCCCAACACAATCATCACACACCACTCTACCACATTCCTGACAAACCTGATCACACATAGCAGGCTTACCACAAACCTCGCAAGGCTTCTCTACCACATCCAACCTCAACCGCGCCTTAACAACACGATCAACATCAACCTCAACACCCTCAACCAAACCCGCAGAATCAACCCCGTCTAAACCACGCCTAAAAACTCCAGTCACCGAAACCTCTTTCCTCTTCCTCTTCCCAGCCAATTACAATCAACTCTTCGAACACAACTTGCTTCCTAAACTAAAAACCAGCATCCTTATTTTACTTTCGGTTAAAAACACGAATGCAATCAGCAAAAAACAAAAAACACCGTAAGCCTCCATCCAGACAGCCGAGAGGAAACGCTTACAATCGGAACCGTCAATACTATCACAGGGTTGATCGCGTCATCTAAACGCCGTGCTGCCCGACGACTATGAAGCGAACACGCAACCAACCTTGAATCATCCCATTACTCGTACCAAAACCTCCTCAAGACGTTGTTGTGTCAATTCATCGTTTACAATATTTATCGCGTGGACACGATAAAGAAAAAAGAAGGAATGTTTTTATGGTGCTCCTTTGATGCCTGTGATGATCGCATCTATTCCACTCCATATCAAGCCAAGGGACAATAGGAACGTTAGCGTCAGAACAGCGACATCCGGGTATACGAGGACTATGATGGACGATATGATGGTTAAGACACCTACTACTACGAGCAAGCCTCGAATCCAGTTTGCAAGGACTTTTGCGAACCCACCAACTACTATGCTTGTTATGCCATTTATCAGCAAAACGATGGCAAGCCAAGAGATTAGAACGGCAGTACCGAAATATGGGTATTGATATGCAAGAATCGTAATCGCTAGCCCAAGGAGAACCACTCCAGCAATTATGCTGATGATGCGTAGGCCTAGCGGAAGAAGTTTGAATAGTGCGCCTATCAGGATTCTTCCTATTCCGATGAAGAGCAAGGCAAGGTACAACAAGAATATAAGCGTCTCAACGGCAACATCTGGCATCAGCGGAACAATGATTCCCAATACTACAGCGACCAAACCGATGATGATCTCTAGACCGCGCAGCCAATTTGGAGCCTTCCAATCGCTCATCAATATACCTCCAACTTGCTTGTTCTATTTTGCATCTGCTCTTAAGCCTTGCGTCAACCCGTCAGCATCCTCTAGCTTGTTTCACTTTTCAGCTTCTTGGCCTTCTCTTCTAACCGGCCGGCCAGCTTCTCCAGCTTTTCAGCTTCCAAGTTCTTCCATTTTGCCACAGTCTCGTCGTGACTCTCGCGAATCTGTTTCGCTCGTGCATCTATCTTTGCCTTTTTTTCACCATGAGCCTTTGCGGCTTTCTCCTTCAGAGCTTGCACTTTGGCTTTGTGTTCTTTTTGGATTTGTTCTAACCGCTGTTTAGCCTGTTCCCTTTTCTTTTCCTGCTTTTCTTTTAGTTTGTCAATTCTGGCTTGAAGCTTAGCCTTCTGTTCGCCTCGGGCATTGGCCGCCTCTTTCTTCAATTGCGCAATCTCCGCATTGAGAGCTGCTATATCGCTTTTTCTCTGCTCTACTTCCACGTCGTGTTTCTTTGTGCGGAACACCTGACCGCCTAATTTTCCCATATTGACATCTAGTGGAGTCACCCATTCCTCGCTAATGTCAGCAACTATTGCAAACTTGTTAGGTGTAAGTTTGGTAGAGACGTCGCCCAAGAAATCTGCGTTGACCCCCGACATATACAAATCGCCGCTGGCGCCTAAAAGAGAACCTGTTGCCGCGCCCACAGCTAGGCCTACAGGACCTCCGAGGAGCCCGATGAGGCTGCCTATTCCCGTTCCTGCAACTGTTCGAATTGGAAAATCGTCTTCGGTTTTCATTAATTCAACTTTTCCGTTAGCGTTCTTCCTGATCACCGACAGAGCATAGATTGAAATATTTCCCTCGTTGTCAAGTTGCTGAAGAGCCTTTGTTCCCTCATACGCTTTGGGTTCGCTATCAAAGACAACAACTAGCATTTTTTCCACGAATACCAACCTCCTAGGAATTTCTGCGCGAGGCGCACGATCTTATTAATCAAACCGTCGAATATTGCTCGCTTGACAAGAAACCAATCTGAATCAGCGGTCCGCCAAAGAAAAGACAAATGTTTTTCGGAGGGCAAAGGAGAATTTTGTGGCAGGGTTTTTTCCGTCATTGACATCCCTCTGTCATGCGCTGCGCGCATACGTTTTCTTTAGCGCTTAAGCTTAATAAGCTTATATTGAAGACGTTTACAAGCACTATTTTTGTACACATTTGTTTGGGCCTATCCTCATTGGAAGCTCAAAATCGCTTTAGCAAGGTACGGCCCTAGCGAGTTGGTCAAGAAAAGGAGAAGACCAAACGAGGTTTGAAGAGGGTTTGCTTCATCATCTTTAGAATCATATGGGCTCCGTGATTAGAGGTTATCGTGAAAAAAGGAGAACTATTCTGAGAATTGAATTCAAATGGAAAGGCACAGGAAAGAAATCAGATGCTCGTCCTCTGAAGTCTCAAGTACTCCACCTTCAACTTCGCCAGAATAGAAGAAAGACGCTTGGCCTCTTCTGATTTATTTTGTTCCATTTCTTTCTTTAGTCGTTCTTCGACTTTTGGGTTATTGAAATAATAGAAGAGATAATCTTCCGTGCTCATCTTCTTTATTTTGTTTACCTGCTTTGTTTCGTGTCTCTTTGCGACTTCCTTGATTTCTTTTTCTTTGTTCTTCATTAGCCACTCATTAAGCCAGCTGTAGTCTTCTTGTCCTACAGTCCCCTTGAAAAATACAACAGAGTCTTTACGAAACTGCTTTTCAGCCTTAGCAAGTCTAGCGTTTTTTTCCTTCTTCTTATAAAAGAGCTTCGTTTCAAGTTCTTTTATTTTCTTATCATATTCTTTCTCAATTTCGCTAGTTTTTGCATCAAACTTTTTCCTGATGTGTTTAAGGGCTATTTCCTTGGACATGATTTACTATCCTTCCATTCCTACTCGTTACACAAGACTTTAGGTTTCTAACCGTTTAAATCTGTTCCTCAATCAGACCCATGCCTATCGCGCGGTAACATTTTTGACGTCTATACTAACAGCATCCAAAAGCATCAAGCTATGTTGAATGCGTCGACTTTTATTATCTGGGAAGCCTAAGAGGTTTGGATGTTACGGTTTACGTGGAGAGTGCACAATTTGCAACCGGCAAAACCGATTCCTCAAAAGCTTAGGGTAATCTTAGCCTTCTGACTAGTGCCTTGACTTTTTCCTCGTCTTGCAAGAACCCTTCTATTATGGCGTTTATCAACTCATAAATTCGCAGATCATTTAGCAAAGCCAATTTTCGTATCTCCCTGTGCAAGTCCTCCCTGACCTCAACAACCGTACGTCTGCTGTCATCCCGCATGCTCACATCAACCTCGCTACTTTATGCCTACTCAAATGACTCATCTTACTCCGCAACGCAAACAAGTAATGTCGGTGTCGGTTAGGTTGATGGCGTCTCGGACGTCTTCTGCGGTTACGCTTGCCAAATTGCTTGTTCTCCTAGGTTAGAAAGTGGAAATAGGACGGATTTAAGTGATTTTCACGTTGAAAAAGCAGTTTTTGGTCTGTTCTTTAGGGAATGTTGAAATAAAAAGGGGGATTTAGGAGGTTGGATTTTAAGTTGGGGCGGCTTGTGCTTTGCGTTTTGGCGGGATGAATATGACGGCGATGATGACGATCATGAGGATAATGGCGACTATGCCCGTGCCGAGTAGCTCGTAGGTCATGGTGTCGAGCTTGCTTGTCAGGTTGTCGTATTGGCTTTGCAGGTTGTTGAGTTTGTCGTTCAGTCCTGAGTTTTGTTGTTGTAGGTCGAGGATTTTCTGGTAGAGCGGGTCTGCGGTGGTGTTGGTCACGGTCAGTGTTGCTGTAGCTTCTGGTGACCATGCACCGCTGTTGTCTTTGACGCTGAAGTATATGTTGTGTATTCCAGTTGGCAAGGTTATGTTTAGTGTGGCTGATGTGCCGATTGTTCCGTTGAGTGAGGATCGCCATTGGTAGGCGGCGATGCTGCCGTCAGAGTCCGTGCCGTGTCCTGTGAGGGTTATTTGTTCTCCTGCGGCTGCGGGGTTCGGGGTGATGGAGTCGATGTAAGCGGTTGGCACGACGTTCTCAGGTAGTACGATTATGGCTTCTTCATTGGTGCTTAGGTAGGTGCCGTTGGTTCCGCCTAGGGCATAGATTCTGCCGTTCTTGCCCAATGTGACACCAAGTTCTTTTCGTGCGGTTGGCAATAGTGATTCTGTCCATGTTGGTGTTGTCCATGTGTTGGTTTTGGGGTCGTAGATTTCAACGGTGTCGTAGAAAGGTGGACTGTTGCTGTAGTATAATCCTCCGCCTATGACGTAAATTTTGTTGTCAGGTCCTAGGACTGCGCCGAACGCTAGTCTAGGTATAGACATTGATGCTTTTGTAGTCCACGTGTCTGTTACGGGATTGTAAGCATCTACGGTTGACAGAACAGTTCCGTTGGGGGTTCCTCCTATGACGTAGATTAAGCCGTCGGAGGCTTTGACCGCGCATGCTTCAATTCTTTTTGTCGGCATGTCGGTGCCGTTAGTCCACGTGTTCGCGTCGGGATTGTATATTTGGGTTGTGTTTAGGTAACTATCTTGATATCCGCCGAAAACGTATATTTTGCCGTCGTTTCCAGTGACGGCAGACGCCATAAAGACTGGAACGGGTATAGCTTGTTTCAGAGACCATGAGTTTGAGGTGGTGTTGTAGGCTTGAACGGTGTCTGGATAAGGTGTTGAGCCATCGTATCCACCTATGACGTAGATGAGTCCGTTGGTTCCCTTGGCAACGGCTGCGCCTCTAGTCACTTGTGGCAACGAAGTTTTGTAGGACCACGTGTTCGTTGTTGGGTTGTAAGCTTGCACTGTTGCGAAGGGAGGATCACTTCCACTGTATCCTCCTATGACGTAGATTAAGCCGTTGTCGCCTGTTATTACGGCGGCTTGTGCGGTTGCGGTTAGCATGGAGATTTTGGTTGTCCATGCAGGTGAGGGCATGTCGGTTGCGAGTGCTGGTTGTGAGTGTGAGATGCTAGCTGCTAATAAGCAGGTTGCGATGAGTATGCAGATTGATGCTGCTTTAAAGTTCAAACTTTCATTCTCCTATAACTTGTGATTTGCGATACAGTGTTCGACTGAAGAGCTTATAACACTTTTCAACAACACAAAAACATAGGACGATACGCTTGCTTGCCAACGTTATTCTGATGGCTAGCTTTCTCTGCATCCCATCAGTACTGGAGGATGTCCTCCTCCGCCGCCTCCGCCACCATAATGCACAAACGTGATCATTATTTTGTATTGTCCAAAGCCTGTGAGGCTGAAGACGCGTAGTTTGTAGAGATGTCCTAATGGAAGATAGAGTTCGAAGGCATCGCTTGGTCCTGCTATTTTCGTACCGTTGGTTGCGTCGTAGAGTTCTATGTTGAACATGGCGTTTTGTGGTGGAATTACTCTGAAACGGACTCTATCACTCGGTTGACAGTAGTAGGTGTTGTTGATTCTGTACCAGTCTTCGTCGTCTAGGTAGCCTGAGAAATCGAAAGTGTTGACTATTGTAGCGGTGTCTTTTGTATCTCCCGCGTCGACGTCTGTTCCTGCATCATTGGGCACGGTTGCTCTAATCTCGATATGATAGATGAATGCCCCAATATCGACTCCATTGTCGCTGTCGCTTACAAACACGAATCTTATGGAGTTTATGGTGTTTTGCAGCGATTTGTTGAACCATTGTCTATCAATGGTGGAGCTTATTGTTCGGATTGTTGTCCAAGTTAGGTCGGTGTTTCTAGCTTGTATTTGTAGGTAGTCGCCTGATTCTATGCCACAGATGGCTACGCAGTAGTAGAGCCACGCGCTTCTGTAGGGTTTCAGGTCTATGTCCATCTGCAGAATTGCGTTCATGTTTTTGTCATAGTCGAGTACTTCAGTGTTTGGTTTGTTGTCGTGTATAGAGTTTTGTCCTACAGCCGCACACCATAGACAGTTTCCGGCTGGAAAGTTTGGAGAGCCTGAGAAGGAGTAGTTGTAGGGCATTGTTCCCCAGCTGTCTAGTCCCGAATCGGGATTTACATCATTAATTGAGTATGAACTCAGACCTTCATCGAAAGAATCAAAAAACACTGTATTGGTGTATGTGTCGCCTCTTGGGAAATATACAGCAAGTTCTATGTTATCACCTGTTATTGGTCCATAATGCTCGGCTGGGTAAGTAGGTGTTAGCTCTACCCCCCAATTTATTGGTATAATGGACCACCCTGTTCTTTGGACACCATTATCCTTGGTCTTTTTGATCGAGAGGCTTACTGCAAACATCGATTGGAATTCTATTATATCATAATATCCTTCATCAGATGTATATGTATCCACAATGAAATTCTGGTTGAGCTCTTTCCGCGGTTCGCTCCAATTTTCGTATTGAATGGGTGTGAACCAGTTAGATATAAGTGATACGCCGCTCATAACTTTCGAGAGCATTGTTGGATCAATCCACGAAAAACCGTACAGCAACGCCTTCAGCAGCACACCATTTCCTGCTTCCATCACTTGACTTGAGAAATCTTGGTGTCCATTTTTTGAAAGCTTATGATATGGCTCTAGAGAATATCCGCCTTCGTCGTCTGGTATTTCAGGTTTGACGGATAAAAACACCTCATCAACTGTGATGCTTGAGTAGTAGGGACGCTTTATTGCGCCATAGATGAAAAAGCCTACATGCACCTCACATTCGCTGGAGTCTTCCCAATAATGATACCCAAGAATCGTTGGGGCTGCATGAATGAAAAAAGTTGTATCGCCCGCAGAATAGTAGCTATCTCTTGTAACTCCCTTGAAATTCGTCGTGCCAGTCCAAATAGCTGCAGCACAACCTACATATGCCCTCCAATAATCTGCATCAGTGTACCATCCATTTCCGTGAATCGTCCTAAATGTACCTATGTGAACAAAAACGCCGAACTTCACCGAGCTCAGTTGAAAACGCTCATCCTCTCCAGAAGGCTTGATAAATGCCAAAACAGCACCTGTATAATAGTCACCATCACCCCATATAGGCAAGATTACATTGCTTTGAAAAAGAGATTTGCTAAGTGGTCTGTCTCTTGAAACATATATGTAGTCATTCGTCATCCAGCTTTTGTCCGACGGACTTAATACGTTTGAGGCATTAATGGTGAGTACATCTCTTTCGCTACCTTGCAGAATTGGCAGACTTGCGTTCAAGCCTATATGTATTAGAACATGCTGAAAACCAGAAGCTTCCCACGTTTCGCAGGAACTAGCACCCTGACGCCAACAATAAAAGAACGGATAACCAGAAATATGAACCCAAGTTATATGTCTAACAAGCATAGCTTCAGCGATTTTATCCGCCCAGCTAAATCCGTCATATCCCGTGGGAACAGGAACGATTTCACCATGAATGTTGACAACAATAACGTCTTCATAAGATTCGATAATATTTTTATACGTATCCCAATCTGAAACAATCTGATAGCTTGTATCCAGAAAAGGTGGGGTCTCACCATATTTTACATGAATTGCTGGAACGCACCAACAATCATATTGACTTTTGCCATAAACCGACACCGCAGCTATTGCACCTTGCACTGCGCTTGATCTATTGTCAACCCAAGCGGTGCCTACGTCTGGTAGTGAGATAATATACACTTTGGCTTTTCCAACGTCACATTTTGCTTGTTGTATATTCGTGAAGAACATAGCAGACGAAAACAACATTGCAGCTAAGACGATTACTGCGAGTTCTCTGAAGTGCATAAGGTTTCGCCCTCATCTTGGTTTTTTCTTCTTTGCCATACAACTATTACTCCTATTGCTACGAAGCAAATGGCGACAGCTACTGAAGTCACTCCACTCTCTTCCGAAGAAGTTTGAGGTTTCGCGGCGTTTGATGCGGACACCATCGCCTTGTAAATTCTGTCCCAAAACTCTGTTGGACCATATCGTTTATCATAGATTCTTGCTTCATTGAGGTAGTTTTTGGCAGTGTCTAAGCCTTCAGTTCTTCCTTCATAAGTAGCCTCCTTAATCAGAGCTTCAGTTTCGGAAATGATTATTTCTCTAGCAGTTCTTGAAACCAGACACCATAAGCCAGTTGCACAGCCAACATGCGCTCTCTCGAAATCCTTGTCTGTCTTCCATCCGTTTCCGTGTCTTGTCTCATTGGTTCCAACGTGCACGTAGAATCCGAAGCTGGTTTGGTTTTCAGATTCCTTGAAGGCGATGGCAGCGCCAGTTAAAGGTTCAGACCCGTTCCTGTCAAAAAGTCCCCAGATAGGCATTGCAACGAGGTTCTCGAAGCCTGAAACTGGGAGGCGCCAAGTCTCACTTGCATAAAGAGCATCTTGATAAGCCCAAGTGTCATGTAAGATATAGAGATGTAAATCAACTGCAGTTAACTCAGCCCAATTGTCTGTGTTGCAGGTGAGGTTTGGTTCTCCGATGTGTGACATCAACTGCTTAAGTCCTTTGTCTCCCCATGTTTCAAGGTTGGCGTTTTGTTTCTGGCAATAGTAGAAGGGGTAGCCTCCTACGTGAACCCATGTGAGATTTCGGCTTTGCATGGCTTCCGCTATCTTGTCAACCCATTCTTCTCTTGAATAGCCTTCTGGAACAGGAATAACCGAACCATGAGCATTAACAACTACACAATCATACTCTGATTCCACAATATCCTTGTAATAATTCCATTGAGTTACCAAATGGAAGGAGACGTTAGTCATGAAACTAGCACGGACGTAAGCTCCTTCTATTCTCAAGAAATGGCTTGAAACATTTTGCCATTCCCTCGGAAAAGGAAGAGTGATCGACAGGTTATACCTAATTAGACTCTCACAGGCTGTTTCGACGCCGTCCACAACCTTCGAAATATTGTCCACATCACGAGCCTCAACACCATCCAACACCACAACGTAGACATGAACCTTGATCCTATTATTCACAACCTGCAAGCTGCAATGAGCCTTAGGTATGTTCTGAAAAGAAAGGCTGACAGCAGAAGAGATGAGCAAAAACGTTAAGCATACTGCTGCATGGAACTTCACAAACGCCCACCATTTATATTTTTAGTTAAAGTATTATATAAAAGTTGCCAGAAATCAGAATACAACACATCACACTTGATTTACACGTGCATAATAGTCATTGTTTTCCGTAAGAATCTTATAGTGAGATAGCTAAACTACGCTTTCAAAAAACTATTTAGGTGGAAAGAAAAACTTGACACACAAAGTCGGAATAGTCGCAGGAAGCATATCAAGATTCGACAACCCAAGACACACACTACAAGAAGAAATGTGCGCAGAAGCCGTCAAAATGATACTAAACGACGTACCAAACCTCGAACTCACCGACTTCGTCAAAAAAGGCTACGCCGCCTGCTACAGCTACTTCAGCGACATCCTCGAACAACAACAATGCATGCACTGGATAATCAACGACTACCTAGGCCTAAGCGCCCTACCCTCATACCGAGTAGAATCAGGCGGAGCCACACCAATCGACGCAGTAATAAACGCAGCCTTATGGATACGCTCAGGCATGTTCCCCGCCGTACTCGTAGTCGGATGGGAAAAAATGAACGAACTCCCCATCCAAAAAGTCAACGAAGCCATCGCCATCGCAGGCGACACAGACTGGGACTTCGTCTCAGGCTTCACCTACAACGCCTTCTACGCAACAATGGAAGCAAGAAGAATGCACGTCTACGGCGACACCGAAGAAGACCTAGCAGAAGTCTCCGTACTAAACCACAACAACTCACTTGAAAACCCATACGCACAGTGGCCAGCCCAACACGGCTTCACAAAAATCACCGTAGACGACGTCTACAAAAGCCGCCTAATCTCATGGCCGTATAGACAGTATGAATGCGCCATGACAAGCGAAGGCGCCTCAGCACTCCTACTAGCCAACGAAGAATTAACAAAGAAACTAACCGACAACCCAATATGGATAAGCGGCGTAGGCTTCGGCGCAGACACCATGAGAGCAGGAGACAGACCAGACAACCCCGCATGGAAAGGACTGTACCCAGAAGACGAAAAAATCTGGCCAAAACACGTGCCCAAGCCCATGTCACCCTACCCAGACCTACAAAACTTCGGCTCACTACGCGTCTCCGCAAGAATGGCCTACAAAGACGCAGGCGTCAAAAACCCACGCAAAGAAATGAGCCTCGTAGAAATCTTCGACCCCTACGCAGGCGTAGTACTCGCAGGCTTAGAAGATTTTGACTTCTGCAAACGCGGCGAAGGAAAAACCCTGCTCCGAGACGGAGTAATCAGCCGCGACGGCGAACTCCCATGCCAACTCAGCGGCGCCTTAACAGCACAGGGACACGCAGTCGGCTCAACCTCAATCGCACAAGTCGTCGACGTCTACTGGCAACTAAGCAACCAAATCGCCAAAAAATGGGGCGCACCAAACAGACAACTACGCAACCCAAAGAAAGGCTTCATACACGGACACGGCGGCACAGGATGCCAAGCAGGCGCCGTCGTCTTGGAGGTGTAAAAACATGAAGCAACCAGGACCAGAAAAAATCCTGAAAGAAAAAAAGATAGATGAAAAACACTGGCAAGACTGGGAACGCAAGGGCGGATGGACACCAGAAGGCTGGAAGATAATAGAGATGAACGATGGACCAACGCTCAACGAGCTGAAACCCGACACGTTCATGATCGTGCACCGCCCACACGGAAGCCTCTTCCATCACAGCTACGGCAAAGTCTCACCCTTCTTCATAGGCCTGCAACAAAACAAACTATACGGAACAAAATGCCCCAAATGCGGACTAGTCTACTGCCCGCCACGAGCACACTGCTTCAACCCCAAATGCAGACTAGCCGAAACCGAATGGATCGAGCTCAAAAAGAAAGGAGAAGTCCACTCCTACACGATAATGACAATCGCTTGGCCATCCATGGCACACCTGCAACCACTCGTAGGAGCAATGATAAGAATCGACGGCACGAACACCTGCCTACCCATGACCATGCGAGACATCGACCCAGAAAAAGTAAACATAGGCCTAAAAGTCAACATAAACATAATCAAACAACCAAAAGGCGACCTTCTAGACGTTTACGCCACGCCCGCAGAAGAACCCGTAGCACCGAAGCGAACGCCGGAAGAGCTTAAGCGTTTCAGAGAAGACATGGAAAGAACAAGAGTATGGGTCAAGAAAACCTTCGGCACAAAATAGCTTGTTAAACGGCTTATCTTAAAGCCGCAATCCCCCTTTTTCGTTAAAAACTCCTGAAAAACTGAAGATATTTAAATAGTCGTTCAGACACAATCCACTTTTCCACACATCAGCACTGTTTAGAGGAGACACTCAACTTGAAGGGAAAGCCACTCGTCTCAATAGTCTCAGCAGGCTTATCAAAATTCGGAAAACTAGAAGGCTTATACGCTAGAGAAATCTTCGCAGACGCCGCCAAAGAAGCCTTCGACCGCTGCCCAAACCTAAACCCGAAAAAAGACATCAAAGCCCTGTTCGTCGGACACATGGGCGAATCCTACGAACATCAGGGACACACGGGCGCCACGATGGCAGACTGGGCAGGCCTGCTGCATGTGCCTGCCACGAGAACCGAAGCCGCATGCGCTTCTTCAGGCGCCGCCCTACGAGCAGCAATCCAAGCCGTGCTTTCTGGCTTATCCGACATCGTCATGGTCGGCGGCGTAGAAAAAATGACCCACCGAACCACGGCGGAAGTAACCGAGTACTTAGCCATGGCTTCGGATTTTCCCTTCGAACAATGGCAAGGCATGACGTTTCCAGGCTTGTATGCGCTGATGGCTACGGCGCACATGCACGATTACGGCACGACGGAGAAGGATTTGGCGTTGGTTGCCGTTAAAAACCATTATCACGGAAGCTTGAACCCGAAAGCTCATATTCAGAAGGAAATCACGCTCGAAACCGCGTTGAACGCGCGCATCGTAGCATGGCCACTGAAGCTTTACGACTGCTCATTAATAACGGACGGCGCAAGCTGCCTGATACTGACTAAGCCCGAGCTGGCGAAGAAGTACACGGACACGCCCGTTCAAATTGTCGGCAGCGGACAAGCAAGCGACACGATCGGGCTTTATGAACGCGAAAGCTTCACCTCGCTGGCGGCTGCAAAGATTGCGGCAAAGCAGGCTTATGAAATGGCTGAAATAAAGCCAACGGACGTGGATGTTGCCGAGGTTCACGATTGCTTCACGATTGCCGAGTTGATTGCTTACGAAGACTTAGGCTTCTGCAAAGC
>Ga0335070_10007747_pt1 | contig 12584 bp, 8 predicted proteins | sample Lox_Sample_13_FD_206722 | JGI IMG/M metagenome (GOLD analysis project Ga0335070, IMG submission 206722) | Soil microbial communities from Loxahatchee National Wildlife Refuge, Florida, United States - Lox_Sample_1.3 | ecosystem: Environmental > Terrestrial > Soil > Wetlands | place: USA: Florida...
GAACCCCGGGGCGACGTGCACGACGGTGACGCGGGGAGGGTCCCTGGCGTCCAGGCGCGGGGGAGTCACCTGGTGGCCACGCCGGAGTTGCACGGCCCGGCGCCATGCGGCGGCCCAGAAAGGGAGAGCCTTGCCGCCCTCCTGATGGCCGCTGGGCGCCCTTCTGAACGGGATCGCTGACATGGACCGCCCCGTGACGTCCTGCGGCGCCTATCGCGGCATCAGCAACCGGAAGAAGAAATGGAAGCAGAGCACGGCTGGGGGAGGGCGCCTCGACGCGATCGCGGACCGCACCGACGACATGATCCGGTCGGGGGCGCCGAGGGTCTCCGGCTCGTCACCCTCAACCGTGCGATCCGGGGGGGCACCTCGCTCTCCCCGTGGAGGCGCTCCGCGGCAAGCAGGTCGCCCCCGCGAGCCCGATTGCCCCGCGTCCGCTTGCTCTCTATCCTCGGTGAAATGCAAGACTCAGTCATCGTCGTGGCCGGAGCTACCGGCAGTCTCGGTGGACGCATCACGAGAGCCCTGGTCGAACGGGGAGCCAGCGTAAGAGCGCTCGTCCGTCACGAGACCCCGCGTGACCGGCTTGAGGTACTGCAGAAGCTAGGCGTCACGATTGCTGGCGTGGATCTCCGGAGCCCTGCCGGATCGACGGCGGCATGCACGGGGGCATCCTGCGTGGTGTCCGCGTTGCAGGGATTGCAGGACGTGATCGTGGACGCGCAGGTGGCCCTGCTCCACGCAGCGGTCAAGGCCGGCGTGCCACGGTTCATCCCTTCCGACTACTCGATCGACTTCACCAAGCTTCCATCAGGGCAGAATCGCAATCTGGACTTGCGCCGGGAGTTCCACCGGCACCTCGCGCAGGCTCCCATCTCAGCGACCACGGTCTTCAACGGTGCGTTCGCCGACATGCTGAACGGGCAGATGCCGCTCATCCTCTTCAGGTGGCGTCGGGTCCTTTACTGGGGGAGCGCCGACCAGCGCATGGACTTCACCACCATAGACGACACGGCCGCATTCTCGGCCAGGGCGGCGCTCGACCCGACCACGCCCCGCTTCCTGCGAATCGCCGGGGATCAGCTCAGCGCCCGGGATCTGGCGGCGGTCGCGAGCGAGGTGACCGGCAGGAAGTTCCGCCTGCTCCGCGCCGGCGGGCTGGGGATGCTCGGGGCGCTGATCAAGATCACCCGCGCGGTGTCTCCCGGAGTGCGCGAGCTGTACCCGGCATGGCAGGGGATGCAGTACATGCGCGGCATGTTCGACGGCCGGGCGAAACTGGAACCTCTCGACAACGATCGCTACCCGGACCTGCGCTGGACCACGGTGCGGGAGGTGCTTTCCGCGAGCGAGGTGGGAGGGGCGGGACGGCGCGGCCGCTAGCTCACGTCGCGCGATCCGCCGGGTGAGTGATAGGCTACCCACATGACTGAATCGGGCAGGTACCGCTGGCTTCGGGCCGTGGGGCTCGTGGGCGCCGTGTACTTCGTCGTCGGCATCGCGTTCGGCGCGCTCGCCAATTTGTCGGCCACTGGCGGGATGCGGGTCGCCTGGCGACTCGCCGCATGGCTGTTCAGCGCGGCCGCGTTCGCGGCGCAGATCGCCTATGAGCACTTCCGGCTGCGCGGCCGCGCTGTGACAGTGGCATGGCACGCCGCCCTGGCGGTCGCGTTGGGAGCCTTCGCACTGGCGGTGGCGGCGAACATTCACTCGCTCTCGGCCGGCGCAAGCCAGCACCGATCGCTGCTGCACCTGGCACTCGTCGTGTGGCCGGCGGTGAGCGCGGTGCCGGCGTTCCTTGTCGCGCTCGCCGCAGCCTCGGTTCTGGCGTGGATGCGGCGGGGAAGGTAGCCCGGTTGCGCGGCCGCGTGCGGCGGGCCGAATTGGGGGAAGAGCCATGACGGATCGGCGGGTGGCGCTGCTGCGCGGGATCAACGTGGGCACCGCGAAGCGCGTGGCGATGGCGGATCTTCGGGCGCTCTTCGAGGACCTGGGCTACGGCGACGTCCGTACGCTGCTCAACAGCGGGAACGTGGTCTTCACGGTCCTCAAGAAGCGGGCTGGCGATGAGGCGGCCCGGATCGAGAAGGCGATCGCGGACCGGCTGGGGGTCCGGACGCGGGTGGCGCTGCTTCTGGGCGCAGAGCTGGCCGAGGCGGTCAGCGGGAACCCGCTGGCCGCAGTCGCAGACAACCCGTCGCGCCTGCTGTTCCTCGTCCTCCGGGACTCGAAGCTCTCGGCTCAGCTGAAGCCGCTCCTCAAGCAGCGCTGGTCGCCGGAGGCCCTGGCGCTCGGGGAGCGCGTCGCGTACCTCTGGTGTCCGAAGAGCATCCTCGAGAGCCCGCTCGGGGCGGCGGTGAACCGCATCGTCGGCGATGCGGGAACGGCGCGGAACCTCGCGACGATGACCAAGCTCCTGGCGCTGGTCGAGGGCGCGTAGACCTGCGCCGGGCGCGGGGCGCGCCGACCCACGGCGTCGCCGCTCACCGATCCGCGAAATGCGAAAGGGGCCGGCTCCTCAGCCGAGGAACCGGCCCCCTGTGATTTCCACGCCCGCCTGGATCAGCGGTTGAACGCGAAGCTCGGGCTCGAGGGGTGTTGCAGCCGATAGGGGACTCCCCAGCCGGACGCCGCATACCCGGCCCCGGAGTCTCGGAGCGTGGCGCGGGTGACCAGATCCACCCAGATCGCCTGACGCACCCTCCAGCCGCGCGGGCGTCCCACGAAGTACCCGTGGTGGATCACGAACGCACCCTGGTAGGCCCCGGCGAGCGTACTGTACTGCAGGCGTCGGCGCTGGAGGCGCGGGTGGACCCCGGAGCTGACGTCGAAGTGCACGAACGCCATGACCGGAACCGGGCCGCTGGTGTAGACCTTCACTTGCACCGAGTCGCCCACCGCCAACTGCGGCCAGGTGGTCGGATCCTCCAGAGCTTCGGGATCCGTGTAGGTCCGGGAGACGCTGCCATCGACCTTCGAGAACTGGACGGAGTCAATCACCGGGTCGCCCGCGTTCAGCATGGTGTGGGGCAGCGACGCCGACACCATGCGCCAGCGGGTGATGGCGGTCGAGTTCTCCTCGCCCAGGTTCGGGTCAACCGTGGCGCCCTTGGTGTAGGTCCCGGCCCGGGTCCAGGTCACAGTGTAGTTCTTGGTGAAGAAGAGGGACTGGCCGGGGGTGGGGCAGGCTCCGACGTTGAGGACCCCGCTGTTCACGCGGGTGAGCGTCACCGACATGCTGGCCGTGTCGCCGCTCGCGGTGAGCGTGGCCGAGGTGGACTGCAACTGGCGGAACCAGCAGGTGTCCGTGGCCGCCGAGGCGAGCCCCGGCGCAGACGACTGCCCGAAGTCGAGCGGCGCGCTCTCGAGGATCGCGTCGCTGCCGTCGTACCCCGCGCCACCGGGGTCGGCGGAGGGATCGTCCGCGACGATCGCCTTCACCTCATCGGCGGGGCTGGTGGTCGTGCCCGGGTTCGGCGCGGTGCTGCTGCTGCCGCAACCCGAGAGGAACGCCGCGGCGAGAACGACCGACGGCAGCAGATACGGGAGCTTCACTGAGGACCTCCTTGTGTTCTGGCGACCCGGGGATCGCACTCCGCTCTCGGGAGGCTGCTCCTCGGAAGCGCCTCGCTGCCTGGGGCAGCTGAAGCCCGGTCGGTCGGTCAACCGTTGCGGCCTGCTGGTGCTGGATCTGGAATGGAGCGACATCTGGTGCGGGTAATGCGAGTTCAGCCAAAGCGAAACCCGTAGTTAGATTCTGCTGGGGCTCCAGAAGTTCCCGGCATCCCCGCCGGGGAGCCTCGCGAGCCATAGCCGAGGCGAGTTGGGGCGACCGCCGTGGGCCGCTGCCTGACCCGATGCGTGTTGGCGCTCAATGGGTTGGTCGCCATGAATGATAGTGTAGTACCAGCTAAGTAGTCTCTCGCCTCCCTGGCTGGGGTTGCTGGTCAGCCCCGGGTGGGACTCGGCAGCGAGCGAATATGCAATGTCATATTTAGCCGCGCAGCCCACGACGTGCGGGTGCTCGTGGTAGCCTCGTCGGCGGCCACCGGGTGCGGGTGCTGCAGGAGGACCCGTGCGCAGGCGGCGAAGCCTCACCCAGCGATGGGCCAACGTGAGGGGATGGGGGAGCCGATGGAACAGTCAGTTTCCACGAGATGTGGGGGCGGGCGAGCGGCAAGCTGGGTCCTGTTGATGGTCGCAGCGACGACCCTCACGGCCTGCTCGAAGGAGAACCCCACGGGGCCGCGGACCTACACGCTCTCGGGACGCGTCCGCCTGGTGAGCGCGCTGAGGGATGATGCGGGAGACAGCACGGACACCCAGCGGATCGAGGACGCCGACAGCGTGCGCGTCTACCTCTACCTGGGATCCTCGCTCAAGGACTCGACGAGAACCACTGCGGGCGGCTACAGATTCAGCGGCCTGAGCGGCGGTGCCTACTCCGTGGCCACGACCCTGTGGGGAGGGATTGGCGACACGGTTTCGATCCCGAGCCTGATCTCCGACGCGGTCCTGGACACCCTGGTGCTTCCCTCCTCGGCCTCCATGATCGCATTCCCGAATCCGTTCTCGACAACCACGGCCATCCGCTTCCCCATGCCCGCTGCATCGGCGGTGGAGATGATTGCCCAGAGGCCGAGCGGGCTGATCGTGAGCCCCTTGATCCAGCAGGCCCTTCCTGCGGGCTACCACCAACTGCGGTGGGACGGGACGGACGCCGCTTCCAACCCTGTTCCCCCCGGTCCGTACTGGATCCTGTTCCGAGCGGGCGCTGACTGGCGGGCGAGGCTGGTGATCAAGAGCTAATGCCCAAGCGTGGCCATGGGCCGGACGTGAATCCTCGAGACCGGGGCGCAAGGCCTCATGGGCATGGGGGGAGGTGAGGCGAGCCCGCCCACCGGGCTTGGCCTTGCCCCCGGGCCCCTTGGCCAACGCGGTGGCCTTCGTGGTACCCTCGTTAGGCAGAACCCAGCTGCTGGGAGCCCGGACCGATCCTACGGCCCGCCGAATCAGGCCTCAAGGTGCAGGGTCACGAGAGGCCCCTCAAGGTGGCTAGTCGCAGAGAGACGCGCCCGCCGAGGAATGGTCCTCGACGGGCCAAGGCAGGACGGGATGATTCACCGGAAGCAAGTCCAGATCGCCTTGCGTGCGCTCCGGCGCAACCGAATGCGGAGCGCCCTCACCATGCTCGGCATCAGCATCGGCGTGGGGGCCTACATCTGCAGCGTGGCCGTCGGCACGGGGGCGGCTGTGGCGGTGCAGACTCAGCTCGCCAACCTGGGGGAGAACCTGATCCAGATCGAGGCGGGGAGCCGCAGCGTCAGCGGTGTCCGCACCGGGCCGCGCGGCACCACCAGCCTTCTTCCCAGCGACCTGGATGCGATTCGCCAGCAGGTTCCGCTCATCTCGGGCATCTCCGCCAATGTTGATACCCGCATCCAGGCAGTCCACGGCAATCAGAACTGGGCCACCCAAGTTCGCGGCATCTCCCCGGACTTCCTCGCCGTCCGCAAGTGGACCGTGGCCAGGGGCAGCAGTTTCTCCGACGATGATGTGGTCCAGGTCTCGAAGGTCGCGCTTCTCGGCAGCACCGTCGCCGAGCAGCTGTTCGGGGAGGGGGACCCGCTCGGCCAGATCATCATCATCCGATCCATACCGGTCAAAGTCGTGGGGGTGCTGCAGACCAAAGGCAGCTCGGCGTTCGGGCAGGATCAGGACGACATCATCATGATGCCCTACACCACCGTGCAGAAGAAGATCATGGGCATCTTCTGGCTGGACGACATCTTCTGCTCGGCGGTGTCGGAGGATGCCATCCAGCCGGCGGAGGATCAGATCAAGGCGCTGCTCCGGGAGCGCCACCACATCACGCGGGAACAGCAGGACGACTTCAACATCCGCCAACCCACCGCGGTGCTGCAGGCGCGCGAGCAGTCCCAGCAGGTCATGACGATCCTGCTGGCCAGCATCGCCTCGGTCGCGCTGCTGGTGGGCGGCATCGGCATCATGAACATCATGCTCGCCTCGGTGACCGAGCGCACGCGGGAGATCGGCATCCGCATGGCGGTCGGCGCGAGCGGCCACGAGATCCTCTTCCAGTTCCTGGTGGAGGCGGTGACGCTGTCGCTGGTGGGCGGGGTGATCGGGATCGGGCTCGGACTGGCCAGCTCCATCGGAATCTCTGTTTTCACGGACATGCGGACGCTGATCCAGCCGTCCTCCATCCCGGTGGCCGTGGGGTTCGCCGCGCTGGTGGGCATCTTCTTCGGAACCTACCCGGCCCTGTTGGCCTCGAGATTGGATCCGGTCGAGGCGTTGGGGCGGTAGCGCGCCCCTGAAGCGGAGCCGATTCCCTTCGCCCGTCGGGGCCCTGCGCCCGGCGACCTCATCCGTCGCCCCGTTGATTCTGACCTGCTCCGCCGGCCTGGCCTGGATGGACCTTCCCTGTCGCCGTGCTGTATCCTGAGACGAGCTGACTGCCCGGCCGTCGGCGCCTGCGGGCGCCGGGGCCGAGGGCAGGCGTTGCACACCCCCGCCGGGCACCGGCACCGCGGCCGCGGGTTGTTCCTCGAGTGCGGCGGGGGATGCACACTTCCCCACGCACGGCTTCGTGACCCGCGAGGAGCCGGGCTTCGACCCGAAGAGCTCCGGCTCCCCGTGCCAATCCAGGCGGCACTCGAACTCCGCCACCACCCTTGCTCCCGGAGTGACGCTCCCGTCCGCAGCAGGCATGGCATACGGGACCGCCGCCCCATCGGAGGACGCACCGTGTCCGAATTCGACCCCCGCCAAGGTTCGGATCCCGAATCACCGACGCTCCCCGCACTGCCCGCCGTTCCCGCCGAGGCGGGCCCGGCGTCCGACTCATCGGCGCGCGTGATCGGCGGCTTTCGCATCGTGTCCAAGCTCGGCGAGGGCGGCATGGGGGTCGTGTACGAGGCCGAGCAGCTGAGCTCGCGTCGGCGCGTCGCGCTCAAGGTGATCCGCGGCGGGCAGCTTGCCGACGAGCTCTATTTGCACATGTTCCAGCGCGAGATCGAGACGCTCGCACGGCTCGCCCATCCGAATGTCGCGGCCCTGTACGAGGCTGGGCGCACCGACGACGGCCTGCCGTACTTCGCGATGGAGCTGGTGGAGGGCCGAACCCTCAGCCAGTTCGCGCGCGATCGGCTGGGCGGGGATCGCCCCAGCGCCGCGCAGCTCCGCAGCCGGCTCGAGCTTTTCGCGACCATCTGCCGGGCGGTCAACTACGCACACCAGCGCGGGGTGATCCACCGGGACCTCAAGCCGTCGAACCTCGTGGTCAACGAGAGCGGCCAGGTGAAGGTGCTCGACTTCGGGCTCGCGCGCATCACCGACGCCGACGTTGCGGCGCCGACCCTGGTGAGCGACGTGGGCTCGATCAAGGGCACGCTTCCCTACATGAGCCCCGAGCAGGCCCGCGGAGACACGCGCGAGATCGACCTGCGCTCGGACGTCTACTCGCTCGGGGTGATCCTGTACGAGCTGATCGCGGGCCGTCAGCCCTACGAGACGGTGGGCGTCTCGGTCGTCCAGGCCATCCGCACGATCTGCGAGACCCCGCCGCGCCCTCTCCGGCTCGGTGAGAACGCCACGGCCGCGGATACCGATCTGCAGACCCTCGCGGCCAAGGCGCTCGCGAAGGAGCCCGGCGAGCGCTACCAGAGCGCCGGCGCGCTGGCCGAGGACGTCGAGCGCTGGCTCGCGAACCAGCCCATCCTTGCCCATCCGCCGAGCACGCTCTACGTGCTCCGCAAGTATGTGGCGCGCCACCGGGGCCGGGTCGCGGCGCTCGCGGCCATTGCCACGCTGCTGGTTGCGCTGCTCGTCACCATGGCGGTGGAGGCGCGGCGCGTGGCAATCGAGCGCGACCACGCCGCCGCGGAGGCCGCAAAGGCGGAGGCGATCAACCTCTTCCTGCAGGACGCCCTGGGAGCCGCGGATCCCTGGGCGCGCGGCTCGCGCAACGTCTCGCTGCTCGACGCGCTGCACCAGGCGCAGGCCAAGGCGCACGCCGCGTTCCGGAGCCAGCCGCTGGTGGAGGCGTCGGTGCTGCAGACGCTGGGCACGACCTTCGCCAACCTGGGCGAGTTCGCCGAGGCCGACACCGCGCTGCACGCGGCCCTGGCCCTGCGCGAGCGCGTGGCGGGCCACCGCAGCGCCGAGGTCGCCGAGACGGTGGGCGAGCTGGCGTCGCTCGACATCATGCGCGAGCGCTTGCTGGATGCCGAGCGCCATGCGCGGGAGGAGCTGGCCCTGGAGCGCGAAGTGAACGGCGTGAACAGCCTCGCCGCGTCGGCCGGCGGCGTGAACCTCGCGACGGTCGAGAGCAAGCTGTCGCACCTGCCCGAGGCGGAATCGCTGGCCACCGGGGCGCTCCAGGCGGCCCGCGCTCACCGCGCCGCCCACGGCGACGCGCCGGTGGATCAGAACGATCCGGTCAAGATGGAGGAATACGCCCTCTCGGTGCTCGGGGAGATCGCGCTGCAGCGGGGGGACAACGCGGCCATGCTGCGGATCGACCGCGAGCGCGTCGCGCTGCTGCATTCCCACGGCGGCGACACCAACCCCGACATGGAGCAGGGGCTCAACGACCTCGCGACGGCGCTCCTCATGAAGGGCGACCTGGCGGCGGCCCAGGAAGCGTACGAGCATGCGCTGCGCATCGCGCGCGCTACGCTGGGCGACGACCACCCGACGGTGGCTCTGGTGCGCGAGAACCTGGGCAACGTCTACTTCCGCGAAGGCCGGCTCGACCTGACCGCGAAGAACCTCGAAGTGGTGCTCGCGATCCGGCGCAAGGCGCTCGGCGACGACTCCGAACCCGTGGCGAGGACGCTGGCCAACACCGCGACGGTCTACCAGCGGCTGGGCCGGCTGGCCGACTCGGAGCGGATGTACCGCGATGCGATTCCCCGGCTGGCCCGCAGGCTCGGCCCGGAGCACCCCGACGTCGGCATCGCCACGATGGGACTCGGCGGCACGCTGCGCCTCGAGCGCAAGTTCGCCGAGTCCGAGACGGCGCTCGAGCGCGCGCTGGCGATCCTCCACCGGGCGTACGGCGACGAGAACCCGATGACGCAGCACGCGCTCCAGTCGCTCGTCAGCCTCAATCAGGATTGGAAACGGCCCGCGCTCGCGGCGCAGTACGCAGCGAGGCTCAAGCCGGCGAAGTAGGGCTCCACGCCGGCCGGGAGAGGCGGATGCTGCCCAGCCCAAGTCCCGGCGGTCAGCGCATCAGCACCAGCTGCCTGCGCAGCACCTGGCCTTCGACCTCCAGCCTGAGGAAGTAGACCCCGGCAGCGGCGGCGCGGCCGTCGCCGTGCCGCGCGTCCCATTCGAGGGGATGCACCCCGGCGGCTGCGGTTCCAGAGGCCAGCGTGCGCACCCTGGCCCCGTCCACCGAGTAGACCGCCAGGTCCACCCGGGCCGGGCGCGGCAGGCTGTAGCTCAGGCGCACTCCCCGATTGCTGGGGTTGGGTCGGGGCATTGAGAGCGCGGTGCGCACCGGCAGCGGCACGCGGGGGCATCGCACCACCGAAGCCACCGTGTCGTAGTAGCCCGGCACGTACGGGTCGAACGTGACCAGCCGGATCCGCGTGGAATCCGCGTCACACGCGGAAGGAAGGCTCACCAGGGCGGTCACGCTGGCCACGGAGCCGGCCGCCACGTTCAGCACTCCGCTCACGGCCGGCTCGCCCCCGGAGAGCCAGCCGCGGTCGTCCTCCAGCCGCCAGCCCAGGGGCAGCGTGGCGTTGCCGCCGTTGTGCAGCGCGAAGTCCAGCCGGGCGGGCGTGCCGGGCGCGGCTGTGGTGTCGCCCGCCGCCGCGGCGCGGACCGAGAACTGGGTGGCGTCCACGTAGATGTCCGGGTCGCCCAGCTGCGCGTTGGTGAACGCGGACACCACGCGGTCGCCATCGGCGATGATCTGCTGGTAGTCCCCCTGGTTGTTGGTGCCGCACACCTGCGTGACCGAGAAGTAGGAGGACGCGTCGGAGACCCTCCGGTTGGGTCCCCAGGTCACGCCGCCGTCCCCGGAAGAGGCCATGTACACGCTGAACTCGCCGCCCGAGATGGGGTCGTCGCGGAAGTCGTACCACGAGACGTGCACCCGCCCGCGGCCGTCCACGGCCACCGAGGGAAAGATCCCGTCGAACCATGGCTCGCTGTCGTTGACCCGCACGGGGGGGCTCCAGGTCACGCCGTCGTCGGACCAGGACAGGCACTGGTCCCGCTGGTCCCGCGCCAGCTCTCCGGGGACCGGGTCCAGCAACGCTGTCGAGTACAGGCTGAGCATCGGGGTGGGCGGGATCACCACGTGGTTGACCAGGAAGTAGTAGGGCCCGTCCGCCGGCAGGGTCCACAGAAGCGCGGCCGACATCCCGCCCCCGTAAGCCACGACCTGGTAGTTGCCGGGGTCCAAGGTGTCCGGGGGAGCGAGGACCTCGAGGAGGGTCCCGTCCATCGGGTCGAGCGAGTCCGTGCGGGCCACGAACGTCTGGCCGCGCCGGCCGTAGAACTTGAAGTAGTCCTGGTCGTAGTAGTTCGCGGCATAGTCCCCGTTGTCGAACGAGTGCAGCACCCCCCCGGGGACGAACGGCGTGGCGCGCGAAGGGGAGTTGTTGTTCTCCACCTCGACGGTCACCTTGGTACTGTCGAAGCGGGCCCGGAAGTAGTCGGTGCACGCGTCCCACACCACGTACAAGCGGCCGCGGTGCGGCCCGTCGGTGCGGTCCACGTCGAGGAACGGATTGGCGTAGGCGAACGTCCGGTCCGAGCCGGGTCCGCCGCTGCCGTCGTTGGCCACGAAGGTCGTGACCACTACATCCGGCCCGAAGGTGGCGCCGAAGTCGTTCGAGCGGCGCACGTGGATCCTGGCGCGCAGCATGGAGTACGAGAGCGTCTCCAGCCAGGCCACGTACAGCTCTCCGCGCGGCCCGGTGACCACGTACGCCCCGTTGACCTCCGGCTGAGTCGGCGCCGCGTGCACCATGGTCTGCACCGGTCGGAGCGGGTTCAGCGCTGCGTCCATGGCCTGAAACTGGATGTCCACGGAGCCGTCGCCGAAGTAATACGCCCACGCGGCGTACACGTTCCCGCTCACCGAGTCCGCGCAGATCCACGGCTTGTCGATGAGGTCATCCTGGGTGGCCACTTGGCCCATGGGCTTGTTCTCCAGTACGACCAGGCTGTCCCCCCGGATCCGGAGCCGGGCGGCGGCCGCTCCGTCGAAGTAGTGGGCCAGGCCCACCAAAGCTCCGAAGTAGAAGTCGCCCGACTTCTGGTTCACGGCCACCACGCCGTCTCCGCGATAGAGGCCCTTCGGTGGCGGGCCGAGAAAGGGGCTCACATCGCGGAACGACGCGCCGCCGTCGGTCGAGTAGCCCAGCCCCTGCAGCCCTCCGTGCTCGCAGGAGGCCTTGATGTCGTTCCAGGAGACCAGCATGTTCGGCCCGTACGCGGCCACCGACACTTCGGCCTGCGACGGTGGCCTGCCGCCGCAGTAGAAACAGGACGGAGGCGGGGTCTTATCGTTCACCAGCACGTCGGCAGCGAGGCTCGGGACGGTCGTGGCGGGACCCGCCCACGGCCGGATCGGGAAGTGGATCCATGGGGATTCGTCCGGGGGCTGCGGTGGCTCCGGCAGCCAGCCCAGCCCGCGGCGCAGGAACTCGTCACGCCGGGCGCGCTGCTCGGGCGAAAGCCAGGCGGCGCGGCGCTCCTCCACGCCGGTGGGGCCGCGCCGGCTCAGGTGCCAGCCGGCCGTGGACGGCTCCGTGACCTGTTGGGTCGAAGCGGCTGGCGCGGAAACGGAGGTCAGCAGGAGCGGGAGCAGCAGCGCCGCAACGGCAGGGTGGGGGGGGAACCGGAAGGTCTGCATGGCACCCTCCTGGTTGAGGTTCGGCCGAAGAAGCCCTGAATGTGGCCTGACAACCCAATCTACTGTATGGCGGTCCCGCGGAGGCGTCAAGCGCTCGGAGCGGAGGCAGCCATGCGTTGAGGGGTGCTGTCTCCACTCCCCGATCTCAGAAGAACAGAGAGACTCCGAGAGTGACCGGCGCCGACCCGATCCGGTACGTGTGGGAGACCGTGTTCGACCACGAATAGGTGCTGGTTATGCCCGGCGCTCCCTGAGTAGCTGCAACGGAGCTGCGCTGATACGAGAGCTGGACTCCGTATTGGCTGCGCAGGCTGATGCGCCGCGATGCGAACCACTCCACCCCGACATCCGTGCCCCACCCGAGAGTCCAGGAGTGGGTGAGCTGGTCCCTGTAGGAGTCGGCATTCTTGGTCCGAGAGTAGCTGGTAAACGGTCCGGTCTCCCAGAAGAGCCCAAGTCGCGACTCGGGGGCTGGGTAGTGCACATACTGCCAGGTGACGCCATAGCTCTGCCCGTCCAAGTTGGTCGTGTAGGTCTCGGTCGCCGATGTGCTGTCCGTGATCTTGTTGTCCGTGGCGCTGACGTCCAGGCTCAAGCCGACCCTCCACCCGGAGTGATCGGAGAACATCTTCTGATAGGACAGTGTGGCGCCTTGCAGGGAAGTCCACAGGAGATTGGA
>Ga0335070_10007748_pt1 | contig 12581 bp, 11 predicted proteins | sample Lox_Sample_13_FD_206722 | JGI IMG/M metagenome (GOLD analysis project Ga0335070, IMG submission 206722) | Soil microbial communities from Loxahatchee National Wildlife Refuge, Florida, United States - Lox_Sample_1.3 | ecosystem: Environmental > Terrestrial > Soil > Wetlands | place: USA...
TATTCCGGTGGGATTTCCACCGATCTATTCGTTCACCTTATTACTTCTATTCACTTCATCATGAACGCCGAGATGCCCAAAAGCGTAGTCGCCAGCGGCGGAATTCTTTATCGCCGTGATGGGCGCGAAGTACCAGACACGCTCGATGCCCTGCTCGACTACGGCAGCTTCTGTGTCAATATGGCGGGCACATTCAATAGCGCCAGCACTGCGGGCCAGGGCATCCAATTTCTTGGAACAGAAGGTTCGCTGTCCGTTCTGCTTGGCGCGGGGATGGTCGAGCAGGCAGAGAACAAAAGAGAAGGCTATGGCTACTCGATCGACAGCTGGCCTAAGGCGATGCAGGAAGCGTTCCTCAATCAAGGAAATCACCGGGCAGAATCAGAGGGAACTGGAATTAAGCCGGCGCCCGAGAATCTGGAGTTTGCTGATAAGCCGGACGCGACAGTCTTGCATCTCGTCAATTTCTTCGATGCCGTCCGCACGCGTCAGCCGAGCTACGAAACCGCGGAGGTGGGACATCGGGCCGCAGCCGCCGGGCACATGGTGAACCTTTCATACCGCAGCGGCAAGAGAATGCTGTGGAATGGCGACATAGATACCGCTTCAGCTGCATAGCTGGATGGCTTCTCGCAGCCAGGTCTAACGAAAGCGCGAGGCGCTTCTGCCGGCCCATTCTCGGCTCATGCACCGCATGTGCCCGTTCATTTAGATTACCGGCACTTCTGTCTGCTCCGGTTGTTGCGCAGCGAAATACGTCATTGCACGAAGAAACTGCTTGACACTTCAGCGCTCCCGTTAGAATATATCTAGCTTAGATGTCTATACCTGCAGTTTTTGGTCGAGCAAGTTGTGCTCGGACGTTTGAACCTGCCGCGGCGAGGATCTGAAATGAGTTTCTATCGGCTGCTAGTTGTCGCGTGCCTGTGCGGTGCAAGCCTTTTCGCGCAAACGCAGGGGAATCTGATTCCCAATCCGGAATTCCATGTTGACTCATCGGGCAAGCCGGTTTCCTGGCAATTTTGGTCTCCTCGTCCTGACTTGCAGCCTCGCGCCGAGATCGCAACCGAAGCGGATGGGCCTGCGCTGCGACTGGCGGCGCTTGATTTTTCATCGTTTGGAAAATGGAGCGCGAAGGACATTCCAATCAGCGCCGGCCATTTCTATCGATTCGAGGTGTTGTACAAAACGAGTGGCATTATCAACGAGCGCGGCAGCGTGGGAGTCTTGCTGTCATGGAACGCGCCTGATGGCAGCCCTGTCCAGCGTGATTACGTCGACCAGATTTCTGCGGCGGAAAATGGTTGGCGCCGTGCAGCTCGGAGTTTGCGTGTTCCCGAAAAAGCCATCAATGTGACCATCGAGCTCTGGCTTCGTTGGACAACCGCTGGCTCGGTAAGCTTCAGGAATCCCAGCCTGGTAGAAACGACGGAACCTTCTCCGCGCAAGGTAAGAGTCGTAACCACAAAAATTCCAGAGCGCCATGACACGACTCTGGGAGAGAATCTCCAATTCATGGAGCATGTGCTGGATCAGGCCGGCCGCGAGAAGCCGGACGTAATTCTGCTGACTGAGTTCTTTCCTGAGCGTGGCGTTAAAGGAACCGCGCGCGATCGCGCAGAGCCGATTCCCGGTCCCGTCACCGATGTTCTGGCGCGCAAGGCGCGAGAGTACAACTCCTACATCATTACCGGCATGCTTGAACTCGACCGCAGCAAAGCATACGACACCGCCGTCTTGATGGATCGCCAAGGACATATCGCCGGTAAATACAGAAAAACACATCTTCCTCTCGCCGAAGTTGAGGACGGCGAAACTCCCGGGAATGAGTACCCCGTCTTCGACACGGATTTCGGGCGCATCGGAATTCTGATCTGCTGGGATTTCTTCTTCCCTGAGCCAATGCGAATCCTGCGTCTCAAGGGAGCGGAGATCGTGTTTCTGCCGATCGCAGGTTATCCGGGGGATCAACACTGGGACGCCGTCACTCGAGCCAGGGCCTTCGATGACGGAGTGCACCTGGTCGCTTCGGTCAGCGACGGAGTTCCCAGTCGCATCGTGAATCGCGATGGCGAAGTATTGGCTGAAACCAGAGATGGTTTCGCAGTAGCCGATCTCGACCTGCTGAAGGAATCCCGCACATGGTGGCTTTCCGTCGGTCCCGCGGATGGGGAGGCCAAGAGTCTCAGTATCGAGGAGCGTCGGCCGGACACCTACACGCCCTTGCTCAATGGATCCCGGTAAGGTCCCGCGATGCCCAATCCTCAACTTTCGGAGCCCTCCCGCTTAACGCAACATATAGATGAGGGTACGCATCCAGATGAGGGTACGCATCGCTGCGATCAATTACAGGTGGCTGGGACCAGCTTCGTAGTTTTGTTTTGCATCGTCGGTCTCGCGCTTTGGGGATTGCCCTTTTACTACGACTTTAGGTGACATCGGCCTCGCAGTTGTTCTTAGCGGCGTCGCCATGATTGGTGCCGAGGCTGTGGTGGCATTGCCAAAAACGGCGAACAGCAACTTGAGCTCGGTATGAACCCTGAAACCATTCTGCGGCTTGGAACGCTGAAGGACCCTGTGAAGTTCCAGGAGCACCTCAGGCATCTTGGACTGAACATCCCGTGTGATCGCGAACTGGTGCGCGGTCCGGAGTCGCCACTGCGTTGGCCGCTTGAGCGCGGCGGAGTCCATCTCGGGAACCGCATCGCCGTGCAGCCTATGGAGGGCTGGGACGCGGCGCCAGACGGAACTCCTGGCGACAAAACACTCCGCAGATGGCAGCGATTCGGCAGCAGCGGTGCGAAGCTGATCTGGGGAGGCGAGGCGGTCGCAGTTTCTCATGAGGGGCGAGCGAATCCGAACCAGGTCGTGATTGCGCCGCATACTGAAGCGAGTATTGCCAACCTGCGCCAGGCTTTGATCGAGGAGCACCGCCGTCGAACAGGTTCCGATGATGCGCTGGTGATTGGTCTTCAACTTACCCATTCCGGTCGATACTGCCGCCCGAATTCCTGGAATCGCGGCGAGCCTCGAATCCTGTACGCCCACCCGCTTCTCGATCGTCGAATGCCGAATGGCGCTCAGTTGCTCACCGACGATGAAATCGCTGCGATCATTCAGGACTTTCACCGCGCGGCGAAAATGGCATGGAACGTGGGCTTCGACTTCGTCGATATCAAACATTGCCACGGGTATTTAGGACATGAGTTTTTGAGTGCTCACACGCGAAAAGGAATTTATGGCGGCAGCTTTGAGAACCGAACGCGCTTCTTGAGAGAAGTCGTGCAGGGCATACGCGCGGAAATCCCGAAGCTCAAAATCGCGGTAAGGCTTTCCGCCTTTGATTCTGTGCCTTTCCGTCCAGATTCTGATCGCTCGAATAAAGGAAAGCTGGGGCCCGGTACACCGGAGGACTATGCACAGTTCATCCCGTATCTCTGGGGTTTTGGGTTGAACTCGCAAAGACCGCTGGAGACAGACTTGGATGAACCGATGGCATTCTTGGCGCTACTCCAGCGATTGGAAATAACCCTCGTAAACATTACTGCTGGCAGTCCTTACTATAATCCGCACATCCAGCGCCCCGCGTTGTATCCACCTTCGGATGGATATCAGCCGCCGGAGGACCCGCTTCTCGGCGTCGCGCGGTTGATGACTGCCACGCGGGCGCTTAAACAACGCTTTCCAGAATTGATCATCGTCGGGTCGGCTTACAGCTACTTGCAGGAGTTTCTGCCGAACGTGGCTCAGGCAGCACTGCGTGAAGGTTGGGTCGATTGCGTGGGTTTGGGAAGGATGGTTCTAAGTTATCCAGAGCTACTGTGGGATGCATCTGAAACCGGTTTTGTCGATCATAAGCGCATCTGCCGTACTTTCAGCGATTGCACCACCGCGCCTCGCAAGGGCTTGCCTTCAGGCTGCTACCCGCTCGATAGCTACTATAAGAAGTCGGAGGCAGCAGTGCGTTTGTCCCTTGCTAAGAAGCACCGCACCGAGAACGCAGATCGTGGCCACTATGGACAAGGCCGAATCTCCGAGCGAGACCAAAAGCCGCCCTCGGCTGCCAAATAAGTAATGGGAATCAGCATGGCGTCGCGTGAAGGTGAAGTCGCGAGAGGCCAGTCATGAGCGTGGAATCCGTAGATGTAGCTGTAGTGGGTGCCGGTGCCGGTGGCGGAATTGTCGCCAATGAATTGGCGCAATCGGGCTTGCGAGTGGTGCTGTTTGATCGTGGTCGCCAGTTTTCTGCCGCCGCCGACTCCGGGCACGATGAGCTTTCCGATTCGCAGGCGCCTTGGAATCGCAATGGCCGCCGGTTTGGCCCTGAGTTTGCCGAGATTCAAACCTACCGACCTGATCCGGGTTCTCCGCCGAGAGTCGTATCGTCGCGCGACAATGATTTCTCCATTGTCGGCTGGTGCGTTGGCGGGGGAACCGTCAGTTATCAGGGCCTATCCTGGAGATTTCATCCTGAAACGTTCCGTCTGAAATCGCTATACGGCTCCATTCCCGGCTCGACAGTAGAAGATTGGCCCATCTCCTACGACGACCTTGAGCCTTACTACGAAAAGGCCGAGTACGAACTGGGAATCTGCGGAGAGGCCGCCGCAACGGGGCCATTCCGCCGCAAGCCCTACCCCATGCCGCCTCTCGAGGACGATCGTGAGGCCCAGGTACTGTTTCCCGCTGCACGACGCCTGGGCTGGAAACCATTCCATCCTCCGCTGGCCATCACGTCCATGGAGTATCGTGGACGCGCTGCGTGCGTGCGCTGTCCGTTCTGCATTGGATATCTGTGCGAGATCGATTCCAAGTCTTCGACGGCAGTCACCGTAATTCCGCAGGCGCTCAAGACAGGTTTGTGCAGTTTGCGCGCCCAGTCCGTCGTCCGCGAAATCAGCGTAGACGGCTCCGGAACGCCGAATGGTGTGATTTATCGCGAGGGCAATGGCCGATGGAAGCAATTGCGGGCAAAGGTGATCGTAATGGCCGCTTCCACCGTCGAAACACCGCGTCTTTTTCTCAACTCCAAGTCGAAATGGTTTCCAGTTGGCATCGGCAATCGACACGATCAGGTAGGCCGGCATGCACATCAGGATGCCGGCGTCGCAGTTTTTGGCTTCTTCGATTCTAAGGTGAGTGATGGGCAAGGGCCTGGGCCAGGTTGCGCGGTGGATTTCCAGTTCCAGAACCCGAACATCAAAGGTGGCGGCATCATCTACAACGGCTTCAGTCGCACTCCGTTGCGTGTTGTCAATACCGTGCCACGCCCGGAGAGCGTGAATTCATGGGGACGCGATTTCAAGGATTTTCACCGGAAGTATTTTTGGAAACACATTCGCCTGTACTGTGGCGCTCATGGCCTGCCGCGCGAAGGAAATCGGGTTGATTTGGATCCCGAGCTGCGCGATGAGCTTGGAATGCCAATTGCGAGCATCTCTAATAGAGCGCATTCCTGGAGCGCGCCACAGTTGGAGTGGATTGCACGCTGCGCGGACCAATTTCTAAAGGAGGCGGGAGCGCAATTCACTTTGCACAATCCTATTGCGCTCGAGCCCGACAGTCCTTTGGGAGATCACCAGTGCGGCAGCTGTCGCATGGGAGCAGACCCGCGCAGTTCCGTAGCCGATCGCACCGGCCGCGTTCATGATGTTCCCAATGTTTTTATCGCTGATGGAAGCTTGATGACCAATTCCGGTGGTTGCAATCCCTGTCTCACCATCCAGGCACTAGCGTATCTGGTGAGTGAGCACATCGCGCGGGGATGGAAGGGCGGAGGACTTCGGCGATGAAGCGAAGCCATCTCCAACCAAGAAAGAACATCCTTTGCCGTCGTGAGTTTCTCCATCGCTGTGCTGTTTGTGCGGGCATGTTGGCTTTGCCGCCTGCCTGGCTCAAACTGCTGTCAGTTGCCCAACAAGCCTGCTCTGGTTCCAGCAGCCAACTGCCCGCTGGTTCTGGCCTTGCGTTCCACTTTTTCAGCGGGATGCAGGCCGCAACCGTTGAAGCGATGACGGACCAGATCATTCCAGCCGATCAAGACCCCGGTGCGAAATGGGCCGGGGTCGTGCACTACATCGATCTCGCCCTGGCTGGTGACTTAGGAGACTTCCGCCCCACATACGTCAAGGGGATCGAGCGTGTGAATGCGATTTCCCGCAGCTTGAGAGGAAACATGTTTGCCGACCTCAAATTCCCAGGTCAGACACAAGTTCTCGAAGAACTGGAGCGAGACCAGACGGTTGTCATCGGGAAACTTACCGGCAAAGCATTTTTTGACTTAGTGCGAAAGCATACATTGGAAGGCTTTTTCGGCGATCCGAAGTACGGCGGCAACCGGGAATCTATCGGCTGGAGGATTCTGAAGTTTGAGCCCTGACGCACCAACACGGCTGCATTCCCTGACAAACATTCCAGCACTACGAGGGCCGCTTGAGAGTCCGATGCTGAACAGCCGGCTTCTCGCGTGCGCGCCTCGCTTTCGCACTGAAATGCGTGACCCCGAAACCGTTCCACAGATTGTCGAACTGGTCGTCATAGAAGCCGATGCCCGGAGCGCCAGAAGTAAACACGGGACGCCCTGCGCCGCAATCCGTCCCCTCGCCGCCCTCGTTGCCGGTGTCGGAAACCTGCATGATCCGCACACCGTTAACGAACCCGGTAATCACCGGCGGATCCGACCCTGTAACCGTGCCCATGAGCACGTCTCCGTTTACGAGGCTTATGCTCGGCGAGGAAGGTTCGATGTTGCAATACAGACCGTTCGGCCCACTCCATCGCGCTATATGGCAGTACCTGTTCTCAGGCACGATGCTGCAGTAGACCTCGTACCCCGTGATCCGGTTTTCACTGATCGTCACGCGCAGCCGCACCTCTATTTCGTGGCAGCAGACCTTCGGTACTTTGTCGATCTTCACGGTAACCTGCGCTTGTTGGTCAGCATCCCAGGAACCAGTGAGAATCGCCGTCGGGTCTCCGTACTTCGTGGGTTCGCTTACGCCATAGGCCATTCCGTTGCTACTCTGCACGTCGCCCCAGAGATTTCCCCCGGCCGACTGTCCTCCGACCCACTTTCGTCCTTCGGACACGGGATTTTCTGTAGCTGGGAACGAGGTCGAGTAGGTCTGCGCAAAAGACCACGTTGGCCAAAAAATCAAAACCAGCGCCAGGAGCAGCCTCTTTATCATGAGCATCTCATTCCCCGAAGATTGTAGCTCTCCTGCTCGGCGCCACGGAGTCCCGGATCTAAATACTTTAGGAGGAGCGTAACTACAATGAACCGGCGAGATTTCCTGTACACGTTGGGGGCGGCAACGACTATGGCGAAAACACTCATGGGATTTGAGACTGCGTCACCTGCATCGACAAAGATCAAACCAATCTCGGGTAGTTGGTTCGAGTTTCAGCATCACGCCACGGTCGAAGGAGTGGACTGGAATCCTGCATTGGCTCACTTCAGCTGTGATCAATGGCAGCTCAAAATTAAGGAGATCGCCGAAACCGGGATGGAATATCTGGTCTTGATGGCGACTGCTCTTTATTTCCGCTCGTTTTACCGGACGAACATCTTTCCCTCGTGGAAATTGACCTGCGATGATCCATTGGAAGCTGTGCTCTCCGCCGCGGACAAATACAACGTCAGGTTCTTTATCGGCGGAGGCTTTTATGGTCAATGGGACAGCGCTGACATTCTTGCCGACCCCGCAGCCGCGAAGAAGCGGTTACAGGCGATAGAAGAAATCACTCAACGCTACGGGCACCACAAGTCCTTCTTCGGATGGTACTGGCCGAACGAAGCTTTTATCGATCGCTACTTCTCCGACCAATTCATCAGCTATGTCAACACCTGCTCACGGCTGGCTCGCCAACTCACTCCCCGCTCATCGATCATGATCGCGCCATATGGCACACGCGTTGCCGTCCCAGACGATAAATATGTGCATCAACTCCAGTCGTTGGACGTGGATATCATCGCGTACCAGGACGAGGTGGGCGTGCGCAAGTCGAAGGCGGAGGAAACATCAGTTTTTTACGAGGGACTGAGAAAGGCCCACGACCGTGCGGGACGCGCGGCCATCTGGGCAGATGTCGAGATCTTTGAGTTCGAGGGTGACGTTTACAAAAGCGCCCTAGTTCCTGCGAGCTTCGACCGCATTCTGCGCCAAATGGCGGCTGTGTCACCCTGGGTCGACAAGATCCTCGTTTACCAAAATCAAGGCATGATGAACAAACCCAACTCCCCCGCGTTTTGCGGAAATTCCGAGTCCGAGAGGTTGTATGGGGAATACGTTGAATGGCTCAGGACGCAAAGTAAGCCCGGTCAGGACAATGCCTGGGGAAAGAGTTCTGCTCTCGTGCGAAGAAACGCTAAAGGTAAAGTACGCTCAACAATAACTTAGGCGCCCGGACTGTAAACCGAGTTCTTTCGGGCTGGTATTCGCGAATTTTGATGTGGCGGGAGTTAAAGTGCAAATCGTTGGATTGTGGAAGGTATAACCGGATTTTCTATTGTCTCTAAATGAGCCCGAGAGAATGCGCGCAGGGCTACAGAGACTGCACACGTTCCTTCTCGAGGCCAACATCCAACACGTGCTCTGTGAATCACCTGGCACGGACCATGCTCTTGACCTGCTAATTTCGGGTCCAGATGCCATCAGCTGAAGAAACGAGCATCTCGCTAAAACTCACATCGTCGGTACGCGACTTCCGCACTCGTTCCTTCCACTGGACAAGTGCCTGCCGAGTCCAAATAATAGGTAACTCGATATTGACCTCATCCGCATGCTGCATCAGGACAGAGCACGGCTGATGCCCATGGGAGATTAGGAGCAGAATCATCATGCTGAGCTGCTTCTCTAGAGCAAAACACTGTGGAAGTACCCGCCTGCAGCACACGCTAACGTTCGAGTCTTGCATTCTGTTCTTATGTGGAGTCGTAGTTCTTTCAACGGCACACCGGACACACGCAGCACAGCGAAGAGTGGTGATCCGTCCCGTGGAGAGTCAAGGCGTGCTGGTGAATCCTGGGATGGGAATCACCACGTTCCAGAGATTTAACGGCCAAGCTACAAATCTTCCGTTGGAATGGTCCGAAGTTGGCCCGGTCACAAAGCTACCGCAGGCTCCGAGCAAGCCTGATTTCCCGGAGACCTCTATTGCCTATTGCCGGTGGTACTGGAGCGCGCTTGAGCCGGAGCACGGCAAGTTTCGCTGGGACATTATAGATCTCGCGCTGAAACAGGCTCGCGCCCACGGCCAGACTCTAGCGATTCGCCTGATGCCTTATTCCAACCAGGATCCTCTTCCCGAGTGGTACCGAAATTCAGGCGCTCGGAGTGCTAACAAACCCTCCGACAAAGACGGCAACATCTGGCAGCCGGACTTCAGCGATCCACTGTATATGAAGTACTGGGGTGAGTTGGTCGCCGAGGCGGGCAAGCGATATGACGGCAATCCGTACATGGATAGTGTGGACATCTCTTCCGTCGGCTACTGGGGCGAGGGATGGAGTCCCTACATGCCGCCATTCTCTTACCAGAAAGCGCTGATCGACATCTGGCTCGAAGCCTTTCAACGTACTCCGCTGCTGATGAATTTCGATGAGCAAGAGGCGCTCACGTACGGAACGGAACACGGAGCGGGCTGGAGGTTGGATTGTTTAGGTGATATGCGCAAGGACTCCAATGACGAGTATTTTCCGGCAGAAATGCTTGAAGTGTATCCGCAGCAGGTCGTGCGTGCAGGCATTCAGGATGTTTGGCAGCGCCGGCCTGTCTCGCTCGAAACGTGCTACACGGTTGCAGGCTGGAAAGAGAAAGGCTACGACCTTGACTACATCTTGCAACAAGCTCTGCGCTGGCACATCTCTAGCCTGAATATCAAATCCGCCCCCATTCCGCGGGAATGGAGACCCCAATTCGATGAGTTCCAGAAAAAAATGGGATATCGGTTCATCTTGCGACGATTGGAGTATCCCGGCACGATCAGGCCAGGTTCGATGATGCCGATTCATATGTGGTGGCTGAACGCTGGCGTCGCACCGATTTACAGGGAATTCTGGCTCGCCGTGCAGCTGCGATCCGCGGATAAAGCTGAGGTCATCCGTGTGCCGGTGGACATCCGCAAGTGGCTCCCGGGCGACGCGGTTTTCGACGGCGCACTATACGTTCCTGAGGACCTACCTGACGGTACATACGATTTTCGAGTTGCGATGCTCGATCCGAGAACCGGCCGGCCGGCGATTCGTTTTGCGATCGAGGGTCGGGACGACGATGGGTGGTATAAGCTGGGCTCGCTGATTCTGCAGGCAGACAATGCAGAGTAACCGGCTTGAAAGGGATTCAATTCTGACGAGCCACTAGGGTTGGAGGATCTTGAACGTACGCAGGAGTTCAACGCGCGTCTTCTACGGATGGTGGATTGTTCTCGCCGCGTTCCTTAATCTTTTCTGCTCGGTCGGCATAGTCTACTACGGCTTCCCCGTCTTCTATCCCTCCCTGGTAGATTCCCTTGGTTTTACGCGTTCACAATTGACGCAGGGCTTTCTGGTGGGATTCGTCTTTGCAGGTCTCCTGTTTGGCCTATTCGCAGGCGCTCTTATCGACAGGATGGGATCTCGACAGGTCATTCGCGTTGGTATCTGGTGCGTCGGCCTGCCGCTGATTCTGATGGGCAGCATGACGCGCTTGTGGCAATACTACCTGCTATGCATGGTGGAAGTTCTCGGTTACGTGCTGACCGGACCTATTCCGAACCAGGTTCTGATCTCTAATTGGTTCCGTGGAAAGCGCGGACGCGCCATGGGTATCGCCTACTTGGGACTAGGTGTGGGCGGAGCGATTTCCCCGCTCCTGATCAATAGTCTGATTCAGTACTGTGGCTGGAGGCACTCGTTCCACATTATCGGCGCGCTCATCCTGATTGTGCTTTTCCCGATCTCGCAGTGGGTTACCTACTCCAGACCACACGATTTGAATCTTCTTGCCGAGGGTGTTTCCCCGGCTGAGTCCGCCATTAATTCGCTTTCAAGCGAGCGATGGTCAGCAATCGACATAGGGTTAACGCGCGCTTTGCGCAGCAGCAACTTCTGGCTCATCGTGGCCGGCTGCACATTGACGATTGGCGCCATCGGCGCGGTTACGCAGCACCTCATTCTCTTTCTGCTCGGTAAAGGATACACGCTAAGAAGTGCTTCCCATGTTTCGAGCGCTTTGTTGATATCGAGCCTCGCCGGGCGCGTGATCGTAGGATATTTCGCCGATCGATACAGCAGAAAAAATGTGATGGCGCTGTTTTACCTCGCGCTGGCGCTTGCGATCCCGTTGTTGCTTGCGGCAGAGCGCCCCGCCACCCTCTGGGCATTTGCTTTGCTCTATGGCTTCACTATGGGTGCGGACTACATGCTGATTCCACTGGTGACGGCGGACTGCTTTGGATTGGCATTCCTCGGGAAAATCCTATCTTTAATCATCATGGGATATTCCATCGGCCAGTGGTTTGCGCCTTGGCTGATAGGAAAGATCTTTGACTCACGGCACACATACAATCTTGCCTGGGTCATTATGTCGGCGGCCGCTGCGGTAGGGGCCGCACTGATTTACACAGTGAATCCTGATCACAGTGGGTCGCGCGAGAGCACCGATCCGCTGTCTGCAAATGCGAACGAACACCTTGAAGCGACTAGGATGGCAAAGTAGCCACAGTTGCCGGGTTCTCGACGTGCTTGACGCGCTCGAAAAACGCTCACACATACCGCACGGCCGATTTCAGAGTATTCGTCGCAACCCATCAAGCCAATTCAAATGCTCATCGCGAAATTGTCCTGGTCAGGAACCACTTCCAACGTTGTTGGCCAGAAGCGAGACGGACTGTGATTACCGTTGACTTTTCCCCCCACTTTGTTCGAAAGTATGAGGCAAAAATCGAAAGCAAACGAAATATTTGTATGTCGAATATCGAAATGCGCTTGCCTCTGTTGTTCGTCCTGCTTCTTTCCAGTTCAGTGTTTGCCGACCGGCCTGGCGATTTCAAGGTCATCGGTCCGGGCGGCGGCGGGGCAATGTTCAACCCGACCATTAGCCCCCACGATCCCAACACGGTTCTCGTTTCCTGTGACATGACAGGGTCTTACATCACGCGCGATGGCGGACAGTCGTGGCGGATGTTCAATTTGCGCGGCGTGGTGCGCTTTTTTGTGTTCGACCCGCTCGATCCCAAGGTCATGTACGCTCAGGCAACGGGACTCTGGCGCAGCGTCGATAGCGGCGAGAGCTGGCAGTTGATTTATCCAGCGCCGAAGAGCATCAAGGCAATCGCCATGCAATCCGATCACTCGGATGAGGAGCTGGTCAGCGATGTCCGCTCAATGGGCCTGATTTCGGCCCTGGCAGTGGATCCGCAGGACTCCAAGGTCCTCTACGCGACCGGCGACAGCTCGCATTTGGCGCTGTTTGTCTCGGGCGATTGGGGAAAGACGTGGACTCGACAAGCCGCTCTGCCTGAGGCTCCCCGCCGAATTTGGATCGACCCGAATTCTCCGCGCGAGTCTCGTACTCTTTACTTGGCAGGCGATCACTATGTGT
>Ga0335070_10007749_pt1 | contig 12580 bp, 11 predicted proteins | sample Lox_Sample_13_FD_206722 | JGI IMG/M metagenome (GOLD analysis project Ga0335070, IMG submission 206722) | Soil microbial communities from Loxahatchee National Wildlife Refuge, Florida, United States - Lox_Sample_1.3 | ecosystem: Environmental > Terrestrial > Soil > Wetlands | place: USA...
GTTCATTCCTTTCATAGCTTTAATGTCCGCGCCAGCGGAGAATGCTTTTTCTCCCGCGCCTGTAAGCACAACTACCCGCACGTTCTCGTCGTTTTTTGCATCTTCCAGTGCCTGCAGTACTTCCGCGACGACTTCTTTGCTGAAAGCATTCAAAGCCTCTGGTCTGTTGAGGGTTATCGTGGCTATTGCTTCGCTCTTTTCGTAAATTATAAGTTTAAACTCCATTGCGGCTTGCTCCTCATTTTTGTGTCCAATCGTAGAAGCCTTTCCCCGTTTTTCTTCCGAGAAGGTTAGCTTTTACCATTTGTTTGAGTCCTGTGGTTGCGTGGAATTTTGGGTCAATTTCCTTTTCGAGGACTTCTGCTATTGCGAGTGTTGTGTCTGCTCCTATATAGTCCAAAAGCATTAATGGTCCCATTGGCCAGTTTAAGCCGAGTTTTACTGCTTTGTCGATGTCGTCTCGGTCTGCTACTTCTTCCCAGTAGAGTGCTGCTGCTTCGTTCAGTGCTGGGATGAGGATGCGGTTTACTATGAATCCTGGTGAGTCTTTTTTGACGAGTACAGTTTCTTTTTCGAGTTTTTTGGCCACTTCTTGGATTGTTTGTATGGTTTGGTTTGAGGTTTTTGCTCCTTTGATTATTTCAATGAGTTTCATGAGTTGTGGTGGGTTGAAGAAGTGCATTCCAGCGACTTGTTCTGGGCGTGTTGTGGCGGATGCAAGTTCTGTTATGCTTACGGATGAGGTGTTTGAGGCGATTATGGCGTGTGGCTGTGCATAGCTGTCGATTTCTTTGAAGAGGGCTTTTTTGAGTTGTGGGTGTTCTGGTGCTGCTTCGATTATCAAATCCACGTCTGAGACTGCTTCTTTTAAGTCGAGTATTGGGTGTATTCGCTGCAGGATTTCGTTCATTTGTTGTTCTGTGATTTGCCCTTTACTTACAAATTTCTGTAAGCTTGTGCGTATCATGTTCATGCCGTTGTCGGTGAAGCGTTGTTCAATGTCTCGCATGTACACTTCATATTTGCCTGTTTGTGCAGCTACTTGGGTTATTCCATGTCCCATTAATCCTGCACCTAGAACAGCGATTCTTTTGATTTCCATGATTACTTTTCACCTTCATTAATGTAAGGTTATTTGCTTGTTGTATCGTTAAAAAGTCTTTTCAATTGAAATGGGCATTTGCATGTTTTCTATTTCTTTCTCGGGGAGCCCAGCCCCCCCTGTTATATAGATTGAGCTTGCACTAGGATTTGCGTGGTCTTCGGAGGGTGTGGTTTGGATATTGAGCGTTTGTATAAGGATGTCGTGGGTGAGTTAGAGCGGAGGGCTGATGCGCGGAGTGCGGCGAAGGAAATGTTTTGGCATAAGAAGGTTGGTGAGGGTTTCAAGGCTTATGGAATTAGCGCTCCAGATTTCTATGAGATAGCGAAGAAGTTTAGGCAGCCTTTTAGAGAGTTGAGTTTTAGGGAGATGGTTGAGCTTGCGAGACGGTTTTTCGGGTCTGGGTATGGTGGACAGATGAGTTTTGGGGTTTGGCTTTTGAAGCTGAATGTGAAGGAGATGAAGCCAGAGAATTTCGGGGTCTTGGAGGAGGTTGGTGATTGTCTTAACAACTGGGGAACTGTGGACGTGTTTTGTATCGATGTGTTGCAGCCTTTGTTGATGGCACATCCTAAAGAAGTGTTAGCCATTTTGAGAAGGTGGAATAGGTCGGAGAGCTTGTGGAAACGCAGAGCTAGCGTAGTCGTCTTTACGCGAAAGGTTGGTGCAAGTGGACGATTTACGGATGAGGCGTTGGAGTTATGTAACGGTTTGGTTTGGGACAAGGAGGATTTGGTGAGGAAGGGCGTGGGTTGGGCGTTGAAGGATTGCATGCGAGGAGATAAGGAGAAAGTGTTGGAGTATGTGAAGGGGTTAAGGCGGAAAGGAGTATCGGCAGTGATAACACTGTACGCGATAAGAGGTTTGAAAGGCAGAGAAAGAGAAGAAGTCTTGAAGATTCAGTAAGCTAAGGTATTTCATGTAAGAAATCAAACTGCCGAAGAAGCAGGTAGAACCGCCTAATAACAGTCTTCTGTGACTGAATTCCCTTTTTCAAATCTGCGTAATTATCAACAACGCAAGAAAGACTCCGTAAATTACCGAGAGAGTTAAATCCTTCAATTTTCCTATATCAATAATTCTTTTCCGGCTATAACTTTTCCGCAACATCCATCATCGTCGTTTTAGGTTTGGTGAAAGTTTTATCCAACCAACCTAACCAAAAACTATGCATAATAGGAAAAGCTATAGATGAACCAAAAGTGACTGTTTGGACGGGTGAATCAAGTTGCTTGAAGGCAAGCATGTCAGTTTAAGAAGAGCTGAGAAGGATGATGTTCCTTTGCTTGCTAGATGGCTAAACGACGTAAGGTTTGTGGGTTCATATTCTGATTTTCCGACTCAGGTCAGTGAAGCTGAGCTTGAAAGAAGGATGTTTGAACCAAAGCTTCCTCAAATGGAATGGGTGGACTTCATTATCCAGAATAAGAAGGGGGCAAGTATTGGATGGGCAGTCCACTACATTAGTTCACAGAATTTCGGCTGGGTTGAGATCGGATACTATCTTGTACCTGAGGAGAGGGGAAAGAGCTATGGAACTGAAGCGGTCAGGATTATAGTGGATTATCTCTTTCTGGCTAAGGATGTTCCAAGAGTCCAAGCCATTACCAATGTTGAGAACAAGGCTTCCCAAAGAGTGTTAGAGAAATCTGGCTTCACGAGAGAGGGAATCGTTCGTAAAGGATTATGGACTGGCAAAGGGAAGTGGACAGACGGTGTCCTATTTAGCATTCTGAGAGAAGAATGGAAAGAACCGAAAATGCTGAAGAGAGCGATCTGAGAACTTGATTAAACTTCACCGCAACCAATGATTGTTAATGTGGAAATTACGAATCTTATGAATGGAAAAAAGCTATAACTGAACAAGGCACTATGTCAAGCAAAGAAGGTTAATGAAAATGAGTGAGCAACTGCAACAAAAAGAGCTACACAAGAAATTCGCCACTGATTTGTTTAATCTCACATGGAACTTGCTTGACAAGAAAGGCAGAACTCAAGATGAAGATGACAAAATGATTCATGCTGCTCACGCCTCTCGTTTTCACTGGGGCGAAATAGGAACACCCTTGGAGTTTGAAAGAGGCGAATGGCAAATATCAAGAGTATACTCTGTTCTGAAAAGAAGCGAGCCCGCCCTATATCATGCTAATAGATGCCTTGAAATCTGCAAAAAGAACAACATAGGAGACTTTGACGTTGCCTTTGCCTATGAAGCATTGGCAAGGGCATACGCTGTCGCCGGCCAGAAAGCACAGTGCAAAGAAAACATGGAATTAGCACTGAAAGCTGGTCAGCAAATCAAGAAAGAAGATGACAGGAACTATTTCCTAAGTGAACTCAAGACGATTCAAAGCTAGACCGCAAAAAACCACGACAAATCCATATCCGTCTTAGTGTCAGGTCTCTCGAGGCACGTTTGGTTTTGCGGAAAAGCTATGGGTAGAACAAGATAGAAGCTATTGATTTGCGATTTGTTAAGATGGGCCAGTTCTAAAGGAATGAATACTCATACCGCCACGGTCCCAAGAGAATCATCTTTAGAGGCGTAGCGTTAAAAAGAGTCTCCGACATTGTATTCCTTTTCATGGCGTATTGCTGCTGTCTCAGTCGTCTGAGGAGAAAGCCTTGAAATACCGAAAATTCGGGAAACTGAAGTGGAATGTATCTGCGCTAGGTTTTGGAGCAATGCGCCTCCCAACAATAGGCGGTGACCCTGCAAAAATTGACGAAGCCAAAGCAACAGAAATGCTCCATTATACAATCGACCATGGCGTAAACTACATAGACACCGCTTATCCTTATCATGGAGGAACCAGCGAAAAATTCCTCGCAAAAGTACTCCAAAACGGCTACAGAGAAAAAGTGAAGCTAGCAACAAAAATGCCTAGCTGGCTCGTGAACTCGCAACAAGACATGAACAAATACCTAAACGAACAACTCGCCCGACTCCAAACTGACCAGATAGACTTGTACTTGCTTCACGGGCTTGGACGAGAAAGATGGCAGAAACTCACACAACTAAACGTAATAGACTGGCTGGAAAACAAGAAAAAGGAAGGCAAAATCAGTCATATAGGCTTCAGCTTCCATGATGAGTTCTCAGCATTCAAAGAAATCATTGACAGCTACGACGGCTGGACAATGTGCCAAATTCAATACAACTACATGGACGCAAACTATCAAGCAGGCACACGCGGCTTAAAATATGCCACTTCTAAAGGCTTAGCAGTCGTTGTCATGGAGCCTGTAGCGGGCGGAAGACTAGCCATAAACCCGCCTAAACAAATACAAACACTGTGGACCCAAGCAAAAACCAAACGAACCCAAGCCGAATGGGCACTCCGATGGGTATGGAACCACCCTGAAGTTTCCTTAGTTCTCAGCGGAATGAGCACACTACAACAAGTAGAAGAAAACATCAACACCGCAGAACACTCAGAACCACCAACTCTCAACAGGCAAGAACTTACACTCATAAACAAAGTCGCCAAAAAATATCAACAACTAGGCTTTGCTCCATGTACAAAATGCAGATACTGTCAGCCATGTCCTCAAGGAGTGGAAATTCCAGAAATAATCGAACTCTACAACCAATACTACGCATCCAGCAGAAACCCAGAAATCAAAACAAAATACAAAAAACAAATCGCACCAGAACATCAAGCTAAGAAATGCATCCGCTGCGGGAAATGCGAGGAAATCTGCCCGCAAAAACTGCCAATCAGACAGATTCTTGGCAACGCAGCATTCCATCTCGAACAGTCAGGCTAGGAAAAATGAGGAATAAAGATTTTCTAGTAGCTTTTTGGCAATCCCAACACATGCTGCCCAATAAATGCCAAAGTCATCTGATGCGTCACAGGTGCTAATCTCACCAGGTTTATTTCTCTCCACCAACGCTCAACATCATACTCCACCGCATACCCGTATCCCCCGAAAGCCTGCATCGAATGATAAACTGCTCCAATTCCAGCATCAACAGCAGCCACCTTCGCCATATTAGCCTCAGCACCGCAATCTAAGCCCTTGTCAAAGAGCAAGGCAGCCTTATAATTCAATAGTCTAGCAGCCTCAATCTTCGCCTTAGCATCAGCCAACGGAAACTGAACACCCTGATAAGAGCCGATCGGCGCGTCAAACACCTTCCGCTCTTTCGCATAATCCACAGCCTTCTTAATTGCCAAGAGCCCAATTCCGCAAGAGGCAGCGCTAAAACTCATCCGCTCAGGATTCAACGTGTCCAACACGTGATACCAGCCCTTATCCAACTCGCCCAACAACGCATCCTCAGGCACTTTCAAATCGCTGATGTACATTTCAAAAGTCTTCGAGTAGTTAATCCCATGCTTATCTATTGGAATAATCTCCACTGCGGGATTTGGCAAATCCACTAGAAATAGGCTTAATCCCAAAGATCGCTTTGCAGCTTTCTCTATTGGCGTGGTTCTCGCTACAAGCAACATCCCCTTTGCACGGTCAGCACCGGAAATGAACATCTTCTGACCGTTAACGCAGTACTCTCCTCCCTTCTTCACGGCTGCAGTGCTAATGTTCAAAGTATTGGTTCCAGCATCAGGCTCTGTCAAACCCAGGCAAAACTCCAAGCCCTTCGCAATCTTCGGCAAATAGCGTTCTTCCTGTGCTTCACTACCATGCTTAGATATTGATAAGCCACCAAAAACTGCAGACAAGCACAGGAACCATTCTCCAGCAAGTCCACATCCTTCAGAAGCCAAAGTCTCCATAGCCAAAACCATCTCCGCCATCCCCATGCCTCCACCGCCATACTTCTCTGGAACAACAATACCTGTAAACCCCGCTTCAATCAAGCTCTTCCAGAAATCTTCAGGAAACTCGTGCTTCTTGTCCTTCTCACGCCAATACTCAGGACCAAAATCCTTTGCAATATCCTTAGCCGCTTCAACTATCATCTTCTGCTCAGCCGACAACTCAAAATCCAATAGGCATCCCCAACCATGAATTTTACGTTCATACTCACCCAAGTTTCTATATAAACTCTTTTGCAAAAAACAGAGCATTCGAAAAATGAAAAAGAAGCTTGGAGTTCTACACGCAGCTATCCTGATATCGCTCCGCCTACGAGTCCGCCTATCGCTGCTAGTAATGCTCCAAAGAAATTCAGAATCAGCGCTACTAAGCCTATGATCGCTCCAACTGCACCGCCTATCAATGCGCCTAAGCCTCCACCCAGTAGGCCACCAACCACTGCGAGTCCAATAACCGCAAGAATTGTCAGAATTATTCCGCCGAAAATTCCTGCAAGAAATCCAGCTAATGCTCCACGTCCCAAGCCTCTGGCTATTAACCCGGCAACAAACCCGCCAATTAAGTGCCCAATTACGGGAAGGATCCATCCAAGAATAACAATAACGAGAAAGCCTACAAACGCTCCAAGCCAAACACTACCTTTTGTATCTCCCACACCTAGCACCCTACTTCATCAGACTTATCCCGATCAAGATAAAAGCCTTGTTACATCAACACACTGTGAAAGTATAAATCGTAATTTTGCTATCTATTATATTGTGGCGCTTCTTCAAAGAAGGCAGAAGGAGGGAAATAAGATGAGAGTCGGCAGTGCATTATGGATAATTCTGGCACTCTTACTAGCGACAACTCTCAACTTACAGCATCAAGTCAGCCCTGTAAGTGCTGAAGGAAAAATCATCATCAAGCCAGACGGAACCATCGACCCGCCTACAGCTCCCATAGAAAGAAATGGAAGCGACTACAAACTCACTGGCAGCATCTACAACAACTCGATTGACATACAAAAAGACAGCATCACACTTAACGGAAATAGTCATTCGCTTCAAGACTCTACGGGATCGAATTTCTATGGCATACAACTTTCAAGAAGACAAAATGTAACACTTGTTAATGTTGCTATTTCAGGATTTATTAATGACATTTATCTTGAATATTCTCATAACAATAGAATAATATCAAGTTGTTTGCTCCACAGCCCGTCAAATGGCATCTACCTTTACCATTCAACAAACAACAATCTAACCGATAACATCCTAAAGAACGCTCATGAAAAAGCCATTTATCTGTATCTTTCTGACAGCAACATTCTATCTGGAAACACAGTGACGGATAACGAAAGAGGCGTTTTCTTTCAAGAAGCGAAAAACAACATCCTGAGAAACAATATCATGACTGCTAACAAACCCAGCATATTCGTTTACGGATATCTGGCTCAGAATTTCATAAATGACGCAGACACGACAAACACGGTTGATGGAAAGCCAGTTTATTATTGGACAGACCGACATGACCAAACTGTCCCGTTGAACGCAGGAACTGCAATAGTCGTAAACTCATCTGGAATTACTGTCGAAAATTTGGTGTTCAAAAACAACAGTGGAATGGTAGAAGTTGCCTTTAGTCACGACTGTCTGATTAAGAACGTTACAGTTTATCGCAGTCCTGGGATTTATCTTCTCTATTCCTATTCAAACGTCATTTCAGAAAACAACGTCACCTACACTGGTTCATGGCCAGCAATAATGCTAGAATTGACGCATTACAACCGTGTTGCCAATAATTACGTTTCAAACATCGGGGTAAGCGCGATATGGCTGGAGGATACGATGTATAACACGATTATTGGAAACACTGTGATCAACAGCAGTGGCGGGTCAATGCAAGAATTCGACGGTTCTGCGGTTTTGGTGGATGATTCTGTTGGTTGCAACGTGATTGGCAATTACTTGAGTGGAAGCGTTTTTGGAGTAACGGTTGGTGGTGATGTGGCGAAAAACTTGGTTATGGATAATAACATTGTCAAGAACGAAGCTGGCATCGGCTTGTGGTTGGGACAAGACAACAAGATTTATCACAATAATTTCATTGAAAACAAGAAGCAAGTCCGCATTGTGCTTACACCTAGAAACTCTTATGACGACGGATATCCTCACGGCGGCAATTATTGGAGTGACTATACCGGTTGGGACGCAAACAACGATGGAATCGGAGACCTTCCATACGTAATCAATCAAGACAATCTGGATCGATATCCGCTAATGAGTCCCTATGGAGAATCACCCTTAGCTACGTATAATCTTACAATAGGCAGCACGGTTGGCGGCACAACCAATCCACAGTCGGGAGTTTATAGACATTTTCAAGGACAGAAAATACCTGTAACTGCAATTGCAAGTGTTGGATATGCTTTTGACCATTGGCAAGTCGATGGCGTAAATATCCAAGCATCAAATCCAGTGAACATAACAATAGATCAGAATCACGACTTGCATGCAATATTCACCATGACACACTATTCCGCAACTGTGAGAGCTCGCTGCAACGCTGAGGGCGCGGATGTAGGCGTAAGCATAACGGTGGACGGACTGCCAACTGAACATACTACACCATGTGAATTAATGTGCACTATAGGCAACCACACATTTTCAGCTCCAACCCATGACATGAATGGGCACTTGTTCAAGCAATGGAGCACAGGAGAGACAAGCACCGCATTAGCGGTCAACTCAGGCGGAATCTACACTGCATACTATGACGTGAAATACTCTCTGCTTCTAACAAGCACTTTTGGAGGAACTACAAATCCGGTTCCAGCTACGTATATTGACTGGTCTGGGACTACCGTTGAAGTTACAGCTTTTCCTGAGGATGGATATTATCTTGACTATTGGGAGCTGGATGGGCTCAACATAGGAGCACCAAATCCACTGACTATAGCGATGGACTCCAACAGCACACTGAATGCGGTCTTCACGCAACTGAGCGCAGGGCACGACATAGCTGTCAAGTACATTGCCTCCAAGGCCGTTGCTGGTCAAGGCTATCCGCTGACTATCACGGTTAAAGCCATGAACGTTGGCAACTCAACGGAGGCTTTCAATGTCACAACCTACGTAAACGCGACCCCTATTGGAACGCAAACAATTACCCTTGAAAGCGGAGCTTTTGCATTCCTCAACTTCACATGGGACACGACTGGTTTCGCTAGAGGCAATTACGTGATAAGCGCGTTTGCAGAACCCGTCGAAGCAGAAATAGACACTGCAGATAACCTTTACGTGGGCGGAATAGTTCGATTAACAGTCGCTGGAGACTTAAACGGCGACAGCAAAGTCGATGGCAAGGATATAGCGGCAGTAGCTAGAGCCTTCAACACTAAACCCGGCGACGGGAAATGGGACGAGCGAGCTGACATAAACAGTGACAATACGGTAGACGGCAAAGACATAGCTATAGTGTCGAAAAACTTCGGAAAATTCGTTTTTTGATCATGTTTTTCCATTTAATTCTTCGGTAAATTCTGGTTCTGAGGCGAACGGAATGTATTAACTCTTATATGAATGTGCGGGGAATAGAAGAGTGCTTATTGTTGCTTTGCAGGATGGGCGCGGTAGTTGAGAAAAACCGTGTTTAAGAAACTTGAAGCTCAAGGCTTAATTGCTAATTATAATCGTGTGAGAAAGAATCTTCCGCCCAAGCTTCCCGAGAGGGTTTTCGTTTGGGATGAAACCCTGAAGGAAGGAGTGCAGACTCCTGCCGTATTCTTAACTTATGTTGAGAAAGTTAAGCTTGCGAAATTACTTGACGAAATTGGGGTTTTTCAGATAACTGTTGGTTTTCCGCCGCTTTCTGAAGAAGAAAAGAACAGTGTTAAGCGAATCGCAAATGAAGGCTTTCAACAAGCAGTCATCGTTGCATCTGCACGCGCAAACAAGAAAGACGTCGATGCCTGTCTGGAAAGTGGTGTAAGGGAAATAGCTATTTACACTCCTTACAACGGCCTGAATTTGCAATGCAATCTGAAAATGACACAGGAACAAGTTTTGCAGAAGACGGTGGAGTCTGTCGAGTACGCGAGGAAACACGGTGTAACTGTAGACTTTGTCCTTGAAGACGCATCAAGGACGCCCATACAAGAGATACTTCAGATTTTTGAGGCTACATGGAAGGCTGGAGCTAGTCGTCTTGTAATAGCTGATACTGTGGGTTTTCTTAGACCTTTATCGATGCGCTATCTAATTTCGCATATCAAGGAAGAATTAGAGCAGACGGTGGGTAAGAAAGCTCCGCTTTCTGTTCATTGCCATAACGACTTTGGATTAGCAACAGCAAATACTCTAGCGGCGGTGGAAGAAGGTGTGGACAATGTGCATGCGTGTGTTTCTGGTTTCGGAGAAAGAGCCGGTGTCGCACCCTTGGAAGAAGTTGTAACCGCGCTGGAATTACTCTATAATATTGACACTGGTTTAGATTTGAAGAGCCTTTACAGGCTTTCGCAGTTAGCTGAAAAGGCTTTTGCATTGCCAGTTCAGTTCCACAAGCCGATAATAGGGGAAAATGCCTTTTCGTATGAATCTGATGAGGAAATTGAAGCTATGTTGGTAAATCCCATTGTTTATGAGCCTTTTCCACCTGAAATAGTTGGTAGAGAAGCATCGTTCTTTTTCGGAAGACAAACAGGAAAGAGTATCGTTGAAAACCGTCTGCAATCCGCTGGAATAAAAGCATCACCAATGCAAGTTGAAGAAATAGTTCGCAGAATCAAAAGAATGCAGGAAAGCTCCGACAAGGGCGAGGCCCAGATGACGTTTTATCAAATCAAAAGGCTGATGCGCGACCTTCGAAAAGGCATGACTGATGAAGAATTTTGGAAAATAGTCGAACAGATTACCAGACAGAAGCCACAACTTCAACAGCCGAACACAACAGAACCTACGTAGCTTCAAGTCAATCAACCTTTGACAAAAAGGTCAGGAACATCTCGCCTTTCTAGGAACAGTGTGTTTACTGGCTCCGAGTCTTGTAATAACTATTATATGCTTACTAAGCATAATTGACAGAAGAGAGATCTGTATGCCTATCACACGAAAGGAATTTAAAAAAGGGTCCACAAACCTAGAAAAGGAGATTACTGATTTCTTGAATACCCACAAGGATAAGGCATTCACTTCTGACGAATTAATGAGCGCAACGAGTCTACATACAGAATTTAACATGACTGCGGCTCCGAAAACAACCGTTTTGATAGCAGCTAACTTCGTCGCATTCATCAATGATCTCGCGACTAAAGGCAAGATAAGCAGGCAAGTTCTCAACAACCGAATGTATTTTTCTGCAGTTGAGCCAAAACGCAAAAAGACTACTGTGAAAAGCTAAGATTTTTCGAATGAATGGTCGACATTGCTCTCAGAAGTCTCGCTTGCCATTGTCATTTAGGTCTCGGTATATAGATTCCGTTCGGGTCAATTGCTCTCAGAAGCGTTAACTCCTCGCACGTTGGCGATTCCGTCGTCCGAACGGCACCAGGTATGATTAAGTCAAAGCCGCTGTTCTCAACAACCTGTTCGCACGTGACTCCCGGATGAAGCGTAGCAAGTCTGATGCGTTTTGTCCTGGGGTCAAAATCCATTTGACAGAGATTTGTAACTATAAGTGATGGCCCGCCCCCTCGCAAACCTGCTTTTTCCCTTGCTTCAGGCCCGTCCAGAAATCCTGGACTCGTCAAGTAATCCAGTTTTTTGACCATTTTTCTCTTTTCATGAGTCATTATGACTACTATGCGCTTGGCTGAGCTTACTATGTCATTTCCTCCTCCGCTGCCTGGGAGTCTGACGACCGGCTTTTCGAAGGGTCCGATGTATGTTGTGTTTATGTTTCCATATTCATCAATCTGCGCTGCTCCGACAAAGCCCAGGTCTACATGTCCTCCTTGAAGCATCAAGCCCAGAGTTTCGAGTAATCCTATGGCTCCAGATGCGCGAACGCCCAGTCTAGAATCCGCTATTGAAAGTGCTATTTCTCTTGCGTTTGAGTCAATAAACCCTGCTTCGTAAACGATTTTAGCTCCTGGCGCGTGTGTCTTTTTGGCAAGCATCGCCGCGATTAACGGAAGCCCCGTGCCGATGAAGACAACCTCGCCGTTCTTAATCTGTTTCGAACCGCACACTGCCATGAGTTCTAAAGTTGTGAATTCTCCCGGTTTTGCGTATTTCTTTGTCACTTTCTTTCCTCCTAGTATGGAAGGGGCTTTTTCGCCCTGAGCTTCAGCAATCGCTCAATGCCAACTTTCTTGAGAAATTCTTCGTGGCTGTCTAGGCCTGTTATGTATTCTGAACAGTATTTTTGCCAGCCCTCTTCTGTTTTGCACTGGTCGTAGTACATGCGTATGTGCGGCATATCGTAATCATAGTAGTTGTAGACCATCATGGGATGTGAACCCCATGGGCATTCAACCACATGGCTAACGTAGATGTTTGGTATGACTGTTTGGTCTGGCTGGGCGCGTATAAATTCAGTGTCTACGATTTCCTCAGCTAAGGCGATTACTTTCTTGCCTGCTCTTCCGCCTTCAACGTCTTCGCCTTTAATTCCATCTATTTGCACGTTTCCTTCCATGTCTACTCGTTGAGCGTGAACTATGCTGAAGTCTGGACGCACTGAGGGCACTAGCACAACTCTTTCTCCTGT
>Ga0335070_10007751_pt1 | contig 12579 bp, 11 predicted proteins | sample Lox_Sample_13_FD_206722 | JGI IMG/M metagenome (GOLD analysis project Ga0335070, IMG submission 206722) | Soil microbial communities from Loxahatchee National Wildlife Refuge, Florida, United States - Lox_Sample_1.3 | ecosystem: Environmental > Terrestrial > Soil > Wetlands | place: USA...
TGAACGCCCTGACGAATGTTACACAGGTTCCGAGCCCTTGTAAGTTGGGAGAATTCCAGGTCAGCCGGGAGTGGGTTATTGCTTCCTGCCTGACTGATATTCAGCTGGTGGTCAGTGAGGTGCTGAATGAATTGAAAGAACGCCCAGACCTGGTTGCCGTGGAACTGGCATTGCACGAAACCCTGACCAACGCCATTGTTCATGGAAATCAGGAATCAATTTCAAAGGCGGTACGCATCACCCTCGGGCGGCGGAGAAGTGGGGATGTTGTCTTGGTTGTGAAAGACTGCGGTTCCGGGTTTGACGCCGACCTGGTGCCTGATCCGCTGGGTGACCGTCTCCTGTGCGAACGAGGCAGGGGCATCTTCCTGATGCGGCAGTTGGTGGCATCAGTGGAGTTTGTTTACGACCACGGTACTGAAGTCCGGTTATGGCTCGCTCCCCTGGACGGGGCTAAAGGAAACCACACAAGTTTAGCTGAGCCGGATGAAGTTTCAGTGAGCTGCGACTTGCCAGGCGAATCCCTCTTCTCGGGGGTAATTCCGCCGCAGGCCCGGACGAATTTCCTTCCGACCCCCCTGCTGATTTCGGCGTCTGCCATCGTCAGTTGACCAAGTTCGGCACTTCCATTAAGCCGTATCACATCCAGTTTCTGTAGTCATGAGTTCGTTTGGCAGTGTTGCGAATTGAATAGTTGGGTGAGGATAATCTCGATCGAGCGCCAAAGCTCTCATGAAAATGCGAGTTTTGGCAGCCACGCCGACCAGTATTTTCATCCGCGCTGGTGAGCAGGAAGGCTGAGGCGGTACTTTGGTGAGGGAGATTAAGCCTGAACTGGCGAAGAGGGTGTGCTAAGGACAGGCAAAACCCAAAATCAAAGCCCGCAGGCGGGTGAAAGTTTCCTTAAGCGGGACAGGATGAAACTGGTGTAAACGCCCGAACCTTGAAGCGCCACACCATGATCAACAAAGCACTTCAGGAGATCGATGCCGGCTTGATCAATGAAGTTGACGTCCAGCAGGCGGACCACCAGCGGCGCTTGGACGCTAAGCAAATTCTTCATGTACCCCTCAACGACGGGGACGTATTCTCCGGCCAGTTCACCTTCAAGAGTGATAATGGTTTTCCCCTTGTCTTGGCATTTTTCCAATCTGAAGAGTCTCATCGTCCGTTTCCTTTAGTAAGGCCATTCTCTTCTGGCACCACGACGCGAAGTAGAATCGGCGGCGGCTCTCCGTCAACAACTTGCTTCCGTGCTGCAATGAGATAGCCCATGGTTTTCTCTCCCTACCTTTAACCAGGTCCACCAGGGACCGCCGATCGTGTTCAGGGTGTTCACCAGACGCACTCCAAAGCCTGACGCGTAAGAGCACACCCGCTTGTGACGCCACGGATCCAGGATATACTCGACCCCTTTGTGATTGATCCGATGGTACCTCATACCTCACTCCTTTGATCTGAAGCAGGTAGGCAGCCATGAGAGCGCCCGCCAGGGAGGAGCCTCGACCGGCTAAGCGGCTCGCTCAAGACTCCGAACCATCTCCAGATCCGTTGTATCCACGATGAACTCTCTGGACCTGAATCGAATCAAGGAACAATTCTCCATCGTGCAGAGAACCTCGACTTCCAGACCGATGTAATACGCCTTTCTGTTGTCCATTGTCGTCTTCATGATCCGCCTCCTTTTTCCTTATCATCTTCCGTATCGCTCTGATTGGGCTCTTAAATCCTAAATGGCCCATCAGGGTGAATCATTCATGGCAACAGCACTCCAATTGCCAAGTACCCGTCAGTATGGTCTGAAAGACAATTTACTTGAGGATGCATCTTGCCAGAGCGATGCCCGAACAACTGTAACCTGATTGGGTAGGTATGGTGAATAAGGCCTTCCACATCGTCGATCCGAGGCTGCGTGAGGAAACACCTTGACCGGTTGAGGTCGGCGGGCATCGATCTGGCCGCGGCAGAACAGACCCGCTGCTTCGAACCTCGCAACTGGGATGAGACGGCCATTTCGATCGGGAGAGGATGCTGGCCTTAATCCAGGAACCAGACGAGTTTCTTTCCGACTCCTCTGCTGAATTCGGCGTCTGCCATCGTCAATTGACGAAGTTCGGCATTTCCATTCAGCCGCACCCCATCCTGCTGCTGCAATCATGGGTTTCCCTTGGCAGTGTTGCAGAATGAATAATCGGGCGAGGAATAAATGCGGTCGTCAGGAGCGGCGCGGGGGCGCGATGGTCCGTGCATTTCGACTCTCGGGCAGTCATCGGATGGTTTGGCAAATCGGATGCATAGCACTCAGTCTGAATGGCGAGAAGGAGGCGCGTGATGGAGGTTGACATCACGCAGACGACAATCGTGGAGATGTGCTCCCCTTCTCGCAAGCGTTTAGCCAAGGAGAGATGGAACAATGATAGTGATCAGACCAAAAAACATCGAGAAGAGCCCAGGCACTCACCCGGCATCGGCGGCCATTATTTTGAGTGTTGCCCGAGCAGCCTCGGCCCTGATTCTCTTAATAGCTCCTATTTTCAATTCGGAGGCGGTCTTCGCTGCGGACGACACCAAACCAGATTCAGCAATAATACAAGGGATCGTCAATGCCGTTGACCCCAAAGGCCAGACGACTCCATTGGAAGGCATCTCGGTGACCCTGAGCGGCGAATCCCAGGGCCCACAGCCTCTTTCGACCCTCACCGATGCCGCAGGGCACTATCAGTTTACAGGGTTGGCCGCAGGCACCTATTCACTGGAAGCAAACCTGGATGGGTTTAACCCGTTCGTGAAATCCATTGCCCTGAAGCCAAACGATGCCCTGATTGAGGAGGTCGGCCTGGAACTGAAGACCGTCACCAGCAACGTTGAGGTGCAGGCGGAAGCCCCTGCGATTGTCGAGCAAAGTACGGAGCCAGATGCCACCCTGGCCAGCCACCAATTCCTGGCCTTGCCCCTGGCCGAGCAGAAATTCCGGGAGGCCCTGCCCCTGGTTCCCGGCGTGGTCAAAACCCGGGACGGCAAGCTGAATTTCAAAGGAGAAGAGGAAAGCCAGGGCATGCTGCTGGTGGATTCCGCCCAGATGGTCGATCCGGTCACCGGCAGTTTTAGCATTGCCATTCCGACCGCTGTCATCCAGACCCTGAATGTCTACAAAACCCCCTTCAACGCCCAGTACGGCAACTTTTCCGGGGGCCTGACCACCATCGAGACCAAGCCACCCTCGGGCAGCTGGCAATACGGGCTGACGGACCCCATTCCCGGGGTCAGGGGCAGGAACGGACATCTGGTTGGCATTTCCGCCGAGACCCCCCAGTTCTATTTGAGCGGCCCACTGGTGAAAGACCGGCTGAACTTTTCCGAAACCTTTGACTACACCTACCGGAGAAAACCGGTGCGCGGGCTGGCCTGGCCCAACAACGAAACCGAGACCCAGGGCTTCAACTCCTACACCAGCTTTCAGGCCATTCTGTCGTCCCGTCACGTGTTGACCACCAGCATCGACGTGTTTCCCCTGCGCCGGCAGTTCGCCGATATCAACTCCCTGGTGCCGCAAAGCGCCTCCTCCAACTATGGCCAAAAAGGGGTGTCCATCGGGGTGGCCGACAATTATCAGTTCGGCTCCGGGGCCCTGCTCACCACCGTGGTTCAGTATACGAAATTCGACAGCAACGCCTATGGCCAGGGACCCCAGGACATGCTGATCACGCCCGAGGGGTGGGGAGGCAACTACTTTAACACCTGGACCCGCAACGCCCATCAGTTCGAAGCCTTGCCGATTCTGCAGCTGCCCCGCAAAGCCTGGCATGGCAGCCACGAGTTGAAAGTGGGGGCGGACTTCACCCGCCGCACGTATACCGGCACTAGCCAGTCCCGTCCCGTCCAGCTTCTGCGGGAGGACGGCTCGCTGGCCCAGCGGATCGATTTCGAGAGCAGCGGAGGGCTGGAGGGGAAAGACCACGATATAGCCGAGTTTGTCCAGGATCACTGGATGTTGAGCGATCGCCTGGCCCTGGATTTGGGGGCCCGCTTGTCCAGCCAATCCCTGGGACGGTCGGCGGCCCTGGCGCCGCGCGCCGGGATGGCCTACTCGCTGAACTCCAAGACCCTCGTCCGGGCCGGGACCGGCCTGTTCTACGACCGGGTCCCCTTGCTGGCGGCCGACTTCACCGACAACCCGACCCGAGTGGTCAGCCTCTTTGACCCGGCCGGGTCGATGGTGGGGGCGCCGGTCGTCTACCACAACGCCTACCTGGCAACCGGCTCGGGTCCCGGCGTGGTCCGTTCCCTCGGCGATCTGGGCAGCAGTCCCCGCAACTTCACCTGGAATGTGGAAGTCGACCGGGAACTGCCCCGCAATGTCACCCTGCGGCTCGGCTACATTCAAAGCCGGACCCACAATCTGTTTGTGCTGAATCCCCTGCCGGGGTCAGCGGGCCAGGAGTCGATTCTGGGCCTGGCCGATACGGGCAATTCCCGCTATCGCGAACTGGAGGCGACGGTCCGCCTCCATCCCGGATCCCGAAACGAATTGACGATCTCTTACGTTCGCAGCCAGACCCGGGGCGATCTGAACACGCTGTCCGATCTCTATGTGCCTTTCGAACAGCCCGTGATCCGCCCCAATGCCTATGGCGTCCTGAAATCGGATATTCCCAACCGGCTGGTCAGCTCCGGCATTTTCCAATTCCCCTGGAAGCTGACCTTCAGCCCCGTGGTGGACGTGCACACGGGATATCCCTATTCGCAAGTCGATGTCCTGCAAAACTACGTGGGCCAGCCCAACAGCCAGCGCCTTCCGACCTACTTCTCCCTGGACTTCAAGGTCTACCGGGAGTTTCAGGTTCCCTTCCGGGGCATTGGGGTGATGAAGCATCGTAAATTCCGCCTCGGTCTTTATTCACTCAACGTCACGAATCACTCGAATCCCCTCGACGTTTACAACAATGTCACCTCTCGGTACTTCGGCGACTTTGCGGGCTTTCAACACCGGGTGACGGGTATGGTCATTGACATTGTGCAGTGAGGGCAGCAGCTAGGAAGGAGTCGACGAGCAGGCAGGCCAAGAGGCAGATAACCACAAGGAGCGGATGAAACCATGACAATCAAACCTGGATCGATAAGACAAATAGCGTGGGTTGGATTAGCGGTCGGTATGACGGCGCTGGCGACCCGGGCCGCCGATCGGGCCACGGCCGACAGCCCGAACCTTCGAGAGGTCCATGCAGCGCTAGAGGCCCCGCCCCCGGGGATAACCGCTGAGGAGCTGTTTTCGAAACTGCTGGAGCACAACCGGCTTCGCGATCTCCGTCTGGAAAGCTATTCGGCGAGGAGGAGCTACGAGCTGAAGGATCTGGAGGGGAACGTTCGTGCCCAGCAAAGCGTGGCCGTGCATTATACGGCCCCCGAAACCAAGGAATTCCGGACCACCTCTGAAAATGGGTCCTCGGTCATTCGCAAGATGGTGTTTAAGCGGCTGATGGAGAGTGAGGCCGAAGCCGCCACCGGGCAGCAACACCACGACAGCTCGATCAAGCCGGCCAACTATAGCTTCAACATAGTTGGAGAACAGGATATCGGCCCCTATCATTGCATCGTTGCTGAAGCGATCCCCAAGAGCCAGGACAAATACCTGTTTGAAGGAAGGATCTGGATCGATGCCCAGGACTTCGCCATCGTCCGGATTGCCGGCCACCCGGCCCGGAAGCTGTCCTTCTGGATTAACCGAGTGGATTTCGTGCGACAGTATCAAAGGATTGGAGACTTTTGGCTTCCCGAAAAAGACGAGACCTTCGTAGATGTGAAGTTATACGGCAAGAAGGTCTTCTCGATCGATCACCACGATTACCGGATCAACGGCCAGGACAGCGAGCAGCAGGCCCGGGACTTCACTCGTGACGGCCCCGTGGCAGTGCATTAGAGGTTTGCCCCGCTGGCGCAGCAGAGGCAGCGGGCTTGAAACTTCCACTATTTGCAGGGAAGAGGAGAACACAATCGGGAGGCTACTATGAGTGATGCGATGCGCCTTATTCAATGGATCGCCCTAGCCTTGATGTTAGTGGGGCTGCTGCGAGCCCTTAATTGGATGTTCGTTAAGTTCTCAAATTGGTTGTATGGAGAAGAATAGGGGAACGAGTCCAGGACTGGGTAAGAGCGGTATTCCGACAATGAGTTTAGAGAGTCGACCGGGATCACAGGAAGCGAAGAGCCGATGCTGACAGACCTGATCAGAAAACATAAAACCACCGTCCTTGGTCTGATCGTATTGCTGGGCTTGATCCTTCGTCTGAATGACCTTGGCCGCGTGGGCTTCACCGACGATGAGCTCAACAAGCTGGAGGCTGCCCACTCTTACCTTGACGGTCATTTCCTGGTCAACCTCGAACATCCCATGCTCCTGAAGTCTCTGGTGACAGTGTCGCTCTCGGCGGCCAGCTCATGGAATCACAGCTGGGGACAGGCTCATCCGGTCCCGGACGAAGTGGCTGTGCGCCTGCCCAACGCTATCTTCGGTTCCTTGACGGCCGTGGTGCTTTTCCTCTTCGCCCAGGAGTTCTTCGGCGCGGAGGTGGCCTTGCTCAGTGCGTTTCTCTGGGCAGTGGGACCCATTCCCATCACCGTCAATCGCCTGGCCAAAGAAGACACCTTGCTGGTCTTCTTCACCTGGCTGGCCTACTACTTCTATCTTCGAGCCAAGAGGCCTGGATCAGCCACTGCCTGGAAGCCGGAAATCTACTACGCGGCCAGTGGCGCCAGCTTCGGCTTGATGCTGGCCTCCAAGTACTTCCCCCATTACCTGGGCCTGATATTTCTTTACTACTGGCTGCTGGGGAGCAAACATGAGTTCCCGCCCCGCCGCTGGATCGACACCTGGTGGCTCTTCGGCGCCTGTGGTCTGGCGTTTCTCGCGGCCGATCCGGTGATCCTTCACCCGGCTGCGCTCAAGCACATGATCCATTATGTGCAACAGGGAACCGTCACGCATCACGGCTACCTGATGATGGGGCAAATGCATTCCGAAAGCCTGACGCTCCAGGGTGGGGGGATGCCGGTCTACTTGTACCTCCTGCTCCTGTCAATTAAAACCCCGCTTCCGGTCCTGGCGGCACTCGCAGTGGGCCTATGGGAGGTATGGCGCCGTCGCCGCCAGGCCGGGCCCTCTTTCCTGATCTTCATGTTCCTGTTCTGGATCGTTCCCTTTTCCCTGATCAGCGCCAAGTGGCTCCGCTACATGCTTTCCTGGATGCCCACCGTCACCCTGATCGCCGCCATTGGAATGGTCAAGATCCTCTCGCTCCTTTCCGCCTGGCTGGAGGTCAGAATGAGCCGCTCCTGGCTGCCAGTGTCGAAGGGGGCTTGGGCAGCTGTGTTCCTGATGGTCCCGCTGTGGATCGCTTCAAGCGCGGGCCCTTTTTACTCTCTCTATTTGAACCCGCTGGGTCTGGGCCGCACCGGCTATTACTTCCCCCATGAGGAGTTCAACGATGCCGGCTTGCGCGAGGCCATTCACCAGGTCTCCGAGGAAGCGCCCCGGGGGGCCGCCGTGGGCGGGGAGACCCCTCCCGTCTTTGCCTATTATCTCCACCAGTTCGGCCGCGATGATTTGCGCTACTTCCAGCTCTCCGACCCCCGGAAGAGAGCCGAAGCCCCCCGCTCCTCCTACCTGGTGGTCCAGGAGGGCAGAAAGTATTTCGAAAACATCGCTTTCATTCAGGACCTGGAATCCCAGGATCAGCCGATTCACACCATCAACCTGGAGGGCGCCTGTGCGGCCAAGGTCTACCACGCCCAGGAACTGGCTCAACTGAGGAGGCCCCGATGAAGCGCGCTTCCGGTTACCTGGCCACCTTGTGCGCGGTCCTGGGACTGTCCCTGTTCCTGGGGCTGCTGGCCCGCGTCGGGGTCAACACGATCCTGGACAAGATCCGGCTGTTGGGATTGGGTTTCCTGGTCCTGCTCCTGTTCTCGGGTGCACGCTACACCTTGAGGACGATTAGCTGGCGCCTCTGCCTGAAGACCAAGCGCAGCATCAGCCTGCTGGGTCAGCTCCGGATCATGCTGGTGGGCGAAGCTTTCAACGATATGAGTCCGGCCGGCCCCATGCTGGGGGACACGGTCAGAGTCTATGTTGCTTCTAAGCATATGTCCGCCGACGAAAGCGCCACCTCGGTGACCGCCGAGCGGCTCATCTACTCCTTCTCGGTCGTCCTGTTCCTGCTGGCCGGCGTCGTGATGTTGCTCCTCAAGATGGCCCTGTCGGGAAAGGCGCGTCTGTATGTCTCGATGCTGATCCTGGGTTTGTTCCTATTCCTTCTCCTGCCCTATCGGATTGTCAGCCGACGGGTCTTGGTGATCGGCGCGCTGCTGGATCGTTTGAAAAGATCCGGATTTCGATGGACCTTTCTGGAGCGCCATGAACCCCGGATAAGAGCTTTTGAAGAAAGCCTTCACGATTTTTTCTGGGGCCAGAGGAGGCTCTTTCTATTGGTGCTATCGGTCAATCTCTTTACCCACCTCGTCGGTGCCGGCGAGGCCTACTTCATCCTGAAGGCGACCGGGTCCCAGATCTCGATGCTGACGGCCTTTCTTGTGGAATCGGCCAACCGGGTGGCCCAGATCCTTTGTACCTTCGTGCCTTTCGGCCTGGGGGTGGAGGAAGGGACAGCGGGGGCTGCGCTGCAGGCGCTGGGCTATGGCGTCAGTGCCGGCGTTTCCCTGGGCATCATTCGCAAAATCCGCACAGTGTTTTGGATCGCCGCGGGACTGCTGCTGGCAACTCCCTATGCGGTTCGAAAACCGGCAACACAGAGGATCTGGCAGGAGGCGTATAAACCATGAAAGAACTCATTGTCAATGCAGATGATTTTGGGGTGACCCGTCATGTCAGCCAGGGGATTATCTCCGCTCATCGCCAGGGTATTGTGACCAGCACCACCCTGCTGGCCAACGGCAAGGCCTTCGATTGCGCCCTGTCCATGGGCCTTCGCGAACCAGGGCTGGGGATCGGCATCCATCTCAACTTGAGCCAATGGACGCCAGTCTCGCCCGCCTTTAGGATTCCGACCCTGGTCGATCCCCGGGGCCGGCTCCATTTGACTCCCGGCCGGCTCTGGGTCGGACTCCTGAAACACCAAGTCAGTCTCACCGACATCGCACGGGAACTCCATGCGCAGATTGAGAAGGCCATGCGAGCCGGCTTGCGACCCACTCACCTCGATGGCCACAAACATGTTCACGTTCTTCCCGGCGTTGCCTCCATCGTGATTCGGCTGGCCCGGCGGTTCGACATCCGCTGGGTCCGCTGCCCGGTCGAGCCGGCCCCCAACCTGGGCCGCCTGCTCGACTCCAACCCGGGCGCCCGGACCGCAGTCCTCAAACAGTACCTAGTGGGCCGGGCCTTGTCCGGCCTGGCAAGGCGTTTTCGCCGGCAGCTCATTCGGGCCGGATTGAGCGGTCCGGACCACTTTTATGGCCTCAGTGAAACGGGATTCCTGAATGCTCAGAGCCTCCAGGACATCCTCGGTCGAGTCTCTGAAGGCCAGAGCGAGCTGATGTGTCATCCCGGATGTGTGGACCTGGAACTGATCCAGACGGGGACTCGCCTGCTGTCCCAGCGGGCGGTTGAACACCACGCCCTGACGGCGCCTGAAGTCCGCCAGCTCGTGGCGGATCAGGGGATCCGACTGGTCAGTTACCGGGACCTCGCCCGATCGAGGCGCCCCGCCGAGGCGGTGGCTTGAAACTACTAAGGCAATATGTTTTCAAATCTTTAAAGGTCAATGGAACAGGAGGGGTTTTCAACCATGAGTACCGATAACACCATCAAATACTCGATTGTGGTGCCTTTTTACAATGAAGAACAAAGCGTCGCACGCCTTTACGTCAAGCTCACCCAGGTGATGACTGAGCTGGACGAGCCCTACGAGCTCATTTTTGTCGACGATGGCAGCCGGGACAAGACGCTGGAGGTTCTCAACACGATCTATGACAGCGACTCCCGGGTCCGGATCGTGAGTCTGCGCCGGAACTTCGGTCAGACCGCGGCCCTGAAGGCGGGCTTCGACATCGCCGCCGGGGAGATCGTCATCTCCATGGATGGCGATCTCCAGCATGATCCCGAAGAAATCCCCGCCTTCCTGGCCAAACTGGAGGAGGGCTACGACCTGGTCAGCGGCTGGCGCGAGCACAGGCTGGACCACTGGCTGACCCGGCGGCTGCCCAGCCGCATTGCCAACGGGATCATGGCCTGGATTTCGGGAGTCCCGCTGCATGACTTCGGCACCACCTTCAAGGCCTATCGCCGGGAGATCATTCAGAGCATTCAGCTCTATGGGGAGCTGCATCGCTTCATCCCCGCCCTGGCCACCTGGTCCGGGGCCCGGATTGCCGAAATCCCCATCAAGAACATTCCCCGCCAGAGCGGAAAGTCCAATTATGGAATTTCCAGAACTTTTCGTGTGTTTTTGGACCTATTGAGCATCAAGTTCCTGCTGGAGTATTCCACCCGGCCGCTGCATTTCTTCGGGTTCTTCGGGTTGGCGGCCTCAGGCGCCGGCGGCTTCCTCAGTGCGTACCTGCTCCTGAAGAAGCTCCTTTTCCACCAGCAGATCCTGCTTGAAAACGGACCCTTGATGATCGCGGCGGCCGTGCTGATTCTGGCCGGAGTCCAGCTCCTGTGCCTGGGACTGGTCGGTGAAATCCTGTCGCGTACTTATTACGAATCCCAGAAGAAGCCGATCTACGCCACCCGGGTAGTCAGGAGCCACGAATCCCAGTCGGCCCTGGCATAGGTGTAAAAAGGCCTGCTAGTCCGGTTCATGCATTCCGGACCGGATTGCTAACTATCAACAAGTTGGCGGTCATAGAAACAAACCAGACTGGCGACTCGTCGCTGCTGGAAACCGCGCTGGAGGTCCATAGTAATCGGATGATGAGAGACATTCTGGCCTTGACCCTTCTCACAGCGGTCGGATTCTGCCCCGCTGCGCCCGGCGCCGAGCAGGCGGTGAGACTCCACCGCGATGGAAATCGAGTCGACGTCCTGATTGGCAGCCGTCCATTCACCAGCTTTTATTTTGACTCCACTACCGCCAAGCCCTATCTCTATCCCTTACGAAGCGCCCAGGGGACAATCGTCACCCGCAGCTTTCCCATGGTGAGTGACATCCCTGGCGAAGACCGCGACGAACCTCACCAGCGCGCCATGTACTTCGCCCATGGAGACATCAATGGCTTTGACTTCTGGGGGGAGGCCGCCTTCCCGCATTGGAGCCGCCATTCGGCTTCGAAGTTTGGCCGTACCGTGTTCAGCCAGCTCGACGAAATGCGCGACGGGCCTGATTCTGGAAGGCTGCGGGCCGAATTCGATCTCTTCACACCGAAAGACAAGGCGATCGGCTCAGAGACCCAGGCTTACACCTTCCGCGGCGATGAGCACATGAGGATCATTGACTGCGAGTTCACGATTCGGGCCGATCGCGGCCCCTTGAGGCTGGGCGACACCAAGGAGGGGACCTTCGCCATCCGGGTGATCAAGGCCCTGGAGTCGCCGCCCGGTCAGATGGTCAATTCTCACGGAGCCGCTGGCGAGAGCGCTGTCTGGGGCAAGCCGGCCGATTGGGTAGACTTTTACGGGAATGTCGGAGGAGAAGAAGTCGGAATCGCCGTCTTTGACCATCCGGAGAATTTCCATCATCCCACGTACTGGCATGCCCGCCATTACGGTCTGTTGGCCGCCAATCCTTTCGGCCTGAGAGAGTTCAACCACGACCGGCACCAGGACGGCAGCACCACGATTGAGGCAGGTGGGTCACTCACGCTCCGTTACCGGGTTTTGATCCACCAGGGGGATTGCCGGCAAGCCGGGGTAACGGAAGCGTATCGTAAATTTGCAGAAGGGAAATAGTGGATGAAGCCCATATGAGCGTCATTTTGGAGTGCGCCGGCTTGCCAGTGCTTTGTTTGCCTGCGGCTTGCCGAAGGTCAGGCGATCATATTCCCAGCTCAGAATCGCGTCCTGGACTGCGGTGCGAGGGACAGCGGTCCCACGCACTGCGGTCCAGTGCGCGACACCGCTTTAGATTTGAGTGGCCAGCTCGAATTGGTGACCCAGAGCCCGTTTGGCCGTTCCGAGCCAAAGCGCCGTCGCCGCGAGGGACCGCAGTCCCTCGCTCTGCCGGCGCACTCACCAAGGGGTGACCATGCTGCTTCAAAAATGTCCAACCCTCAGGGTGAGGGCGGCCAAAAGATCAAAGTTAGGAGGAGTTCATGCTCCACTCATCGAAGATTATGCGTCGGGATTTTCTGAAAGCCAGTGCCAAGACCACTGCCGGCTGGGCCGTGCTCAGCGGGGTGACATTCCTCGCCCGGTCTGAGCGGGTACTGGGGGCCAACGATCGGGTCCGGATGGCGGTCTGCGGGCTTCACGGCCGCGGGAAAGACCACCTCTCCGCCTTTTCCCGCCTCTCCGGGGTTGAGATCGCGGCCCTTTGTGACGTGGACGAAGAGGTGTTGAGGAAGCGCGCCGGGGAAGTCAGCGGCAAGCCCCAGACCTATGGAGACATTCGCAAGCTCCTGGAAGAC
>Ga0335070_10007752_pt1 | contig 12578 bp, 10 predicted proteins | sample Lox_Sample_13_FD_206722 | JGI IMG/M metagenome (GOLD analysis project Ga0335070, IMG submission 206722) | Soil microbial communities from Loxahatchee National Wildlife Refuge, Florida, United States - Lox_Sample_1.3 | ecosystem: Environmental > Terrestrial > Soil > Wetlands | place: USA...
GTCTCCCATGCTGCCTGTGAGCGTGAGCTCCCTTCTTCCTTTTCTGGAAGAGGCTTCCACAAAAAGCAGTTCACCGCCCGTTTCAGTCCATGCAAGGCCACACGCCACGCCGGGTATATCGGTCGAAATGGCTGTCTCGGGCATAAATTTCAAGGGCCCGAGAAAACTGTGCAGGTTCTGAGGGGTGACCATCACTTTCTTCTTGTTTCCCTCGGCGATCCGCTTCGCGACCTTACGGGCGACAGCTGCAATCTCCCGCTCGAGGCCTCGTACACCTGCCTCTCTGGTGTAATCCCGAATGAGTTTCTCCACGGTACTGTCACTGAAAGCGAGCATCCTCCTGCTCAACCCGTTCTCTTTCATCTGTTTCGGGATGAGGTACTTCTTGGCTATCATCATCTTCTCTCGCTCTGTGTAGCCCGGAAGGGAAATGACCTCCATCCTGTCCTCGAGCGCAGGCGGAATTGTGTCAATCCGGTTCGCCGTGGTGATGAACATTACTTTAGACAGGTCAAAAGGCAGGTTCAGGTAGTGGTCGCTGAACGCGCAGTTCTGTTCCGGATCCAGCACTTCAAGCAACGCGCTCGCCGGGTCGCCTCTGAAATCCATACCAATCTTGTCTATTTCATCGAGCATGAACACAGGATTGTTTGTGCCTGCCTGCTTGAGGCCCTGGATGATGCGTCCGGGCAGAGCGCCCACATAGGTTCTCCTGTGGCCCCTTATTTCAGCCTCATCCTTCATGCCTCCAAGCGAAATTCTCAAGAAATTCCTCCCCATGGCCCTGGCAATCGACCGGCCCAGCGAGGTCTTCCCCACGCCCGGAGGACCGACAAAGCAGAGTATCGGGCCCTTCATGACACCCTTGAGTTTGATAACGCTCAGAAATTCGAGGATTCTTTCTTTTACCTTGTCCAGACCGTAGTGGTCTTCGTCGAGTGTTCTCTTTACCTTCGCTATCTGGATGTTATCTTTCGTCGAGCAGCTCCAGGGAAGTTCAACGACCCATTCTACATAGGTCCGGAGCATGTTCGATTCCACAGCATCCGGATGCATCATTTCCAGGCGTTCGATCTGCTTCTTTATTTCCTTCTCCACGTCCTTGGGCATCTTAGCCTTCTTGACGCGTTTCCTGAGATCCTTTGCTTCATCCTCGCGCTCGTCTACTTCGCCGAGTTCAGTCCGTATCGCCTTTATCTGCTCCCTGAGGAAGTAATCCCGTTGACTCTTGGTCATCTCCTCTTTTGCAGTGGAGAGTATTTTTGCCTGCATGTTGAGAAGCTGAATTTCCTTACCGATGATCTCCGAAAGCTTCTTCAGCCGCTCGATGGGATCGACGACCTCAAGTATTTCCTGAGCCTTTCCAACAGGTAACCCCAGATTCGCGCACGCTATGTCGGCAAATCTTCCGGGCTCGTCGATAGTATCGAGTACGAGGAGCACGTCAGGAGAGATCATCCTTCCCATAGAGACGACCTTCTCCATCTCTTCCTTCACATAACGCATCAGCGCTTCGATTTCCAGGGTGATCTCGGTGATGATCGGTTCCTCAATGGTCCTTAATTCCACCAGGTAGGTGGGTCGTTCCTGCGTGTAACGAGCGATCTCGGCCCTTTTCAAGCCTTGCACCAGTATCTTGATCCTGCCGTCCGGAAGTCGCAGCATGCGCATGATTTGAGACACGACGCCAAGGGAGTAGATCCGTGCGGGCAGGGGGTCCTCATCGGTCAGATCCTTCTGCGCTGCGACGAGAATAAGACGATCTGTCGACAGGGATTTTTCTACCGCGTTAATCGACATCTCCCGACCCAAAAATAGAGGGAGAGTCACCGAAGGGTACATCACCATGTCCCGAACAGGGAGCAGTGGCAGTACGTCCGGTATTTTCACCGTTTCGACTTCGATCATTGCTTGATGCCTCCTAGTGCTTACGATGCCAGAAAGGCCTTAAAGGCCAGGTAAGATTCATAAATGTCCAGTTTGCTGGAAATTTCAAAGGGGGAATGCATGGTGAGAAGGGGTACTCCCATATCGATAACATCCATGCCGTATTCGGCTAGATACTTCGCCACAGTTCCACCTCCTCCCTCATCGATTTTACCCAGTTCTCCTGTCTGCCAGATGATATTTTGTTTGGCAAAAAGACGCCTGATCTCTCCTACATATTCTGCGTGAGCATCGCTGGCGCCTACTTTTCCGCCGTGCCCGGTAAATTTCGTCACGCAAATACCGCCTCCCAGATAGCAGGCGTTCTGTTTTTCATGGACTTCCTGCCAATTGGGATTCACAGGCCCGTTGACATCCGCGCTTATCGCCTTCGAATTAAAGAGTATGCGCTCCACGGTTACATCAGACACGGTAAGGCCTGAGGCGCCCAACATCTCGTGCAGGAAAAGCTTTATGAAGCGCGACTTGGCGCCGGTATCGCCCTCTGACCCGATCTCTTCTTTGTCAACGAAGATCGCGAGAGCCGGATGCGCGGGGGTTTCCGTGTCACAAATTGCCCTGAGGAGCGGATAGGCTGATGCCCTGTCATCCTGCCCGTACGCACCGATCATGCTCCTGTCGAGACCCACATCCCGCGCTTTAAATGCCGGAACGATCTCGATCTCGGCGCTGATAAAGTCTTCCTCCACCACACCGTACCGTTCATTGAGGAGCGTCAGGATCTGACCCTTGACCGCATTCTTTTCCTCGCCCACCAGCGGCAAACTCCCGAAGAGCACGGTCAACTTCTCGCCATCGATAGCTTCGGAGAGCTTCTTCTCATCCTGGGTCTTTCTCGACAGGTGAGGCAGAAGATCATCTATGACAAAAACGGGGTCTTTCTCATCTTCTCCGATTGCCAATTCCACGGTACTTCCGTCAGCCCTCACAATCACGCCATGGATGGCCAAGGGCATTGCCACCCACTGGTACTTCTTGATGCCTCCATAGTAATGTGTGTGCAGGAGTGCAAGATCGAGGTCCTCGTAGAGCGGGTTTTGCTTCAAATCGAGCCTCGGAGCATCAATGTGAGCAATGATGATGCGTAAGCCTTCTGCGGGATCGGCCTTTCCGGGCAGCCATGCCATGACTGCCTTGCCTTTGTTGACGCGGAACATTCTTCCCAAAGCGGAGCCGTCCGCAAAGCCCTTCTGTTTCAGCGCCTCGCCTATGAATCGGGCGGCTTCCCGCTCTGTTTTCGCCAGGTCGAGAAACTCCTTGTAACCATCACAGAAAGTAAAGATCTGGTCGATGTCTGATTTTGTTTTCTTTTTCCAGGCTGATTGTCTTTCCATTGGGAGGTGAGATTATAAGATTACCAGAAATGTGCTGCCCGGTCAACCGGTGGCGAGGAATATGCTCAATTTTCAATAACTTAACGAAAGCGGCAGCGTATTGGGACACGAACGGTCCGTCTAAGACCGGCCGTAGTCGTCTTCTGCGCGAACTATATCATCTTCGCCGAAGTAATCCCCTGTTTGGACCTCGACGAAAACCAACGGTATACTCCCTATGTTCTTAACGCGATGCCACGCCCCCTCCGGGATACTTATCGCGTGACCCGAAACGAGTTGAATCTCCTCTTGGTCTCTGGTGACCAGCGCCTCGCCCTCGAGCACAAACCAGTGTTCTCTTCTGCGCCCGTGCCGCTGAAGAGAGAGTCTCTGCCCAGGGTTAACCACGATTCTCTTTACCTTATGGCGTGGGGCATCCTCAAGAACGCAGAAGTAGCCCCAGGGCCGGTGATCCTCCTCACGCATGCGCTATGTCCTAATTGGTGGAGGCGGCGGGAATCGAACCCGCGTCCAGAGAACAAGACCCAAAGAGCCTACATGCTTAGTTAGTGTTTTAGATCTCGGACGGGAGAACACCCACTAACAAGTTTTCTCTCATCCCAGCCTATCAGATTTCGCCGCCCGATATAGGTGTCCCGGGAAGCTATCCCGCTGAAATGGCGCCCAGTCTGGACCTTAAGCGGGCGGAAGGTCCAGTGGACGTGGCTGTCTTAAGCAGCCAGTGCTAGATCTGTGTCTGCGTTTGTGTTTATTTCTACCTGATAACGGGCAGCTAGATCCCCGGCATGCCTCCGTGACCCTTCTTTCCCTGTCGAAGCCAATCGCCCCCTTCTATCGCGACCGGTACTCCCGGTCATTGATTCGTTTTTCGTCGCGCCGCTTTATATCTTCTCTTTTGTCGACCGAAGTCTTGCCTTTGGCGAGTCCGAATTCCACTTTGACTTTGTTCTTCTCATTAAAGTAGAGGGAAAGCGGTACCAGCGTATATCCCCGCTCCCTCACTTTGCCATACAGCCTGTTGATTTCCCTCTTATGCATCAGAAGTTTTCTGTCCCGCTTGGGTTCGTGATTATATATATTCCCGCAGGAATATGGACTTATATGGGCGTTGGTCAGGATGAGTTCGCCATTACTGATCCGCGCAAAACTATCCTGTAGATTGGCCTTACCCTCTCTTAAGGACTTCACCTCGGTCCCGGTCAAGGCAATTCCCGCTTCGAATTTCTCTTCGATGCGGAAGTCGTGATACGCTTTCCGGTTTGTTGCGACCGTTTTTGCCTCACGTCTCATGCCATTATTATAACACAAAATCGCCCTATTTTCTAGGCTTTAGAGGTCTTTGACTCAGCAATCACGGGCTCACAGGGTGGCGTAAATGACGGGGAGCTCCACTATGAATTTAGCGCCTTTGGGCTTGTTGTCCTCCACATGGATCTTGCCGTGGTGTTCCAGCACAATGGAGTTGACTATAGCCAGCCCGAGACCGGTCCCGTCACGGCCCCTCGTAAAATAGGGATCGAAGATTCTGCCCTTGTCTTCGCTGCGTATCCCCGGACCTGTATCAGCAACTTCTATGAGGACCATCCCCCGGTTCTTGTCGTACCGGGTTCTGAACGTCACGACCCCTTGCTCAACGTCAATAGCTTTGATGGAATTGGTGACGAGGTTTATCAGCGCTCTCTTTATCTTGTCCCTATCCATCCTGAAACTGGGAACGCTCTCCTTCTCGAATTCAAACTTGATATTCTGGTACAGGTTCTTATAGAGCCCCAGCGTCTCCTCCACAACGGTGTTGACGTCCTCAAGCGTCTGGACCGTGGCCGTGTGCGTCAGTCTTGTCAATTCATTCACAATGACCTTGATGTCGTCCGAGGCGCTCAGGATGACCGAAGTGGTTTCATCCAGGATTTCCCTTTCTTTGCCTTCTGATTGCGGGAGCAGCCGTCGCCTGATTCTTTCCGCGGAGAGCTTGATGGGGGTCAAGGGGTTCTTGATTTCGTGGGTCAATTTCTTCGCGATTTCGCGCCACGTGGCAAGCTTCTCGCCTCTCACGATATGGGTTATATCATCAAACGTGCCTATGTAGCCCTGGACGTTTCCGGCCTCATCCTTGAGCACAGTCAGCGATGCCCTGAGATAGACCGTATCCTTTTTCAACGAAAGACGCATCTCCCTCACAATGCTCTCTGTCGATTCACCTTTCACTTCTTTCTGGAAGAAGCGGATAATCTTTCTAAATTCGCTGCCCAGAATCGTTCTTAACGGCTTTCCCATCCAATCATCGGTTTCAACTCCCAGGATGCTCTTTGCTGCTCTGTTCAAGAGCAGGATATTTCCTTTCTCATCGGTGGTGATGATACCCGTGGCCACATTGTCAAGGATAACCTCCATGTATTTTCTCTTCTCTTCGATCTCTGCCTTCGTGACTTTCAGCTCTCTCGCCATTTTGTTGAAAGCGCTCACGAGGGTTCCTATTTCGTCTTTGCCCCTATCTTCCAGGTTGATGTCAAAAGAGCCTTTGGCGATGATGGCCGCGCCTTCCCTCACCTGTTCCAGAGGGACTGCGATCTCGGTCGCCATCTTTACCCCAACCCAGACGGAAAAGAATATCGAGAGCATGGTGATGAGGAAAAGCGGTATGATGAAACTCCACTTTACTACCTTCTTGTAGGGTCTTGATTCTTTGAACTCGATACCGGTGCGTGCGATCTGCTGTATTTGTTCGGTCCCCCGGAAACTGAGCTTTTCACCCAGTATAAGTACAGCCGCGGGCTTACCTGAAGCGTCAAGTATCCCGACCCCCAGTACGATGAACTCTGCGCCTTCGATCGGAAAAATCTGCCAGAGACTTCTCCCCTTGGTGACTGCCTTGGTGGTTGCTCTTGATTTTGCCAGAAGCTGGCGCGCCACGCCCGGGTCCATTTTGCCCAGGCTCTGCAGGACAGTCCCTCCCGCGTCGTACACCCCGAGGTAGTCGAGAAAGTGCACCTGTGCCTCATTCTTTATGAAGGTTCGCAGGCCGTCGGGGTCCTCCAGAAGGTCCTTTTTCTCGATTTGGGCTGCGAGATACTTTCCAATTTTTTCGTATCGATCGTACAGATCGTCATAATAGAGCTGCGACAGTTCAACCGTGGTATCAATGGTGTCTTCAATTTTCTGGCTGAACCATTTGTCCATGGTTACGTAGAAGAAACCCGTGGCTATGATGAAGAGCGTGAATGACGAGATGAGAGAGATGGAGAGCATGGTCAGCGTCAGTTTTGTCTTGAGCCCGGAGCCGTAGACACCTCTCTTTTTTTCGATATTGGTCTTTATGATGATCCTTGCTATGATGAAGACCAGCAGAAGAATAAGAAGAAGGTTTATGTTGAGGAGGACAATGATGAGCTTATTTTCTCCGACCGGGAGAAATCTCGTGAAGAAAGGAAGCTGGGTCTCCAAATAGAGGAGGAGGCCGAACACGGCCACTGTAACCGCGCCAAAAAGAACTTCTTTCTTGAATGCTCTCAAACTCATGTTATCGGTCTAGTCTTTATTCTTTTCCTGGTTCTTCATGATCGGTCTCGCGCCAATGCGATCATAGCCAGTGGCCACCGCCCCTTTTTCAATAGTATATTCCTAGGCTTGGATAACGGCAAAATTAATCTGCCGCCCGTTACCTTTATCCCTCCTGGCCGAATAGAAAAGGTCTTCCCTGCAAAACGTGCAGAGGTCTACGTCATTGATTTCACGCAAGCCCTCATTGCGAAGCATGCGGGTATTAGCTGCCTTCAAGTCGAGAAATAAAGAGCCCTGGCGTTCCTGTACAACCGGTTCGCCGAATCCTTGCTCTCTGAAGACACGTGCCACATCCTCCTGCACGTTGTAGCAGCATGGTCCGATGCCGGGCCCGATCAGCGCACACATCTCCTTTGGGGAGACGCCAAGTGCCTTAAGCATTCTTACTGCTTTGCCTGCAATGCCGAGGGCTGTTCCTCTCCAACCCGCGTGCACGATGGCCACAGCCGGCACAGAGAGCGCATAGATGAGCACTGGAAGGCAATCTGCTGTCTTTACGATGCCTGCCACGTTCTTTTCCAGAAGGATAAGGCCGTCTCCTGCGGTTGGTCGCTCGCCTCTCTTGATCAGATGCACCGAATCACCATGCTCCTGGTTCATCAGGATATGATGCTCGAGAGAGAAGGCCTTGATAGGGCCATCTATCCCTGGGACACCCGCACGCGGGTACCCGGTCGCCCCCTCCCGCGGCAAAGGCGCACCCGCACGCGGGTACTTGGCCTCCCCTCCACCCTCCAGCCGCTTCACGGCTGCGGGTACCCGGCCGCCGCGCTCGCTAGATAGATTTCCACGAGCTTGTCCGTGGAAATCTATTCCCTCTTCTTCACTCGACGCATCGCGGGGTCTCGTGACGAACCCGTGAAATATGCCCGCTTCTTCCAGGGCCGGCCAGCAGATGTAGGACCATTGGCCTTGATTCTTGAACTCAAAGAGCATGTTCATTGATGAACTCTTCAAACTCCCGGGGCACTGGCGCCTCCACCTGCATAGGGGTTCTTGTTATCGGATGCTCGATGAGGATCCTGTAGGCGTGGAGCAGGGGCCGCCCGGTAAGCTTCCTGGCCTTTCTACCGTACAGCTCATCACCTACTATGGGATGACCGATCGATGCCATGTGCACCCGTATCTGGTGTGTGCGTCCGGTCTCCGGATAGACCTCCATGTACGTGAAGCCCGCGAGCCTTTTAATGACTCTGAACCTGCTCATCGAATATCTGCCACCCTTGGTGACCAGCGCCATTTTTTTTCTCAGGGTGGGATGTCTTCCTATGGAGCCCTCGATTACACCCTCATCCTTCCTGACGGTTCCTTCAATCACTGCCCTGTAGGTCTTTTTCACCCTTCTGTCGTGAAACTGAGATGACAGTGCTTCCTGTGTTCCTGGATCCTTTGCCACGAGGATGACGCCGCTCGTATCTTTGTCAAGCCTATGTACAATGCCGGGGCGCTGTGCATCCCCTCCGTTCGAGTCGCCCTTGCTTGCAGGGATGGCTGGCCGCTTCAGATAGGCGAGAATAGCATTGACGAGAGTGCCGCTCTGGTGGCCGCATGAAGGGTGCACCACCATATCCACCGATTTGTTGATCGCGAGAAGATACTCGTCTTCATACAGTATCGCAAGAGGTATCTCTTCAGGGCAGAGACTCAACGGCTCTTCAGCCACCACTTCGCCCTCGATCTCCATGCCCTGCTTTACTTTCATGGAGGGCTTCGGAGACTTGTTCAGAACCCGCACGTGGCCTCCGGCGATCAGTGCCTGCACTCTCGCTCTGGTCAGCGACAGGGCTTCAGCAATGTACGTATCGATTCGGATATTATTCTTATCGGAAACGAGATGAAATTTACGTTCCATTCGCGAGTGCAGCCGCGATACCTGAGACGAGAGGGGATTCATCCATCTTTTGAATAGTTCGCACATCTACAAGAAGCCGATCATGACCGATTCGGGCTATGATGGGGGTTTCCAGTTTTCTCAGCTTTTCCTCGAATATTTTGAGGCTTGTGGTGAGAGGCTCGAGCGCCAATCCATAAGATGGTAACGCAACGTCGGGAAGGCTTCCGCCGCCCACTTCGCCTGTCAGTCTTACCACGGAAACGGAAAGCTGGGCCGAGCATTTTCGCAGCGCGGCTGCGAGCCGGGAAGCCCTTCTCTTCAGAGTTGCCTCGTCCGTGTGAATCATTGCAAGGGTCGGTATCTGCTCGCGCCTCTCTTCATCCGCGTAAAGGAAAAGCGTAGCTTCGAGCGCAGCAATAGTGAACTTGTCCGGGCGCAGCGCTCTGAGCAGAGGATTTTTCTTCATGGCTTCAACATAGACCGCCTTGCCGACGATTATGCCTGCCTGGGGACCTCCCAAAAGCTTGTCTGCGCTGAATGACATTATGTCCAGTCCGCTACCTGCAAGAGTGCCAATAACCGGCTCATCAAATGTTCTGCCCTCGCTGATCGGATACAGAAGACCGCTTCCGGCGTCGTAGAAGACCGGAACACGATGTTGCCTGCCTACCTCCACGAGCTCCTCCACGGTGGTCTCGTGCACGAAGCCCCGTATGCGATAGTTGCTCGTATGCGCCTTCATGAGCAGGCCTGTGTTTTCGTTGAGAGCTCGCTCATAATCCTCTTTAAAGGTACGATTTGTAGTACCTACCTCTCGCAGCGTTGCTCCGCTCTTCTTCATTACATCAGGTATCCTGAAGGAACCGCCAATCTCTATCAGTTCACCCCTGGCGATGACCACTTCCTTGCCCTGGGCAAACGTATCGAGAACCAGGAGAACTGCTGCAGCGTTGTTATTCACGACGAGAGATGCCTCGGTTCCGGTGAGCCTCTGCAGGATTGATGAGCAATGCTCGTAACGGTCGCCTCGCTTCCCCTTATTGAGGTCATACTCCAGGTTGGAATAGCTCGACGCAATGTTAACGAGGGCATCGATCGCGGGTCTGGCAAGGAGCGATCTTCCCAGGTTTGTGTGAATGACTACACCCGTACCATTGATCACTCTTCGCAGGCTGGGCCTTGAAAGTTCCAGGGCGCGCCGTCCCGCTTCCTCAACGATGCGCTCTAACGCTGGTATAGACGCTATTTTTCTTTCTTTGATGTTGATGCGGAGCTCTTCAAGTACAGCTCTCAGGGCCTCTTTCAGCCCTTCCTCAGGGTAAAGGGCGAGGAGTTCCTTCCACTGAGAATGTTTCAACACCTGGTCGACTTTGGGTATCTTTCTGAACAGGTTATCCATTTGTGCGGGGCTCGCTGGATGGATTTCCACACGGTACCACCTCTACGATCGGCCCTATTTCTCCGGCGGAAATCTATTCTCGCGCTGGCCTTTTCCTCAGTCGTTCAGCTATTTGTACCACACAAACGAGACTCGATCAACAGCCTGTATGCTTTCGCCTCTGGCGTACCTGCCTTGATGTGCAAACCGGAATTGTGGTAGAATACTCATCTTGATCAAGAAACCCGTGCTTCTCTCGCACCTTTCTTAGTCAAAATCTTCCATTCCAGAGGAAACAAGTATGCAGATCACGAAAGATAAAGCGGTCACGGTAGAGTATACCCTGAAAAATGAAGCAGGCGAGGTTCTTGATACGTCAAGGAACCGGGCTGCTTTGACGTACGTCCAGGGAACCGGTAACATGATACAAGGGTTTGAGAACGCCCTGGAAGGAAAGCAAGCTGGAGACAAGTTTTCATTTGACGTTGCTCCCGCCGACGGCTACGGCGAGCGGGACAACTCCCTGCTCTTTTCTGTGGCGAAGGACAAGTTTCAGGGGGTGCCTGATTTAGAGGTGGGGATGCGTTTCCAGGTTCAGACGCCGAACGGAGCCATGATTATGGCAGTCGATCGTGTTGAAGGAGATTCCGTGGTTCTCGACGGCAATCATCCACTGGCCGGGAATAAGCTTAGTTTTGATGTGGAAGTTATGGGAGTCAGGGATGCGACGGATGAGGAACTGATGGAAGCGCACAGCCCGAGCCATGGGTGCGGTTGCTCATGCGATGACACCAGCCACGAGGAGAGCGGTTGCGGAGGGAGTAGCTGCGGCGGCTGCCACTAATACCGATTTGTCTTCACCCGTATACTTTCGTTGTCGCTGCGTCGCTCTCCTTGACGCACTACAGTACGCCTGCGTCGGCTCGACTCGCTGCCGCCTCGGTCTACATCCTGAATACAAATCGGTATGAGCACACTGTCATAGACAGAATTAGCCCTTCTGGCGATTCGGGAAGTCGTCATATGAAGAGGGCAATGCTCCCCGGGTGATGCTTCTCAGCTTCTTAATCACATCGTGCCCTTCACCCAGTAATGGAAGAAGAGAAGAGATGGCACGACCGATAGTCTGGTCACACAGGTCCTGGAATTCTTTCTGCACCTCGAGCGGCAGTGCCTGGTAGCCTTCCACCACATGGTCAGCCCAGGCGGGCAAATAGTGCGGGTCCACCTTCTCTCTTGGATAGACATAGCCTTCCAATGCTCCTGCCTTAGCCGCAAAATCGTAAAGCATCCTGTAAGTGCCCATAAAACACCTCCTCAAGAGCTTAATGAAGCCTCGCTCTGTATCAGGTAGAATAATCGATTTTTCACGCAAATTGAACACTTTTTTATTTCTAATGATTCGTCACGAGACGCGTCACAATTTCTTGCTTTTTTCAAAATGGTGTGTAATACTGGCAAAGATTGGGGGATTTTCGCAATCGCCATAATACGCAGGAGGTAGTTGGAAATGCCGAAGGGTACGGTAAAGTGGTTTAATGAGTCAAAGGGGTACGGTTTCATCCAGAAAGAAGAAGGCGGAGATATATTCGTTCACTACACCGCGATCCAGGACACCGGTTTCAAAACCCTTTCTGAAGGCCAACAGGTGACCTTCGATATCGTGGATGGCCCGAAGGGCCCTGCTGCGGCGAACGTCCAGAAAATCTAGCGCAAGAGGAAAGCCCTCACCTCACACTTGAGGGCTGGTCTCTGTGAGGAGACCCAGTCTCACTGTCCCGTTCTAAAGGCCTGCCTCTTTGCACGTGTGCAAGGTCCAATGGCTTGCTGTCTCGACGTCAAGGGAAAAACAAATCGCGTGGTGTTAGAGCCTTTGGATCAGGTAGAGATAAGTCGGTAGCCGACTGTGCGTCTTCAGATCACGGAATCTTCGCAGAATTTCCCTCCTTCTCGCTTCGTCGATACTTGATTCATCCACGACAGGCGACAGATAGAGAGCGCCCTTGGCGCGAACCGGGTCAAGTCGGTTCGTCGTCAGGTCCACAAGCGATTCGAAATGATCCGGTGAAAACTGATCACCGAATACAAAATTCGCAGTCACCTCTATTTTCTTATATCTCCGGTTGATGTCGAGCATGAGCGCAAAAGCCTCGTGCACCGTTTCCGCAGTGACAGGTCTTTTGAGTCCTCTCAGCGTCGCGCAGTCAGCCGCTTCCAGGCCTATGTTGATATACACCGTTGAGTAGGGCAGGCTATCCAATGCCTCGAACAGATTCTCCTCTGTGGCGATCATGGAAAGCGGGCTGCCAAACAGAAAGAGCACAGGCTCCTCCATAGACGAACGCTCAAACTGGAATAGTTCGTACGCGTTTTCCGCTGCAAAAAGAATTATGTCTCTCCCTGCGTGCAGCGCGTCATGCTGTCCAAGGAAAAGAGCATTGTAGTTACGAAGGTCTTCACCGTAGAGTTGTTTAAGGCTTTGTATCTCGTCCAGGATTGCTCCGGCAGACCATTGTTTGAAACCGCG
>Ga0335070_10007753_pt1 | contig 12576 bp, 9 predicted proteins | sample Lox_Sample_13_FD_206722 | JGI IMG/M metagenome (GOLD analysis project Ga0335070, IMG submission 206722) | Soil microbial communities from Loxahatchee National Wildlife Refuge, Florida, United States - Lox_Sample_1.3 | ecosystem: Environmental > Terrestrial > Soil > Wetlands | place: USA: Florida...
TAGCTGCCTTCCGCATGCCTCGCAGCCAAATGTCGACGATCGTGCGGCTCACGTCATGCAAGTCGAAATCCTGGACGTGTTTGCCGCCATAAAGCTCCTGGATCCACGAGTGGTAGATCACCATGCCCAGAAATGAGCGCGCCGCCAGCAGCGGATTCACCGGACGAAGTCTGCCCTCGTCAATTCGTTTTTGCACAAAGCGCTCCATCACGGCGAAATAGTCGGCAATATAGTTCCGGAAGAACCGGTGGGAGAGTTCATGCTTCTCGAGGGCGCTGAATAGCAGAAGCCGCGACAGCGTCTGATCCTGCGCGCGCCGCTCGAGGACTTCGAATGCCACGCGAGAGAGTGTTTCGAAATCATCATCCGCCTTCTCCAGAATCTGCTGGAGTTGCTCGCCGGGCGCGACCGAGTTGATCTTGCGTTCGATCACCTCCCAGTAAAGGTCTTCCTTGCTGGGAAAATGGCGGAAGATCAGCGCCTCCGTTACCCCGGCCTGGTCGGCAATCTGCTTGGTCGTCGTGCCGCTGAATCCCTGTTCGGCAAACAGCCCGCTGGAGATGTCTAGAATCTGCTCGCGCCGGTGGGCGGAAGAGAAACGAATTTGAGCAGTGCTCATGCAGGCCGCGGAAGGTTAGTAAATACTTACTTATAAGACGGGCGGATGAGCATGTCAAGATCGAAGGGAGAATTCGGGCCGACGCGCCCACTGGGTCGCGGGTCGACGACGACCTGCACCAGAACCGGCGACGTGCTCTTCGCCGAAAAGAAGGCAAGGCTCCCACTGTCCCTGTCCTGTGTCAAGAGGCACGGCAGGTTTCGTATCGAGAAAACCGCACCCGATCCTACTTCAAATATCCGATTCCAACACGCATGTGGTGCAGCAAGACGTTCGGCATAGTGACCGAGACGGTCAGTCCCAGCAGAGCATGCACGATCCCAATCGGATAGATGCTTCGGTAACGCCGGAACATCTCGCAGAAGAACAGAGCCCCAACCAGGGTGAATGTGGTCAAGATGGGACTTGGTAAATGCGCGGCGGCGAAAAGTGCAGAAGCGATCCAAACGGCCGTCTCTCCTCCAAACAGCCGTTCCAGACGGGTGAAGAAGAATGACTGCAAAATAAACTCCTGGATCGTCGCCCAGATCAGGTATTGCCAAGCCAGGTGCAAGTTGGGCCAGGTCGGATTCGCGGGAATGGTGCCACCCGCCCAGCGCGTTGCGAAGACGATGACAATTGCGGTGGCGAAGCTGATGCCCAGCACCAGGCTGGCACCAAAGGTCTTGGGCAGCCGCAATCCCAACCGTTCGAGGGAGGGCCGGTCGACTAGCACGAAAAATAGGATCGTTACGGTGGTGACCACGATCCAACGGTTCCGGTTGTAGAGCCGGGGGGTCCAGAGCGCGAACTCCAGCGCGCCAAAACCGACGATGATCTGAAACCAGGTGAAGAGTCGCGTGTATCTCTCAGGAATCGCGAGACTTCTGAGTCGGACGCGCGGGGGGGCCAGGCTATCTCCGCCTACAGGAAAAGTTTTCGACTCAACCCTCATTTCCCGAATCTCTATAGGGGTGGGGGCGCATGAAACAAAAATCCAAGCCGCGGGTGGTAATCATTGGCGCAGGTTTCGGTGGTCTCACAGCCGCCCGGAAAATTGCTGAATTGCCAGTCAGGCTCAAGATTGTCGACCGAAAGAACCACCATACTTTTCAACCACTGCTTTACCAGGTCGCGACTGCGGGCATCTCGCCCGGAGAGATTGCAGCCCCCATCCGCTGGATACTAAGAGCTTACCCCAATGTTGAAGTGTTGCTCGAAGAAGCACGGGAATTCAACATCGAAAAACGCCAGGTCATTACGAACGAGGCTGTACTCGACTATGACTACCTGGTGATCGCATCTGGCGCGACACACGCTTACTTTGGTCATCCCGATTGGGAGCCCCTTGCGCCGGGCCTGAAGACCATCGAGGACGCCCTTGAAATCCGGCGGCGCGTGCTGTTGGCCTTCGAACTGGCTGAACGACAGGTCGCAAACGGTGGTCCCCCCATGCAGCTCCATTTTGTGGTGGTCGGCGGCGGACCAACCGGGGTTGAACTTGCCGGAACGCTGGCCGAGATCAGCCGGCATGTTCTGGCGCACGATTTCCGCGCTATAGATCCGCGAACCACGCGCATCATCCTGTTGGAAGCAGGGCCGAGGGTTCTCGCGACCTACACCGACGACCTTTCCCGCCGAGCCAAAGAGCAGCTCGAGCATCTGGGAGTGGAAGTCCACGTGTCCGATCCAGTTACGCGGATCGAGCCGGGGGCCGTCTGGACCGGTGACACGAGGATCCCGGCTCAGGTCGTGCTGTGGGCGGCGGGCGTGGCCGCTTCTCCGTTGGGCCGCAAGCTTGGTGTCCCCCTGGATCGCGCTGGCCGTGTGCTCGTGCAGCCGGACCTGAGCATCCCCGGACATCCCGAAGTGTTCGTGATCGGCGACCTGGCCGCACTCAAAGATCAGCAGGGCAAGTGGCTGCCGGGAGTAGCTCCGGTCGCGATACAGCAGGGCCACTGGGTTGCGAAAGCGATCGCACGCGACCTCGAGCATCAACCTCGCCGCGACTTCGCCTATCACGACAAAGGCAGCCTGGCTACGATCGGCCGTGCCGCCGGAGTCGCACAGATCGGTCGCCTCAAGCTCACCGGATATCTCGCGTGGCTGGCCTGGCTGTTCATCCACATCTTCTTCCTGATTGGTTTCCGCAACCGGCTGATAGTAATGATCCAATGGGCTTGGTCGTATTTCACCTATGAACGCGGGGCTCGGCTGATTACGGGCAGTAGCCAGCTTCCGGGCTGGAGCAGTCCGGAGGAAACGGAAACACCACGGCCAGCCGTCGTTGGCAACCGTCAAGCCTCATAGAACTGGTGTCGGCCGATATAATTGTCTCGTCTTGAAACGGACTCTGTTCCTTATCCTTTCGCTGCTGGCGGGTACTTTCTCGGCTCAAAGCCAGATGACTTCCGCCGCTGGACGCACTCTGGTTGTCATTCCTTTCGATAACCTCTCGCCAACTCCCGGTCTCGAATGGATGGGTGATGCGTTTCCGGAGGTTTTCCGACAGCAGCTCAATTCTCCCGTCATTTACGTTGCCAGCCGCGAGGAACGGCTGCGGGCCTACGACCGGCTGGGAATTCCCGCCACGCTGCATCCCTCGCGCGCTACGCTCTACCGATTGGCCGAGCAGATGGACGTCGATTATGCGGTGCTGGGCTCATACAAATACGATGGCGCTCACTTCACCGCGACCGCGCAGCTGCTTGATATGCGCGCGCTCAAGTTACTCCCCCCTGCCACCGAAACCGGACTGATCACCGACGTCGGCAATCTGCAGTCTGCGCTGGCATGGGACACATTGCATTCCATCCGCAGCGATTTTGCGGTCTCGAAGGAACGTTACGTCGCCACCATCCCTCCCGTCCGGCTCGACGCGCTGGAGAACTATACACGCGGCCTGCGCGCCAGCACCGGGGAAGAACGCATTCGCTACTATCGCGAAGCTACCCGTCTCAATCCGACTTACGCAGAAGCCTGGCTTGAACTCGGCAAGGTGTATCTCGATCAGCGTTCTTACGATCAGGCTATCTCGGCGCTGAGTCAGGTTCCGTTGAATTCCTTTGCCTCGCATGAAGCGAATTTCGACCTAGGGCTGGCCGCTTACTATCACGGAGACTTTGCGAAAGCGGAAACAGCGTTCGCCTTCGTAGCCGCCCGGTTGCCAATGGCCGAGGTCTACAACAATCTTGGCGTGGTGACCGCGCGCCGTTCCCGCAAAGACGCGGCGGTCTACTTTCAAAAAGCGATCGAGAACGATCCCAGCGGTTCCGACTACCACTTTAACTTGGGCGTAATGCTCAGCCGTTTGGGTGACAGAGCTGGCGCCGCACGCGAGTTGCGGGCCGCACTGGACGGTCATCCAGGAGACTCGGAAGCGAAAGCCCTTCTGGATGCGACCGTGTCCACCGGCGGCAGCGTGGTGCCGGCGGCGCTGGCGGGAAAGCCATTGGAACGAATCAAAAGCAACTACGAGGAGAACACCTTCCGCCAGGTGACGCTCCAGATGCAGAGTTGGGCGGAGCAGCGCTATGCCCGGGCTGATGCCCGTTCCCACGCGCGTTTTCACATCGAACTCGGCAAAGAACTGCTCACGCACGGCTTCGCCGACCAGGCAGAGCGCGAGTTCCACGAAGCCGCCACCCTCGATTCCTCGAGCACGGCCGCTCTGGTCGGCCTGGCTCAGGTGTATGACGCGCGCGGCGACGCCCGCGAGGCGCGCTCGGAAGCCGAGGCCGCTCTGCGGATCGGCGAGTCTGCGGACGCGTACCTGCTGCTGGGGCGCCTCGATTTGAGAGAAAATAGAGTGCAGGCAGCTGCCCAGAACGCCGATCGTGCCATTCAGCTTGAGCCTGGCAACATTGAGGCCCAAGACCTGAAGCGGACCGTTGCCGCCAAGCTCGCGGAGAAGACGCCATGAGAAAACTCTCGGCTCTCAGCACTCAGCTTTCAGCTCTTCGAGGAGCGCCTCAACGGCAAGAACACTCCAGACAATCGGTATCAGGCGGCGGAAAAGACATTCTGCGGCAGATCGTATGGGCAGGGTTGGCGCTGCTTGTAATTCTAGCCTTTACGAGCATCGGTTCCGCGGACGTGCTCAAGGTCGTGCTCAACGACACTATCCAGCCGATGACGGCGGAATACATTAGCCGCGCCATCCAGGCCGCGTCGGCCAATCACGATCAGGCGTTATTGATCGAGTTGAACACTCCCGGCGGACTCGTCGACTCCACGCGCGAAATCATCGAAAAAATAACAACCTCGCCCGTGCCAATCATTCTCTATGTGGCGCCCACCGGCAGCCGCGCCGGATCAGCCGGCATCTTTATTCTCGAAGCAGCCGACGTTGCGGCGATGGCTCCGGGCACGAATGCAGGCGCCGCACATCCGGTCACCATCGGTCTATTCGGCAAGCCGGACGAAACCATGATGAAGAAGATCGAGAACGACACTGCTGCCTTGATGCGTTCGGTCGTCGCCCGGCGCGGACGCAATGTCGAACTGGCCGAAAGTGCGGTGCGCGAGTCGAAGTCGTTTACCGAGCAGGAAGCACTCGACAAGAAGTTGATCGACTACGTGGCTTCGGATGAGCAGGATCTTTTCCGCCAGATGGCGAGCAAGTCTGTCAAGCGCTTCAACGGTCAGGAAGTATCGCTCAATCTGGTCGGACAGCCGATCCGAAATTATGAGATGACGCTCAAAGAGCGGATCCTGTCTTACATCATGGATCCCAACGTCGCGTTTATCATCCTCGCCATCGGATTGCTGGCGCTCTACATGGAGTTCAATCATCCAGGCGCCGTGATTCCCGGAACCGTGGGCGTCGTTTTCATCCTGCTGGCGGTGTTCTCTTTGAACCTGTTGCCCGTGCGCTTCGCGGCGCTAGTGCTGATCGCAGGCGCGTTCGCGCTCTTTGCGCTCGAAGCCAAATTTGTCACCCATGGAGTCCTGACGATCGGCGGCATCGTGTTACTGGTACTCGGCGGTCTGTTGCTGGTCGATGCTCCGATCCCAGAGATGCGCGTGAAGTGGGTAACGGCGCTAGCGGTCAGCGTTCCGCTCGGTATCATCACGGCGTTTCTGATGAGCATTGCGTTGCGTGCGCGCCGCAATAAAATCACGACCGGCGAACAGGGATTGGTCGGGGAAATCGGAATCACACAGACCGTCCTGTCGCCAACCGGGAAAGTTTTCGTTCACGGTGAGCTTTGGGACGCGGTCGCAAGTGTCAATCTCCCTGCCGGCGAGCGAGTGGTCGTCCAGCAGGTAAACGGCTTGGTCCTTTCCGTCGAACCGCTGGTCGTTGAAAAACCGGTGACCGCTTAAGAACGACCATCTGACAAACATCGAGCGCGCTGCTCGCAACCGCACACGCTCCCCTTCCCGGAATCATCCTCAACACTCGTTTCATGCGGCCTCGCCGCGCCCGCCCGCACACTTTGCGCTACAATCCGCTCAGAACCTTTCTCGTAAGTAGCTGCCCTCGGAGGCGCATATGGAACTCGGGTTCCCCGTATTTACGGTTGGCATTGTTATCCTGATTATCTACGTTCTAAGTTCAATCAAGATTCTCGCAGAGTACGAGCGGGGCGTGATCTTCCGCCTGGGACGTCTGCTCGAGCACGCCAAGGGACCGGGGGTGATCCTGGTATTTGCCCCGGTCGATCGCATGGTTCGCATTTCACTGCGGCAGGAAGCACTCGAGGTCCCGCCGCAGGACATCATCACCCGCGACAACGTCACCCTGAAGGTCAACGCAGTCATCTTCCTCAGGGTCATCGAGCCGAGGAAGGCGGTGGTGGAAGTTTCCAACTATGTCTATCAGACCTCGCAGTTCGCGCAGACCACACTGCGCTCGGTGCTCGGCGAGCAGGAACTGGACGAACTGCTCGCGCATCGCGACAAGATCAACCTGCGGCTGCAAAGCATTCTCGACACGCACACCGCGCCCTGGGGCGTGAAGGTTGTCAACGTCGAGGTTAAACAGGTCGATCTCCCGGAAACCATGTTGCGCGCGATGGCGAAGCAGGCGGAAGCGGAACGCGAAAAGCGTTCGAAGATCATTCACGCCGAGGGCGAATTTTCGGCTGCACAGCGGTTGGTCGACGCGGCGCGTTTGCTGGCCACCGAACCGGTCAGCGTCCAGTTGCGCTACCTGCAAACACTCACGGAAATTGGCGTGGAGAAAAACACAACGGTCGTCTTCCCGGTGCCGGTGGACTTTTTCTCCGGAATACAGAAAATTCTTGGAGGCGCACCACCCGCGACAACGAAAGCAGGTTAGGCGCGAATCTTCGTTCTTATGGCCACCGCTCAACAGGACACCGAAATCACTCTCGGCACGGGCCGCATGCTGGCGCTGTTCTTCACGCTGGTTGCCGTCTGTGCCCTTTTCTTTGCCATCGGATTCCAACTTGGACGAAAGGCAGCTGGCTCGGGCCCCGGGGTAATGGCGGCCCAAAGTCAGTCGCCCGTTGCAGTGGTGCGTCCCGGCGCCGGCAAGAACAATCAGCCGCCAAGTTCATCGTCTGACGACTTCACTTTCTACAAAGCCGTGGGACAGAAAACGGCCGACGGGCAACCTCCTACGAAAGAAGTGCCGCCCCAGCACCAATCTCCTGCCCAACCCGACGCGGCCCCCGCCTCTGACGCGGCCAAGCTTGGACCTGCCGATTCCGTCGCTCCGCCCGCGAACGCCTACTACGTGCAAGTCGCGGCGGTCACCCGTCAGGAAGACGCCGACGCCCTGGTGGAAGCTTTGAAGAAAAAACAATATCCCGCGTTCATCGCCAACAATTCCGCTGGCGATAAATATTTCCGTGTGCAGGTGGGCCCGTTTGGCGACGTCAAAGACGCTGAACTGATGCGCGGCAAGCTGGTCGGCGATGGCTACAATCCAATATTGAAAAAGTAACCTTCCCCGAACTCACTCAAAGTGATGTTGGCGGCCGCCGATGCAGCTATAATTGCGCCCCACACATGTCTCTTTCTTCCGGCACAAAACTCGGCCCTTACGAGATTCAATCGCAGCTCGGAGCGGGCGGCATGGGAGAAGTCTACCGCGCGCTTGACACTCGCCTGGAGCGCACGGTCGCAGTCAAAGTATTGCTGACTCATCTTTCCTCGGATACCAATCTGCGCGACCGCTTCGATCGTGAAGCGCGCACCATTTCGAGCCTCAACCATCCCAACATCTGCCATCTCTACGATGTGGGCTCGCAAAACGGCGCCAGCTACTTGGTAATGGAATTTCTGGAAGGCGAAACGCTTGCCGATCGTCTGCGCAAAGGCCCCTTGCCCCTTGAACAAGTCCTGAAGTGTGGCATTGAAATTTGCGAAGGCCTGGAGAGAGCCCACAAGAGCGGAGTCATCCACCGCGATCTGAAACCCAGCAATATCATGCTCACCCGGAACGGAGCGAAGCTGATGGACTTCGGCCTGGCGAAGCCGGTAATGGGCGAGAGTTCCGCATTGACGCAGACGCTCGCAGCCGGCAGCCATCCCCTGACCGCCGAAGGCACGATCGTTGGGACATTCCAGTACATGTCGCCCGAGCAGGTAGAGGGAAAGGAGTGCGACGTGCGTGGCGACATCTTCGCCCTCGGGGCCGTGCTCTACGAGATGGTGACTGGAAGGCCCGCATTTGAGGGCAAGACGGCGGCTTCCACGATCGCGGCACTCCTCGCCGCCGATCCTGCTCCAATTTCAAGCGTCCAGCCGCTCTCTCCGCCTGCTCTCGAAGCCACGATCAAGAGTTGCCTCGCCAAAGATCCCGACGAACGTCTGCAAACCGTGCACGACGTCAAGCTCCAGTTGAAGTGGATCAAGGAAGGCGGGTCCATCTCCGGCCTCCCCGCCGCCCCGGTCCGGGTGCGCTCGAAATGGGGCAAAGCCGGCTGGCTGGTTGCAGCCGGTCTCTTCCTGCTGTTGATGGCCGGCGCTGGAGCCTGGTGGTTCAGTGCCCAGCAGACCCCGCGCGCGCTTCACTTCAACAGCTCGCTGACCATGTCGGCCAACGACGTTGCATTGTCGCCCGACGGCCATACGCTGGCGATCATCGCCTATTCGGATCAGACCACCAAGTACATGCTCTGGACGCACCCGGTAGGCGGCCGCGGCGCAACCCCGATCCCGGGCACCGAAGACGCGGTCCACCCATTCTGGTCTCCGGATAGCCGCTCCATCGCGTTCTTCGCACAGGGAAAACTGAAGAAAGTCGACATGTCCCCGGGCGCGTCTGTCCAGACCTTGTCCGATGCGCCCCACGGTCGCGGTGGAAGCTGGAATCGCGATGGCGTCATCATCTTCGCGCCTGAATTTTTCAATGGGATCTACCAGATCTCACTCTCCGGCGGGACTCCGGTGCAAGTTACCACGCCCGACGTACAGCGCTTCGAATCCAGCCACCGCTGGCCGGTTTTTTTGCCCGATGGCAAACACTTCCTTTATACGGCCGCGAATTTCTCCGGCCATTTCGAAGCCAACGGAATCTACCTCGGTTCGCTCGGTTCCGAAGAGAAGCGCTTGATCGTACCTGCCAGTTCGAACTCCGCCTACGCTGACCCGGGGTATCTGCTCTTCATGCGGGACAATTCCCTGGTGGCGCAGCGATTCAATTTCAAAAACTACACACTCACCGGCGAGCCTCACACTGTCAGCGATGAAGTCCAGTATTTCCCGCAAACCGACCTGGCTCTTTTCGGAGTGGCCGGCAAATCGATCCTTGTCACACAGACCGGAACCGGCGGCGATAAGTATCAGTTGATGTGGTTCGATCGCAATGGAAATCCGCAAGGCGTGATTGGAGTACCGGGCGGATATGCGAATCCCACCATCTCTCCCGATGGGCGGCGGCTGGCCTTCGAGCAGACCGACAGAAACGGACGCAACGTCGACATCTGGATTCAGGACCTGAAGACGAATGGCACGATTCGCTTCACTTTCGGCCCCGGGTTGAATGAGATGCCGGTCTGGAGCGCCGATGGCAGGCAGATCGTCTTTGTCTCCAGCCGCACCACGCATTTCACTCTCTACCGCAAGAACTCCGACGGTTCAGGTGTGGATCAACAGCTCGCCGATCTGGGAGTTGCGGAACAGGGCGCATGGGACTCGTCGCGCGACGGCAAGTCCCTGCTCGCGCGCAAGGAAAACGAATTGTGGTATCTCACTTTGCCCGACCTGCAGGCCAAACCGTTGCTGCAGCCTAAGTGGACCATCCGCAACGCCCAGTTTTCACCGGATGGCAAATTTGTCGCCTACGCTTCGAACGAGACCGGCGTCTGGGAAATATACGTATCGCCTTTCCCGAGCGCAGCCGGCAAGTGGCAGATCTCCCGCGGCGGAAGCGAGCCTCGCTGGCGCCGGGATGGCAAGGAACTCTTCTATCTCTCGTCGGATGGCAAAATCATGGCCGTGCCCGTGAAAACTGGGAACACGTTTGAAGCTGGAGTCCCTGTGACCCTTTTTCAGACGCACATGCGGCAAGCGATCTCCGCGCAGGATATGTTCTCCTACGCTGTGACCGAAGACGGCAAGAAATTTCTGGTGAACACAAAAGTGGAATCGACGAGCGCCGCCCCGCTATCGGTCGTGCTGAACTGGACTGCTGACCTGGAAAGATAGCGCCGACCCGCCGTACCTTCCCTCGCTATCGCTCACTATATCTCTGCTCTTTCCACGGATCTCCGTAGATGTGATATCCGTTCTGCTCCCAGAAGCCCGGCTGGTCGCGATCCATGAACTCGAAGCTGCGGACCCACTTCACCGACTTCCATGCATATAAGTGGGGCACGATCAGCCGTAGCGGAGCACCGTGGTCCGCGCTGAGCGGCTGACCGTCATGATGGGTAGCGAGCAGGACTTCCTCGCGATCCAGATCAGCGAGCGGCATATTCGCGGTATATCCCTGCTCGGCGTGCACCAGAACAAACTTTGCCTCGGGCCGCGGCATCGCCGAGTTCAAAAGCTCGCGCGCCGCAACGCCGGTCCAGCGATTGTCGAAGCGGCTCCAGCGCGTCACGCAATGGAAGTCGCTGGTGCGCTCGGTTCGTGGCAGCTTGCTGAAATCCACCCAACTCAGCCGAATCGGATTCGCCACCAGTCCACACACCCGAAAGTCCCACCGCTCGGGATCAAAGCGCGGAATCGACCCGTAGTGCAGCACTGGCCATTTCAGCGTGACCGATTGACCGGGCGGAAGTCTTCCCTCTCGCTTCATCTGCCGCTCGCGTTCGCGCCGCTCGTTGCCTTCAAAAAGCATAGGTCCAGTGCGCTAGTCGGACTTGAAAGGTTACAACTCCACAAGATGCGGAGAGGGTGCCCCAAGATGCATTCACGGCCGTCGATCTTCTGGTACGCTTCGGATATGAGCCACGCCAATGCCGACCTTCAACGTTTCCTGCACGCCATCGCCGACTCCGCCCGGCGGCGAATCCTGCGTCTGCTCCGCGAGAAGGAAGACGCTGGCGTGCTCTGCGCATCCGAAATTGAAGGCGGCATGAAGCTATCCCAGCCCACGATCTCGCATCACATGCGGATTCTCGAGAAGGCAGGGCTGGTGGAGGTCAAACGGGACGGGCACTTCCGCCGCTATCGGCGAAACGACAAGTGGATCGCGGAGATGACGCGCAGCTTGAGAAAAGAGCTCTAGCTTCCGGCGGTCGCCGACGCCGCTTTATCTTCTGTTTTTTCTTCCGGTTTCCCGTCTGCGGGTTTTTCTTCATTTTGCAGCAGGCGGCGCAGGTGGGCGATCAGGTCGGCCACTTCGAACGGTTTCGCCAGTGACGGAACGCCACGCTCCTGGAGAAATGCTCTGGTCGCGGGATCGGTCAGGGTCGAGAAGGTGAACAGAGTTTTCTTCTCCATCTCCGGGCAATTTCCCTGAATCCACAGGCACATTTCCGGGGCGCTCATGCCGCCTGGCATGCGTCCGTTTAACACAAGCGCATCGAACGATCCACTCAACAATTGCTGCTTGGTCTCTTCAAAGCTCAATGCGGGAGTTACCTGAGCGCCGACGCCCATCAGCACGTCGCGTTCGAACTCCATGACGGCCTCTTCGTCCTCCACCAGCAGCACGCGGCCTTCGAGCAGCGATTCTCGCCGCGTGGCAGCGACCGCAGCCGGCTCCGCCGCGGCAACCGCCTCGCTGGCGGGCAAGCGGATCTCGATGGAAGCTCCGCCTTCGTCACGGTTGCGCGCAACGATCTCTCCGCCGTGCTCCTTGATGATGCCGTAACAAATGCTGAGACCGAGGCCGGTCCCTTTTCCGACCGTCTTCGTGGTATAGAAGGGATCGAAAATCCGGTTCGTGTCCTTGATGCCCGGGCCGCTGTCGTCGAACTCGATGCACACAAACCCGTCCTTCTTGTACACCCGGACCTTCAGCACTCCGCTGCCGCTCGATTCCAGCATCGCATCGAGGGCGTTGTTGATGATGTTCAGGAAAACCTGCTCGAGTTGGTGAGGATCGGCGACCACTCCCGGAACGTCTTCGGGAATGTCGCGTTCCAACGAAATGTTGCTCACCTTCAAGTCGTACTCGCGAAGAGTGAGCGTTTCTTCCAGCACGCGCCGCAAGTCTACCTGTTGCTTTTGCGGCTTGCGCTGACGCGAGAACGAGAGCAGGTTCTGCACGACGCGGTGTGTCCGCTGCGCCTGTTTGAAAAGTTTCCGCACATAGTCGGCCGAGCGATGGTCGAGGCCGGCACCATCAAGCAATTGCGCGTATCCCAGGATCGCCGTCAGCGGATTGTTCAACTCATGGGCGACGCCGGCAATCAGCTGTCCGACCGCCGACATCTTTTCGCTCTGCAGCAACTGTTCCTGCGTCTTTCGCAGATCCTCGTAGGCGCGGCAGGTCTCTTCGTAGAGCTGCACTTTCTCGATCGTGGTCGCCAACTGCCGGCTGATCGCCACCAGGAGGTTCTCATCGTTGCTCGAATAATGGCGGCTCTCTTTGCTGGCAATTCCCATGA
>Ga0335070_10007754_pt1 | contig 12576 bp, 15 predicted proteins | sample Lox_Sample_13_FD_206722 | JGI IMG/M metagenome (GOLD analysis project Ga0335070, IMG submission 206722) | Soil microbial communities from Loxahatchee National Wildlife Refuge, Florida, United States - Lox_Sample_1.3 | ecosystem: Environmental > Terrestrial > Soil > Wetlands | place: USA...
TTGAGATCCTTCGCTGCGCTCAGGATGACAGCTTGCTTTGACTTGGAGGCCGTCCATGTGTGGAGTCATCGGGTCATGGAGAGGTCGAAGTCGAAAGTGACGTCGACGTAGCGGCCGGAGTAGTCGGAGGGAAGTTGGGGAAAATGATCGATGGAGAGCAAGGCGCGCTGAGCGGAGTCGTCCATGGAGCGATTACCGGAAGACTCTGCGATGCGAATATTTTTGACAGTGCCGTCGCGATAGATGCTGAAGGTCATGGTGGTGTGGGCGCGGCGCGCGGAACGAACGGCGGGATCGATGGCGTTCTGATACCAGTTTTGAGTGACGGCGCGGCGGACGGATTCAATGTACCAGGGATAACGACCGGCGAAATCGCCACCACCCTGGCCGCTGGCGGCAATGCCGCCACTGAGTGGACCGGGAGTGTTGGAGAGGCCACTAGGGATGTTCATAGTGCCACCCTTGCCGTAGGGCACGGCGTTGTCTGGGGACGGAGTTTTGGATTCGAAGACTTTGGATTTATTGCTGGGCGGAAGGGGCTTCTCTTTTTCGAATTTAGGAATTTTGGTGGCGTCGGTCTTGGGTTCAGGCGGCTTGGGCTGCGGTTCTTCCTTGTGAAGGCCCTTGGTGGGGTCGACAGCTTCACTTTCCGTAGTGTTGGTGGGTTGCATCATGGGAATGCCAGATGAAGCAACAAGACTGACTTTGACGCTGCCATCGCCGCCGCCACCGATACCACCCCAGGCGTCACCGGTGCGTTGGAGCCAAATCGAGAGAAGAATGACAACACTGAGAACGACGTGCAGGATGACGGACCACGTCAAGAAGCGCTTGAAGGAGAGGTCGTCGATGGTGAAGTACGTCGCGGTCATGGCTACGGAGTACGGTTCCGGTCGGAGAGGGGCTGCGTGACGATGCTGATGTTAGAGATGCCTTTGACGCGAAGGGCGTCGATGACGGAGCAGAAGGCGCCAAAAGGAATGGTTTCGTCGGCGCGGAGATAGACGACGTCAGTGCCGCGCTTGGCTTGTTTGCGGATTTTGTCGGGGAGGTCGTTGATATTCACGGGATCGTTGCCGAGATAGATGGTCTGCTTTTTGTCGATGGTAACCACGAGACGCTGCTCGGTGATTTCCTTGACGGTGTGGGTCTTGGGGACGTCAACGTCGATGCCGGATTGAAGGATGGGGGCGGTGATCATGAAGATGATCAGGAGGACGAGGACGACGTCGATGAAGGGCACCATGTTGATGTCGGAGAGGGAAGTCTGCGTGGACTTGGCTAGTTGAGGCATGAGGCACCTCCGAGCGAGTGTGGCCGGAACGACGGGTTGCCGACGATCGGAGATCGTCGATCAGGAGGAGCAGCGATTATTCGTGCGAGTTGCGTGGTCATTGGAGCGAAAAGGTTTTTTCGACCTGGGCGGCGAATTCGAGAGCGAACGTGTCGAGGCGTTGGGCAAGATCGCGGATGTCCTGAAGGAAATGATTGTAGGCGATCAGCGCGGGGATGGCGGCGAAGAGGCCGGCGGCGGTGGTGATCAGAGCTTCAGCGATACCGGGCGCGACGGCGCGAAGGCTGGCGGCACCAGCCGTGCCGAGGCCGGAGAAAGCGTCAATGATGCCCCACACGGTACCGAAGAGACCGATAAACGGAGCGACGCCGGCGGTGGTGGCGAGCCAGGACATGCCCTTTTCGACGCGACGTATTTCGTCGGAGGCAGCGAGTTGCATGCCGACGGTGATGGCCTGAAGCGATTTGATTTTCGGGTGAGGATTGTTGCCTTCACCGGTAACCTGGGATTGGAGTTCGCGATAGCCGGCGGCGTAAACGTTGGCGAAGGGAGAGCCAGCGGCGATGATGCCTTGCGGATTGGCAACCCCTTTGGTAGCGCGGAAGATTCTCAGGAATTGATCGGATTGACGGCGAATGCGGCCGAAGATGCCGAGTTTCTGAAAGATGAGCGCCCAAGAGACCAGCGAGAAAAAGAGAAGGAGCAGGAGGACTGCGCGGGCCACGAGGCCAGTTTGTTGGAGGATGTCAAAGATGTTGCCGATCACAGCGGCGAATAGCAAAAAAATAATGTCAACCCCTCATGAACAGCGAATTTTTCTGGTCAAAATCAAGCTAGCACACGAGTAGGAGCGGGTCAAAAAGAATAGGATGCGGATTGATACCAAAGCGTTTACCGCAAGTACTGGGAATCAGGGATGCGGTTGCGGGAGCGCTTTGGCGAGATCCTTCCAAGAGACCAGAATGAAGTGCTGGTCGGCCAGGAATTTCTGGAATTCCAGACTGCTGACGAGGTCGAGGTCGTTCTGCCGCCACTGAGCGCCCCAATCGGGATGGTCAAAGGTAGCACCTTGGATTTCGGCGTCGTTGTGAGCGAGGTGAACGATGAGCTGATAGGTACCCGGGGGGAGGGGGGCAAGGATCTTCTCGTAGGCGGCGCGCCATTCCGATTGGGAAACGCCCGGCGGTATGCCAAGGATCTGGTCGAGGACAATCGGGTCGCTCTTGATGAAGGGAGGAAGATCGGAAGACTGCTGCCAATCGCCGCGGACGAGGAGTGGAGGAAGTTTATAGGCGTCGGCAGTGGCGAGGTAGGTCTTGGTGAGGTCGGGAGTGCTGACGATGGTGCCCATATGCGAGTCGATATGGGTGATGTGGATGCCGGCGGCGAGAGCCTTGTCGATCTGTGCGTGGGTTTCGGCAAGCACGTCCGGCATTTTGGCCCGAGCATCCACGTCTTTTGCGAGAAGAGGGAGGTAGCCATCGGAATCGAGCAGACTGGAGTCTTTGGGCTGCGGCGATACGGAGGACCAACGATAACTGGTCCAATCGGCGTTGAGGGCGAGATGGATGCCGAGGTCGGCGTCGGGGTGCGCTTTGGCCCATTGAGCGACTTCCGGGAACCACGGGCAAGGGACGAGAATGCTGGCGGAGGTGATCCAGTGCTTTTCGAAGGCTTCCTCGGTGGCGACATCGACGGTGTGCATCATCGCGAGATCGTCCGCGTGAATGATCAGGAGACGTGAATCGGCAGGATAGCCGAGACGTAGCGCAAGAGTGTTGGTGGGAGCGGGAGTAGACTGTTGAGCGAACAGCGGAGTGAGGAATAAAACGAAGACGGCAAGGGCAAGGCAGGTGAGACGGCGAAGCATGGGTCCTCCAGAGGAGCGACAGAAAGAATTATGAACGACGTGGGAAGGAGAAAGCGAGAGTTTTGGAGGGGTGAAGCTGGAACTTGCGCTTGAATTTCGGGAGAAGAGGAGAACACGCTGTGAGATTTGCGAAGATTGTTTTCCGAGTAGCGGGAATCTGGGGATTGCTGGTGATCACGCCGCTGTACTTTCTGTTTGATGTTATCGGGCGGCAGGATCCGCCAGTGATTACGCACCCGGGATTTTACTATGGGTTTGTGGGATGCGCGCTGGCGTGGCAGATTGCGTTTCTGGTGATTGCGACGGATCCGGCACGATTCCGGCTGATGATGATTCCGTCGATGGTGGAGAAATTCGCGTATGGACCGATGATCGCAATTCTGGTGATGCAAGGAAGGACGAATCCACGGGATTTGGTGTTTGCGATGACCGATACGCTTCTGGGGATATTGTTTGTGGCGGCATGGATAAGGACAAAGGAAAGTGAAAGAGTGAAACAGTAGAAAAGTGAGACAGTGCGTACACGGGAACTCGGATGGCAGGGTTGGTTGAGATCCTTCGGCGCATAAAGCGCTCCTCAGGATGACACGTGTCTCATGCGAGAGGATGAACGAGATGAGAAGAATCAGGGGACTGATGGGGTTGGCGGTACTGCTGTGTGGGGCTGGGATGAGTGTGGGACAGACGGCGAACGCGCAAACGAAGCCTGCGGCGCAAGCGGAGAAAGCCAGCGCGAAGTACCAGGCAACGATTGAGTCGCTGAATAAGCATCCGCTGCCGGAGTGGTACAACGACGCGAAGCTGGGAATTTTTATTCATTGGGGATTGTATTCGGTGCCGGGCTGGGCGGTGTTGACGCCGGAGGGCGAGAAACTCTCGGAAGCGGAATACATCAAGCGGAATCCGTACGCGGAATGGTATTTGAACACGCTGCGGATTAAAGGATCACCAACGGAGGCGTACCACAAGGAACACTACGGCGCCGACTACGATTACTACAATTTCGCGGAGACGTTTAACAAAGAGGTTCTGAAGTGGAAGCCGGAAGAGTGGGCGCGCGTATTCAAGATGGCGGGGGCCCGGTATGTGGTGCTGACGTCGAAGCACCACGAAGGATTTACGCTGTGGCCGACGGACACGCCAAGCCCATATTTGGCGAAAGGCCGGCAGAGCGCGTCGCGGGACCTGGTCGGAGAACTGACGGCGGCAGTGCGGGCGGAAGGGCTGAAGATGGGCCTGTATTATTCGGGTGGGTACGACTGGACGTTTATTCCCGGGCCGATCACAGACTGGAAGATGGCGAAGAGCGTGGAACCCCAGACGCCGGAGTACGGCAAGTATGCCGATGCGCACATGAGGGAGTTGATCCGGAAGTATCAGCCATCCTTGCTGTGGAATGACATTGATTATCCAAAGTCGGGGCATCCGCTGGAGATCATGGCGGAGTATTACAACGCAGTGCCTGATGGAGTGATCGACGACCGGTTCGGAGTGGAGCATTCGGATTTCACGTCGCCGGAATACGAGACGCTGACGGAGATCCAGGAGAAGAAGTGGGAAGAGTGCCGAGGGCTGGGGCGGTCATTCGGGTACAACCGCGCCGAAGGCGAGGAAGAAACGATTGCGAAGGATGCGTTGATCTATTTGTTGGTGGACATTGTGAGCAAGAACGGCAATTTGCTGCTGGACATGGGACCGGAGGCAGATGGAACGATACCGGCGGTGCAAATGGACCGGTTGGAGGCACTCGGAGCGTGGTTGAAGGTGAATGGAGAAGCGATTTACGGGACGCGGCCATGGACGCGCGCCGAAGGGGAGACGGGGGAGAGGATGAAGGTGCGGTTCACGAAGAAGGGATCGACGGTATACGCGGTGATCCTGGGAGAGCCAGAGGGGAAGACGGTGGTGCTACGGGATGTGCAGCCGAAGGACGGGACAAAGGTGTCGTTGGTGGGAGTGGGCGGAGCGTTGAAGTGGAAGCAGAGCGGGGAGGACGTTGCGATTGAGATGCCCGGTGGGGCGCTGCCGTCGAAGTATGCGGTGACGGTGAAGATGGAGGATTGACGCGTGAAAACGCAAGGAGCAGGAATTCGTGGCACGAGTGCGGCCTGCCGCGCTCGAAAAAGCCGTGTGGTAAAGTAGGGCTATGGGGAAGGCGTTTGACATAGGGCTGGAAAGGCTCGCGGGAGTGGGTGTGGGTAGTGGTACGCCCATAGGCAGTGGCGAGTGGCGACTGACTAGTGGTGAACACTCGGAGAAAAGCGGATCCCTCGCTGACGCTCGGGACGGCAACAATGCTGAGTTAGCTCAGCACGCAGAAGGCGAAAGAAGCGCACAGGCAAGATTTGGCGTGCCACGGAACGGGCAGACGTTTTATCTGGAGACATTCGGGTGCCAGATGAACGAGCACGATTCCGAGAAGGTGGCGGGGGTGTTACTGGCGCGCGGGTACCGGCAGGTTGAGACGGTCGAAGCCGCGGACGTGGTGCTGTACAACACGTGTTCGATTCGAGAGAAAGCGGCACAGAAGGTTTTTTCGCGGCTAGGGGAGTGGCGGCCGGGGCTCGAGAGTTCCAAGTTTCAGAGCGGACAAACCGAAGACCCAGGTTCAAAATGCGAACCTGGGGCACCCGTAAACACACTGGCGGGAGTGCCCGCGTCACAGAAGATTATTGGGGTGCTAGGGTGCGTGGCGCAGCAGGAAGGGGAGAAGATTTTCTCGCGCGCACCGTGGGTAAGTCTGGTGTGCGGGAGTGCGAGCTACCGGAAACTTCCTCAGATGATTGCCGAGTTGGAGGGTGGAAACCGTCGCGTAACCGGGCTGGACACGGACACGGATGAGACATTCGAGACGGAAATCACGCGGCGGGACAACCCGTGGCGGGCGTATCTGACGATCATCGAAGGCTGCGACAAGGCGTGTTCGTATTGCGTGGTGCCGTTTACGCGGGGACCGGAACGCAGCCGGACGAGCGCATCGATTCTGGAAGAAGTGCAGCAACTGGCGGATGCGGGATACACCGAAGTGCAATTGCTGGGGCAGACGGTAAATTCGTATGCAGATCCCAGCGCACGGAAGTTGCGGTTTTCGGAACTGCTGGTGGCGGTCGCGGAAGTGCCGGGAATTCGACGAGTGAGATTCACGACTTCGCATCCGCGGGATTTTGGCAAGGATATTGTGGAAGCGATCGAAGCGGTACCGGCGATCTGCGAACACGTCCATTTGCCTGTGCAGAGCGGATCAACGAGGGTACTGAAGGCGATGGCGCGGACGTATTCGCGGGAAGAGTACCTCGCAAAGGTCGCGATGATGCACGCCGCGAAGCGGCCTATTTCCATTACGACAGATCTGATTGTGGGATTCCCGGGAGAGACCGAGAAGGAGTTCGAAGAGACGCTTTCCCTGTTGGATGTTGTGCAGTATGACGGAGCGTTTTGTTTCAAATACTCTCCGCGGCCCAATACGCCGTCATTGAAGATGGCAGACGCAATTCCGGAAGAAGAGAAGTCGCGACGGCTTGCCGTGTTGATGGAGAAGCAGCGCGAGATCCAGCGGGCGAGGAATCTGAAGTTGGTGGGTGAGACGGTGGAAGTGATGGTGGAGGGGAAGTCGAAGAAGGAGCACCAATGGTCGGGTCATACGTCATCGAATAAGGTGATGAATTTCACTTCCCGGCGAGAAGAAAGTCTGGGAGACTACGTGCGGGTGAAGGTAGTGGGAGCGACGCCAAACAGCTTAGTGGGAGAGGTGACCGGCTGAAGCCGAGGCAAGGCGCAATGGTTGAGATCGTTCGCTTCGCTTAGGATGACAGGCATCTGTAATCGTGGGAGAAACGCAGTCGGCAGGGGACGAGAGGAGGCGCGATGGAAGTTGAAATGAAAATACGCGGCCTGATGATGGACCCAGTCACGCAGATGCCGATTGTGGTGCTGAAGGATGTGCAGGGGCACGCTGTGCTGCCGATCTGGGTGGGGGCATACGAGGCGAACGCGATCGCGCTTGAGATTGAGAAGGTCCAGACACCCCGTCCCATGACGCACGACCTGCTAAAGAATGTGCTGCAAGGACTGGAAGCGACGGTTCAAAAGATTGTGGTGAACGATCTGCGAGACGATACATTTTACGCGCTAATCTGGGTGGAGCGCGATGGGGAGCTAATGAGCATCGACTCGCGACCGAGCGATGCGCTGGCCCTGGCGCTGCGGATGGATTGCCCGATTTTCGTGGATGAGGCCGTGCTGAAGAACTCGAAAGTGAGTTCGGCATTGACCGAGAGGACGACGAACGACCAGTTGCGGAGCTACCTGGAAGGGTTGAGCGACGACGACTTGGGCAGATATAAGATGTGAGAAGGACACGGGTAATCAGGTATCGGTATTCAGATATCAGTAAGACAGAGCGGCGCGACCTGAGTTGCGCGGCTCTTTTTTTTGCGCCGATTCCAAAATCAGACTGATGGACGTGCCTTGCCAAGGAAGAGCCTGGCGCCCAGCCACGACTGCGGGAGAGCAAGGATGATCAGGGCGACTGGGTACCAGTGCGGACCCAGGTTGTGATTCCACGTGACGACGGCACCAAAGGCACCGAGCACGACGCCAATGGCGCCGCCCAAGAGAGCGTGAAACATGGGGCGGCTGGGAGCAAGGCGCGCAGTAATGTAGCTGCCGATCACGCCGTAAACGACCCGGTAGAAAGTCGCAAGGAGCAGAAGCTTGTCGGAGGTGTATGTGCCGACGGGCGGGAAGACGCCAAGCTTGTAGAGGACCGCGTCCGTGGCGATAGAGAGAATCACAACGAATAGAAAACCGGCAAGGATGGCCCATACGCTTCTACCAATGCGACGGGGCTCGGCGATAACAGGTGTTGTCACCATGAGCGATCTCCCGAAGGTTAAACGGCAGGAAAAAACGGTGCGGGGATTGTAATGGAGAGCCTTTGAAATGCGAAGACAAAAAGTCCTGACATTTGTAAGGGGAAAGTGAAATCTGATGCAAAGGGAGCTCCTCAAGAGGAGGCGTGCAAAGCGAAAGGCAAGGAGTGCAAAGTTCCTTGAAGCGACGCGAGTTGGAAACGCGCGCGAGTCACGCGGCGTTTTTGTTTCAGGACAGACGGTGAGATGCGCGGCGCCAGAACAGCAGCAGCAGAATGCCGATGAGGATAAGCGAAATGCTAAGGCCGACCCACAGGCCGAAGGCTCCCCAGTGGCGACGGAAGCAGAGCCAAGCGCCGAGCGGCAAACCGATGAGCCAGTAGGCCGAGAAGTGGCAAAGCATGGGAGTTCGGGTGTCACCGGTGCCGCGGAGGGCGCCAGTGGCGACGGTCTGGATTCCGTCGAAGAGCTGGAAAGCGGCGCCGGCAGCAAGGAGCGCGATGGCGCTGCGAATCACGACTTCATCGGCAGTGTAGACGCGGGCAATGTATCGAGGAAAAACGAGAAGAACGAGACTCATCACTGCCATGAAAGAGGCGCCAAGCAGAATGGCGGTGTTACCGGCGTTGCGCGCGTCGGTGGGCGAGCGGCGACCTAGGGCCTGGCCGACGCGCACAGCCGTCGCCGAAGAAAGTCCAAGTGGGACCATATAGGTGAAGGCAACGGTGTTGAGCGCGATCTGGTGAGCAGCTTGGACAACGGCTCCCAGCCGGGCGATGAGCGTGGCGACCAGGGCGAAGATGGCTACTTCCGCGGTGAGTTGCAGAGCGGCAGGGAAACCGAGGGTGATGAGTTCACGAATACGGGCGAGGTCGGGCTTTACGGGAGTGCTGAGCAGTTCGGTTTTGTGGCGGGCGTCGTACCAGAGTAAGTAAGCGACAAGGACAAGAGCGAGGTAAGCCCGCGAAATGCATGTAGCGATGCCGGAGCCGGTCACGCCCCAAGCGCGGAAGCCCAGCTTGCCAAAGATAAGGATGTAATTGCCGGCGAGATTGACGAGGTTCGCGCTGATGAGGGCGAAGGCGATAGGACGAACCATATTCATGCCTTGAAGGGTGCGGCGCACAGCAAAGTAAAGAAGGAGGGGAAGGAGGCCAGCGGAGAGCGTGCGCATGTAGGGACCGGCTAGAAGCGCAACGGCGTGGGTGACGCCGAAGTTCTCAAAATAGCGGGGAAGAATCCATATGGGAACCGCAAGGAACGGAGCGATCGCAAAGCTAAGATAAATGCCGTTGAGCAGAGAACGGTGGCAGTCTTCACGGCGGCCAGCGCCGAAAGATTGAGAGACGAGCGTGTCGAGGCCGATGAGGATGCCCTCGCCGAAGAAGGCAAAAACGATGAACAGGCTGGACGAGATGCTGACGGCGCCGATTGCTTCGGCGGAATAGGGGAGGCGACCGACCATCATGGTGTCAACGATCATCATGCTCATCCAGCCGATTTCCGCCAGGATGAGCGGGAGAGCGAGTCGAAGGGTGGGGCGGAGTTCGCGGCGGAAAATAGAGAAGAAGGACATGGGGAACTAGGAAAGATATCAGATATCGGATAGCAGATATCAGGGTGCCGAGGCAGGCAGGGGAATGGCGCTGACGACAGAGGGGTGGAGAGTTGATGACGATAAGGGGCTGAGCACGGTGTGACTGATAGAGGACGGGGCGACGGGGAATGTATTGACGGTGCCGGAGGGGGCACGTAAGTTGAGCACTGGGCCTGTCTTATGGCTAGGCAGGAGGACGAAATCGTGAGTATGTCGAGCGAAGTGAATTCGGCATTCAAGATGCTGCAGTACATGAGATCGGGCGCGCGCGTCAATTCGCGTGTACGGCTGGAGCTTCAATGGACTGAAGCTGGCGCGATGCATACCGTGGACGGATACACGGTGGATATCAGTCCAAAGGGATGCCTGGCGGTGGCGCCGCAGGGATTTGCGGTCGGCCAAAAGCTGAAGGTGAGAAACACGAGCAACCACAAAGAGGCAGACGCCACGTTGATCTGGCGGGGACACGAAGGCCGCACGGGGTGGGAACTGGGGCTGGAACTGGTGAACCCTCCGGCGGAGTTTTGGGGAGTAGAGTTTTAAGAGCGAAATCGGTAATCAGTAGGTCGGATTGCAGTGACAAGGCGGCGTGAGTTACGCCGCTTTTTTGTTTGCGTTAGGCCCGGAGAATCGCGGGTTGCCGTTGGGTCGTGCGAGGCAGTGCATAACACTGATAGGGCGGGGAGATTTCCACTGGTGGCTTCGGAAAATCATAGAATTCGCTTGCACGGGTGTGGTAATGGAACGTAGAGTGAGCTTATGCCACCGGGCCTGGCTGCCGGCATAATTACAGCAAAAACTGTTGTGGTGTCAGTGCCTTCGGGTGGATTGGTGTGTGAAGAGGAGTCCGCGGCAGTGGTGGAGGCGGTAAGTAGATGACGGCGATCATCACGGTGGCGAATCAGAAGGGCGGCGTGGGGAAGACGACGACCGCGATCAACTTGTCTGCGGCGATTGCGGGAAAGGGAAGGCGCACGCTGCTGATCGATCTGGATCCGCAAGCAAACTCGACGATCGCATTTTTCGATATGGGAGAAGTGAAGGAGTCGATGTACGAGGTGCTCGGAGACGCGCGGGCGCCGATGGCGAACATAGTAAAGCCAAGCAAGGACCCGATGCTGAGCCTGGGGCCGGGGCGGCTGGCTTTGGCGAAATTGGAAACCGTACTGAGTGGGCAGTTCGACGCGCCTTACCGGTTGAAGGACGCGATGGCGCCAATCTTGAAGGATTTCGACTATGTGGTGATCGACACGCCGCCGTCGTTGGGGATCCTGACGGTGAACGCGCTAGTGGCGTCAACGCATTTGCTGGTGCCGATTCAAGCGGCGTATTTTGCGATCGAGGGCACGGACGATCTGCTGGAGACGTACGAGAGAATCCGGCAGCGGCCGAATCCGCAGTTGAAGATGCTAGGCGTGGTGATCACGCTGTTTGACAAGCGGACGAATATCTCGAAGGACACGCACGGGCAGATCCGGTCGGTGTTCGGAGAGGTGCTGTTCAGGACGAAGATCAGCAAGAACGTGAGGCTGGAAGAGAGTCCGGCCTATAAAGAGACGATTTTCACATTTGCGCCCAAATCTCCGGGCGCGGTGGAGTACAAAAAACTCGCAGCGGAGGTCGTACAACGTGTCGAAGAGAGTCGGGTTGCCCGTCACGCTGAAGATGCGGCATGACGCGCACTACGTAGAATCGCTGACAAGTTACAGTGGCGCGGCGGTGGGGCGGATGATCCCGGTGGATCAGATTCGGCCAAACCCAGATCAGCCGCGTAAAGCGCTGGGAGACCTGCGGGAGCTAACGGAGTCGATCCGCGAGAAAGGCGTGCTGGAGCCGCTGTTGGTGCGGTTCATGCCGCGCGAGGACTGCTACTACATCATTTCAGGTGAGCGCCGGTACCACGCTTCGCGTGCGGCGGGGTTGCGCGAAGTACCCTGCATCGAAAAGATGGCGGACGACGCGGAGACGCTGGAAATCGCGCTGATTGAGAATATCCAGCGAAAAGATTTGACGCCGTTTGAAGAGGCGGATGGGCTGCAACGGCTGGCGGACCAGTTCGACTACACGCACGAAGATGTGGCGAAGAAGATCGGGCGGGCTCGGAGTTCCGTGAGCGAGACGCTGTCTTTGCGACTGATTCCGGAGGCGCTGCGGAAGAAGTGCATTGACGCTGGGATTCTGTCGAAATCGTTGTTGTTGCAGATTGCAAAGCAGCCGACGGAAAAGAAAATGGCCGAGATGGTGACTAAGATTCTGGCCGGCGGATTGACGCGTGACGAGGCAAGGAAAGATAGGGAAAGCGATCGGCCTGGCCCGCAGAGGCCGCAGCCTTTTATCTTCCACTATGAGCCGGAAAATGAGGCGTTCAAGTTCCGGCTGCAGTTCAAGAAGAGCCATGTGTCCCGGGATGAGCTAATCCGGACGCTGCGGGAGATTTTGACGCAATTAGAGGGGCACGAGGCGGATTCGACAGCGGCCTGAGAAGAAGGCCGTAGAGTTAAGTTCTAAGGTTTTAGTGATGTTTTCGGACGGCGCGGCGCGGGCTGCGCCGTTTTTGTTTTTCTGGGCACAGGGACATCAAAGCTGCTGAGTGCGTATAATTAAAGGTTATGGATCTGACGCGAGTGCAGATGGAGGCCCTGGAACGGTTGTTTCAGGCGGGGTTCCGGCCGATCGTGATTCCACCTTATGAAAACGCGTTGTGCCTGCATCGGGGAGAGTGTGTGGCCGCGCTGGCTCCGGTGGAAAATGGCGGGTTACGGCTATTGGCGCCTGCCACTTGGATGGTGGACGGGAATTTCAGCGTCCGGCTGAAGAAGCCGGGCGGGGATGTGTTTGTGTGGAAGAAGACAGAAGTGGCAGCGACGCCAGAGAGAGTGGCGGCGTTGGAAAAATTCCGGGAAGAGTTGGTGGGGATATTAGAGAGCCACAAGTTGTGAACGTG
>Ga0335070_10007755_pt1 | contig 12575 bp, 8 predicted proteins | sample Lox_Sample_13_FD_206722 | JGI IMG/M metagenome (GOLD analysis project Ga0335070, IMG submission 206722) | Soil microbial communities from Loxahatchee National Wildlife Refuge, Florida, United States - Lox_Sample_1.3 | ecosystem: Environmental > Terrestrial > Soil > Wetlands | place: USA: Florida...
CATCCGGGATTGGCCCGCCTTGGGGGTTCGGGGATTTCACCTGAATCTGGCTGCTTACCGCCGTCTCGACGTCGATCTGACCTGCCGGATCATCGAATCCGCCGCCCGTCTGAAGCTCAATACTCTGCTTGTGGAATACGGCGGGAGATTTCCATTTCAAGCCCATGCGGCGATCAGGGATCCGACCGCCTTTTCAAAGCAGGATGTGGCCCGCCTGTCCGAAGTCGCGGCCTGCAACGGCCTTGAAATCATCCCTTTGCAGCAGAGCTTGGCCCATTTGGAGTACGCCCTGAGCCACCCGTCGCTGGCCCATCTGCGGGAACGAGAGGAGAAGACCAATCTACTCTGCCCGGCAGATCCGGGCAGCATGGCTCTGGTCGAAGGGCTCGTCGCCGAGCTGCTGGCGGCCCATCCGCATACTAAGTGGTTCCATCTGGGCGGCGACGAGGCTCGGAAGTTCGGCCAGTGTCCTCGCTGCGCTTCCGCCGTCCGCGAATCGGGCATCGGAGCGGTGTACGGTCGCTACGTGGGCACATTTGCCCGCCGGCTGCTCGACAGAGGAATCCGACCCATCCTCTGGGATGACACGATTTGCGCTCATCCGGATGCTCTGGAGCACATCCCCAAGGAGACCATCATTGCCTACTGGGACTACATCGCCGTGGCGGACCCGACGCCGGTGCTGATTCCACGGATGGCCCATGCCCTTGGCGGGCCGCGGGTGGTTCACGATTGGCGATGGGGTGCTCGTCGGAAGGCCGGTACACTCAGTGAGGCCCAGGCCGACGTGATGCGGCACTATTCTGAGGGCGTTCGCGTTCGCGCCGCTCTCGGCAAGGCGTATCTGGCGGAGTTTGGTCCGTATCTAGGCCAAGGCTTTCCTCGTTGGTTCCGGGCGCTGCCTTATCTGGAGTATTTTCAGGCGCGCGGGCACGAGGTGATCTGCTGCCCGACCGGCATGGGCAATGGAGACGCGGAGAACGGCTTGCCGAATTTTCGGCGGTTCGACGCGAACATTCTGACGCATGCCCGCCGCTGCATTGCCAATGGCAAGACGCTGGGGCTTGTCACCACGATGTGGTACAACATGCCCGTGGAACTGATCTACCAGCCGCTTACCTGGACCGCCCAACACGCGTGGTAGCAAAAGGCGAGGACACGGTGGGCCGTGATCCACGGGCAGTCCTCAGCGGCGGCAGCCGTCGTTTCCGGAGGCGGTCTACCATGGCCGTCTCGGAGTCGGCCACTGGATGGGATGTCATGCGATCTGGGGATACAGGCCGTGGGCCACCGGGTGTGACCAGGGCGATCGACGAGCTCGGCCGTATGCTTTCCGGCGAGATCCGCACGGATCGCCTCAGCCGGGCGTTGTATGCGACGGACGGGAGTATCTACCAGATCGTTCCGGACGGTGTCGTTCTTCCGCGCTGCGTCGATGACGTTGTTGCCGCCGTTCGCGCTTGCGGTCGACACGGCGTGGCTCTCACGGCCCGCGGCGCCGGCACCGGTCTGGCCGGCGGGGCGGTCAACCGCGGTTTCATCCTGGATTGTTCCCGCTTTCTCAACAGGATTGTGGGCATCGACCCGCACAAGCGCGTGGCTGTGGTCGAGCCTGGCGTGGTTCTCGATGAGTTGAATGCCGCGATCAAGCCATACGGGCTGCAATTTCCGCCCGATGTGGCCACCAGCAGCCGAGCCACCATCGGCGGCATGATCGCCAACAATTCGTGCGGGGCGCATTCCATCATCTACGGGCGGACCGTGGACCACGTTGTCGGCTTGGATGTAGTGTTGTCGGACGGTTCGATTTGCCGCTGGGGCCGTGGTGCCGTCAGCACAGTGAACGCCCTCGCACGGCGTTGCGAGGAGGCTCTCGCCACGATCGTTCGCGAATATGCCGATGAGATCGCTGCGAGGTATCCGAAGGTATCGCGATCGAATGCCGGCTATGGGCTCGATCGTCTGCGGATCGAGAACGGGAGGCTGAATACCGAAGCCGTGATATCCGGCAGCGAAGGGACACTCTGCGTCGTTGTCGGCGCCACATTGAAACTCGTCCCGCTGCCCAAGTTCAAGGGTCTGGTCGTCGCCCATTTCGATGAGCTGCTCGCCGCGATGGAGGCCACGCCGGTGGCGCTGGAGCATGGTCCGGCAGCGGTGGAGTTGATCGACCGGCCGATTCTTGATGCCGCCAGGATCAGCCCCAATATGGCCCGGCATCGATCGTTTATCGCCGGTGATCCGGACGCCGTTCTGGTCATCGAAATGTATGACGAGGATGAAGGGCGACTCGCTGAGCGTCTGCGCGCTGTGGCCGCGGACTTCGGGACCCGCTGGCTCGGCTACGCCTGGCGGGTGCTGAGTGAACCGCGACAGCAGGCTGACGTGGGGGCGGTTCGCACGGCGGGTCGGGGCTTGGCCCAGTCCAAACCGGGTCCGTGGCAGCCGCAGGCCTTTGTGGAGGACTCCGCTGTCGACCCGGCGAAGCTTCGGGCCTACATCGAGAAGTTTCGTGCCATCCTGGCTGACGAGGGTGTCGAGCGGGCCGGCTACTATGCCCATGCCAGTGTGGGCTGCCTGCACATTCGGCCCGTGCTCAATCTCAAACTCCGTCACGATGTGGAACGCATGCGGCGGATCGGTGAGCGGGTCAGCAAGTTGATCCTGGAGTTCGGCGGTACGACCACGGGCGAGCATGGCGACGGAATTGTGCGGTCAGGCTGGCTGGAGACACTCTACGGGGCGCGAATCGTCGAGGCCTTCAGCAGGATCAAACAGGCCTTCGACCCGAACAGCGTGCTCAACCCGAACAAGATTGTCACGCCGCTCTCCATGACGGACAACCTGCGCTATGTCCCGCAGGATGCAGCCACCGACCGGCCGGTCGGCCGCGAGCCGGCCAAGTCGTCCGATGCGGAGGCTATAGACACCTACCTGGACTTTTCCGCATACGGCGGCATGGGCGGGCTGGCCGAGATGTGCAGCGGCATCGGCGAATGCCGGCAGCGCCTCGTGGGCGTGATGTGTCCTTCATACATGGCCACCGGTGATGAGAGGGACACGACTCGGGCGAGGGCCAACGCTTTGCGAATTGCCCTATCCGGCGGCGGCCTCATGCAGGGTCTGGTCGATCCCGCCCTCGCCGAAGTCCTGGATCTTTGCCTGAGCTGCAAGGCCTGCAAGAACGAATGCCCGACCGGGGTGGACATGGCCCGGCTCAAGGCCGAGTGGCTGGCCCACCGCCATCGCCGCGTGGGCGTTTCGCGTCGCAGCAGGCTGATTGCGGCGGTGCCCGAGTTGGCTGCATGGGGTTGCCGGTTTGCGAATGTCAGCAACTGGCTGCTGCAATCGGCATGGGTGCGCGGGTTGATGGAATTGTTCTGTGGCCTGGATCGTCGGGTGCCGCTTCCGCGGTTCGCGAGCCAGACCTTCCGGCAATGGTTTGCATCGCGCCGGGCGGAGTCTGATGGGGGAGCGGATTCAGCCGGGGCGAGGGGGGAAGCTGCTGACGCTGCTCTTGCCAGGCCGCAGGTCGTGTATTTCGTGGACACGTGGACGAATTACTACACGCCGCAAGTCGGCATCGCCGCGGTCAAAGTTCTGGAAGCCCTCGGCTACGAGGTGACCGTGCCACGGACGAAGTGCTGTGGGCGGCCGGCGATCAGCAAGGGTCTACTTTGGAAGGCGAGAGCTCTCGCTGAGACCAATGTGGCGGTGCTCTCGCCTTACGCCGACCGCGGTGTCCCGATCGTCGGTACGGAACCGAGTTGCCTGCTCACCTTCACCGACGAGTACCCGCAGCTTGTCCGGACGCCGGCGGCTCGAAGCGTGGCGAAGGCCGCTCAGACGATGGAGTCATTTGTCGCCGCGATTCTGCGGGACCGACCCGAAGCCTTGCGTTTCAACACCACCATCAGCCTGCTCTATCACGGGCACTGCCACCAGAAAGCGCTCGTCGGCACGGAATCGGCGCTAACCCTTCTAAGGGCGTGCGCCAACGGCAATGTCAGGGAGATCGATAGCGGCTGCTGCGGCATGGCTGGTTCGTTCGGGCATGAGGTGGAACATTACGACGTGGCCAGGGCGGTGGGGGAGCAGCGGCTCTTTCCGGCCATTCGGGGGCGAGGGGACGCGGAGATCGCCATATCCGGATTCAGTTGCCGACACCAGATTGCGCATCATACCGGCGTTGCCTCGCGGCATGTCATCGAATACGTCGCCGACGCTCTCGCCATGCCATGAAGCGCAAGCATGGTCCGGGGAAGCGGTTTGGTGCTTATGTGGTGGCCTCGATGATCGACAAGGCCACGTCGCCGACGGCATAAATGATTGCCAGGATCGCATCCACGCCAAACTCGCCGCCCTCGTGGTAGTCGCCTTCGTCGCATCCCATGAGCGCCACCAGGGGCAGTAGCAATAACGTCGCCGAGAGCATCCACCGACTCAGGGCGGATTTCATGCTCCAGTCTCCTTGTCCAGAAATCCAACCGGGTATCGCGATTGCCTGACCGCCACGCATTCACGGAGCCGCCATCCTAGTGATGGACGGTGCCCACTGAAAGCGGCGCGGAGGCAGCGTACGCCGACTGTTCCGGCACCGCCTTCCGCAGTGGTAGACGCGGGCCGATGGGCGAGGTTAGGGCTAATTGGGGCGCCCGCGGGTGCCGATAACAAGAGAGCGAGGATCTCTGTCCATGGCTGCTCACCGGTTGCCATAACCTCAGGGATTGAGGATGGATGTGGCTGCAATTCCCATGCTGTCTGTCGGCGAGACTCGGTCGGGCCGTGTCAGCCTCCAGGAGTTGTACGATCGCGGTGAGCACCACACGCTGCTAAACGCCAGCTTGCGGCTTCTGGCAAATAATCCGGACAACGCGGAGGCGGTATTCTTCGCCGTGCGGTCCTATGTCGCCATCGGACTGATCGGTCCGGCCCTAAAAGTGTTGAGGCAAGGCGGTCAGCCGCTCGGATCGATGCCGGAATTCGCCGGTCTGCACAGCCAGTTGGCCGCCATGCCGTCAGGTAGAGTCCCCTGGTCCTCGCTGCAGCAGCGTTTTGACAGCAACACGTCAAAGATATACCAGATGCATCCGGAATTGCAGTGTCACGACGCTGCCTTTCGCGCCATTCCGCAAGCGCTCGATCTGTACCGCACGCTCGACGGAACCATGCAGCTCTCCGAGCGCGTCTCTGAGGGCCAGCGGCGATGGCGGCCCTGCCTTGTTGACGCCAAGCGCATGGCCGCGGGTTACAAACTCGCTCACGACCCCGGACAGCTCTTCTGCGCCCCCTACGTCATTCTCGGCGATCACTTCGGCACCTTGTTCGGCAAAGTCTTTGACGGGACGCGGAAGATGTTTCTGACCTTCACGCCGCGAATCTACCTTCTCGAACCCGACGTCGGCGTCTTTGGCGCCATGCTCTATGCGGCCGAATCGGTCGACGACCTCTGCAACGACCGCGTCACGATCCTCATCGGCGCCGAGTGCGTCGAGGCGCTCCTGGAACTGCTGCGCCGAGAGCCATCGCGAGCCATTCCTGGTTTTGTTGTCGGCCTGCCATCGTCTGATCAGGCGTTGCGGGGCAGGCTGGTTAAGGCCATCCGCGAACTTGCCGCGGATCGTGAGCGAAGCGGACACGCCACCATCGCATCGATGCGCAAGCGTTACGAGGCCCGGCCTGTCGATTACTGGGCTGAGCGCTTTACCGCGGGGCGCGGAGAGAAGCTCCGCATTCTGGGCATGACCAGCCGCTTCACGACGGTCCTCCAATACTCGATGCGCGATCTCAAGGCGGCCTTCGAGCGGCTTGGACATGACTTTCGCCTCCTGATTGAGGAGAGTGACCACGATCTGCTACCGCCCGTGCATATTGCTGAGGCGATCGAGGAATTCAATCCCGATATGATCTTCACGATCGATCACCTGCGACGGGAATACGCGCAGGTCATCCCCGAGAACGTGCCGTTCATCTGTTGGATTCAGGATCAACTGCCGCACCTCGTCCGCCCGGAGGCGGGGCGCTCGCAGGGGCTGCTGGACTTCATCGTCGCCGGCGAGATTGAGCCACTGGCCCGCAAGTATGGCTATCCCGCGTCGCAGGGCATGATCTGGACAATGGCGACGGATGACCGTCTCTACAGCAACGAGCCGCTTTCGGATGCTGCTCTGGAACCGTATCGCTGTGACTTTTCCTTCGTCAGCAACCAATCACAATTGCCGCTGGACCTTCACCACCAGCGTCAGGGGCTTTTGGGAAACGATCCCGGCATGATGCGCATCACGGAGTTTCTTTTCGATGCCTTGTCGGAGCAAATCGCCTCCGACCCCGAAGCCGCCTGCGGCACGTCGGCGACACTGATCAATCGTGCCAAACGGGAAACCGGTGTCGCCCCGGCCGGCGCGGCGGCGGAAGACGCCCTCGCCCGGGTCTATCTGCAGCCGCTGACCGATCTGATGTTTCGACAGAGCGCTCTCGAATGGGTTGCCGACTACTGCGATCGCACCGGCCGCACGCTGCACTTGTACGGCAACGGCTGGGAATCACACCCCCGCTTCGCCAAGTACGCGCGGGGCGTCGCGAAAAACGGCCGGGAGCTGCGTGGCATCCACCAAGCCAGCAGGATCAATCTGCAGATCACCTGCTATGGCGCCATTCATCAACGCTTACTGGACGGTCTCGCGGCGGGCGGGTTTTTCCTGATCCGGTATTGTCCCACCGACGCTATCGGCGAGCCGTTGCGGCAGCTTCTGGCCGCTTTTAAGAAGTATGGCTGCCGGCTCGACATCGAGTACGCCTCCGGGGATGTGCCTGACCTGGCGGCCGCCATGACGGCGCTGGCCGACCTTTATCATGAGGAGCGCCCCGGACCGATCATCAGCCTGCCGGCCTGGAAACTCGACCACTACCGCAGCTTTGCCGCCGCGGGCTATCGCAGAGTGGCCGGAGAGGTCTTTGATCGCTACCACGAGGTCGCATTCAAGTCGGCCGAAGATCTTGTTGCTCTCGCCGATCGGTATCTGGAAGACGAGCAGCAACGAAAGGCCATTGCCGCGAGCATGCATGATGCTGTCGTCCAGCGGTTCACCTACGCAGCGCTGGTGAATGATCTGCTCAGCTTCATCGGTGATCGGTTGCGCCGAACGGGGGGGCCGCCCGGTGGCCCATGAGACTATGGCCAGTTCCAACGGTCCAGAGCAACTCCCGGATTCCGGGATCCTCGGCGTCATTCCCGCTCGAGGCGACTCCAAGCGGATTCCGCGCAAGAACATACGCAATCTGTGCGGCCGGCCGTTGATCGTTTACACCATCGAGGCCGCCATCCGGTCGGGTCTCATGGCCCGGGTCGTCGTCAGCACAGACAGCGAAGAGATTGCCCGCATAGCCGTTCAATGCGGTGCCGAAGTCCCGTTTCTCCGCGAAGCCAGTTTGGCCGACGATCACACGCCGGTATCAGCGGCAACCGCCGATGTGTTGCAGCGGATCGATCCGGAGGCCTCGAGGTTCCACACTGTCGCACAACTGCTGCCTAATTGTCCGTTGCGCAACGCCGACGACATCCGCGCCAGTCACGACCAATTCGTCGCGACGGAGGCGGAGGCCCAGCTGTCCGTGACCAGGTACGGCTGGCTGAACCCCTGGTGGGCGATGCAGCGGGACCAAGGTTTCCGCCTGGAGCTGCTTTTTGGGCACGTTCGGGACAAGCGGAGCCAGGACTTACCGGAGGTATTCTGCCCGACGGGGGCCATCTGGTGGGCACGGGCGGAGGCGCTGAGGCGGCACGGTACGTTCCACCTGCCGGGTTACTGCGGATGGGAGATTCCCTGGCAACGGGCTGTAGACATCGATACCGAGGACGACTGGCGACTGGCTGAGTTGCTCATGCGGGCGAGGCTGTCCGGAGAGGAACCATGAAGGCGGATCGTCCGGCGCTTTATGCGACAGTCCATCCAGGCGTAAGGGAGTACCTCGCCGATTGGTACGCCTCGGTCCGGGCTCAGACCGAGCAGGGCTTTGATCTCTGGCTCGGCGTGGATGGGCTTGAGCTGTGCGATGTGAAGGCCGCGGCCAAGGCCGATGTGGCCGCCGAGTGGGTCCTGGCCGCCGACAGCGATTCGCCCGCGGCGATTCGCCAGAAAGCCATCGCCCGGATCGCCGAGCGATACCGGGTGGTGATCTTCGCGGACAGCGATGATTTGCTCGAACCGACCCGGATCGCCGCTGCCGTGGAGGCCTTGGAGACCTGCGACGTCGTCGCCTGCGCCATGCGCCTGATTGACGCCACCGGGCGAGACCTGTCCTCGGCCTTCGCTCCTCCGCAGGGCGCGGACTGGTCCGAGCTTCTGCCGCGCGGCAATGTATTCGGTCTGGGGAATTCGGCTTACCGAACCGCCATTCTTCGTCGCTGCCTGCCGATTCCACCCGACTGCCGGTTGGTTGATTGGTATCTCGCCACGCTGGCGTGGGCCATGGGGGCGAAGCTTTCCTTTGACCGGGCCTGCGGGGGTGCATATCGCCTGCACTCCGGCAGCATGGCGGTCATTCGGCCACCCTTTACGGCCGGCGGTATCCTGGCCACCACGGAGAACGTTCTCAATCATTACGCCTGCGTGCTCGGTTCGGCCGTCGGCTTGCCTGACTCGTGCCTGAACAGGCTGGAGGCCGCGCGGAGAGATGTGCAGGCGTTCCATGCGGCGATCGCCCGGGATGGCGAAATGCTCGATCGCTATGTCAGCGCCCTGAACGATCTGCGGTGCGACCACGTGTGGTGGTCCTGCGTGGCTCATCCAGGATTGGAGTCGATATGGCGCGATTCGGCTTCCAGGATGAGGAGAGGGCGCACGATTCCGGTAGGAGCCAAAGATAAATCGCGCCAGCACCTTACCCCGTGAACTCTCTATTCGAGGACAAGGAACATATATGCCCCAGACAGTGAGCTTCGCCGGCCGCCTGATTGGCAATGGCCAGCCGCCGTTCTTCATCGCCGAGATCGGCGCCAACCACAATGGCGACATGGATCTCTGCCGGCGCCTGATCGATGCCGCCGCGGATGCCGGCGCGGATGCCGTCAAGTTTCAATCCTGGACCGACAAGTCCCTGCTGGCCCTGGGCGAGTACGCGGCGCAGGATGATTTTCTTCGCCAGGCCCGCAAGCATCAGCTCTCTCCCGAACAGCACCACATGGCCCGGGAGCGCTGTCGAGCCAAAGGCGTCATGTTCTGCTCGACGCCATTCTCCGCCGGCGAGGCGGATATGCTCGAAGGCCTCGACGTGCCCTTCTTCAAGATCTCCTCGATGGACGTGAATCACCACGCTTTCCTGAGGCACGTTGCCAGGAAAAAACGGCCCATCATCTTGTCGACCGGCATGGCCACGCTTGGCGAAATCGAACAGGCGGTCATGGCGATCCGCTCCGAGGGAAACGACGACATCGTGCTGCTGCACTGCGTGTCGCTGTATCCGCCGAATGCGGAGACCGTCAACCTTCGCAATATCCGGATGCTGTCGGATGTCTTCGGCCTCCCGGCCGGCTTCAGCGATCACACCATCGGCGTGGGCTGCCCGCTGGCGGCCGTGGCCCTGTCCGCGTGCGTCGTCGAGAAGCATTTTACATTGGACAAGAAGATGCCCGGCTGGGACCACGCGGTATCCGCTGATCCCACGGAGATGGCCACCATCATTCGCGAGGGGCGGGAGATCTGGAAGGCGTTGGGCCGTTATGAGCGGACGCTGACCAAGGAAGAAGTGGAAAAGCGAAACGTCTTTCGCAGGTCCCTCGTCACGAAACGCAGCATGAAGGCGGGCGAGGTAATCACCAGAGAGGATCTGGACTGCAAGCGCCCCGGGTGGGGCATCCCGCCCAATGAACTGGAATATGTCGTGGGGCGGAAGCTGTCCGAGGATGTGGCCGCCGAGCAGGTATTGCGGTGGAGTCAGTTGAAGTGAGTGCCAAGGACATCGTTGTTCTGGGGGCGGGGGGTTTCGCCAGGGAGGTCGCCTTCCTCATCGACGACATCAACCGCGCCTGCCCTCAGCCGCAATGGAACATCCTCGGCTACATCGATGCCAAGGCGCCTGCTGCCGGCGTCTTTAACGGCAAGTACCCCGTCATCGGGGACGACGACTACTTGATAGGCAGAGGTCGCGAGACACACGCCGTGGTGGGCATCGGCACGCCGGATATCATTCGCCGGCTGCACGAAAAGCTCCGCCCGCTGCCCCACATCCGCTTTCCCAACCTCATCCACCCCAATGTGGTGATGGACCGGGACCGAATCACCCTCGGGGAAGGCAACGTTATCTGTGCCAACAACGTTCTGACCACCGATATTGTCCTGGGAGACTGCAATGTCCTGAACCTGACATGCACCATCGGACATGAGATGGTGGTGGGCAGCTATTGCGTCTTCAACCCCGGAGCAAATCTCTCCGGCGGCGTGACCATCGAGGACGGCTGCCTGATCGGCACCGGGGCGACGATCCTGCAATATCTGCGCGTCGGCGCCGGCGCCAGGGTGGGAGCGGGAGCCGTGGTCACGAAGGATGTGGCGCCGGGCGTGACTGTTGTGGGCGTCCCGGCCAAACCGTTGCAAAGGTGAGGGTGTGAACCGTCCGGAGCAGGAAGCGGAAGAACGGTTGCGAAAGGTCATCATCCCGCCGGGACTGACCATTTCCCTGGCCGTGCCGATCCTGGACCGTGCTGGCCTGGGGATCCTGCTGCTCTGCGACGATGATCGCAAGTTGCTGGGGGTGGTGACGGACGGGGACATTCGCCGCGCCCTCCTGCACAACATTTCCTTCAACAAGCCGTGCAGCGCCATCGCCACGCGAAAACCGTTGACGGCCTGGCCGGATGTTTCGCCGTCCGAGGCCATGCACCTGATGGACCAGGGGCGCAGCTTCGTCATCAACCACTTGCCATTGATCGACGGGGACGGGCGAGCGGTCGGTCTGTTGCTCCGCCGCGACCTGGTCAGCGAAAGCGAGCTGAGGCTTTCCGCCGTCATCATGGCAGGCGGCTTCGGCAAGCGGCTGTTTCCGCTCACGCAGGATGTCCCCAAGCCCATGCTGCCCATCGGCGACCGCCCGCTCATGCAGCGGACCATCGAGCAGCTTCGTGATGCCGGCATTTCCCGCGTCAACGTCACGACGCACTATCGCCATGACAAGATCGCCGAGCATTTCGGCGACGGCCGCGAGTTCGGCGTGCGGATGAAGTATGTCAACGAGGACCAGCCTCTAGGCACGGCCGGGGCGCTGGCCCTGATGGAGGTGCCGGACGAGCCGTTGTTGGTCATCAACGGCGACATCCTCACGCAGGTCGACTTCCGCGCCATGCTGGCATACCACCGTAAGCACGAAGCGGACTTGACGGTCGGCCTTCGCAACTTTGACTTCCAGGTGCCGTACGGCGTGTTGGAGTGCGAAGGCCCCCTGGTCCGTTGCGTTCGCGAAAAACCACGGTTCAGCTTTCTCGCCAATGGCGGCATCTATCTGCTGGAACCCTCTGTCTATCCGTATCTGCCTTCGGGCGAACGCTGCGACATGACTGACTTGATCCAGCGACTCCTCGACGCCGATCGGCGCGTTGTCGGCTTCCCAATCACCGAATACTGGCTCGACATTGGCCGGCCTGACGAATACGCCAAGGCTCAGAAAGACGTGACGGAGGGGGCGCTCGCGAAATGAAAATTCTGGTCACAGGCGGGGCAGGTTACATCGGTTCGACGCTGGTGCCGACGCTGTTGGAGGCGGGCCACCAGGTCCGGGCCCTGGACTGCCTGATGCACGGCGGTCGATCGCTCCTGCCGGTCTGGTCGCATCCACGATTTGAGTTCCATCGGGGCGATGTCCGCGATCCATCCGCCGTGCGGACCGCCCTGGAAGGCATCGAGGCCGTGGTGCATCTGGCGGCGATCGTCGGAGATCCCGCCTGCGCCCGGCAGCCGGAACTGGCCCTGCAAATCAACCGCGATGCCTCGCTGAAAGTTCTGGGCGAGAGCGCCCGGGCCGGCGTCCGCCGCTTCGTCTTCGCTTCCACGTGCAGTAATTACGGGCGGATGACGGATCGCAGCGCGTACGTGGACGAGTCTTCGGATCTGCGGCCCGTTTCTCTCTACGCCGAGACAAAGGTCGCGGTCGAGCGCGCAGTCCTTGATCCGGCGTGCACAGGAGACCTGTGCGCCACGGCCCTGCGCTTCGCCACGGTTTACGGGGTCTCGCCGAGGATGCGGTTCGACCTGACGGTCAATGAATTCACGCTGGAAGTCCTGACCAAGAAGCATCTCACGGTTTTTGGTGAGCAGTTCTGGCGCCCCTACATTCATGTGCGCGATCTGGCCCGGGGGATAGGGCTGATCCTGCAGGCTCCAATTGAGAAGGTGCGCAATCAGGCATTTAACGTCGGCTCCACCGCCCAGAACTACCAGAAGCAGCAGCTCGTCGAAATGCTGCGCCCCCTGGCTCGCGATGCGGTGATCGAGTTCGTCCACAAGGACGAAGACCCGCGTGACTATCGCGTATCGTTCGAGAAAATAAGGCGGTTGCTGGACTTCGAGTGCCGGCACTCCGTCGAA
>Ga0335070_10007756_pt1 | contig 12573 bp, 9 predicted proteins | sample Lox_Sample_13_FD_206722 | JGI IMG/M metagenome (GOLD analysis project Ga0335070, IMG submission 206722) | Soil microbial communities from Loxahatchee National Wildlife Refuge, Florida, United States - Lox_Sample_1.3 | ecosystem: Environmental > Terrestrial > Soil > Wetlands | place: USA: Florida...
TGTGATGAGAGTCAGTGGGAAGGTGATGATCTTAAGAAACAGCCCCAGCGTGGCATTGACGAATCCAATCACCACCGCCGCGATCAACGCCGCGACCGCCCCGCTGACCACGAAGCCGGGCACAATTTGAGACACGATCCACAGCGCCAGCCCACTTAACACCCAGTTGAGAAGCATTCCTCCCATGACGACCTCGCCTCCTGGAAACTGTAGGCTCCTACCGCGCATTGGGCAAATTGTTGCGGCCCGTAAGCGCATGACGTGCTCTTCGTGAACCTTCGTGCTTTTCGTGGTTTCGGTAAGGGAAAGCCATTGCTAGCAAGCACACGAAGTATCACGAAAGCGGCAAACCCGTGCTCTCTCCATTTGCTATGATCAATTTTAAAGATTGCTTCCCGGGAGGTCTCCATGGACGAAATCCCTGCCATCACCGTCGGCTCGCGCCGCAACGAAGACATCGCGCTCGACCTGATGAAGTTCGTGGCCATGACCACCGGCTATGGCCGCACCAGCGCCGCAGGCGTGGGATTCCAGGGAAGTGCGGCCGCTGCCAAGCCGGAAGAATACGCAGACCGCCTGCTGGAGCTCTACGGGAAATGCCTGCATGCGGTGCGAGGCAACAAGTAACCCAAGCGGGAACCTCACCTCGTCGGGGCATACGTGATCCCCAGTTGGTCCATCAGGAAGCTGAAGAAGGCCGCGTCCTGCTCAATTTCCTCATTCAGGGCGGTGCCGATCCCATGCCCGGCGCTCGATGTCGTCCGCAGCAGGATGGGATATCGTGAGCTGTTCGCCGCCTGCAAGCGTGCCGTCATCTTGCGCGACTGCATCGGATTCACCCGGTGGTCATTTTCGCCAGTCAAGAAAAGGATTGCCGGATACGACGTGCCTTCCTTCACACGATGGTACGGCGAGTATGCATAGAGTGCCCGGAACTGGTCCGGATCTTTCACCGTGCCAAACTCGGTCGTGTTGAAGGCGCCATTGGGATCGAGTTCGACGCGCAGCATGTCGTATATCCCCACAAAAGAAACCACTGCGCGGAATAAATCGGGGCGCTGGGTGAAGGCCGCGCCCATAAGCAGCCCGCCATTGCTCCCTCCCAGAATCGCGAGGTGCGCGGGCGAAGTGTACTTGCGTTCGATCAGGTGCTGGGCGCAGGCAATGAAGTCGTCAAAGACATTCTGTTTGTGCGTCAGGTTGCCCGCTTTGTGCCACTCCTCGCCGTACTCTCCGCCGCCACGCAGATTGGCGATCGCATAGACGCCACCCTGGTCGAGCCAGACCCGCCCGAATGAGCCGATGAAAAATGGACTCTGGATGACCCCATAGCCGCCGTACCCTTCGAGCAGCGTGGGATTGCTGCCATCAAGCCGTGTTCCCTTGCGCCGAATGATGCTGATCGGCACCCGCGTGCCGTCTTTCGATACCGCGAACTCACGGACTACTTCCGTGTCGTCGAATTTTGCAGGCGAGGTCTCAAACAAGGCCGTGCGCGTGGATTTGCCGCTGGCGGAGTCGTAGCGGTATCGGGCCGGAGGTTCCACAAAAGTGGCTGTGCGAAACAAGACATTATCGCCATCGGTGCGGAGCGCCGCTCCCACCGATGCGATGGGTGGCGCAGGCAGCGTGGACAGTTGGTGGCCCTGATGATCGAAGATGCGTACCCGCGACGGCCCGCCGATCACATCCACCACATAAAGACGGTTAGGCGTGGGCGCGAAGTCCTGAATCGATGCACGCGCCTCTTCATCCGCGCCAGCCCCTGCACTTTGGGGAACGACCACTTGCGCCTTCGCCAGTTGTAGGTCTGTTAACGGCAGGCGCAGAATCTTGCCGCGCGGCGCTTCTTTTCGTGAGAGCAAATAGAGCGCATCATCGGGCCCGAGCTTGACGGAAACAATCCCGTCCTCGAAGTGCGTCAACTGCGTCCAGTTTCCGGCGGCGTTCATCACATAGTGCGCAAACTGACCACCATCACCGTTGGCCACCGAAGCCAGCAGCCATCGGCCATCATCACTGGTGCTCAGCTGGATTTCGGCAATGCGGGGAAAATCCTTGCCGATCGCGTAGCTGTCTTCGCGGCTGTCCGTACCTAGCTTGTGAAAGTAAACCTGCTGGTAAAAGTTTGCGTCCTCAGGCGGCCGCTCGGTGCCCTGCGGATAGCGCGTGTAGTAGAAACCCGAGCCGTCGCCCTTCCAACTGATACTGCCGCCCGCCGTGGCAAAATTCACGCGGGGCACGCGGTCGCTCAGTTCTTTGCCCGCGGCCACTTCGAACACGTGCGCTGAGCTATCCTCCGATCCGTTTTCCGAAAGCGCCACCGCCACCAGCTTGCCGTCCAGCGACGGAACGTAGAAATCCATAGCAATCGCGCCCTTTTCGCTTAGCAGGTTAGGGTCGACGACGACCTTGGCGCTGGCCGGATCGTACGCCGAACCCATCGCCACCAGAATCGGCTGCTGCTTGGGCGGCTCCTCCTTCTGAGCGAATAGGACCCCGCCCCCATAATGCAGATCGAAATAGTTGGCGGAAGTGTCGGCAATGAGCCGCTCCAGCCGCTGCTTGATGAGCGGACGCGACGGCAGATGGTCCAGGTATGCGCGCGCCCGTGCGTTCTGCGCCGCACTCCATTGCTTAACCTCGGGGTCATCCCAGTTTTCCAGCCAGCGATAGTCGTCGGTGACTTTGACGCCGTGATATTCGTCTGTAACGGGGTGTTTTGCCGTGGACGGCGGCGCAGGAATGGATGTTTGCTGGGCAGCTGGAGTGCCGAGAAGCACAGCCAGTGCGCATAGCAACAGCCACAGACGTAGGGAACGGCGTAGCTTCATAGAATTCCTTTTGGAGGGGAACGGTCGGTCACGTGGCGGACATTATACGACGCAGCAAGGTAGCGCCGCCGTCTCGGCGGCTGACGGGATGCGTCCTCACCTGCCGCACCTGAGAGCTAAGCGCCTCTGAGGTACCATTGTCTGATATTTCGTCCTACAAAAATATGCTATAATATCTTCTAAATTAGGAGATATTGTGAGCTCATTACCCCGCCTGGCTCGGCAAAAGATATCCACCACGATTTCACCCGAGGCGCTCGCCTACCTGGAACGGCTCATCAAGACTCGGGAAGCGGGCACACTGGCCGAAGCCATCGATCTGGCCATCGAACGCCTCCGCTTCTATGAGAATCGCGAACGGCTCGAAGCCGACACGGCCGCGTATTTTGAGCAGATGTCCCACCGAGCGGCCGAGGAAGAATCGCAGCTGGGCGCGGCGCTCGCCCGCAGCGCCCGAAGGATCGACTTTGACCGCGAACCCTAACCCAAAGCGCGGCGAGATTTGGACGGCTCATCTTGCCGACGCGCCCAAGCGGCACTGGGTGCTGGTCGTTTCGCTGGAGAGCCGGAACCTGAGCGATCGCGCATCGTCCATTTTGATTGTCCCATTCGGCAGTTATGGGGCCGAAGGCCCCACGACTCTTCTGCTGCCGCAGGGCGAGACCGGACTACCCGGGCCGTCCTATCTCAAAGGACATTTCATTCAGGTACTGGAGAAGAAATCCCTGATCGAACGCCAACCGCGGGTGCTGTCGGCCTCGCGAATGCGCGAGGTTGTGGGGATGATTCGTCGCGCCTTCGACCCGGACGCACCATGGGGAGGATAGAGGGCCGAATGACGACATTTCCATCTGCTTTTCCAGTGACCTCAACCGCTATTTCCCGAATTCCACAGGTTCTTCACAGCGAACAACGGCTGCTATATTCCCCAGAGGTAGAGTTCTGCTCCACAATTCCAGCGGATACTTGTCACTCCACCCCATGACCGAAGCCGGCGACTTCAAAGAGACGGTCAAGCAGCAGGCGGACATCGTTCGCATCGTAAGCGACTACGTCAAGCTGAAGAAGGCCGGGGCGCAGAACTACTCCGGGCTGTGCCCGTTCCACAGCGAGAAGACGGCGTCGTTCTCCGTGCACGCCACCCGGCAGTTCTATCACTGCTTTGGCTGCGGCGCTTCCGGAGACGTCTTCAGCTTCGTGCAGAAGATCGAAAACATTACCTTCCCCGAAGCCGTGCGCGCCGTGGCTCAGAAACTGGGCATCCCGCTGCCCAAGGTCAGCTACAGCAGTCCGGGGGAAGCGAAAGAAGCCAAGCTGCGCACAGTGCTGCTCGAAATCCATGAGCGCGCCTGTGCCTTTTTTCAGGAATGTTTGCGGCGTCCCGAGGGAGCCCATGCCCGCGAATACCTTGCCGGACGCGGCCTTGATGACGAGACGATCAAAGCCTTTCGCATCGGCTTTGCGCCGGACTCCGGTTTCCTGCTGCGCGACCGGCTGAAGGGAGAGTTCGACGAGGAAGTTCTGCGCGAGAGCGGGCTGTTTTCCTGGAAACAGCGGGAAGATGCGGAGGCGAGAAGCAGGTCCCTCGACTCCCCGAGATCGGTCGCAAGCGACCGATCCCGCTCCGCTCGGGATGACAATGATAAGAAGATCGCTCGGGATGACAACAAGGAAAGTGGGACGTCGTCTGACGATTCCGCAAAGCTAGCAGCCAACGGCCAAAGGCCATCGACCAGCAGCCAAGGACCAACGACCGCTGCCATGTACTCCAAGTTTCGCAATCGGGTGATGTTCCCCATCACCAGTGAAGCTGGCAGGGTGATCGCTTTCACCGGACGTACGCTTTCCACCGACGAAAAGGCCGGGCCGAAGTATTTGAACTCGCCGGAGACGGCCATCTATTCCAAGTCGCGCGTGCTGTTCAACCTGGACAAAGCCAAAGAGTGGATTCGCAAAGAATACGCCATCCTGGTCGAAGGCCAGATGGATTGCATCTCCGTCTACGCCGCGGGATTTCACAACGTCATCGCCAGCTCCGGCACGGCCTTTACCGAGTTGCAAGCCAAGCTGCTCGGGCGCTTCAGCAAGAACATCGTCGTCAACTTTGACCCTGATACTGCCGGGGCCCGCGCCACCGAGCGTACCCTGGGACTGCTGGTCGAAGAAGAGTTCAACATCAAGGTTCTTACTCTCGAACCCGGCTTCGACCCCGATCTGTTTATCCGCCGCAAGGGCAAGGAAGCATACGCTGCGGCGCTGAAGCATTCTCAGCGATACTTCGACTACCTGATCGAACGCGCCCGCGCGCAGTTTCCCGTTCGCAGCGCGGAAGGAAAGGTGAAGGCCGTCAACTGGCTGCTGCCGCACATCCAACGTGTGCCCAGCCGGATTGTGCGCGACGAATTGGCCCAGGAAATCGCGCAAAAGCTCGGCATTGATTCGACGGTTCTGCGGCAGGAGCTTAAACATGCTGCGGGCACGCGGTCGGCGCCCAGCGTCAAGGCCACTGCCGAGGCGCAGGTCACGGATGCCGAACGTATTCTGATCCGGGCGCTGGCGTCCGCCAGCCAGATGCAAACTTCCGACGAGCATTTTTCCTCTCGAGACGGTGCCGAGGAGGAATTTGATCCGGCGCGGCAGGCCCAATTCGCGTTGCAGAATGAGCGGTTGCACGCCGGGTTAGCGGCGGAGTCGTTGCTCGAAGCCTTGCTTAACGCCGCCGAAGTAACCGACGTCATGGAGCTGCCCTTGTCTGATGCCGACCGCAGCTTGTTGGCCACCGTTTTGATGAAAGAGGAAGAGGAGCTGACGGCCGACCGGCTGGACGGGGCTGTGCGGGCGCTCCGGCGGATTCAATACCGGCGCAAGCTGGAACAGGTGCAACGGGAGTTGCAGGGCACTAAAGGTCAGGAAACAAGCCGTTTGCGGGAACTATTACAGGAGAAGATCCGGCTCAAGCGGGCCCTGATGGATCCGGGGTTGGCGGAGGACGGCTCGGTGCCTCCGGCCGCCTGAACCGCCATTTCTTCGTGAAACAAAGACCATGGGTTTGCCATCTAAGCTATTAAAGGGCGGGGACATAAGCAGGCTCGGAGAAGGGGCAGGCTCAGCAAGGGCAGCGGCCTTTGTGCTATACTCTAAAAGTTTGTGCCGCAGCGAAATTCCGCAGTCACCCGTTCCCACCGTTAAGAAAGTTGAAAAGTCCTCCGAAGGACGAATTGAGGGAAATCCGTCTTGGCACTAGACGACAAGTACGACGACATCAAAAAGCTGATCGACGCAGGAAAAGAGAAGGGATATCTCACCTATGACCAGGTCAATGACCTCATCCCGCACGATGTGCACTCTCCCGAAGACCTCGACGATCTGCTGACCACCATTGGTACGCAAGGCATCGATGTGCTGGAAGGGCCGAAAATGCCCGGCGCCGGCCTCGATAAGAAATTCGAAGACGAAGAAGCCGGCGAGGATGTGGAACTCGATCTCACTCCCGGCGCATTGGAAAAGACCAACGACCCCGTCCGCATGTATCTGCGCGAAATGGGGACAGTCCCACTACTTACGCGCGAAGGCGAGGTGGAAATCGCCAAGCGCATTGAACGCGGACAGATTCGCGTTCTGAAGGCGCTGTCGCGCTCGCCCATCGTCATCAGCGAACTGCTGGCGCTGGGCGAAGACCTGAAGAAGAGTGTCCGCTCCATCAAGGAAGTTGTCACCTTCGACGAAGAAGAAATCACCGATGAAATTCTGCAGAACCGTCTGAAGGATTTCACCGGGAAGATCGATGAACTGGCCAAGGCCTACAAGAAAGCGGGCCAACTGCAGGAAAAGTTCGTCAACGTTTCGCAGAAAAAGCGTCCCAGAGATCACCGGCGCTACCGGCTGGCCCTGGCGCGCGGCATTGTTCGGGTGTCGCTCTGCGTCCGCAACCTCGGTTTCACCAACACCGAACGCAAGCGGCTCATCGATCGGGTGAACAAGACGGTCGATGGGATGCGCTCGCTCGACCGGCAATTCCAGAACCTGGAGAAAAAGGCTGACGCCACGCGCAGCGAAGATCAGCGCAAGGAATACAGACGCCAGGCGCGCGCTATCCACTCCGAACTGGAAAAACTGGAAGCGGAAGCGGGCGTGTCGTTTCTGGAGCTCAAGCGCACACAGCGCGAGATCATCCAGGGCGACATGGACGCCGAACAGGCCAAGCGCGAGTTGATCGAAGCCAACCTGCGATTGGTGGTTTCCATCGCTAAGAAATACACCAACCGCGGGCTGCAGTTCCTCGACCTGATTCAGGAAGGCAACATCGGCCTGATGAAGGCTGTGGACAAGTTCGAGTACCGCCGCGGCTACAAATTCTCCACCTACGCCACGTGGTGGATCCGGCAAGCCATCACCCGGGCCATCGCCGATCAGGCCCGCACCATCCGCATTCCGGTGCACATGATCGAAACCATCAACAAGCTGATCCGTACTTCGCGGCAACTGGTGCAGGAACTGGGACGCGAACCCACGTCGGAAGAAATCGCCAAGCGCATGGATATTCCGGTGGCGAAAGTCCGCAAGGTGCTCAAGATCGCGCAGGAACCGATCTCGCTGGAGACACCAATCGGCGAAGAGGAAGATTCCCACCTGGGCGACTTCATCGAAGACCGCGCAGTGGTTTCTCCGGCGGAGGCGGTGATCAACGTCAACTTGAAAGACCAGACCGGGCAAGTACTACGCACCCTTACGCCGCGCGAAGAGAAAGTCATCAAGATGCGCTTCGGGCTGGAAGATGGCAGCGAGCACACGCTGGAAGAAGTCGGCCAGTCGTTTGCCGTGACTCGCGAACGTATTCGCCAGATCGAGGCCAAGGCGTTGCGCAAGCTGCGGCATCCGTCGCGTTCGCGGAAGCTGCGGGCGTTTCTGGACGGGGTAAGGGACTAGGCAACGACTCACGTGGGGACAGCCGCCCGCGGCTGTCCGACGCAAGATAAAGGGCGCGAGTTATCGCGTCCCTTTTTTTGCGGCAAATGGCTGCTGCTGGAATCAAAGCCTGTGCGCTTTCTCGGGTACCCCCCGGTTTTTCCTCGGCTTTCCACAAAGAATTTCCGTCCTCCACAGCTTCTGCACAAACCGCTGCGACTTTTCTGTTGCGGCCGTTCTCCGATTCAAGCAGAGTGCCCCAAGTGCATGCGTGAGATGTCCTGTACGCCTGCCAATGATTGCGGAAGCGGCGGTTGCCGGCAGTTCCTCGAGGGTGAATTGCCGGAGGGTTTCAGGAATGCGTTTCGGCGCATTTGGAACCCGGGCGTTGCGGCCTCCTCAAAGGGTCCTTCTCACAAGGCAGGATCGGAGTCGCCGGTTCGCGCAATCCTCGCGAGTCACTGACTCGCGTGGCTTCCCAGAAACGAGCGTTCTTCCGGGAACGCGGTTTCGAGGGAGCGGCGCTCGCCGCCACGCGCGGCAAGAGGCTTAAGGGACATCCGCAGCAGAAGCGGCCCGGGTGGCTGGCCCGGGCCGCTTTACTTTGTCAGCCTTCTCGCTTCCCGCTTGTCATTCGCTTTTCATTCGCCATATAATGCACTCAGCGCGGCTGGCTCTCAGCGATGCAACTATGCAACCGAAAAAAATTCAATTCGCACTGAGTTTTCCTACGATCCACTTCTCTTTCACAAGAGAATCGTCGCTACTATCTCGTTCGCACTTCACGCATACAACTGACTGACGTGGCGACCACCGACTACAGTCTCGCGCACACTCTTCCAGCCAACGTTGAAGCCGAGCGCTCCATCCTGGGAGCGATCCTGCTCGACAACGTGTCCTACTACCAGGCTGCCGAGCATCTGGGGCCGGATGATTTTTCGCTGGACTCGCACCGCCGCATTTACGCGCGCATGCAGCAACTCATGGAGTCGTCCCGGCCCGTCGACCTCATCACGCTGGTCGAAGAACTCGACCGGAACAAGGAGCTGCAGGCGATTGGCGATGTCGGCTACGTCTCCAGTTTGGTCGATGGCGTTCCCGACCGGCCGAGCATCGAGCACTACGTCAAGATTGTGCGCGACAAGGCGCTGCTGCGCGGGCTGATCCACACCGCCAACTCAGCCATCGCCCGCGCCGCCGAGCAGAGCGATCCCGCTGAAGACATTCTCAACGACGCCGAATCTGCCATCTTCCAGCTTTCGGAAAAACGCATCGGGCGCGGCTTTTTGGGAGTGCAGGAGATCGTCAAAGAATCGTTCGGTTCGGTCGACGCTTTGTTGCAACGCGGCCAGCGCATCACCGGCCTGGCCACTCACTATGCCGATATGGATGAGATGACCAGCGGGTTGCAGAAATCCGACCTCATCATCATCGCCGCTCGTCCCTCGATGGGAAAAACGGCATTGGCCATCAACATCGCGGAGAACGCCGCCATTGAGGACAAGAAGGTCGTGGGCGTGTTTTCGCTGGAAATGTCGCGCGAGGCGCTGCTGCTACGCCTTCTCTGTTCGCAGGCAGGCGTCAACTCGCACAAGATGCGCACCGGCTCGCTCTGGCGCGATGACATGAACAAAGTCGTTCACGCCATGGAACAACTGGCGCACGCGCCCATTTTCATCGACGACGCTCCGGGAATTGCGCTCAGTGAAATGCGCGCCAAGGCGCGGCGGCTGCAACAGTCGCAGGGTGCGCTGGATCTGCTGATCGTGGATTACCTGCAGCTTATGTCCGGCGGCGGTAAGCGTTACGAAAACCGTACTCAGGAAGTCTCGGCAATTTCACGTGGTTTGAAGGCGCTGGCCAAGGAGTTGAGCATACCTGTAGTCGCTCTCTCCCAGTTGAGCCGCGCCCCGGAAAGCCGTGGCGGCGACCACCGCCCGCAACTTGCGGATCTCCGTGAATCAGGTTCGATCGAGCAGGACGCCGATGTTGTGATGTTCATCTTCCGCGAAGAGGTTTACAAGCCGGACGACCCCGAACTGCAGGGCGTAGCGGAACTCATCATTGCGAAACAACGCAATGGCCCCACTGGCAAATTCAAGCTGGCATTCCTCAAAGACGCTACCCGTTTCGAATCCTTGCTCGAAGGCAGCACCGGGCCTGAAGAATAGCCCCGATTTTGCATGCCAGATTGACCGCCAAAAATCTGTGGAAAACATTGTGGAATTGAGGTTTTCTATGGAAGACAGCTTAAGACAGACCGCCCGGTCGGTCCAAAAATGTGTGCCGAAATTAAAGTAATCCTATTATTTGTAGTCACTTAGATCGATCATGGATTCGGCGTCCGGATTCCCGTTTTGGGCCCAAAAATCGGTGCAACCTTTAAGATTTGCACATACGGCAGAACGTGTACCTCCGAGTCGGAAGACCGAAATTTCGGGTGTTTGCCCGAAAGAAAAAGGGCCTCGGCTGCTGCTGTTATTGGCTGCCTTCGCCGACCTTCAGAACCGCCAGGAACGCTTCCTGTGGAATGTCCACCCGACCGATCCGCTTCATGCGCTTCTTGCCTTCCTTCTGCTTCTCCAGGAGTTTGCGTTTGCGAGTAATGTCGCCACCGTAGCACTTGGCCAGGACGTTCTTGCGCATGGCGGGGACGGTTTCACGGGCAATGATCTTTGCCCCAATCGAAGCCTGGATGGCTACTTCAAACATCTGGCGCGGAATCAACTCTTTCATCTTCGCTGCTAGTGCCTTGCCTCGTTCGTAAGCGAAGTCGCGGTGCACGATCGTGGACAGCGCGTCCACGGGATCGCCCGCCACCAGGATGTCGAGCTTCACCATCGGCGACTCCCAATAGCCTGCGAGGTGGTAATCCAGAGAAGCGTATCCGCGGGAAACTGATTTCAGGCGATCGTAAAAGTCGAGCACGATTTCGCTCAGTGGCAGCTCGTATTGCAGCATTACCCGGGAGGAACTGACGTATTCGAAGCTCTTCTGCTTCCCGCGTTTCTCCTCCACCAATTTCAGGATGCCACCGACGTACTCTTCATTGCTTAGGATAGTCGCCAGAATTACCGGCTCTTCGACTTTGGCGATTTCGCTCTGTGGCAGCCAACGCGAGGGATTATCGACTTCAACTACGTCACCGTTGGTCTTGCTGATCTTGTAACGCACGCCCGGAGCCGTTGTGATGAGGTCCAAGCCGAATTCGCGTTCCAAACGTTCCTGGATGATCTCCATGTGTAGCAGCCCGAGAAAGCCGCAGCGGAAGCCGAAACCGAGCGCGACGGAGCTCTCCGGCTCGAAGAAAAACGACGAATCGTTGAGCCGCAGTTTCTCGAGGGCCTCGCGAAGCTGGGTGTGCTCGTGGGCATCCACGGTGTAGAGCCCGGCGAAAACCATGGGCTTGATGTCCTCGAAGCCGGACAGCGGTTCGATGGCGGGACTGGCGTCGTCGGTGATGGTGTCACCGATCTTCGTGTCGGCAACATTCTTGATATTGGCGATCAGAAAGCCGACTTCGCCGGCGTCGAGTCCGTCGACTTCTACCGGCTTCGGCGTAAGAACGCCCAGCGTCTCAACATCGAACACACGACCGTTCGACCACAGCCGGATCTTCTGCCCTTTGTAAAGCCTCCCTTGGAAGACGCGCGTCAACACAATCACACCGCGGTAGGGGTCGAACCAGGAGTCAAAGATCAGCGCCTGCAGCCGGTTTTCAGGGTTGGCCTTGGGCGGCGGTATACGCTTCACGATCGCTTCCAGCACGTCGGGCACTCCCTGTCCGGTTTTAGCGCTGATGAGGACGGCTTCCGAAGCATCCAGCCCAACGGCGCCTTCAATCATCTCCCTGGTGCGCGGGATATCGGCGCTCGGCAAATCGATCTTGTTGATGACGGGAATGATCTCCAATCCGTGATTGATGGCGAGGTAGGAATTTGCCAGAGTCTGCGCTTCGACGCCCTGTGATGCGTCGACGATCAGTAGCGCACCCTCACAGGAGGCCAAGGAACGCGAGACTTCATAGGAAAAATCCACGTGACCCGGAGTGTCGATCAGGTTGAGTTGATAGGTCTGGCCGTCGAACGCGGTGTACATCATGCGCACAGCGTGAGCTTTGATGGTGATCCCGCGCTCGCGCTCCAGGTCCATGGAATCAAGCACCTGAGCTTGCATCTCGCGCGCCGACAGCGATCCGGTTAGTTCCAGCAGGCGATCGGCCAGCGTGGATTTGCCGTGATCGATGTGCGCAATAATGGCGAAGTTGCGGATGCGGGCGGAGTCCATAGAGTGTCAGGCAAGCTTTGATTCTAGCAGGCGGAGACGGCGATGGATTTCATGCTTCCGCCGCGTCTCCTGTTTGGTGAAGTAAGATCAACCTATGCCTCTTCCCTTTACTGCCATCGACCACGTACAGCTTGCCATGCCGCCAGGAGAAGAAGAAAAGGCACGCGGCTTCTACTGTGATGTCTTGGGAATGACGGAACTGCCCAAGCCTGCTGCTCTCGCTGCACGTGGAGGGTGTTGGTTCGACGGCGGGGGTGTGCAGATTCACCTGGGAGTGGAAGAAGACTTTCGTCCGGCAAGGAAGGCACACCCCGCCCTGCGTTGCCGGGACTACGATGCCCTTATCCTCCGCCTGCAACAGTCCGGCGTAAACGTGATCCCCGATACCAGCATACCCGAGGTTACTCGTTGCCACGTTCACGACTGTTTCGGAAATCGCATCGAGTTGATCAAGTCTTAGTGCGGCCAAAAGGTTCGACCAAGAAACAACGCCGCCGAAGTGGCGGCTTCGTTGTTGCGGGGGAAGGCCGATTTACTTGGATGTCTC
>Ga0335070_10007759_pt1 | contig 12572 bp, 11 predicted proteins | sample Lox_Sample_13_FD_206722 | JGI IMG/M metagenome (GOLD analysis project Ga0335070, IMG submission 206722) | Soil microbial communities from Loxahatchee National Wildlife Refuge, Florida, United States - Lox_Sample_1.3 | ecosystem: Environmental > Terrestrial > Soil > Wetlands | place: USA...
TACATTCCCGGCCAGCCTTTGCCGGTGCCCGCTGAACTTGAGCAGGTGCAGCATGGGTAAAACCACAGGGTTCATGGAGTATCCGCGGGAGCACGCGCCCCGCCGTCCGGTAACGGAGCGGATCAACGACTGGTTCGAAATTTACCTGGATTTTCCGGAAGAGAAGCTGCGCACTCAGGGCGCGCGCTGCATGGATTGTGGGGTCCCGTTCTGCCACACGGGATGTCCCGTGAACAACATCATTCCCGACTGGAATGACCTGGTGTACCAGGGCCGATGGAAGGAAGCGGTGCGGCAGTTGCACGCGACCAACAACTTCCCGGAATTTACTGGGCGCATCTGTCCCGCGCCGTGCGAAGCGGCATGTGTGCTGGGAATCAACGAGCCTGCGGTCACCATTAAGCAGATCGAAAAAAACATCGTGGAGCGCGGATTCAAGGAAGGCTGGATTCGCCCCGAGCCGCCGAAGTTCCGCACCGGGAAGAAAGTCGCTGTTGTAGGCTCAGGGCCGGCAGGACTGGCCGCTGCGCAGCAGCTGAACCGGGCGGGGCACTGGGTCACGGTGTATGAAAAGGCGGACCGGATTGGGGGCCTGCTGCGCTACGGCATTCCGGAATTCAAGATGGAGAAGCACGTCATCGACCGGCGGCTGGAGCAGATGTCGGAAGAGGGCGTGAAGTTCGTGACCAAGGCGCACGTGGGGAAGAATGTGCCGGTGGAGGATCTGAAGCGGGAGTTCGACGCGATCCTGCTGGCGGGCGGAGCGGAGGCCCCCCGCGATCTTCCGGTGCCCGGGCGCGAACTCAAGGGAATTTATTTCGCGATGGAGTATCTGCCCCAGCAAAACAAACGCTGCCTGGGTGACAAGCTCGATCCGGCCGAGGACATCGTAGCGAACGGCAAGCGAGTGGTCATCATCGGCGGCGGCGACACCGGCGCTGACTGCCTGGGGACGACACACCGTCAGAAGCCGGCTTCCGTTCATCAATTCGAGATCATGCCTAAACCGCCCGAGGAGCGATCTCCGCAGACTCCGTGGCCTCTATGGCCGATGCAGTTGCGCACCGAGGGAGCGCACGAGGAAGGCGGCGTACGCGACTGGAGTATCGCGACGACGAAGTTCACGGGCGACGAGAAGGGCAACGTGAAGCAGCTTCATGCGCTGCGGGTAGGTCCGCCGCCGAAGTTCGAGGCCGTGCCGGGAACCGAGTTCACGCTGGACGCCGACCTTGTGCTGCTGGCCATGGGTTTCCTTGGCCCCGTGCGCAATGGAATGCTTGAGCAACTGAGTGTGGCTCTCGACCAGCGCGGAAACGTGTCGACGGATGCGGACTATATGTCTTCAGTCCCGGGCATCTTTGCCGCGGGCGACATGCGGCGCGGGCAGTCCCTGGTGGTATGGGCGATCTCTGAAGGCCGCAAAGCTGCAGTCGGCGTGGACCGCCATCTCAAGCAACAGGTCACGGAGAAGCCGGTTGCGGTGGCGGGACGCCGGCGGCCGGTGGTGGCGTAAGCGTCTTGGCAGTTCCGCACTTTCCCGGAAAGTTTGGCGCGCTCGGGTATCATGGGCACGCCACATTTCGACACAAAATGATCAAGCTCCCTGAGGTTCAGGCGGCGTTAGGCCGCATTCGCAACTCAGTTTATCTCTCTCCGTGTGTCTACTCGGCGGACTTTTCTCAACTTACCGGCAATACGGTTTTTCTGAAGCTCGACAACTTGCAAAGGACGGGCGCGTTCAAGGAACGGGGCGCCCTGAACAAGCTGTTGACGCTGAGCGAAGAAGAGCGCGCACGTGGCGTGATTGCGGCATCTGCAGGCAACCATGCCCAGGGAGTGGCTTACCACGCAGGCAAGCTGGGTATTCGCGCACAGATTTGTATGCCTCTGACCACGCCGCTGATCAAGACTTCGGCGACGAAGGCTTACGGCGCCGAGGTCATTCTGCACGGCGCAAATTACGACGAAGCCTGCGAAGAGGCGATCCGGCGTAGCACGGAGCAGCGCCTAGCGTTCATCCATCCGTTTGATGACGACGTCGTGATCGCAGGGCAGGGAACCCTGGGATTAGAAATCCTGCAGCAGCATCCGGACGTCGAAGCCATTGTGGCACCCATAGGGGGTGGCGGGCTGATCAGTGGGATTGGTTGCGCGGTCAAGGAAACCAATCCCAAAGTTCAAGTCTTTGGCGTGCAGCCGGCAAGGTTGCCTTCCATGCAGGTGGCGCTTGCCGAAGGGAAGCCGGTCACGCTGCCAGCGGCACGACCATTGCCGACGGGATTGCGGTGCGCCGCGCCGGCGAGGTCACACTGCCGCTGGTCGAGAAGTATGTGGATGACGTCGTTACCGTGGATGACGAAGAGATTGCCAACGCCATTCTGCTTCTGCTGGAGCGCGAAAAGACGCTGGCGGAAGGCGCAGGGGCAGCGGCGATTGCCGCGCTATTGAACCGTCGTTTGCCGCTAACCGGGAAACGGGTTGCTGTGCTGGTGTGCGGAGGCAATATTGATGTGACGCTGCTGGCGCGTATCATTGAGCGCGGCATGGTGAAGGACGGCCGGCTGGTCAGACTACGGATTCATCTGCCCGATTTCCCCGGCGCCCTGCACAACCTGACCGGAATCCTGGCGCACCATCGCGCCAACATCGTGGAGACCGCTTACGACCGGGCCTATCACGGCGTCAACCTGGGAGATACGGCCATCGAAATCACCATGGAAACTCGCGGCCCCGCGCACATCGCGGAGCTGCTTTCGGCGCTGAGTGCGGGTGGGTACGCACACGAGAGGATTCTGTAGGGTCATCCCCTCCATGTGGTATTCGCTTTTCCGCAGAGCAAAAATCAGCCCCAAGGGATAGAATCTCTTCCAAGGGGTGAGACATGGTGACCACAGCTCAGCCGAATACCGGCGAGACCACAAAACAACTGATTAACTATCACGTCGATGGCGGGGTTACTGTCATCGAGATGTGCGATCCGCCAGCGAATACCTACACCTACGAGATGAACCGGCAGCTCGACGATGCCATCCTGAAGGCGCGCATGGACAATGATGTTCATGTAATTGCACTGCGGGGCGCGGGAGACAAGTTCTTCTCGGCTGGTGCGAACATCAAGATGCTGGCCAGCGTCGATCCCACCTTCAAGTATTACTTCTGCCTGCATGCCAACGAGACGCTGCTGCGTCTGGAACACACACCGAAGCTGGTGATCGCGGCTCTGAACGGCCACTGCGTAGGCGGAGGACTCGAGGTCGCCATGGCGGCTGATATTCGTATTGCCCGGCGGGATGCGGGAAAGATCGGTTTGCCCGAAGTGAACCTGGGGGTTTTGCCCGGCACCGGAGGGACGCAGCGGCTGGCGCGACTGGTGGGGAAGAGCAAAGCGATCGAATTGATGGTTACGGGGAATACTTACTCGTTCGAAGAAGCGCTGGAGTTTGGGATCATCAACGACATCTATGAGCGCGACGGCTTCATGGAGAACGTCATGGAGTACGCGCGCCAATTCTGTCCTCCGAACAAGGCCGCCAAGGCTGTGGGGCGGATCAAGCGCGCGGTGCAAACCGGCTGGGAAATTCCGCTGGAGTCAGCTCTCGCCGTCGAACGTGAGAACCAACAGTTGCTCTTCCAGAGTGAAGACGCGAAGGAAGGCTTGAACGCCTACGTGGAGAAGCGACCCGCCGAGTTTAGGGCGAAATAGCAGCGAGTACCTGGTACCGAGTACCTGGTACCGAGTACCTAGTTAATTCTCATGCCCGGCAAAGTAGCCAAAATCGGGACCTTCAGCGACTGGATCGGACTGTTCGACGAATGGCGCAAGGAGATCGGCGTCAATCGCGACGAGATCGCAGACTTTCACTTCGACACGCTTTTCGGCGCAATCGAGACGGAAGAAATCCAGTTCGGCCACTTCAAAGGCCGCCGCAAATGGGAGAACCTGCGGCAGATGCCTACTCAACAAATGCGCGACGCGCTGCTCAACATGATCGTCTACCAGGGAGACACGGAATTTGCCAGCGTGGAACAGCAGCGGCATCTGTTTGAAACTGCGCCGGGCGACTGGGATCGCAAGGCGCTTACCCGAGTGATGATCGAAGAGATGCGTCACGGCTGGCAGATGTGCGCCTTACTGGTCGAATACTTCGGGTACTCCGGCAAAGTCGAGGCGCAGAAGATGCTGGAGCGGCGGGCCTTCGAGAACAAACGGCTGCTGGGAGCGTTCAACGTCGATGTGGACAACTGGATGGACTTTTTTACCTACACGGATTTCGTCGACCGCGATGGCAAGTTCCAGTTGCAGATGCTGAAGTATTCGGCGTTCGCCCCACTTGGCCGCTCGATGTCGTACATGCTGCGGGAAGAAGCCTTCCACATGGGTGCGGGCAATGACGGCCTGCGACGTATCGTGGAGGCGGGCATCGTTCCTACGTGGCTTATCCAGAAATATCTGAACAAGTGGATTTCGTGCTCTTACGATTTGTTTGGGACTGACAACTCGTCGTCAGCGCATTGGGCGTACGTGTGGGGAATCAAAGGCCGGTATGACGAGCCGAAAAACGAGCAGGCTGTTCAACTTGATGATCTGAACGACTATAACCGCCACTTGTATCGCGACGAGGTGGCGGGCCTGATTGACCGCCTAAACCTCGCGTTGAAACCGGGCGAGCCACGGCTTTATGCGCCGGACATCCGGTTCAACCGCATGATCGCCCGCTGGGCTGGGCAGAAGTTTCACGCACAGACGGGAGAGCCGCTGGATGACCGCGCCTACGATCAACACCTGTGCGAGTGCATGCCGTCGGCCGAGGACAAGAAGTTACTCCTTGAGATTATTGCCAGCGAGAAGAAGTGGATTGCCCCGAAAGAAGGCGGGCGAGATCCGCTGGAAACAATCGGGGAGCCCAGGAAATCAGCGATCAATCTGTAGGGTGGACAGCCGAGGGTGGTTGTTTCCTCGTGAGCACCGATGGGTACTACAGACGTGGCCAGTTCAATATCCTCCCATCTCATCGTTGGAACGCACCCACCAGTGGTGCGGATCTCATTGCGCAATCCGCCCCTGAACGTCATCGATTTTCCCATGATGGATGAATTGGCGCGAACGCTGACCGAAGCCGAGGGCCGAACGGACGTTTCCATCTTGGTGTTTGCAGGAGAAGGGAACGATTTTTCGGGCGGGGTCGACATCGCCGCGCACGCACCCGACAAAGTGGAAGAAATGCTGGCCAGGTTTCATGCAGTCATTCGCATGCTGGTCGGCACGAGGAAAGTGACAGTAGCGGTTGCGCGGGGGCGCTGTCTGGGCGGCGGTGCCGAGTTGGCGCTGGTCTGCGACATGGCTTTCACCACAGACGATGCGGAGTGGGGTTTCCCAGAAGTCAAGCTGGGATGTTATCCGCCGGTGGCGGTCACAGCGTTGTCAGCCGTCGTTGGTCAGAAGCGGGCGGCAGAGCTCATCCTGAGCGGAAGAACAATCACCGGAAGGGATGCGGCAAGCATCGGCTTGGCCACACGGTCGGTGCCAGAAGCGGAGTTAGGCGCGGTTGTCGAGGGGTGTGTCGCGAGTCTTGCGCAGCTCAGTCCTGCCGCACTAGCGGTTGCGAAGAAAGCGATGTATGCCTGGGACGCGGTGCATTTTGACAAGGGTCTGGCGCGTGCGGAGAAGATTTACCTGGAAGAGTTGATGAAAACCGAAGATGCGAAAGAGGGAATCGAAGCGTTCTTGCAAAGGCGGAAGCCAGTGTGGAAAGGAAGGTAGCGCTCGAGGTTACCGCGACGAGAACAGATGTCCCAGCTTTTCCTTCTTGGTTTTCAGGTAGTCCTCGGCGTGGCTGCTGGGCGACACTTCGCAGGGAACACGCTCGGTCACTTGAATTCCAGCCCGTTCCAGCGCTGCAACTTTGTCAGGGTTATTGGAAAGCAAACGCACCCGTGAGACGCCCAGGGTCTTCAGAATGGCTGGCGGGAGGGCAAACTCGCGGTGGTCGGCCTTGAAGCCCAGGCGTTCGTTGGCTTCGACCGTATCGAGCCCGGAGTCCTGCAATTCGTAGGCCTGCAACTTGGCCATCAGGCCAATGCCGCGTCCTTCCTGCTGCTCGTAAATCAGAATGCCAGCACCCTCGTCGGCAATCATGCCCAGCGCCATCTCCAGCTGCTGACGGCAGTCGCAGCGCAGGGAACCGAAGACATCGCCGGTGAGGCATTGGGAGTGGATGCGCACGAGGGGTACAGGAGACCGGACGTCGCCCATCACCAAAGCGACCGCCTCTTCCTCACGGTGTTCGGCGCCGCTGACGAACTCCCCGCGAAACCCGAGGATCCGGAACTTGCCCCAACGGGTAGGAAAGTCGGCTTCCGCGAGCTTCTGGATCAAATCGCTCATCACCTCAGATTATAAAGGGAAGAAGCTGATAAAATTGTTTGTCGACGTAGGTAGTCCACCAGAGTGGGGCTATAGCTCAGCTGGGAGAGCGCATCGTTCGCAACGATGAGGTCGTCGGTTCGAGCCCGACTAGCTCCACCAAACTTTCTTCAGCAAACACTCAAGAGGACAAGCCTTGCCCCGCAAAGCTCAGAATCCGGTTTCGAGACGCAGAGAAAAACTGCGAGGAGGGGCGATGCCGGTTCCGGAAAAAAGTCCGGCGAAATTAATCACGTTGACGCGATTATTCAAGTTCTGAATGTCAGCTTGCAGGCGGAGAGTCAGGTTGTCTGTTTTCACCAGGTCTGAGCCGAGCGAGGCGTTGAGCGAAAGAGAAGGCCGCACCCGTCCGCGAGTGAAATCAACGCGATTGACGATGCTTTGCCCAAACTGCTGGATTGCATCCTGCACCGTGCCGTCGAACTCGGTAGGCAACCCGCTGCCGTAGGAACCACCGAAAGCTGCCCACACTCGCGGGATGATCTGATACCGGAAGCGGGTGCTGACCGTGTTGCGCTGGTCCTGAGAGACAGGGAAGCGCCCGGTATCGCTCAGCGCATCGGTGGCTTCGCTTCCCAGAAAAAGCCCGCCTGTCACCGGCGTGTAACCGAAACCGACCATATTGGAATAACTCACGTAGCCGGAGAGACGGCCCCATCGGGGAATCTCCACCTTGGCCTCGGTGCCGTAGATTTCACCCCGGCGGAAGGCAATTGGGAAACTGATGCCGGTGTCAAAGAGTAAGTCATCGTCGGCGTAGTTATTGAACGTACGTTTGTAATAACTGAGGTCCAGCCGCAACTTTCCGGCAAAGCTCTTGGTCAGTCCGGCTTCGTAGAAATTTCCGTGCGACGGTTGCACAGGGAGGCGGATAACATTAGGGTTAAGCGTGCTCACGGCAGGAGAACTGGCCAGCAGAATATTCTCGAAGGCTGGGGTCTGGAAGATGCGGTCGTAGGATGCGTGAAACACTACGTCGGCCCGCGGCCAGTACCACGCGATCCCGAGGCGCGGACTCAGAGCGTTCTGGTGCACCACGAGTTGATAGTGATCCCAACGAAAACCAGCGCTGAGGGTCCAGCGGCCAAAGCGTACCAGATCTTGGGCCCAAATCGCCTGCTCCCGGTCGAGTCCGTGACCGGAAAAACCAGGACTGGGAAACATGAAGGTCAAGGGAGTATCCGGATCAAATTGATCTGGATCGGTGATGGTGTAGTTGAACTGCTCGTAGATAGAACCGTAATCGAAGTCGGCACCAGTTTTGATTTCATGGCGGCCGTGGTGGATGGATAAGTTGGCCTTTCCATAGGCTTCCCGAAAACTGCGCTGCTGTCCCGCGATGATGGGGGTGGACTGAGGATTCGAGGTGAGGCCCGAGGAATCATCGCGAGACATGATTCGTACATCGCCCAAAACGTTGGACGAAAACACGTGCTGATCGGAGAAGATGCCGATGGTTTCGTGGCTGCTGCGATCCTGGCGTTGTCCGGCAAGCTGCTGCACCAGTTCGTTGGGAACCTGAAACATCGTCTGCTCGTGACGGACGACCCAGCCCATGCGGTCGCGGTCGCTGAAGTCGCGCTCATAGTGGGCGGCGATGCCGCCGGTCGTCGCCTCGTTGGTGAAATTGTTCAGAACCGGTGGATCGAGATAGCGTCCGGTCATGGCTCCTTCGGCACTGAACCCCAGCGTGTTTTTGCCCCAACCGTATTGAGTCATCAGGTAGCTGTCGGCCGTGCCGAAGCTGCCACCCGAAGCGGCAAACTTCCCGTGAAGGCCGGGCCGCGCGTCTTTGACGGTGGAGACTTCAATCACGCCGCCGAGCTTCCGGCCATACTCGGCGGGGTAGTTGCCGGTGAGTATGGCGCTGGACTGCACGTCGCCGGATTCAATCTCTGGCGCAAACGAGGGAGAACGATTGTCAGTGAGAGGAACACCATCCACTATGTACTGGATCTGGTACTCCGAGCCGCGTGGATGCAGAACACCGTTGGACTCGAGGAGCCAGCCGGGCTGCGAATTCACCAAGTCAATCAAGGCTCGCCCCGGCGAGGCGATGCTCGAATGCGCAATAGTGTCGGATCCAATTCTTTGGATCGTGCCCACGCCATGTGGATCGATCAGTGTGTCGGCATCAGTTACAGCAACCTTGGTTTCCGTTACAGCGACGGAGAGTTTCACTTGCACTTCGGCGGGGATAGAAGAGCGGATTTCGAGGAGGCTGGAGTACGCGGCAAAGCCCGTATGCGCGACATGAAGATGGTAGACACCGAAGGGAAGGTGCCGGGCGGAGAGACTGCCGGCTTCGTCGGTGACGTAAGTCCGGCGGAACTGATTAGCATCGCAGACCAAATCGATAGAACTTTGCAGGCCGAGTCCGGTTGGGTCCATGACTTTCAGCCGCAACTCGCCGGAGTTGCTCTGGCCCAAAGCCGGGATCGTAAACAAGAAGAGCAAAATGCCCACGACTTGTTTGCGGAAAAACCGGAGTACCGTTCGCGGCCCCATCGCTGCCATCCCACCGTCTTCGAGAATGGTACACCGCGCCCGCGCGCGCGGTCTTCTTTGGGCGGGTTACCATCGGCCATCGGCTGTGACGCGTAGGATCAGCTCTCGTCTCAATTACCCGGGGGCTCGCAGCACAAGACGAAAGGGGCACGAGGGGGAGCCCGAAGCAAAAAGATAGCCTTTGTTTGGCTAGTTAGCCCTTAGACCATCAGGTACCAAAGTCATATCTCGCCGTGGTTTCCTTCTTGAGGCCGGAAATGAGGCGAAATATCCTCGGAGAAGCGCGGCGGACCAACGCCGTGATCCAGCGCCGCGTGGGGCGGCCGAGTCACCTACACAGACAAAGGCGGCGGGAGGAGGAGTATGCCGCAACAGGAGAACATCGACGCGCTCAGGCGCGCCTCGGACCGGTTCAAGGCAAGGGACCTGGAAGGTCACCTGCAAATCTACAGTAACTCGGTCATTCATCACGGCTTTTCCAGCCGCATCCGTCCAGGCGTCTCAGGATTAAGGGACCACTACACCGGCCTGCTGAAGGGATTTCCCGACATGCGGATTGATATCGGGGACATCATCTCCGAGGGCGAGAAAGTCGTCCACCGGTTTACGTTTTATGGCACCCATCGTGGAGATTTTCTCGGAGTGCCGCCGACGATGAAAACGGTGAGTGCCCCGGGCGTGCACATCCACCTGTTCAACAGCGGCAAATGCATCGAGGTGTGGCAGGTGCTCGATACTTTCCGTTTCCTGTCACAGATCGGCGCCGTGCCACAACTGCGCGACGCGCGCTAGTCAACGGGCGAACGCACCCGTCCGCCTCGCGGACCGCAGGCAAAACCCTTCAGGAAGTGCGCAGGTCGCGGCGGATGAGCGCGTAATCGACAAAGAAGCCCAGGCCGACAGCCAGCGGAATGATGCCGAACGACGCTGCTACCCAGGCGTCCGGCTCAACCCGAGCGATCAACGCGAAGGTTCCCATATAGCCAAGGGCTCCAGCGGTCAGCAAGATCCCAGAACGCCGGGAGCGCGCCGCCTCAGAAAGATCCGGCTGCATGGGAACGTTGACTCCCCGAGCTAGCGCCGCTAGGCGCTCCTCTGAGCGCAGCTTGCGCACCGAGTAGTAGGTATACATGGCGGCGATCGGGATTCCAAAAACCATGATCACGGCGACTAAGCCGATAATATCTCCGTGCATAAGCACTCCTCCAGTCAGAGCGGCTGTTCCAGGCCGATCCCTGGGGCACGCTCCGATGGAGAGTACGTAAAAGCAGCGGGAAATGTTCCGGACGAGCCGCAGAGTTTCTTGGCCGTAGAAGAGCCTATTGCGGAAGCGTGAGCACACCCCAGGGGCCGCCGCTCACCTTGATCTTCTTGACCACGCTTTGATGGGCTAGATCGACGACAGAGACATCGTTCGATGGCCCGTTCGCGGTATAGAGCGTCGATCCGTCGGGCGAAAGAGCTATGCCCCAAGGTCGCTCGCCAACTTCAAATGACGACGTGACCCGGTTAGTGGCGGTATCGATGACGAATACTTTGTGTCCTCGGCCCGTGCTGACGTAGAGCTTCGAAGCGTCAGCGGAGAGTAGAACTGACATGGGCTTAATCACGCCGCGCTCACCGAGGGGGATCGCCTGAATAGCTTCGTGGCGAACGGCATCCACGAGCGTAACCGCCCCGTCATTTTCGGCGCTGGTGTAAGCGCGCGAGCCGTTGGGCATAAATGCCACAGAGCGGGGACGACGGCCAACCTTGAAGGTCTTGATAGCCTTTCCCGCCTCAGTATCGATTACCGAGATCGTGCCAGTGTCCTCCGAGGTGACGTAGACGAACTTGCCGTCCGGGCTGACTTTTACGCCTTCGGGTTCTGCACCCACGGGAATTTTTCTGATCACCCGTCCTGAGGCGACGTCGACAATGCTGGCCGCAGAATCGTCCTCGTTAGAAACGAAAATCTGGCGGCCGTCGTGGCTGAGGTCGAAGTTCTCTGGGTCCGAGCCGCTCTGAATCACGCGCAAAAGCCTGTTTTGCCGGACATCAAAAACGCCGATGCCGTCTGCGGTTTTGTCCGGGGGTGGAAGCTTGCTCTCATCGACTCCGGGACCGCCGATCGGGGAGCCGCTCAGTGCGACATAGATGGTGCGGCCATCCGGGCTGGCGTGGATGGCGCGGGGGCGCTTCCCCAGCGGGACAGTCGCGACCACGTTGAGCGTCAAGGAGTCGATAACGCTCAAGTCGCCTGAGGTTTCGTTGGTCACATAGATGCGGAAGCCGGGCTTTGACTCGCTTTTGGCGGGAGGCCGGGAACAGCCGGCAAACAAGAGTGCGAGACCAGCGCCGATCAATATGCGGCGAGAAGAGTTCACGCGCATCATTGTCCGCGGTAAGGTTTCACTCCTCGAGCTTCTATGCTTTCGGCTTCTTGTAGAGCTCGATGAAGCCGCCGTGCTGTCCAATGATTTCCACGTCCTATCCGTCGGGATGAGCAGCCTCCTGGAAGGCTCAGTTCTCCGCCTTCTTCTTTGGAGCCAAGCTGCGGACGTGCATCACCAGGGCACGGATCTGTTCGTCACTGGTGCTGCTTTTAAACGAGGGCATATTGCCCTTGCCGTTGGCGATGAACGTGGCTAGGTCAGCGTCGGATTGTTTCTGCACCGCTTCTGAGCGCAGATCGGGAGCTTTCAGGCTCTTTCCTACCGCCGTGCCGGCTCCATCCGGTCCGTGGCAAGCCACACATTTGGTTTTGAACGCGGCAGCGCCATCTTGAGCGCCAGGCGTATCAGTCGCCCACGACAAGCGCGGTGCAGACACTACCAGAATTGCCGAGAGCACTAAGACGGCAGTTCTGAAGTGCGAACTTCCAAACGAGACGACTGGGAGGGAGCTGCGAAACAACTCCTTGGGCATGCTTTGCAACACGCTTACTCCTTTCTTTCTTGTTCTATACAAATCCTTGGCGGTGAATCGAATTCTCTTGCTGGGCCACGGTCAGCTGAGTTGGGCCCTCTTTGGCTGATGACGCCTATGCTGCTCGTAGGCTGAAACCAAGGCGTGCCTCGTACCTTGGATGCCGGCAGACGTGGTATTGGCACATTTGATTTCGCGCTCCAATCCCCGGTAATGCAAACGTAGTCACGCTGTCTCGCATTCTGCGGGGGAATTGTACCGTAGTCACTCAGACGCCGAGGAAAACCTTATCGTCCCTTAGCCAAATCCACATGTACTTTCGATACTTGGGCGGGGCTCTTTCTGGGGAGCATTCTAAAAGCCGCGAAAAAATGAGGCGTTCAGTCGCATCCTTTGCTGTCCTGCTGGCGCTCGCCGGCCTTTCCGCCTGTGGAGGCGGCACCGGCTCACAGGGACCAGGTTCTGGCACTGCGTCCGTCGTTGTCTCAATCAGCCCAAGCGTAATTTCGGTGGCAATGGGGGGCACGCAGCAGTTTTCTGCCATGGTCACGGGAACATCTAACACCAGCGTGAGGTGGACGGCCACTGGCGGAACAATTTCCTCCACAGGCATGTACACGGCGGGAAGCAGCCTTGGGAACTACACGGTAACCGCCACCAGCATCGCTGACAATTCGAAATCGGCGCAGGCAATGGTCACGGTCACCGCGCCGCTGCCTCCGGGAACTGCGTC
>Ga0335070_10007761_pt1 | contig 12571 bp, 11 predicted proteins | sample Lox_Sample_13_FD_206722 | JGI IMG/M metagenome (GOLD analysis project Ga0335070, IMG submission 206722) | Soil microbial communities from Loxahatchee National Wildlife Refuge, Florida, United States - Lox_Sample_1.3 | ecosystem: Environmental > Terrestrial > Soil > Wetlands | place: USA...
GTATACCGGGCTGACCATCTTCGGACGCGAATTTCGCCCTTGAAAAGAAAGTAGTTGTTGCGCCTCCGGGGAACCCCTTCTGAACCACCGGAAAGGCGAGAGTCGAAGAAGAGCCCGATGGACGCGGCTTTTGCCTGCGCTCGTACGGCGAGGTGCTGTCCTCGTTGACTTCGCCTTTGCAGCACTTCTAACATGGCACCCTGAGTTCCAGCCGACAGGCGAACAGAAAAAAGTCTGTAGCGTGAAAGGCGCTAGCACCAATATGCACAAACCAATCTGGTCAGGCGTACTGGTGTTGTTTGGAGCCTGCTGGTGCTCAGCCCAGCAAGAGGTAACACTCTCCCCGGTCGTGCGGCAGTTCGTGAAAATCGAATCAACCGTCATCGCATTGACTCATGTGCGTGTGATTGATGGGACGGGTAATCCGGTACGTGAAAACCAGACCATCGTGATTTCCGGCGACAAGATTCAAGCGATTGGCGATTCAGGCGCGACGGCGATCCCCAGTGGCGCAAAAGTTCTGGAACTAGCTGGCTATACCGTAATTCCCGGTTTAGTGGGAATGCACGATCACATGTATTACCCGCAGCCTATTAATCTTGCCGGACGGCGTGTCAGAGGAGAGCTTCAATTCGAGCAACAGTCAAGCTTCACCTTCCCTAGACTCTATTTGGCTGCCGGAGTCACGAGTCTGCGAACCACAGCCAGCGTGGAGCCTTACGCGGACTTGAATCTGAAGGCATGGATTGACGCGGGCAAGATTCCCGGCCCCAAGCTGCATGTCACCGGACCATACTTAGAAGGCACGGGCAATTTTCGACTGCCCGTGCATGAGCTTACTGGGCCAGAGGACGCCCGCAAGACGGTGGAATTTTGGGCGGATCAGGGCGTGACCTCATTTAAGGCGTTCGTGCACATAACGCGAGCAGAATTGGCTGCGGTTATCGAGACTGCTCACAAGCGAGGGCTCAAAGTCACGGGGCATCTCTGCTCGATTACCTACCGCGAGGCTGCCGAGTCGGGCATTGACGATATTGAACATGGATTTGCTCTTGCCACAGATTTCAATCCTGACAAGAAGGCGGATAGTTGCCCGCCGAGAACAGCACAATCGCGTGCGGCGTATTTGAGTCTCAATCCCTCAAGCACTCAGGTACAGGACTTATTCCGAATTCTTATCCAGCACCATGTCGCCGTTACGTCTACACTTCCTGTGTCCGAAGCGTATTCGTCTGATCGCCCGCCCCTGCAACAACGTGTGCTTGATGTCATGTCTCCTCAGGCGCAGGCAGGATATTTGGCACAGCGCGTGGAAGAGGAAAACGGAGATGCGGGTCTGAAGAAGGAGATGGAACTGGAGCGATCGTTTGTAAAAGCGGGAGGCCTATTGCTGGCAGGCCCCGACCCAACTGGCATTGGAGGCGTTGTGGCGGGGTTCGGCGATCAGCGCGAGGTAGAACTGCTCGTGGAAGCTGGATTCACGCCTTTAGAAGCCATTCACATTGCCACATCGAACGGAGCGCAGTTTCTCGGAGAGCCAGACCACATAGGCACGCTCGTGCCCGGCAAGCAAGCCGATCTGGTAGTGATTCACGGCAATCCGTCAACGAAGATTAACGACATCGAGAATGTGGAGATAGTGTTCAAGGATGGGCTGGGATACGACTCTGCAAAACTGATCGAGTCGGCACGTGGTCAAGTGGGGCTCCGCTGAACTTGCAACCGCGCCATTTGCCGTTGATTGACTCGCCTGCCGCTCGGCTCCTACCATTGCAGCCTGAGCGCCATGATCGGGCAAACCATCTCGCACTATCGCATCATCGAAAAGTTGGGTGGCGGCGGGATGGGTGTCGTCTATAAGGCTGAGGACACCGAGCTTGGACGCTTCGTCGCATTGAAATTCCTGCCAGAGGACGTAGCCCATGACCCGCAAGCGTTGGAACGGTTCCGCCGTGAAGCGCGTGCCGCATCCGCCCTCAACCATCCCAACATCTGCACTATGTACGAAATCGGCAGGCAAGGCGATCAGTCTTTCATCGCGATGGAGTATCTCGAAGGACTCACGCTAAAACACCATATCGCTGGCAAACCGATGGAAGTCGAAACGGTGCTGAAGCTGGGCATCGAGATTGCAGACGCACTCGACGCGGCACATGTTGCTGGCATTGTGCATCGTGACATCAAACCCGCGAATATCTTCGTCACGAAGCGCGGGCATGCGAAGGTTCTCGATTTCGGGCTTGCAAAAGTCCTAACGCCAGCAAGCGTGTCTCTAACCACCCCGACCGTGGAATCTGATGAACAGCTTACGAGTCCCGGTTCGACAGTCGGCACGGTCGCGTACATGTCCCCAGAGCAAGTACGGGCGAAGGAATTGGACACCCGTACCGACTTGTTCTCGTTTGGCACGGTGCTGTACGAAATGGGAACCGGGATGCTGCCTTTCAGAGGAGAAAGCACGGGAGTTGTCTTCGAGGCGATTCTCAATCGCATTCCAGTTGCGGTATTGCGGCTTAATCCTGATCTGCCACCCAAACTGGAAGACATCATTAACAAGTGTCTGGACAAAGATCGCAGTCTGCGATACCAGCATGCGACTGACATTCGAACTGACCTCCAACGACTGAAGCGGGATTTGGAAAGTGGGAGCAGCAGTGTGTCAGCACCAGCACAGGGGAGCGAGACCTCACTCGCGGTTTTGCCTTTTACATTCTTGAATCCTGTTGAGCAAGGGGAATCGCTGTCTCTGGGCTTCGCCGACTCGCTCATTTCCCTGCTTGGAGGACTAGAGGGCTTTGTTGTTCCACCGACCTCTAGCATTCTGAAATATTCGGGCGGAGCCGATGCTGCAACGGTTAGCCGTGACCTTCAGGTGACCTACGTTCTGCAAGGAAATATACAGAAGCTAGGCTCCCAGTGGCGCGTGTCGGTTCAGTTGATCGATGCTGAGCACCGAAGGATCGTGCTGTCTGACCGACATGATCTCAGTCTCGACAACGTCTTCGAAATACAGGATGAGATAGGACGTCGTGTTGCCAGTTCTCTGGAAGGGCGTTTCCGCTCTGGAGAGTCGAGGGTACGGGACCGCTACAGCGCAGATCGCCACGCCTATGACGAGTACCTGCAAGGGTTGAGGCTAAGCTTTTCCGACGAAGCGCAAACAATGGATCGTGCGATTGAGCATCTCACGAATGCAGTACAGCGCGATTCGGGATTCGCTCTGGCACATGCAGCCTTGACCCGTGTTTACATGGACAAGTACCGAATCATTGACGGGCGCGGCATCTTCGCCGAGAAAGCAGAGTTCCATTGTCGCCGCGCCCTTGAACTCGACCCAAACCTGCCAGAAAGCCATATAGCAAGGGGCTATGTCCTATGGAGTCAAGCGAAGAACTATGCACATCGTGAATCTATCGCGGAGTTTGAAAAATCACTGGCACTGCATCCGAACGTGGACGGCGCACATGGTCAACTCGGTTTAATTTTCTCCCATGTGGGTCGCATAGAGGAGGGACTGGCGGCTTTTGAAAAAGCACACCGTTTAAATCCCCAAAATGCTTGGGCACACTGGGCGGGTTTGGCGCATCTGTGGGCGGGGGACTTTGAAGCTGCGAACCGCGAATGTGAAACTTGGTTGCGTAATAGCCCCGGCAGCAAATACGCGCTATGGTTGCGTCCACAGCCCCTCCTGCTGATGGGAGATTTGAAGTCCGCCGAAATAGTGCTTCGCGACAATTTGGCTGACTACCCAGAGGAGCCTTTGTTCTTATCGCTTCAGGGCATTTTGCATGCACTTCGAGGCGAACCTGAACCAGCACTCAACTGTGCCCGAAACGCATGCGAGTCACCGCGTTCGTTCGGACATACTCATCACACGCTATACCAAGTTGCATGTGTTTATTCGATCCTCGGTCGGAGTGAACAAGCTCTTGCGTGGCTCGAACGATCCGTCAGCACCGGTTTCCGCTGCTGGCGACTTTTCAGAGTCGATCCTTGTTTGAGTAATCTGCGAGCGTTACCCGATTTCCAAAGCTATGTCGCGGAGATCGAGAGAGAATCGAAGGATATTCCGACTGTCCGGTTGTGAAAGATTAGTCACGGATCGCATGCTTCCACAGGACGGCATTCGAGACGTGACGCCGACCCCGACATCCCCATCCTGAAGCAAGCCAAAGCCGAGTACGCGAAGCTGCAATAGCGGGCTGCGCGGCATACTCCATGTTTGCATTGAAGGTCAGCAGGCCATGCATTTTCATTTCGGTAGTGCATTCGTCCAATTCGTGATTAGGGTTAGAGTGGACGGCTCCTGATTATCAACAGTTTTATAAACTAGGAATCGCTTCCCATCATCGGAAACGTCAAAGTCCGGAATGTCCAATTTGAAAAGAGTGCGAGTATCGGTTACTTCTACTCCGTTCACTGCGAAGCGGAGGCTTGCCGCCGTGATGACGTGGTCCTTGCCAAGATAAAACAGTTGCTTGCCATCGCGTGACCAGTGAGGTTGACCGCTCTGGTCCTTCGATATTTGAAACTTTGTTCGCGCATTGGGGAATGGCACAACGTAGGCTTGCCAAACGCCGGATTCATTTGAGGTATAGGCAAGCCATTTCCCATCCGGGGAGAAGGCCGCATCCCATTGTTGCGAGTGGCTAGCCTCGAAGAGCGGATACGGCTTCTTCTCTCCAAACAAAGGGAGAACCCACAGCGTTACATCACCTACACCCTCGACCGGAGCCCGACGAAAGACAACGAACCGACCATCCGGCGACCACGATTCCGCAACATCGCCATATTGAGATGGCAGAAATGGCTCCGCTTCCCCCACCCCTGCCGTCGCAACGTTGAACATCTGCGGGGGGCCAATACGATTCGAGGTGTAGATCAATCGGCTGCCATCAGGAGACCAGAGGGGCGAATGGGCAATAAGCTTTTCGAAGGTTAGTCGTGTCGATTGATGGGTGGTGACGTCGATGAGCCAGAGATTATCAATGCCAGCCTTAGGGTCGACTATTCCGAGGGCGACCCTCCGACCATCGGGCGAGACCCGCGTCCTGCCGAAGGAAAACATTGTTGGGTCCGCAACAGGTTCTAAAAGTTTTCCCAACGGGTCAACCCAGACGAGTTGAGCGAGCATTTGCGCCTTGGACTGGATTGCCAGAATGCCTTGTTCAGAGGCCGAGAAAAGTCCGCGTTGATGGCCGCCCATGACGGCTACACTGTCAACAACCGCAACCGCACTACCCTTGAGTTCGAGACGGTCAACATCGAAAGACTGAGCCATCAGAACTCCATCCCGAACGAAGAGCAGATAGCCGGGAGAAACGTATAGTGCATTCGTGTCGTTTTTTAGAATCAATTTTCGTTGTTTCAAGTCGATGGAAGCCGCATAGATGGCATTTTCCTTACCTCGACTGAAGTACAGGAAATGCTTTCCGTCCGGAAGGAAAACGGGCCAGCGGTGTGTCAGTTCTCCAGATGATTTGTCCAATTGCGTAACAGCGACGGGAGTGCCACCAGCCTCTGACACTGAATACACGGGCACACCAGTGCCGGGGACAAATAGAATCGTTCCATTCGAACTCCAGCTTCCGCCGCGCAAAGTAGGACTATCGCAAATAATGAGAGGACTGCCGCCGTCAACAGAGATTTTACGGAGTTTGGAGCCAGCGCCGAATCCAATCCATTTGCTGTCAGGCGACCAAAATGGATTTTGGGCTCCTTCTGTTCCGGGCAGTGGTTTTGATGATAAGGAATCGATGCGCCGGAGGTATAGTTGCCCGTTCCAGCCGGGTGTGACGGCGGAAAAAACAATATATTTCCCGTCAGGCGAAATAGCCGCCGTACCCCAACGGTCAAACTCTTTGCCATCCGGCGCAAGAATCGAGGACTTAGTAGTTTGCTGAGAGGGCGGAGGTATGGACCACGAGCGGGCCAGCAAGACCACAATTGAGATCGCAAAAATAGCAGCGATGCACCAACCCAGCCAACTTCGGAGATTTCCACCTCGAATTGCAGGGGCGGAGCTTCCTGCTGTGAGCGACTCCTCGGCGGAAATGGATTTAAGTTCGAAAGAGAGGTCGCGGGTAGATTGCCAGCGGTCGTCAGGTTCTTTGGCGAGACAGCGGCGAATCACGCGGTCGAGACTGCGCGGTGAAATGGGTTTGATTGTGCTGATCGGCGCAGGCTCTTTCTCAAGAATTGCGGACGCGATACTGAGTTGGCTTTTTCCTTCGAACGCCTTCCTGCCCGTCACCATTTCGTACAGTAGGGCACCAAACGAGAAAATGTCCGACCGAGCGTCCACGTCCTTTCCTTCCACTTGTTCTGGCGACATGTACTGAAAAGTGCCAACAATCATGCCCTCCTCGGTCAGAGGTGCGGTTGTCGTCAACGTTGCGAGCGAGGCACTATGTGAAGTTGGCCGGGCTAGACCGAAATCAAGCAGCTTGGCTCCCGATTTCGTCAACATGACATTGCCGGGCTTTAGGTCCCGGTGAGTGATGTTACAGCGATGCGCCTTATCGAGTGCGTCAGCAATCTCTCGTCCTATCATGAGAACTTGCTCAACCGGAAGCGGACCTCTCACTAGTCGATGGGCAAGCGATTCCCCCTCGATGAACTCCATTACGAGGTAATCGATGCCGTCCTGCGATCCCACATCGTGAAGCGTACAGATGTTCGGATGATTTAACCCTGAGATGGTTTTCGCTTCTCGCTGGAGACGTTGCTTTCGCACGTCATCGTTGGAAAAATGCGCAGGTAAAACCTTGATCGCGACAATACGGTCCAGCCGAGTATCGCGTGCCCGGTAGACTTCTCCCATTCCTCCTGCGCCAAGCGGAAACTGGACTTCATACGGGCCGAGCTTTGTACCCGGAGTGAGAGCCATAGTTGTGCGAATTATAACGCTGGGAACATTTGTTCAGACCCTTTGAATTGACCTGCCCGCAATTGCGTCATACCATTTCCGCCAATGCCGACACCGCCTCAATCCGTACAGCAAACAATTTCCCACTACCGCATCCTCCGCAAGATCGGTGGTGGCGGCATGGGTGTCGTGTACGAAGCCGAAGACGCGAAACTGGGTAGGCACGTCGCTCTCAAGTTCCTTCCCGATGACCTTGCCAATGATCCGCAGGCTCTCAGCCGCTTCCAGCGAGAAGCCAAAGCCGCATCCTCGCTGAACCATCCGAACATCTGCACGATTTACGAGATTGACGAAGCCGATGGGCGGACCTTCATCGCGATGGAACTGCTGGAGGGACAGACTCTCCGGCATCTGATCGCGGGAAAACCTCTGGACATCGGAACGGTGCTCGACCTCGGCATCCAGATCGCGGACAGCTTGGACTCTGCCCACTCCAAAGGAATCATTCACCGGGACATCAAGCCAGCGAACATCTTCGTCACGAAAAGAGGGCACGCCAAGATTCTCGATTTTGGTTTGGCAAAGATTTCCCGAGTTAGCAGTGTTGGCACAGGATCAGCAGCAGCGGGACTACCCACAGTAAGCGAGGAAGATTTGACAAGTCCCGGTACGTCTTTCGGGACGATTGCTTACATGTCGCCGGAACAGGTACGAGCCAGAGAACTCGATGCCCGCACCGATCTGTTTTCCTTCGGCGCTGTTCTCTATGAAATGGCGACGGGGACATTGCCCTTTCAGGGTGAGAGCACGGGAGTTGTTTTGGAGTCCATTCTGAACCGGACGCCTGTCCCTCCGCTTCGGCTCCAGCCCAAACTGCCGACCGAATTAGAAAAAATCATCAACAAATGCTTGGAGAAAGAGCGTGAACTTCGTTACCAGCATGCGGCTGACGTTCGCACAGATTTGCAGCGGCTGAAGCGCGATACCGAAGGCGGCAAGTCGCCTGACATTGCGAAGCAGCCGAGGACACGACGCCAGAAGTATCCGACGATCCGATCAATTGCGGTGCTGCCGCTTGAGAACCTGTCTGGCGATAATGCGAAGGATGACTATTTTTCAGACGGTCTGACAGAAGCACTGATCACCAGTCTTGCTAAGGTTTCTCACCTTCGTGTCATTTCACGGACTTCAGTTATGCAATACAAGGGCGTCCGAAAACCGCTTTCACGCATAGCAGAGGAACTGGGAGTAGATGGACTCATAGAGGGTTCTGTCGTGCGCTCAGGGGATATGGTCCGTGTCACTGCTCAGCTTATACATGCCTCCACAGACCACCATCTGTGGGCTGAGAGCTACGACCGCCCCGCGAGCAATGTCTTGTCTCTGCAAAGCGAAATCTCACAAGCTATCGCCAACGAGATTTGCATAAAACTCACGGCTCACGATAAGCAACGGCTGGCACCGCACTCTTCAGTCAACCCAATGGTGCATGAGATGTATTTGCGAGGACGGTTCTACTGCAACATCAGGACAGAGGAGGCGCTGGGAAAGGCTGTGGCGCACTTCCAAGAGGCTCTTCGCCAAGATGAACGATATGCACCAGCTTATGCGGCAATGGCAGAGGCATACGTTCTAATGGGGACTGCCGAATACGGCACCATTTCCCCACCAGAAGCCATGGCAAAGGCGAGGGTTATGGCTACGCAAGCTCTGAAACTGAGTAACGACCTGCCCGAAGCTCACGCAGCCTTGGGTCTGGTACGTTATCGCTTTGATTGGGACTGGTCAGGCGCAGAGAGCGAACTGAAACTCGCGGTCGAGTTAAACCCGAACTACGCGACAGGGCACCACTGGTTCGCACTGTACTTAGCCGCGATGGGACGCGCAAATGAAGCACTAGCTGAAATCCAAAAAGCGCAGAGCCTTGACCCACTCTCAGTGATCATGCGAACAGCCGTGGGCAGAATAATGCACTTCGCGGGGCAATACGAGAATGCTATTTCGCAATATCGGGCGGCTCTGGTTGACGTACTTGGAACAGGGTAAGGTTGATGCCGCAATTGAAGAAATGCAGACAGGCATGAAACTGTCTGGGTCTCGACCAGTTCTATTAGCCGTCCTCGGGAACGCCTTCGCAAGGGGCAACAGAACAGATGAAGCCAAAGGCATGCTTTCCAAATTGGAAGAAATTGCAACAACTCGCCATGTTGCCGCCCTCAACCGCGTTTACGTCCATCTTGGATTGTCGGAGTTCGATGAGGCATTCAGGTGGCTGGAGCGAGCATATCTGGAACGTGCGGGACTGCTCGTTCATATTAAGGTGGAGCCGTTGTTTGCCCCGCTTCGCTCCGACCCTCGCTATGCCGATCTGCTGCGCCGGATGGGGCTGCCTCAGTGACCATCCGACATCCCAATCCTCAAGCAAGCGAAGACGGAGTACGCGAAGCTGGAATAACTCATAAGCAAGATGCGCCCAGCAGTTTCGGTAACACCTCTCCAGCCTTTCCCAAATGACACTCGGTGAACGCGGATGCGTTCGCGGGTTCCTCTGGTCCCACATAGATCGTTCTAGCAGCACCGCCAACTTGGGCGACAAAGCTGGCGGCAGGCTCCACAACTCCCGATGTTCCGATAGCCATGAAGATCGTGCATTCGTTCAGTTCGCGGGAGATGCGATCCAAATCGAACGGCATTTCGCCGAACCAGCAGATGTGCGGTCGAATGCGCCCTCCGCAGTGGCAGCGGAGAAGCTCGGCTGGAGGATCGTAGGTGGTCGTGTCGTGAAATGGCGGTCGGGTGCATCTATCGCAGCGGCTCTTAAACAATTCGCCGTGCATGTGGAGGACGCGAATCGAACCTGCCTGCTCGTGCAGGTCGTCTACGTTCTGGGTGCAGAGGAACACGCGATCCTGCAATTTCTGTTCGAGCTTTGCCAGCGCGAAGTGAGCCGGATTCGGCTTGGCTTCCGCCGCGACCCGCCGACGCATGGAATAGAACTCCCATACGAGCCGCGGATCACGAATCCAAGCATGGTGCGATGCGACCTCTTCGATCCGGTAGTTGCGCCAAAGCCCGCCCACGCCACGGAACGTCGGTATCCCGCTCTCGGCGCTAACCCCTGCGCCCGTGAGGATGAAAACGCGATCAGTAGGAGAAATGGCGAGCATCAATGAAGTGTATCCTCGGACACCAACAGGAGCGATTCTCTCAGGGCGTGCCAATTACGCCAGCAGATTCCAGCATCGCGATACACTCCTTCGTTGTCATACGCTTCCACCCCTTGTTCCGAAGGAACCTGCGCTCAATCGGCGGAATGGTCACGTCACGCACTTCCAACCCGAATCGAGTGAGTGCTGGATCGTCAACTCACCGAGCTTGTCATGACATGCTACGAGTTCCAAGCGATGCGTCATTCCGTCGATTCCTACTGGACGAACCTTCAGGTGCGTGATGATGAGCCCATTCAGCCGAAATTGAAATTGTGTGTTCATAGAGTCGTGTCGTCAGATTTGCTCAGTTCGCAGTAGGCGCTGTCGGGTGACAAGGAAACTTGGAATGCTCGAAAGAGTCCTGCCGAGAGAATACGCGCTCGCAGATCAGGCACTTTCTCAGTTCTGCGCCCTCGCCGCACACCACGAAGGGTTTGCTGTAGCTCTCATCGTTCCTAGTCCCGGCCCACCTGTCCTTGGCGTCTTGAGTCATTGTCCGGCTCCGGCTTGTTTTGTAAGTTCGACAGCGGGACCGGGTACGGTCGGCATCGCTGGTTGAGAACTTTCCTTCACCATGCGGCAAACGCTCGCACGTGAGATGTTGTGCTTCTTGGCTACCTGAGTCAGGCTTAGCCCAGAACGGCGGTCGAGGACGACTTGCTCTCGATCCACATCAAGGCGTGCCCGCCCGATCTGCCGACCTTCAAGTCTCGCTCGGCGCATTCCAGACTTAACACGCTCCACCACCAATGACCGTTCTAGTTCCGCGATGGCGGAAATGATCGTGACGAAAAGACGCCCCATAGCATCCCCCGTCGCCACGCCTTCTCTGCGAGAAATGAACTCGATTCCCAAGCTATCCAACTCATCGATCACTTGGAGGAAATTCCGAGTGCTCCTCGCAATTCGGTCAAAAGCGGCGACCAGCAAAACGGAGAACTTCTTTCGCCGCGCATCAGCCATGAGGAGATCGAGACCCGGACGACGTGCCTTGTTTCCGCAAACACCGCGATCTTCGTACTCGTGTACAACTTCGAAGCCTCGCTGTGCCGCTAACTCTCGAAGATCGTACAACTGGGATTCGACGTGCTGGTCCGGAGTGGAAACACGGACATATATCGCGGCTTTTTTCATCGGTTGAGATTCTCCTATTCGGTTGTGACAACAACGGAGGAGGAATTGCGGAGCCGCTCAGTCGCGGCTTGGCAAATGGTCATTTCGGGACTCAAGAGATTCAGTTCGTTCCAAACGTGAGTGAACATGAGATGCCCGATTGCACTGTCTGAAAGAGCGGCAAGTTTCCTTTGCAGTCGTGCAGCGATGATGAGCGAACCCAAGCTGCGCTCCAATGGGTTTGCTGAAACTGAGCATCTGCGCTGCGCATCAATGAGTCGTTCTACGGTAATGGCTGGTTCTCCAGACGAGCGGTGGGGCACTAGATACTACCTCTCAGGAGTCGAAAAAAGGTAGAACCAGCGTGGAAAAAACGCGGGAGAAACTCCACGGAAGTGCCATACAGCGCGAAATATTGTTCGGAATGCCTACCCTTTTGCCCATGCCTAGTGGGTAGGATTCAGTGGAGGGCAAATGTTCAAAACTTACGTCCGCGATGGAAACCGCAAAATCATTGCTAGTATCACGACGGGATTCTCCGACGAGACCGAGATTGTCCGGGACGCTGACAATCACATTGCTGGTAAAGTCAACCACCGATTCGAAAATACGCGAGACGCTCACGGAAATCTCGTTAGCATCGACACTGCGGACGCGGGATTGTTAATCGGCAGACGCAAATAGCAAGTCGGAAACACGCCAATCTCTTCCCCCCTTTTTCACTTTCCGATGCTCCGGAGGTCAAATGAAGGGTTCCGTTGAAACAATGGAGTGTCCCCTGTGTTTGGGCACTGGCGAACTGACACGAGCCGAGATTCTGGATCGGCTTGGCGTGAAGGACCTTGCCAGAGTCGCGCAATTGTCCGCCGAGGAAGCTTTTAGACTCTTTCAACGAAAGAACACTAACGATAACCAGAACATCTGGGCTCGGTTCGACTCGGAACTGACGAAGCACGCCGCCGAAATCGAATTGCGACATCGGAGCGAAATCCAATCCCTCACAGTTCAGAACACAACCCTGACCCGCCGCGTCGAAGACCACTTGCGGGAGTCCGCTCAGCTTCGTGAACGTAATCAGGAATTGGAGACTGAGCTATCGAAAGTAGCTCGCGTGGGTCGCCGTGAGGAGTTGGACTTTGCCGATGAAGCGCGGACTTGGGCTGGAATTTGTATCAGCGAAAAGCTCGCTCGGAACGGCGATTTCATCCTTGCCTACCGCGATTCCAGCGGTGCACCCGTCGAGCCCCGAATGTTGATCGACAACAAAGACAAGGCTGTCGTCGGCGAAAATGACATCGACAAGCTGGTTCGGGATGCGCGTGAACGATCCATCCCTATCGCGGTGCTGGTTGCTCGCAGCGACGACCAGCTTCGGCAGGTT
>Ga0335070_10007763_pt1 | contig 12570 bp, 10 predicted proteins | sample Lox_Sample_13_FD_206722 | JGI IMG/M metagenome (GOLD analysis project Ga0335070, IMG submission 206722) | Soil microbial communities from Loxahatchee National Wildlife Refuge, Florida, United States - Lox_Sample_1.3 | ecosystem: Environmental > Terrestrial > Soil > Wetlands | place: USA...
CGTCCATTTGCCAGATTTCGCAGGATTACATCCCCCTGCTTTAGATGCGGGCGCCGGCGGCCGAGTTGTTTTGGGGTTCCTGCTCAGGGCAGCTGCAGCGCTCGCAGTGCATCCTTGTCCGACGGTGGCGGCACTGAGAGCGGTGCGTGTATTCTCGCCCCATGGATGCCGTCACCTCTTCGAATTCGGGCTCTGCGAACGAACTAGCCAAAGCGGCTTCGTCGTATCTGCGATCAGCGCGTCACCAACCAGTCCAATGGCATGCCTGGAGTGAAGACGCTTTTGCCAGCGCACAGGGTCAGAACAAACCGATCCTGCTCGACATTGGCGCGGTGTGGTGCCATTGGTGTCACGTAATGGATCGCGAATCTTACGAAGACGCAGAGATCGCGCGCGTGATCAATGAGCACTATGTGGCTATCAAGGTTGATCGAGACGAGCGCCCGGATGTTGATGCACGCTACCAAGCAGCGGTCTCTGCAATCAGCGGGCAGGGTGGATGGCCGCTTACCGCGTTCCTCACGCCGGATGGGCGGCCTTATTTCGGAGGAACCTACTTTCCGCGCGAGGAACGCTATGGTCGTCCAGGATTCGGGCGTGTCTTGCTGACGATGGCGCAGGTGTGGAAAGAACGCCGCGAGGAAGCTCTGGAGTCTGCCACGAGCGTGATGGCGGCCATCGAACACAACGAGAGCTTCTCGGGGCGCGGTGGGGAGCTCACCACAACGCTGGTCGACAAGATCGCGGACTCGATTGTCGCACGGTTTGATTCTCGCAACGGCGGATTCGGGTCACAACCGAAGTTCCCGCACTCAGCGGCATTGGATCTGCTGCTTCAGGTGGCGGTGAATCGGGGAAATGAGCAGGCCCGGGAGGCATTCATCGTGACGCTTGAGAAGATGGCGCGGGGCGGTGTCTACGATCAGCTTGCCGGCGGCTTTCACCGCTACAGCGTCGATGAGCGGTGGGTGGTTCCCCACTTTGAAAAGATGCTCTACGACAATACGGAGCTCTTGCGCAACTATGTGCACGGCTTCCAGAGCTTTGTCCGCGAGGATTTTCGACAGACGGCGCTGGAAATCGTCGCGTGGTTCGACACCGTGATGACCGACAGGGTGCGCGGAGGATTCTACGCATCGCAGGACGCGGATATCAGCCTCGATGACGACGGGGACTACTTTACATGGACTCTCGATGAAGCGCGCGCGGCGCTCGATAGCGATGAACTGCAGGTTGCGTCGCTTTATTGGGACATTGGCGAGATGGGCGATATGCATCATAATCCGGCCCGGAACGTGCTCCATCGGAAGTTCACGGTGCAGGAAGTTGCAAAGCAGATTGGCGCATCTGAAGAGCATGTCGAGCGGGCCATCGATGCAAGCCGTCGCAAACTGCTTACTGCGCGCGCTCAGCGTTTCACACCGTTTATTGATCGCACCCTCTACACCGGCTGGAATGCCATGGCTGTCACGGCTTACCTGGAAACCGCGAGCACTCTGCGTCTGGATGAGGTGCGCGACTTTGGGTTGTTGACACTCAGGCGGCTCCTTGCGGAGGCGTGGAACGGAACGGAAACTCTGCATCATGTCATTTCTTATGGAGATGACTCAGCCGGTGAAACGCCGAAGCCGGAGAAGATAACGGGCACACTCGATGACTACGCATTCACTATTCACGCCTGCATTGATGCGTGGATGGCCAGTGAAGAGATAAGCTTCCACGAGAGTGCAATCAAGCTGGCAGACGCCATGATTGCGCGCTTTTACGATCACACCGCAGGCGCTTTCTACGATGTGGCGACGATTGCTGTTCCGCTCGGAGCGCTCACGGCGCGCCGGAAGCCATTGCAGGATACGCCGACCCCGGCGGGGAATCCGACGGCTGCATCTGCGCTGATCCGACTTGAAGCAATTAGTGGCAAGGCGAGTTACCGTGAAGTTGCGGAAGACACGCTTGAATCGTTTGCAGGGATTGTTGAGCATTTTGGACTCTATGCCGGTAGCTATGGCCTGGCTGCAGAGCGACTCGTGCAGGATCCGGTGCAGATTGTTGTGGTTGGCTCGGATGGAGAAGCCGATCAGCTGGAAGCGCTCGGGAGAGCACACTTTTGCGTGAACAAGAGCGTTATACGCATCTCTCCGGAGCGCCTTACACCGGGTGCGCTGCCCGATGGGCTGGCCGAAATGCTGCTCAATGTTCCGGCACCCAAGGATGCAAAGGCATGGGCGCTCGTGTGCAGGGGGCGGACCTGCCTGCCTCCGGTGACGGATCCGGATGTTCTGCTGCGGGCTCTGGAAGAGGCGCCTTATGACACGAGGCATGCCTGAGCAGGATTTGACGATCTGCCGGAAGCTCCGGATCGCACACCGGCGCCGGGCCGGTCAATCAGGGTGCGTGTCAGGAGACGCTGAATGGATTGGCCTCGCCCGGCTTGATTGTGGTTGGGTCAGGTTCGGTTTTTGTGGCTTTTGCTGCCGTGGCGGCTCCGGGAGGCGTACCTATTTCCTTTGACGATCCGTAGACGCGAAGCGGGTCGCCGGGCAGCACATGGTTTTCCTCGAGTGCAAGCGCCACTCTGCGCCGGAATTCCCTAATCGGCGCGAGTTGTTTTGTGGGAAGCGTCTTGAAGATCACCGGAAAAATCATCTCCGAGCCTTTGACCGCGTCGAGTCCCGGAACCTTCGGGTCTTCGACAAGAACCTCGCGAAATTCTTCGCTATTCCTCAAATCCATCGCGATATTTCTGAGCAACGCAGCCACTGCGTCGGGGTTGGCTGAGAAATCTACGCTCACGTTGACGGTGGCAACGGTATAGCCGATGCTGAGGTTCGCGACGGTTGTGATCTGGGAGTTAGGGATGACGTAGAGCGTTCCATCCGCGTCGCGCACTGTCGTTTTGCGGAGGGTCATGGTCTCTACGACCCCGGCGACACCCGCGATTTTGACCGTTTCGCCCACATTGAACTGGTCTTCAAGCAGAATCAGGGTGCCGTTGAGCATGTCGCGCACGATATTCTGCGCCGCCAGGCCGATGGCGACTCCCGCCACGCCGGCCGAGGCCAGGAGGGGCGCAAGATTCACTCCCAGCGCGGCGAGAAACTGCAGAATGACAATCGCCAAAATAATGGAAACTCCGGTTGCCCGAATCACGCTTGCCATCGTCTTAACCTGTGCAACACGGTTATGAGCCGCGGCATGCTCCTCCGCGATCCGGATCATTTTCGCTGTGACCAGAGACAGTAAGCGGAAGAGCAGGAAGGCGATAAGGGCAAGAAAGACAAGGCGCGGGAGTCTTACGTGGACAAAATCCTGGGCGTCATCCGCCCACTCGTTAAGCACCTTGCGCAAAAATCCATCTTCGGCAAACCAGGCGACAAAGTCGGCAAAAAGAAGAGGATGCATGCTAAACACCTCACTACTATCTATACTGTGCCGAGACGGGCAACAGATTCCGGCCTTGCACAATCAACTGATGTGGAGCAGGTCCGTTTTCCTGGGGACGCCCGGGCCTCAGGCTATGCTTTGATGCCATGAATTCACCTCGAAGGAAAGTGGTTGCCGAAGGTACAAGAAACTGCTTTGATTAGCCATCGCCCTTAGAGCCAGGTAGCTGAGTCAGAGGTCCTGGCAGGGGGGCTTCACGAGAGTCGCTGAATCCTCAGTTGAGAGAAACAAGGGGGTTCCAATGCAACAGAGCAAGGGTATCGAAACTGCCGTCGGTCCCATCGGCGGTACCCCGCGAGCGCCGGCCCCGAGGACAAGGTGGAGTCGGGCATGTGCCGGCCTTGCTTTCTTTGCGGCGCTTGCATGCGTGGCGCAGGACTTTCGCCCGGAGAAGGCAAATGTGGTTACCCCGGTGAACCAGCTTCCGGACGCCAACGCGCAGATGGAGAGCCACGAAAGAATGAACAAACAGCAAAAGTTCGAGGCTGCCAACGCTGAGCGGAAGAAACAGATCGTCGACGACAGCACAAAGCTGCTGAACATGGCGATTGCATTAAAAGCCGAGGTAGACAAGACCACAAAGGACACACTTTCTCTGAATGTGATTCGCAAGGCAGATGAGATCGAGAAGCTGGCCCACAGTGTCAAGGAAAAGATGAAGGTTTCGGTGGGGCCAGGCTAGATTGTCACGTCGATGGAGCGAGCCTGTCGACCGCTCGCGAAACCAGGAACTGGTCGAACGCTCGTTGGAGGTTTCCATGAGAGCCCACATCGTTGAAACCGAGGAAGAGGGATCATCAAGGCGCTGTGGGGGGCTTTCTGCGAGGATACGGGGTGTCAGGAGGCCGCTTGTGATAGCTGCGGGAACAACGATGCTCGTGCTTGGCGGATATAGCCAAGCGCCACAGCCGCCCGACAAGATTACTCATGGAATTATTCTTCCCGAAGCCAACCGCCCTCTCGACGCGAACGATCAGATAAAGCTGCATGAGCAGAATGCAAAGAAGCGGAACTTCGATGCAGCAAACGCCGAGCGGAAGCGTGAATTGGACGACGCCAGCACCAAGTTGCTGATCCTCGCCAAGGATTTGAAGCAACAGGCCGACCAGATGGAGACCAGCCCACTGACGCGGAAAGCGCTGCGAGAGGCCGAAGTGATTGAGATGCTGGCTCGTGATGTCAAGGAGAAGATGAAGCTTAGCGTAGGCGGGAGCTAAGGGTGATCGAGATGGGTCGCGAATCAATTCGGATCGGGAGTCTGCGTTGGTTGCCCTGGGTGATCCCGATTCTTGCCCTGACTGCGGGGGCTCAGAGCTTTCCTTCTTCTCAATTGCCCAGCCAGGGCTCTCCTCACGTGCGGAGTCCCTACGGGCCATCGGCAGAACCCGATCCTCTCTACGAGCAAAGGCGCATGAAGGCGCTCAATGCCGACCGGCATAAGTCCATGGTTTCCGACACGGATAAGCTGCTGCAGTTGGCCAAGCAGCTGGATGCGGAGATCGCCGCCAACTCCGCCGACGGGCTCACGTCACAGGAGATGAAGCGGGTTGCCGAGATCGAAAAGCTGGCTCGGAGCGTCAAGGAGAAGATGGCCCGGTCGTTTGGCAACGGACCGCTCGATCAGCCCCCGGCGTTTCCACCGGGGATTTCAAATGGTCCATAACATCCAGGTTGTTAGAATTGAAGAGGCTTCCAAGCAGAACAGCCGGAAAGAACCCCAACTGGGAGTGAAAACGAATGGGACTTGCGGTTTCCAGCGCTCATGCGTCCGGAGCAGCGAACGCTTCTGGCGGCCTGGGCCATCAACAGCTGATTGAAATTTACCGGCTGATGTATCTCTCCCGGCGTTTGGACGACCGCGAAATCCTGCTGAAGCGGCAGCAGAAGATCTTCTTTCAGATATCGGCGGCTGGCCATGAAGCGCTGCAAGTGGGAGCCGCGCTTGCGCTTCGGCCTGGCTATGACTGGTTTTTCCCGTATTACCGCGACCGGGCACTCTGCCTGACGCTTGGCGTTTCGCCCACCGACATGTTGCTGCAGGCGGTGGGAGCGGCCGACGATCCTGCGAGCGGCGGACGCCAGATGCCGACCCACTGGAGCAGCCGCGACCTGCACATCGTCAGCACGTCGTCCTCGACGGCAACCCAGGTGTTGCACGCAGTCGGGTGCGCCGAGGCGGGGGGATACTTTTCCCGCCACCCCGAGGCTGCCGCAAGGGCCGAGGGGGACTATCGCGCATTTCGCGATGTGGCGTTTCACGGGGACGAAGTTGTTCTTGCATGCATAGGCGAAGGTTCCACGTCGCAAGGCGAGTTCTGGGAAGCTCTCAATACGGCTTCGAACCAGAAACTGCCGGTGATCTTCTGCATTGAAGACAACGGCTACGCCATCAGCGTGCCGGTCGAGGTCAACACGCCGGGTGGAAGCATCTCAAGGCTCGTTGCAAATTTCCCGAACTTCCATTTCGCCGAGATCGACGGCACGGATCCGGAGGCGTGTCTTAAAGCCTTCCAGGAAGCAGCAGAGCATTGCCGCGCGGGGCGCGGGCCGGCTTTTGTTCATGGCCATTGCGTCCGGCTCTATTCGCACTCACTTTCTGACGATGACAAGCTCTATCGATCGGCGGCAGAGCGCGAAACGGATGTCATGCGCGATCCGATCGCGAAGATGCAGATGCGTTTGCTGCGCGAGGGAATTCTGACCGCCGAGCAGATCAATGCGCTTGAAAAGTCGGCTGAGCACGAAGCTGCGGAAGCCGCGGAGAGGGCCCTGGACGCTCCACTCCCTGCGGTGTCGTCGATCCCACGCCACGTGTACTCGGAGGATCTGGATCCCGTGCGCGCTTCGTTTGCAACCGAGATCGAGGAGGCTGCGGGAACTCACCCCGGGAAGTCTGCCAGTTCCAAAGGAAGCGCGCCCCACACGATGGCAGACCTGATCAATGCCTGCCTGCACGACGAAATGCGGCGCGATCCGCGCGTCGTCGTGTATGGAGAAGACGTTGCCGACGCGAGCCGCGCGGAGGCCCTGTCGGAGGTGAAAGGCAAGGGCGGCGTATTCAAGCTCACATCTGGGTTGCAGACGGAGTTCGGGGCCGAGCGGGTATTCAATTCGCCTCTCGCTGAGGCAAATATTGTGGGCCGGGCTGTTGGTTATGCCTTGCGCGGAATGAAACCGGTGGTGGAGATTCAGTTCTTTGACTACATCTGGCCGGCTGTCCACCAGATGCGCAACGAACTGGCTCTGATGCGCTGGCGTTCGAACGGCGCGTGGGCGTCTCCTGCGGTCATTCGAGTGCCCATCGGCGGATACCTCACGGGCGGCGCGATCTATCACTCGCAGTCGGGTGAGAGTATCTTTACGCACATCCCCGGCTTGCGGGTCGTCTTTCCATCGAATGCCCTGGATGCCAACGGTTTGCTTCGCACGGCGATCCGATGCGACGATCCGGTTCTGTTCCTTGAGCACAAGCGGCTTTATCGAGAGACGTATGGGCGCGCGCCTTATCCAGGACCGGAGTTTGCCATTCCATTCGGCAAAGCCAGGGTGGTGCGTCCTGGATCGCACATCACGCTCGTAACGTATGGCGCAGTCGTTCCGCGTGCGCTGCACGCCGCTCAAACGGCCAGCCGGGAGAAGGGAATTGAAGTTGAGATCATCGATCTTCGAACTCTCAACCCGTATGACTGGGAGGCCATCGCAAAATCAGTGCGCAAGACAAGCCGCGTGATCGTCGCCCACGAGGACATGTTGAGCTGGGGGTATGGGGCTGAGATCGCCGCGCGCATTGCGGACGAGCTCTTTGAGGAACTCGACGCGCCAGTCAAGCGCATTGGCGCAATGGACACCTTCGTCGCATATCAGCCTGTGCTCGAAGATGCGATTCTGCCTCAGCCGGACTCGATTCTCAAGGCCATCGCGGACCTGGATGCCTATTGAGCGCGCGGCGGAAGAGCTTGGAGCGGACTCGAACCAGACACGGATACAATACCGGGATGGGCACCCATTCTGAACAGAGCCGGCGTCTTTCAGGACGACGGACGGGCACGACGGCATTATGAGATTCTTCCGCCTCGTGCGCTATGGCCTGCCCTACACGTTTCAATGGGCGTCGGGTGTTCTTTTCCTGGCGGCGGTCGGTGTACTCGACACATTTCGCACGCTCCTGTTCCAGCCAATCTTTGACCAGGTGCTGAGGCCGGACGCTCCGGAGGGACCGATTACTCTGGGTCTGGCGCACAGCCAGTGGCACTTCGATCTGAGGATGCTTGTTCCTCGTTTCCTTCACATGCACAACGCATGGACCGTTGTAGCGTTCGCGCTGGTAGTGTCCACGATCGGGAAGGGTCTTTGCGACTACCTGGGCACGTATCTGGTCAATTATGCCGGCTTCGGAATGATCACCGATCTTCGCAATCATCTGTATGAAGTCACCTTGCGGAGGTCGTCGAGCTTCTTCCATAAGCATGCGACCGGGACGATTCTTTCCACTTTGATCAATGATGTCGACCGGGTGCAGATGGCGGTGAGCTCGGTCATCGGCGAATTCCTGCAGCAGTTCTTCACATTCGTTGTGGGACTGATTCTGGTCATCCGGCTGGGTGGTCAGCTCAGTTGGGCGCTCCTGCTATTCGTGCCGGTGGTCGTGACGTCGGCGCGCAAGATTGGGAGGGAAGTTCGCACGCGCACGCGTACCGGCCAGGACAAGCTGGCTGAGATTCAGAACATTCTGCACGAAACGGTTACGGGCAACCGCATTGTTAAGGCCTTCAACACTGAGTTGTGGGAGCTGCTGCGATTCAAGAGCGCGGCAAGGCGTCTCTTCCGGGCCAACTTGCGGAACATTCGCATCCAGACCATCAGTTCGCCGTTGATGGATGTGATCGGCGCCATTGGGATTGCACTGTTCCTGTTTATCGGGCGCAACGAGATTCTTCATGGACACATGACCATGGGGCTCTTTGGGGCATTCATCATTCTGCTTTTCAAGCTGTATGATCCGGTGCGCAAGTTCGCATTCTTCTACAACAGCTTCCAGCAGGCAATGGGTGCATCCGCCTCGATCTTCCATTTCTTCGACGAGAAGGACGACGTGAAGGAACGGCCGCATGCGATGGCCCTGGAGCGCTTTGGCAAGTCGGTGAAGTTTGCAGATGTCGGCTTTTTCTACTCGACCGAGAAGGGCGAGAACCAGATTCTTCATAACGTCGACCTCGAGATCCAGAGCGGAGAGGTGATGGCGCTTGTGGGGCCGAGCGGAGCGGGGAAATCGACGCTCGTGAATCTGATTCCGCGTTTCTTTGATGTGACATCCGGACGCATCCTGATCGATGGACATGACATCAGGGAGGTCAGCCTGAGTTCGCTGAGGAGGCAGATCTCCCAGGTCACGCAGGAGACGATTCTCTTCAACGACACCGTGCGCAATAACATTGCATACGGACAGCCCGACATGAAGCACGCGCTTGTGGAAGAGGCCGCACGGAACGCTCTTGCGCACGACTTCATCATGCGCATGCCCAATGGTTATGACACGGTCATCGGTGAGAAGGGGTTCCGCCTCTCGGGCGGCGAGCGCCAGAGACTCGCGATCGCGCGGGCCTTGCTCAAGAACGCGCCGATACTGATTCTCGACGAAGCGACATCAGCCCTCGATGCAGAGAGCGAATCGCTTGTGCAGGCTGCGCTTGCGAACCTGATGCAGGGGCGAACGGTGCTGGTGATCGCGCACCGGCTTGGCACCATACGCCGGGCAAATCGCATCGCCGTGCTCGAGGGCGGGCGCATCACCGCGGTCGGCACGCACGAGGACCTGCTGACAGAGTCACCTACATATCAGAGACTCTACCAGTTGCAGTTCATGGATGTTCCCGAAGCTGAAGAGATGGATCCTGAGACGGAAGCACGCGCTCTTGACCGGCTTCTGCAACCAACGCTCTGGGCGAATGTAGAGGAAATGTAAGCATGGCAATTCACTCAATGACCGGATATGCCCGGACACAAGTTCGGCTCAGCGAACAACTTGTATACACGCTGAGCGTAAAGAGCGTGAATCATCGGTTTCTCGATCTCCAGTTGCGGCTGCCGCCGGGGCTCGACGCGTTGGAGATGGAGCTGCGGCGGGCGTTGAAGGAGAACCTGCTCCGAGGCCACGTCGAGTTGACGCTGGCTGTCGATCGCTCCCTTCAGCAGAAGGGTGGATATAACCGTGAGCTTGTGACGAGCTATCTGGACGCATTCCGGCAAGCGCGGTCGGAGTTTCAGATGCAAGGGGAGCCGGACCTGAATGTCGCATTGCGTCTTCCCGGCGCCCTGCAAGGTGAGACGCGGAGCAATGGCGAAGAGGATCTGGCTGCACTGACTGAGAGTGCGTTGCGCGAGATCGGGCCCTTGCTCGAGGGATTGAAAGTAATGCGCGCCCGCGAAGGGGATGCGCTCGAAGCCAATCTGCGGGCTTGTCTGGATCGCCTCACGGAGGCCGTGGAAGGCGTGGCGGCGCTGCGGCCCGAGGTTGAACAGCGCTACCAGGAGCGGCTTACGCAGCGGCTGACCGCAGCGACGGGGAACGAATTCAACCGGCAACGTCTGCTGGAGGAAGTCGCGGTGCTTGTCGATCACAGCGACATCTCAGAGGAAGTGGAGCGGATGCACACGCACATCGGCCACTTTCGCGATCTGCTGACCACAGGCGGCGAGGTGGGCAAGAAGCTGGACTTCCTGCTGCAGGAGATGAATCGCGAGGCCAACACGCTGCTGTCGAAGACGGGCGGCGTGGGAGGGAAGGGAACGCGCATCACAGAACTCGGACTGGCCATGAAGGCAGAGATCGAGAAGGCGCGCGAACAGATTCAGAACGCGGAGTAGGGGACAATAGAACGTGGCGGGAATTCTTTTTATTATTTCGGCGCCGTCGGGCTCCGGCAAAAGCACGCTGGTGAGCGAACTGCGCAAACAGGTAAGCGGGGTGGACTTTTCCATCTCCTGGACGACGCGGCAGCCGCGGGGCTCGGAAGAGAACGGCCGCGAATATCACTTCACCACACGCGAGGATTTCGAGCGCATGGTTGCCGCGGGCAGGTTTCTGGAGTATGCCGAGGTCTTCGGCAATTACTACGGTACGACGCGCCAGTCTCTTGAGGATGCGCGCCGCCTCGGGCACGATCTTCTGCTGGATATCGATGTGCAGGGAGCGGGGCAGGTTCGCAAGACCATGCCGGAAGCGGTAAGTATTTTTGTGCTGCCGCCGACGCCGAAGGTTCTGCGGACGCGGCTCCGCAATCGCTCGCGGGCAGAGGGTGTTGTCAACGAGGCGGAGCTGTATCGGCGCTTGAGCGAAGCGAGCAAGGAAATTGAGAATTATCGCGATTACAGCTATATTCTCATCAACGACATCCTTGACCGGGCAGTCGCGCAACTCGAGGCCATCGTACTGGCGGAGCGCTTTTACAGGAACGCCGAGCCGATAGCATTTCGATCAAGCAGGGTATTGGAGGTCGCCGCGGCCTGCCGCCAGTCGAATTCGCGGGAGCGGCTAAAACCAGTGCTGGAAGCCTTTGGCATCGACGGGGCCTCCGGCCAGCAACAACTTCCCTTTGGAGATGATCCCGATGACGATTGAGACCAGTTTCGATTCGAACTATCGCAAAGTGCTTGTGGCAGCCCGTCGCGCGCGCCAGATTCAAAGCGGCTCCGCATCGCTCGTTCCTACCCGTTCGACGAAGGCCTGCCGCATCGCCCAGGAAGAGATCGACGCAGGCAAGATCTCCTATGTGAAGAAGGACACTCCGGTTGTGCGTCCTGCGGTGGAGGATCGCGGGATTCCGATCCTGGCAAGCTAAGCATCCTCTGCTCAATCGAATCAGGCGGCCCCGTCTTCGCAGGAATCCTGCTCTGAGGACGGGGCCGACACCTGCGCGCGTCGCGCGCTTTCCCTTCTCGGTCTACAATCTCCTTATGCGTGTAACAGTCGGCGTATCCGGCGGCATCGCCGCTTATAAAGCGGCGGAACTGGTGCGTTCCCTGCAGCGACGGGCACTCGAAGTTCATGTGGTGATGACCGAGTCGGCCACGCGGTTTGTCCAGCCGCTCACATTCGCGGCGCTTACGGGCCACAAAGTGATTACGAGCCTGTGGGAAGACAACGAGCCGGGGATCGATCAATCCGATTCGTCGATTGAACACATTGGCGAGGCGCAGTGGACTGAAGCGCTGGTTGTGGCGCCTGCGACCGCCAACATTCTTGCCAAATTTGCTCATGGCATCTCCGATGACTTTCTGACAACGATGTACCTCGCGACAGCCGCGCCCGTGCTGGTTGCGCCCGCGATGAACGTGAACATGTGGAACCATCCGGCGACCCAGGCGAATCTCGACGTGCTGCGCCAGCGTGGCGTGCGCGTCATCGAGCCGGGCACCGGCGATCTTGCGTGCGGCATGGTCGGCACAGGACGGATGGCGGAGCCGGAGGCGATTGCCGAAGTTGTACTGAGCTCGTTGAGCCGTCGCCGCGATCTTGCCGGCGAAACGGTGCTCGTGACAGCGGGCGGAACACGTGAAGCTCTCGATCCCGTTCGCTATATCGGCAACCGCTCCAGCGGAAAGATGGGCTATGCCCTTGCCGACGCCGCGCAGAGCCGAGGGGCAAAGGTGATCCTGGTCAGCGGGCCGACGGCACTGCATCCTCCGGCGCGCTGCGAGGTCCTCCGCGTAACGACCGCGGACGAAATGCGCCAGGCTGTCCTTGGACGCATGGGCGAAGCCACGATGGTGATCAAAGCCGCGGCCGTTGCCGATTACCGCCCGGTGAATGTATCGGAGCAGAAGCTGAAGCGCACCGGACCGATGACCCTGGAACTCGCGCCCACGGAGGACATCCTGGCCGAGGTGACACGCCTGCGCAGGGCGGGCCAGCTTATCGTCGGTTTCGCGGCGGAAACGGAAAGCCTGATGGAGAACGGCCGCGCCAAGCTGCTTCGCAAGGGGGCCGACGCGATTGTTGTGAACGACGTTTCCGGCGAAGGGTCTGGCATTGATGCGGACAATAACGCAGCGACTTTTCTGACAACTTCGACCTCGATCGAACTGCCCGAGATGCCGAAGCGCAAGCTCGCCGACCGCATTCTGGAC
>Ga0335070_10007764_pt1 | contig 12570 bp, 12 predicted proteins | sample Lox_Sample_13_FD_206722 | JGI IMG/M metagenome (GOLD analysis project Ga0335070, IMG submission 206722) | Soil microbial communities from Loxahatchee National Wildlife Refuge, Florida, United States - Lox_Sample_1.3 | ecosystem: Environmental > Terrestrial > Soil > Wetlands | place: USA...
AGGCCGACGTCGGTACCCTCTCCGCCGTGAGCAAGGCGTTTCACGTGGCTTCAGCCGTCGCCAGCGTGGTCGTGCCGGTGGTCGTCATCTTCCACGGCAAGTTCGCGGCCGGCAGCACGGCCTTTATCGTCTCGGGGTACGTCTCTACGTTCCTGGGCGACCTCGCCAAGACCGCGGGCGTCCTGCCGGCGTCGTCGAGCTCGACCGACCAGGCGACAGGGGGTCCCGTCGCGGTCCTGCTCGTCGCCGCCTCCCTCCTCGCGGCCCCGAGCGCCCGCGCGGCTGAGCCCACCCCGAACGACGTGGCGCCTCCTCTCTCGTTCTGCGTGGGCGACACCTACCACTGCATGATGCCCGACTTCAACTTCAGCATGGTCAGGTATGACCTCGTGGCCAAGAAGTGGGACTCCATCGGGATCACCTCGGTGGGAGTTGGCTACGAGTTCATGTTCTACTCGAACCAGCCCTGGTCGTTCGGTCCTGCCCTCCACGTTGCGGGACAGTGGGGCCAGGACAAGCCCTCGTATTTCGGGCTCACCCCGACGCTCGTCTTCTTCAAGTACGTCGAGCTCGGAGCCTCGTTCGACCTGCGCGACGGTGCCGTCGACAAGTACCTCGTCGCCGGACTCTCAGGCAACACGGAGCTCCTGACCCGCTGGATCACCGGCAAGGGCATCGAGGTGAGGCTCGGCGAGGCCCGCAGGGAGTACGCCGCCAAGTTGGCAGCGGGAGCCCAGCAGCCGTGAGTCGGGCTCTGCTGCCCCTGGCGATCTGCCTGGCAGGGTGCGCTTCCCTCCCTCGCTACGACCACGGCGTCCCGAACCTCGTCAAGGTCCGGGACAATCTCTACCGAGCTGGACAGCCCGACACGCCAGAGGCCTGGAAGTACCTGGCGAGCCTGGGGGTCACCGACGACGTCAAGCTCGACTTCGTCGACGAGGGAGACGACGCGCTCGCCGAGGCCTACGGGATCACCGTCCACTACGTCCCGATCGAGCCCACGACCAGGCCGGGGGTACTCGACCTCGTGGAGGACGTCTTTGCGATGCCCGACCCGAAGGTGCTCGCGGAGATCGCGGGATTGCTCGGCGAGGTCGCGAGGGGAGGAGGGAAGATCTGGCTCGTACACTGCAAGAACGGTCACGACCGCACCGGTTTTGTCGTCGGCATGGCCAGGATGGTGGCTGACGGGTGGGACAGGCACCACGCCTGGAACGAGATGCTCTCCCTGGGCTACCATCCCGAGCTGATAGGACTCGATCGCTCGTTCCACGAATTCAAACCTGAACAAAGGAAGTAGGACATGGCAAAGCTCTTGCAATTTCGAGGACTCGTTGGACACCCGGTGCACGGGTTCGGGTACAAGCCAGATCCGGTCGGTCACCGGTACAACATGTTTTTCCTGCACCCCGCGGCGTCCGTCGACCCGGCCACACTGCCCGCGCGCACGCGCAACTTCCAGTACGCCCCCCCGATCTGGAACCAGGGCCAGACCGGCTCCTGCTTCGGGCACGGCATGGCCGGCGAGATCACGACCACGTTCGCGGCCCACGGCCGAGCCCTGTCCTCTCCGGCCTGCCCGGACTTCGTCTACAAGATCACCCGGATGGTCGATCGTCCCGACCCGAAGGTTCCACTCCAGGACACCGGCTCCGCCCCGAACAGCGGCGTCAGGGCGCTCGGCCTGTGGGGCTGCGCGCTCGAGTCCGAGGTCGACCAGGGCCGCACGGCGAGCTCGCCCGACTACACGTCAAACCTCGAGGCCGTGGTCAACCGAGACCCGAAGCTCGGCGACCTCGAGAAGGCCGGCAAGCGAATCATCACGGGCTTCAACGCCATCGCGGACAATGATTCGCAAAAGATCTTGCACGACCAGCAGGCCCTCGCGACCGGGCACGCGATCGGCACCGGCGTCGACGCCGGTAACGACACCTTCCAGGGAGCCACGGGCGAGACGCCGCTCGGGTACTGCGGCAGCGAGCCCGACCACTGGATCTACATCGTCGACTACGCGACGGTCGGCGCCCTCCGGGCCGACGGCGAGCTGCCCGCCTCCATGAGCGGGCTGCCTGACACCCAGCTCCTGTTCAAGCTCGTGAACAGCTGGGGCAACCTCTGGCCCTCCGCCACGCGGGCAGGGTGGATCTGGGTGACGGACGACTTCGTCCGGCGCGGCACCTTCAACACCCTCGTCGCCAACCTCGGGTTCTAGGACCACCATGCGAGTACACGTTCTGCTTTCACTGCTCACCCTCAGCCTCATCGCCTGCCCCAAGCCGAGCCCGCCGGTGCCGCCGGGACCGTCGCCGACCGACGCGTCCTTCGACGTCTACGACGAGGCCTGCGCGAACCTCGCGACCTTGCGGTGCCCCGAGGGACTCGCTGACAACTGCGCCGCGACGCTCAGGGTGACCGCCGCGCACGTCAACCTCGCTCCCGAGTGCCTCGCGTCCGCTGCGACCGCCGAGGTCGCCAGGGCCTGCGGGACGGTCGACTGCCAGGTCGTCGTTGGCGCCAAGCCTGCCGCCACGTGTGCCAACGCGTGCGCCGTGATCAAGCGCTACGGGTGCCCCGAGGCCCCCGACTGCCTCGCCACGTGTAACAAGGTCGTGGCGGCCCACCTCGTGGACTTCAAGCTCAGCTGCCTCGCGGAGGCGACCAGCAAGGCGGCGCTCGTCAGGTGCGGCTCGGTCGAGTGTAAGTAGGTTTCCTAAAGGAGAAATCGAGATGACTTCACGACCTTTGCAAACCGTCTATTATTTCGACCAAGCAGGAAATCTCGTGAGACAGAGAACTTACAGGACCAGAGACCTGGCCTGGAGGGCTGTACTACGAGCCCGTCGAACCGGAAAAATTGCCAAACGCTTCAATGAGCGTTAACCGGATAGTCAAGCAAAGTTCTGGAGCCGGGCGGGCGCAGGAGCTCGCGTTCGCCCGGTTCAGTACTTGAGGGAGCCGGAGGTCACGAGCCCGTCGACGGTCCCCTGGACCAGCGAGGCGACAGCGGCCGCGAGCTCGGCGAACTTGGCCGGGGCGGTGCCCAGGGACTTGCCGAACTGGCTCACCTGACCACCCGTGATGGCCAGCGGCGCGCGGGCTCGAACTTCTTTGGACTGGGTGTCGACCCACTCGACAGTGACGTTGACGGTCTTGCCGTCGACGCTGACGGTGATGCTTCGGATCTTAGCTTCAACGGTCGTGGTTACCTGGGCCATGGCAGATCTCCTTGCGGGTCAGGGGGTCGGGTCGAGCAGCGATGGGGACGAGGCGGAGGCCGGCTCGACGATAAAGCTCTCGAGCAGGAGCAGGTCGCGGGGAGTGAGGTTGATCTTCTCGAGCGCGGCGATCGGCAGGAGAGGGAATTCACCAGACTCAACGTCCTCGAGCTCGACGATCTCGGCCTCGACCGCGACGTTGACGGTCTGGCCGTCGGCGCCGACGGTGATGCCTCGGATCTTAGCTTCGACGGTAGTGGTTACCTGGGCCATGGCAGATCTCCTCGCGAGTCAGGGGGTCGGGTCGAGCAGCGATTGGGGCGAGGCCGAGGCCGGCTCGACGATAAAGCTCTCGAGCAGGAGCAGGTCGCGGGGAGTGAGGTTGGTCTTCTCGAGCGCGGCGATCGGCAGGGGAGAGATCTCCCCAGACTCGACGGCCTCGAGCTCGGCGATCTCGGCGAGGTACGGAGCCTTGTTCTCACCTTCGACCACGATCTGGTTGCCGTGCGCCGGGCTCGGGTGTCCGTACTTCTGCCCGAGCTTGAGGGCCGAGGCCTCGAACTCGTTCAGGTCGCGCAGCACCGCCTTGAGGAATCGGCTGATCAGCAGCCGGTGGGCGAAGGAGACTGGATCTCCCACCGTCGAGAGCCTCGAGAGTGGACCGGGCCTCCCGGGTTCGTCGCGGAGGCGGGCCAGCTGTCCAAGGGTGAATTTCGGCATGGCGCGAATTGTAGATCGTGGCACCGGTCAGGGTAAAGCGCAATTTTTTTCAGGGGTCGAGGTACAAGAGCAGTGCGGTAGGACCAGGCGAGGTCGCGGCCTTGACCGTCTTGGAGGTGATCGCGGCGCCGTCGTTGTAGGTGACGGAGAGACCCGTGAGGCCTCCAGCGGCCGGGCTGGCCACTGCGTGCAGGACGACGATGGCGGTGGTCCCGTCGGCGAGCAGTCCGTTCACGGTCAGGTCGTTGACGTCGCAGTTGTCGGCCGAGGCCCCGATGACGATCTGGTGGGAGAGCGCGGAGGCCTGCGAGCCGAGCGCGAAGCTCGCCACGGTGCCGGTCGCCGCCTGGAAGCCGACGGCCGCGCAGTTGAACGAGTGGTCGGGCACGCCTCCCCCGATCATCGCCAGGCAGTGGTCGGAGTCCGAGCCGACAAAGGAGGCCACGAGGGCGGCCGAGTAGGTCGTGCCGGCCCCGCCGAACGCGACGCCAGATCCGACCAGCGAGAGGCAGTTGCCGCAGGTGTCTCCGATGTGGGACACGATGGCCACGAAGCTGTCGATGCCGTCCGCCCCGACGTCCGAGTCGATGAGCGCGCATGACAGCTCCGTGCCGGCCCCGAGGACGGCAGTGTCGCCGAGGGCGACGTTGCTGTTGCCGATGCCGAGCACCATGGCCCCGGTCCCGATCGCGACGCTGTTGTTGACGGCGTACGCGTCGGCGCCGATAATCACGCACGTGACGGCGTCGGTGATGGTCAGGGAGCCGCGCGTGCGGAGGATGATGTTCCAGGTCCCGTCCACGGAGACTGGATCCGTGGAGGTGTTCACCGACAGGACGATATTTCGCTCCGCACTGTCGGCCAGGGTGACGTAGGAGCCCACCACGAGATCTTGGTCGCAGCTGTCGCCGACGGAGAGGTTGTTGCCCACGAGCGTGGAGTACGACAGTCCAGTTCCGGTCGTGATGGAGATCCCGGCCGCCAGCAGGTGCGAGGCGTCTTGAGTCACGACGCTGTCGCCGAAAAGCTGGACCGTGTCTCCGGTGCCCAGTACCTGGAGGGCTCGACCGAACACCGCGCAGGCCTGCGAGTCGTCGCCGACGCTGCACTGGTGAGCGACGAGGGTGATCTCGCCGGTTCCTGATCCGACGTTTAGCTGCGCGCCACACGCGAGGACGTAGCTGTTGTGGTCTCCGACGGATATTTCGCTGCCGTAGGAGTAGATGATGTAGCCGCCTTCCCCGTGGGTGACAAACTCACCGACGATCCCTTGGACCGCCCCGCCTCCACCCACGCTGACGGCGGTACCCACGGCGAACGAGGCGTTGCTCGCCACGCTCGCGTTGTAACCCAGGGCAGTGCTCTGGCTGGTGGAGTCGGCGATGGCGCACGAGTTTCCGACGACGAGGCTCTGGGCGAGGGTGGCGCCCATGGTGTTGTAGCTTCCGAAGCAGGAGACGACGTAGGCTTGCGGACCCAGGTTGTTTCCGACACCCACGACGGTCTGCAGTCCGCCGCTGGTCGTATTTTGAATTCCCACGACGAGGGTCGGTCCGGCTTGAGCGACGTCATTGACGACGACGTTGTCGGTCCCGTGGCAGACGACGACCTCGTCGTTGTTGGTGGTGACCGTGTTGCCTAGGATGTCGGTGACGGGGACGCTGCCGGCCGGGGCTCCGGTGAGGTAGTAGTTTCCGCGGTCGGGGGTCACGATGATGCAGGTGTCGGAGCCGGTCACGCCTCCGCCGCTGGGTACTCTTCCGCCGACGGTGACGACGACGGGGCCGGTCACGATGGCGTTGACCAGGAGGCGGGCGAAGCGGATCTTGGCGTCGACGAGGAGGGGAGACAGGTCGACCGCGGACGGCGCTCCCTCGGGGCGACGATCGACCCGGAACTCCCCCACGGGGTTGTACTCGGCGCCGTCGAGGCTGCCGAGCACGACGATGGCGCCCACGAAGCTGCCCTGGCAGACGAGGCAGGAGCCCGTCTCCGGGCCGGTCGGCGGCACGAACGTGCCGAGGTCGACGGGCGCCGTGAGTCCGGAGAATCCCGCCGACAGGGAGGCGACGGTGCCGAAGCCGTTCTGGCCGGCGCCGAGGGTGCCAGAGACGACGCACGAGATCGGCGTCAGGGCAATGGCCTGGGCTCGGAGCTTCACCGACTTGTAGGAGCCGTCGACGGCGATCTTGATGCCCTCGGGACCACCGGCGTTGAAAGAGGCGACGGCGACGAAGTGCAGGTCGTCCTGGCTCGCGAGCAGGTCGTAGTAGCCGCTGAAGGATCCGGAGAGCTGGACGGTCTTCTGGCCGACGATCTGGTCGATGCCGGATGCTGGACCCTCGCCGGAGGAGGGGACGACGACGGTGACGGTGGTGATGCTCATGGGGTTGGTCTCCTGCTCACGAGTCCACGTAGACTAGCAGGGCGCCGACCGGGGCCACGGCGGCGACCTTGAGGGTCCGCGTGGCGATGGCGGAGCCGCTGTTGTAGGTGAGGCTCAGGCCGAGCTCGCCTGTGGCCGGGTTGGTTCGCGCGTGAATGGTCTCGACGGGGACGGGGCCGGCTGCGAGGCCGTAGACGATGAGCTCGTTGATGGGCGCGATGGTGGGGCCGACGTTTGAGCCAACCACGAACTGGTTGGCGCCCGCGGTGGTGTAGGGACCGAGCGCGATGGCGACGCCGTCTCCGGCGGTGCTGGCGATCGAGCCGTAGCCTATCGCCACGCTGGGACCCGAGTTGACGAGCACCCGGCCGTTGACTGCGACGGCGCCGGTAGACCCGGTCTCGACTCGCACGGCGTGGAAGTCGTTTCCTGATCCGACGAGCACGGCGCTCGACACCGCGCTGCCGAGCTGCGTGGCCTCGCCGATGGCCACGTTGCGACTGCCCGTCACCTCCACGTCGCCGAGGGTGTCGATGATGATGTTGCGCACGCAGTTGTCGGCGACGGTCACGGCGTTGCCCATGACCAGGTTGAAGAGACACTGGTCGCCGAGCTCGATGTTCGTGCCTATGAGGGTCACGTTGCAGACGCCGTCGGTGGTGCCGGCCGAGAGGTTGTCGCCTATCAGGACGGCGTGGGTGCCGAAGTCGGCGCCGTTAAACCGGGAGACGAGGGTGAGCACGGAGCCCAGCGCCACGACGTCCGCGATGTCGGGGTTCGAGATCGTGTTGGCCGTGACGGTGATGGTGTCGCCGAGCGCCACGACGCTCGCCGTGTAGTCGGTGCTGGGGGAGGAGTTCTGGACCGTGATGGCGCGGCCTAGCAGGATGAGGTCGGCGAAGGTCGCAGATCCGCCCGCGGCCGCCGTGACCGCGTCGCCGACCACGATCACGTTGGACGCTCCCGGACCCACGACGCACGAGTCGCCCTGGGCGACGACGTTTCGATCGCTGCCGTCGACCGTGTTCTGCCCGACGACGATCGCGAGGGCTCCGATGGTTGACGGCATGACGACCGACAGGGCCTGGTAGGACGCAGATCCAGAGGCGTCGGAGACGTAGAGTAGCATGGGGGTGCCCATGCCGCCGGTGGCGGGGACGCTGCCACCGAGGGTGACGGTGACGGGACCGGTGACGACGGCGTTGACCAGGAGGCGTGCGTACCGGATCTTCTGCTGGATCTGGAGCGGCGACAGATCGACGGCTGCCGGGGCACCCTCGGCTCTGCGGTCGACCCGGAACTCGCCCACCGGGTTGAACTGCTCGCCGTCGAGGCTGCCCAGGACCACGATGGCGCCCTGGAAGCTCCCGCGACAGATCAGGCAGGTGTCGATCTCGGGACCCGTTGGCGACACGATGGTCGCGAGGTCGACGACGGGGGTGAGGCCGGAGGCGCCGGCCGAGAGGGAGGCGATCGTGCCGAAGCCGTTCGTGCCGCCAGTACCCGAGACCTCGCAGGTCACGGGCGCGAGGAGGGCAGTGGCCTGCGAGCGCAGGCGCACCGACTTGAAGGCGCCCTCGATGGTCAGCGTGATCCCCTCGGGACCTCCGGCGTCGAACGACGCCACCGCGACGAAGTTGAGGTCGTCCTGGCTCGCCAGGAGGTCGTAGTACCCGCTGAACGTGCCGGCGAGCTGCACGGTCTTGGCGCCCACGATGGACGACACGTCCGCGACGGGACCGTCGCCGCTCGCTGGAACGACGACGCTGACGGTGATGATGCTCATGGTGGGTCCTCGTGGTGGTTTGTTATCTGCCTATCCGGTTGACACACCTAATCGATGGGAAGTCCACGAATCCGTAGAAGCTCCATGTATCCTTTGGCCTGGATTTCAGCTTCCCGGCGGTCGTGCATGCCAAGACATTCGACTAAGCGTTGAGCTTCTTCGGGAACTCGATAAGGGTGGTGTTTCTTGAATCGTTTCCCTTGCTTGTCGTGGTTCGCCTGGTACCAAGCGATGTGACTGAGCTTTCCAATCACTTCTTCGACTTTGTTCTCCCAAGTTCTCATGACTTAATTCCTATCGTTTTTGTGGAGTGTGTGAACCGGATAAGCATGGTTTGTTACGACTGCTCGACAGCTGTCAGGACGCCCTCGGAGATGTACGACGTGTCCGTGGAGGTGGTCTTCTGGGCGAACCTGGCCACGAGGGTTCCCGGGTTGGCGGTGATGAGGTAGCCGGTGATCGTCCAGGTGCCGATGTTGCCTCCGCTCGAGGTCGCCGACACGGCCGACGCGTCTCCGATCGCCTGGACGTTGGCTGCCGCCGCGAGGGTGGGCGCGGGTGATGAGAGCACGAGCTCGTGGCAGAGCATGGCGAAGGTGGCCGTCGCTCCGTCCAGGCTGGACAGGGCGACCTTGAACCCCCCGGCGCCGGCGGCCGCGACCGTCAGGACCAGGTCGATCTTGTATGTCGTGCTGGCCTTGAGCTGCACGCTGAGGCCCGGGACGGAGGCCAGGACGTCGGTCTCGACGCCGAAGGGGGAGCCGAACCGGGTGCCGGCGACCTGCGTGGTCATGGAGGTAGGGACGCTGCCTCCCATGGTGACACTCACGCTGCCCGAGGCGGTCCCGTCGAGGGAGACCTGCACGTAGCGGGTCTTGTCGCCGGTGACGAGCGGAGAGAACTCGAGGCCGGCGGGCGAGCCCGTGGGGATCCCGTCCGCGCGCCAGGACCCGATCGGGTTGAACTGGACTCCGTCGAGGCTGCCCATCACGGTGAGTAACCCGCGGAAGCTCCCGTTGCACAGGAAGCAGATGTCCGCCTCCGCCCCGCTCGGCGGGAAGAGGGCTGCGGTGTCGACGACGGGACCGTCGCCCGAGAATCCGGCCGAGAGGGACGCGACGGAGGCGAAGTAGTTGGCGCCGCCGCTCGACACGGCTGCGGCCTGGCAGGTGACGCCAGATCCAGTGGCCCTCGAGCGCAGCTTGAAGCTCTTGAACGCCCCCGCCACGGTCTGCGAGATCCCGGCGAGGCTGCCGGCGTCGAACGACAAGATCGGGACGTAGTCCAGGTTGTCCTGGCTGCCGAGGAGGACGTAGGAGCCGCGGAAAGACCCGGCCAGCTGGACGGTCTTCTCGCCGAGGAGGCTGGAGACGTCGGCGGCAGGCCCGTCGCCTGACGATGGGACCGGGATGTTCACGATGGTGATGCTCATGGTTTGGCTTTCTTTTTACGAGTGGTAGGAAGCTGTCTAAACATTTTTGACGAGTTCACGGTGCGATCCCCAGCGCTCCCGATGTCACCACTCGGATCCCGGTCCCTGAGGTCGCTGTTGCGACGAACATGCCCTGCGAGTAGCACATGGCCCACCAACTGAGTTTCACTTGCAACCCAAGCATTGAATACCAGTGGATTCCGTCTGGTGATTTGATGATGAGCGGCTCGCCTCCTCCCGTGCCAGCCTCATTCGTGATGGCAATCCAGCATCCGTTGCCGTAGGCGATTGCTGGATACGTGTTATTTGAACCTCCATCGACGAGTGGACACACAGTCCACGTGACACCGTCTGTTGACCGGATGATCCCGTTCGTGTTGCCAGTTCGTTGGGTCGCAATAAACAGTCCATTTCCGAATGCAACCATACCCAGGGCGTTAGTATTCGGTGCTGTCTGCGTCGTCCAGCTCACGCCATCTGGGCTCGTCATGATGGTTTGGTTCGATCCTCCGTAGGTTCCTACGGCGACGAATATACCGTTGCCGTAGGTGACGGCATACCAACTAGCGGGAGATGACGGCGTCGTCTGACGGGTCCACGTGATGCCGTCGGGGCTCGTCATGACGGCATTACTGCCGCCACTGAGCGAGACGGCCACGAATAGACCTCCGCCATAACAGACGCCCCACCACTGGCTTGAGAATCCGACCCTCATCGTCCACGTGATGCCGTCGGGGGACGTCATCACGCAGGCGGTTCCGCCGCTGTCGGAGATCGCCACGAATAGGCCGGCGCCGTAGCACACGTGATTCCACGTATGTAGCGGGACATTGCGTGAGGTCCACACGATGCCGTCGGGGCTGGTCATCACGCGGTCGGTACCGTCGTATGCGACAGCCACGAATAGGCCGGCGCCGTAGCACACGGACTGCCAAGAGTTGTCTTCAGGCGTAACTCGGCCGATCCAACTGTTCGCGCAGTAGAGCAAGTCGGTGTACGTATTCGGAGGCCACGCGGGGCCGATCGGTCCCTGGGGTCCGGTCGCACCGGTTGCACCGGTATCACCTTTGTCTCCCTGGGGACCAGCCGGTCCAGTTGGACCAGCGGGACCGGTCGCACCGGTTGCACCGGTATCACCTTTGTCTCCCTGGGGACCAGCCGGTCCAGTTGGACCAGCGGGGCCGGTCGCACCGGTTGCACCGGTATCACCTTTGTCTCCCTGGGGACCAGCCGGTCCAGTTGGACCAGCGGGACCGGTCGCTCCAGTTGCACCGGCGGGGCCTTGAGGTCCGGGCGGTCCGGGCGGTCCGGGGATTCCAGTGCCGAATAAACTACCACCGAGGGTGACGGTGACGGGACCGGTGACGACGGCGTTGACCAGGAGGCGGGCGTACCGGATCTTCTGCTGGATCTGAAGCGGCGATAGATCGACGGCTGCCTGAGCACCCTCGGCTCTACGGTCGACCCGGAACTCACCCATCGGGTTGAACTTCACACCGTCGAGGCTGCCCAGGACCACGATGGCACCCTGGAAAGTTCCGCGACAGATCAAGCAGGTGTCAACCTCGGGACCCGTGGGCGACACGATGGTCGCGAGATCGACGATGGGGGTGAGACCGGAGGCTCCCGTCAAGAGGGTAGCGATCGTTCCGAATCCGTTCGTGCCGTAGAGACCAGAGACTTCGCAGGTTACCGGAGTATAGACGGCGGTCGCCTGTGATCTCAGTCGTACCGACTTGAAGGATCCGTCGATGGTTGTCGTGATCTCTTCAGGACCTCCAGAGTTGAAAGACGCCACTGCGACGAAGTTGAGGTCATCCTGACTAGCCAGGAGATTGTAGTACCCGTTGAAAGTGCCGGCGAGCTGCACGGTCTTGGCGCCCACGATGGACGACACATCAGCAACGGGACCGTCGCCGCTCGACGGTACGAAGACGTTGACGGTGATGATGCTCATGGCAAGATTTTCATGTAAAGACGTTGGTCGGAAGTCCGACGACGGCCGACTGGTCGGCCACGCTGACGTTCCGAGCGGTTGGGACCACGACTCCAGAGGCGATGATGGTCTGGCCGGGCGGCAGCTCGGTCGACACGTTGGCCGTGACGGTGGGACCGCCGTCCTGGGGCTCGTTCGACTCGAAGGGGGCAGGATCTGGGAAGATCGTGACGTTGATGGTCTCGCCCGGGGTGGTCACCTGCTCGGCCCCCTGTCGGGTGACGTCGAACTGGAAGGTGTCTCCGGCGGCCGGAACCGTCATGGTCGGCACGTTGCCGTTCGAGGTGCTGGGGTCGTCTCGGTTGATGACGAGAAAGTTTCCCCCGTAGTTCTGGATGAAGCGCGAGGCTCCCTCGTCGGCGTCCGTGACGTCTCCCGCGAAAACCACCTGCCGTCCCAGCAGGGACACCGGGTACGAGGTGAGCAGGGGAGGGGTCGCGACGATGACGTAGTAGCGAGTGGTCGAGGGGCCGGCGAGCGCGGGCAGGTTGTCGGCGTCGAGCACGGCGGCGACCTCGGCCGTCACGATGTCGTCGTCGACCGTGTTGGTCTGGAAGGACTCTGCCGGACCCACGACGATGTAGTCGGCCGGTCCCCGGAAGACGCTGCCGGCTGCCGGGTTGCCAGGATCTACGGGCACCATGCCGCCCTGGCCGATCTGCTGCTCGTCGACGTTGAACTCGGTCGCCGGCGGGACGTACGCGGAGCTCGGCGGCGGCACGTAGGGGGGCAGGTTGACGTCGACCTCGGACGGCGTGGGGAAGACACTGGAGTCGGCGCCCGCGCGCGGGGGCGGCGGGTACCCCTCGTCTGCCGCCGGCACGAGGACGTCGAGCTGGCGGGGAGCCCAGCGGGCCTGCCCGCCGTTGGGGTCGGGGTTGCCGTAGGTCTCTGAGGCGACGGACACGAGTCCGGGGTTGGTTACGTCCACGTTGGCGACCTCCGGGCGTGTGGGGTGGAGAGGTTGGTCGACATCCTAGTGCTCCGCGTACCCGAGCAGTCGACCGAGCTCGGACTTTTCGTCGCGGGCCACGA
>Ga0335070_10007765_pt1 | contig 12569 bp, 11 predicted proteins | sample Lox_Sample_13_FD_206722 | JGI IMG/M metagenome (GOLD analysis project Ga0335070, IMG submission 206722) | Soil microbial communities from Loxahatchee National Wildlife Refuge, Florida, United States - Lox_Sample_1.3 | ecosystem: Environmental > Terrestrial > Soil > Wetlands | place: USA...
GTCGTCAGGAACAACACGGTGGAGGCCCTGCCGGTCGAGCTCGGGGCCGCCGACGCCAAGGACATCGAGGTCGTCAAGGGTGTCGCCGAGCGAGACCAGGTCATCCTGCAAGGCAAGGACCTCGTGCGGCAGGGACAGAAGGTTCGGACCGCCCCGGCGAGCGGCGGCCAGTAGCTCATGTGGCTGACCCTCGCGGCCATGCGAAATGGCATCGCCATTCTCATGGCCTCTCTCGCGATCATCCTGCTGGGAGCGACCTCGCTCGGCCGCATGCCCATCGACCTCTTCCCGAACCTCAACTACCCCTCGCTGCAGGTGGGCACGATCTACAAGGGGGCCAGCGCGCAGGACATCGAGCGGAGCGTCACCTACCCGATCGAGAAGGCCGTGTCCGCCGTCGCCAACGTGCGCTATGTCGAGTCCCGCTCGCGCCAGGGTTTCTCGGCGGTCACGGTGCAGTTCGCCTGGGGCGCGGACATCGACGCGGGGCTGACCGAAGTCGTCCAGCGCATCCAGGCCATCATGAGCTCGCTGCCCACCGGGATCCAGCAGCCCTTCATCGTGAAGTTCGACCTGTCCAACATCCCCGTGTGCATCCTGACCGTCTCCGGTGGCGGGCTCGACGAGCGCGCGCTCTACGATCTCGCCTACAACACCGTCGAGCCCCAGATCGAGCGGCTGCCCGGGGTGGCCTCCGCCAACGTGGACGGCGGCAAGATCCGTCAGATCACCATCAACCTCGACCGCGACCGGCTCTTCTCCAAAGGCCTCTCGGTCAACGAGGTGACCCGGGCGGTCAATGATGCGAACTTCCTCCTGCCGTCGGGAGACGTCAAGCTCGGCAGCTTCGACTACAACGTCTTCACCAATAACCAGTTCTCCGTGGTGGCGCCCATGGAGGACATCGTCGTCCGCCGCACCGGCACCACGCCGATCCGTCTCCGGGACGTGGGACGCGTCGAGGATTCCGCCGAGACCCAGGTGTCCATCGTCAGGGTCAATGGCGAGCGGGCAGTGTACCTGCGTGTGAACAAGCAGCCCGGCGCCAATACCGTCGAGATCGTAGACGCCGTCAAGGCGACGATGCCGAAGCTCCTGGGCGTGCCCCCTGGCGTGAACGTCAACCTGAGCCTCGACCAGTCGACCTACATTCGCCAGTCGATCGAGAACCTGTGGCACGAGGCGGCCGTCGGATCCGTGCTGGCCTTCCTCGTCATCCTGGTCTTCCTGCGCTCGTTCGTGTCGACCGTCATCATCGGCATCGCCATCCCCCTTTCCCTCATGCTGACGCTGGTCGCCATGTACTTCCTCGGCCAGACGCTCAACATCTTCACCCTGGGCGGCCTCGCCCTGGCCGTGGGCCGCCTCGTGGACGATTCCATCGTGGAGCTCGAGAACATCAACCGGCACCTTGCCATGCCCGGCACGCCGCGGCGGAAGGCCGTGCTGGACGCGGCGCGCGAAGTGGCCATGCCGATCTTTGTCTCGACGATCACCACCATCGTCGTCTTCCTGCCGACGGTCTTCCTCGAAGGCCAGTCACGCCTGCTCTTCATCCCGCTCACGTTCACGATCTCCTTCTCCCTCTTCGCCTCCTTCCTGGTCTCCCGGACGGTGACGCCGCTGCTCTGCTACCACTGGCTCAAGGGAGAGCACGACGCCCGCCACCAGCCCAAGAGCGCCAGCGGCGGACTCAAGGCGAGGCTCGACCGGGTCTTCGCCTGGAGCGGCGCGATCCTCGACCGCATGGACGCTCTCTACCAGCGCCAGCTCAACTGGGCCCTCGATCATCGCAAGGCGCTCATCGGCGGCATCCTCGTGACGCTCGCCTCAGCCCTGGCCATTCTCCCCCTGGTCGGCACGGAGTTCTTCCCGGGGTCCGACGAGAGCCAGTTCCTCGTTCAGGTGCGCGCTCCCGTTGGCACCAGGGTCGAAGAGACGGAGCGGATCATCAAGAGGATGGAAGACATCATCCGCTCGACCACCAAGCCGGAAGAGATCAAGACCATCGTGGCCAGTATTGGCGTGCCGGGGGGTCGCTCCGGCCTCTTCTCCAGGAATACCGGACCGCACACCGCGACCTTACAGGTGTATCTCAGCGACCCCGACAGAAGATCTCGTAGCGACAAGCAGATCTTCGATGGGATCCGCCCGAGGATAGGAAACCAGTTCCCCGGGACGACGTATGGCGTCCAGTTCGGCGGCATCGTGAGCCGGGTGCTCAACTCGGGCTCCGACGCCCCGATCCAGGTCGAGCAGCTGGGCTATGACCTGAAGAGCGCCAGAGACCTTGGTCGCCAGGCCGCGCGCGCGCTCCAGGAGGTCCCAGGAGTCAGCGACCCCTTCATCAGCCGCGAGGAGAACTATCCGCAATACGACATCGTCGTGGACCGGGAGAAGGCAGCGATGGCGGGTCTGAGCCAGCGCGACATCGCCCAGGCCGCCCTGATCTCGCTCGCCAGCAATGTCAGCCTCAACCCCTCGATTTTTACGGATCCCCGGACCGGCAACCAATATAATGTGGTCGTGCAGCTCGATGAACCCTACCGGTCGTCGTCGGAGGACCTCTCGCGCCTCTTCGTCATCGGTGACGGCGGGCGGCCCATTTCCCTCGGCTCGGTGGCCGAAGTGAAGCAGGGCGTGGGCCCCGTGATGATCGAGCGCAAGTACCAGCAGCGCCTCATCAAGATCACCGCCCAGCCGTCGGGTCGTGATCTCGGCGCCATCGCCACGGACCTCGAGGACAAGCTGAAGGCCCTGCCATTGCCTCCGGGCTTCACCTTCCAGCTGGCAGGCCAGATTCAGCAGCAGCGAGAGGCGTTCGGCAGCCTCAAGTTCACCTCGCTCCTGGCCATCATCATGGTCTACATGGTCATGGCCTCCCAGTTCCGCTCCCTGCTCGACCCCTTCATCATCATGTTCTCGGTGCCGCTCGGGATGATCGGCGTCATCTGGGCGCTCTTTCTGACCCGCACGACGCTGAATGTCACGTCCTTCATGGGGATCATCATGATGGTAGGCATCGTCGTCTCGAACGGAGTCTTGCTCGTGGAATACATGAATGAGCTGCGCCGGCACGGGCTCGGCGTTCGCGAAGCGGTCATACAAGGTGGCCGGACACGGCTCCGGCCCATCCTCATGACCAGCCTTTGCACCGTGGTCGGCCTCATCCCCATGGCGCTCGGCATCGGTACGGGCAGCGAGGCCAATGCCCCGCTCGCCCGGGCCGTCATCGGCGGGCTCACCGTGTCCACGGCCCTCACACTGCTGCTGATCCCGACGCTCTACGTGATGCTGGAGGAGCGCTTTCCGCGTCGAATGCAGGATACGGACGCCATCCCCGGACTCGAGAGCGAGACTGCGTGAGGCGCGTCGCTCTCGGGCTCACCGCAGCGTTCGCTCTCCTGGGCGTGCTCCTCCCGCCGGTTCGTGCCGTCGCTCAGGCTCCCTCGCCCCTGCCCGGCGGAACACCGCCGATACCCGGGACGCCGCCCTTGCCGGCCCGGCCGCCATTGCCATCGCCGCCGTCCCCGCCGGCCACGACGCCCCCGGTGCCTGGGCAACCTTCCCCTCCAGGCACTGGGGCGCCGCCCTCGCCCCTCACCATCACAGCGCCCACCGGGCCCGAGACGCCACCTGCCGGGACGGGCGCCATCCCTGGCGTCACGGCACCAGGGCCGACGTTGCAGCAGCTCCCGCGCGAATACCTCACGGCCCCGAGCGGCCTCCGGCCCTTCCCGACGCCGGAGGAGACAAAGGGGAAGGTCCTGACCATGGAGGACGCGGTCAAGATCGCGCTCGACAACCAACCGCTCATCATGGCGCGTATCGGCGACTACCAAGCTCAGCTCCAGAACATCGCCATCGCGCTGGCCCCACAGCTGCCGCAGATCTCCGGACAATGGAACGGCTTCTGGAACCAGGTCCCGACATCGGTCCAGAGCCCGCCCGGACAGCTCGCGCCCCTGTCGAATATCCGGAACGTGACGGTCCAGCAGAGGGGCCTCACCACCTCGGCCACCGTCACAGCCCAGCAGCTCCTCTGGGACTTCGGCAAGACCCTCGCCGCCACCGACGCGGCGCGCGCGGGCGCCAAGTCCTCCGCCGAGAACGTCGAGATCCAGAAACAAGACACCGTGAGGCTGGTCAAGGAGGCGTACTACGGCCTGGCGCTCAGCAGCAGGCTCGTGCAGGTGAATCAGGCGGCTCTCGATCGGGCACTGGTGAACCTGCGCAGCGCCAAGGGCTTCTTTGACGTGGGGACTCAGCCCAAGTCTGCCGTCACCCGCGCCGAGGTGGACGTGGCCACCGGCCAGCTCAACCTCATCCAGTCGGTCAACAACGTCAACATCTTCCGACTCACGCTCAATCAGCTCATGGGCATCCCGGTCAATACCCCGACCGAGATCTCGGACAATCTCGAGTACAAGGCAGTCGAGTTCGACCCGAAGAACCTGCTCAACGAGGCCTTCGCCCGGCGCCCGGAGTACAAGCAGATCAAGGCCCAATACGACCAGGCCGACTACACGGTCAAGCAGCAGTTCCGCAATTTCTTCCCGAACGTCGTCGCCCAGGGGACCTACGGCTCCGCTCGCGCCGACATGAACGAGACCTATAGCTACGGTCTCCAGCTGAACTGGAGCATCTTCGACGGCGGAAACAAGGTCGCGCTCTACAAGCAGGCCCAGGCCCAGCGCGACGCCGCCCTGGCGCGGGTGCGCGACACCGAGCTCACGATCTGGCAGCAAGTGGAGCGGGCCTACGTCACCGTCCAGCAGGCACAGGAGGCCATCGGCGCCGCCCAGAAAGGCGTCGAGTCCGCCGATGAGAACTTCCAGCTGAGCCAGGGACGATTCGATGCCGGCGTCGCGAATATCATCGAGTTGACCGACGCGCAGCTCGCGCTGACCACCGCCCAGTCCAACGTGGCCCAGGCCCTCGCCGCGTACTGGATCGCGATCGCCCAGCTCGACCGATTCCTGGGCCGTCGCTAGGAATAAACGGCGCCAAAGGGTAGTCTCATGGCCATGAGTAGACGTTTGTGGATCGTGGCCCTGACGCTGGTGGCGGCCGCCGCCGCGAGCGGCGCCTGGTTCTACACGCAGGGCCGGGGTAACACCCCCCGCTTTCGAACCGCCAAGGTCGAGCGCGGTCCGCTCACCGCCACCGTGTCGGCCACGGGCACCCTCAACGCCGTCGTCACGGTGCAGGTCGGCTCCCAGGTGTCCGGGCAGATCAAGGAGCTGTTCGCCGACTTCAACTCCCAGGTCAAGCGCAACCAGCTCGTCGCGCGAATCGACCCGGAAAAATTCCAGGCGGCCGTTGCGCAGGCCAGGGCCCAGGTGGACGCGGCGAAGGCCAATGTCCTCAACCAGCGGGCGCTCGTCGAGAAGACGCGGGCCGATCTCGCCAATACGCAGGCAGCCCTCGCGGTGGCCAAGGCCCAGACCGCCAAGGCCCAGGTCGCGGTGCTGGACAGCCGCCGCACGCTTCTACGCAATCAGGACCTGAGAAAAAAAGGCTTCATCGCGCAGGCCGACGAAGACACAGCCCAGGCCGCGTATGACTCAGCCGTCGCCCAGGCAGAGTCGGCCAAGGCCCAGGAAGAGGCTCAAGCCTCCCAGATCCGATCCGCCGAGGCGCAGCTTCGCGTCACCGAGGCCCAGCTCCAGGCGGCGATCGCCAACGTGACCCAACAGGAGGCAGGGCTGAGACAGGCACAGGTGGATCTCGACCACACCGAGATCCGGGCACCGGTCGACGGAGTCGTCGTCTCGCGCACGGTGGACGTCGGGCAGACCGTCGCCGCGAGTCTCCAGGCCCCGACGCTCTTCACCATCGCCCAGGACCTGACGCAGATGCAGGTCGAGACGAATGTCGACGAGGCCGACGTCGGGCGCATACGCGAGGGCCTGCGGGCCACCTTCACCGTGGACTCCTTCGCCAACCAGACCTTCACCGGCGAGGTGATGCAGGTCCGCAAGGCGCCGCAGGTGCTGCAGAACGTGGTCACCTACAACGTGGTGATCTCGGCGCGGAACCCGGAGCTCAAGCTCCTGCCCGGCATGACCGCCAATGTTCGTCTCGTCGTCGCCCAGAAGGAAGGCGTGCTCAAGGTACCGAACGCGGCTCTCCGGTTCCGTGTGCCGGGCGACGACAGCGCGCCCGTGCGGGGAGGCGGGCCGGGGCTCACGGGCGGAGGCGCACCCCAGTCCGCCGAGCAGGTTCGCGAGCGGCTCACCAGGGCGCTTGGGCTGACGGCAGAGCAGCAGAAGAAGCTCGAGCCCATCTTGCAGGATACTGGACAGAAGATGCGGGGCCTGGCTACCCGGGCTCTCAGCGACAGCGAGCGCCGGGTCGAGGCCCAGCGCATCCGGGAAGCTTCGCGCGAGCAGATCCGGGCCATCCTCACGCCGGAGCAGCGCGCCAAGTACGACTCCGAATTGACTGAGGCGCAGCTGGCCCGGCAGGGCGCGACTTCGGGGCGCGTGTTCAGTCTGGGCCAAGGGGGGAAGCCGACGCCCGTCGTGGTGCAGACCGGCATCACGGACGGCAACTTCACGGAGATCCTCGGAGGCGACCTGAAGGACGGCCAGGAGATCATCACCGGGCTCGCGGATGCGAGCGGATCCGGCCGCGCGAACGGCGGGCCACGACTGAGGCTCTAGCATGGGCGGCACCCTCATAGAGACCGATGAGCTGACCAAGAACTACCGCGTGGGGAACCAGGTGGTCCATGCGCTGCGGCAGGTCACTCTCGAGATCCGCGCGGGGGACTTCGTGGCCGTCATGGGCCCTTCCGGCTCAGGCAAATCCACCTTCATGAACCTGCTGGGCTGTCTCGACGGACCCACCTCGGGCCGCTACATCCTCGACGACCAGGACGTCTCGAACCTTTCGGGTGATGCGCTGGCCAAGATCCGCAACCGGAAGATCGGCTTCGTCTTCCAGGGATTCAACCTGCTGCCCCGGACGACGGCCCTCGAGAACGTGGAGCTGCCCCTGCTCTACACCGGACTGCACGCTCGCGAGCGGAGCCGGCAGGCGCAGGCCAAGCTCGTGGCGGTCGGGCTCGAGGACCGCGCCGACCACCATCCCTCGCAACTCTCGGGAGGCCAGCAGCAGCGAGTCGCCATCGCGCGCGCCCTCGTGAACGATCCTGTCCTGATCCTGGCAGACGAGCCGACGGGCAACCTCGACACCCGCACCAGCGTCGAGGTTATGGCCATCCTTCAGGAATTGAATCGCCAGGGCATCACCGTGGTCCTGGTGACGCACGAGGCGGATATTTCCGGATTCGCCTCGCGCATCATCACGTTCCGGGATGGGCGGGTGCTCAGGGACGAGGTCTCGTCTCGCCCGCTCGACGCGAGAGACATCCTCGCCACGCTTCCCGCCGAGGAGGATGACGAGGCGTGAACGCCCTCGCCAGCGCCCGCATCGCGGTCCGTGCGCTTCGCGTCAACAAGCTTCGCAGCATCCTGACCATGCTCGGCATCATCATCGGCGTCGCGGCCGTCATCGCCATGGTGTCGGTCGGCTCGGGGGCGCAGGCGCGCATCGCGGAGCAGATCCAGAGCCTGGGCTCGAACCTGCTCATCGTCCTCTCCGGCTCGATCAATCAGGGCGGCGTCCGGATTGGCGCGGGCTCCCAGCTCACCATCACCGAGGACGATGCCTGGGCGATACAGCGCGAGGTCCAGGGCGTTCAGGCCGCGGCGCCGGCCATGCGCGGCGGCGGCCAGGTGGTCTGGGGCAATCTCAACTGGTCCACCAGCATCCAGGGTGCCACTCCGGAATTCTTCGAGGCCCGTGACTGGCCGGTGGTGGCCGGCCAGGCCTTCGGCCAGGACGCGGTCGATGGCGCGACCAAGATGGCCATCCTCGGCCAGACGGTCGCGCGTAATATCTTCGGCGACTCGGATCCCGTCGGCCAGGTGATACGCATCAAGAAGGTCCCCTTCACCGTCGTCGGCGTGCTGGACAAGAAGGGACAGACGACGTGGGGCCAGGACCAGGACGACCTCATCGTGGTGCCGCTCACCACCGCCAAGCGCAAGCTGCTGGGTGTGAGCCAGGCGAACGCGCGCTCGGTCAACTCGATCTCGGTCCGGGTGCGAGAGGACGCGGACATCAAGGAAGCGGAGGTGCAGACGCGGGAGCTCTTGCGCCAGCGCCACCGGCTCCAGCCCTACCAGGAGGATGATTTCTCCATCCGCAATCTCGCGGAGATCGCCGAGGCGCAGGAGGCGTCGTCGCGGGTCATGACGATTCTGCTCGCCGCAGTGGCCTCGGTGTCGCTCTTCGTGGGCGGCATCGGCATCATGAACATCATGCTCGTGTCCGTGACCGAGCGGACTCGCGAGATCGGGCTCCGCATGGCGGTGGGCGCCCGCGGGCGCGATATCCTCGCCCAGTTCCTGGTGGAGGCCGTGACCCTCTCCATGATCGGAGGGCTCATCGGAGTCGTGGTCGGCGTCATTGTCTCCTACACGATTCCCTACTTCGCCGGATGGCGCACACTCATCAGCGCCGAGGCCATCGTGGTCGCCTTCGCCTTCGCCGCGGCGGTAGGTATCTTCTTCGGCTTCTACCCGGCCCGGAAGGCCGCGCAGCTCAACCCGATCGAAGCGCTGAGGTACGAATGACCGCTCGCCTGCTCGCAGCTTTACTGCTGTTTGGCCTGTGGACCGCACCGGCCCTTTCCCAGACCTATACCTTCACGCCCCAGTCCTCGCGGGATCTGGCCCTGACCTTCCAGACCCAGCGGGAAGGCGGGTCCCGCGTGCTGATCCAGGGTGAGATCCGCAACGGCTCGACTCAGACCGCCGAGCGGGTGATGGTCAAGGCCGAGGGCCTCGACGAGAACGGACGGGTGGTGAGTCGGGGGCGCGCCTATGTGCCGGGCACCATCGCTCCACGCGGCACCGCCACCTTCGAGATCAGGCTCTCCTCGTCCGGAGCCGAGCGGCGCTACCGTGTGGAGATCGAAGCCTTCGAGTTCGGGACGCGCCGACCCGAAGGACCCTAGGGGGAGCCGGCTCAGTCCTTGGGGAGACCGAGGACCCGTTCGGCGAGAATGTTCCTCATGATCTCTGAGGTGCCGCCCGCAATGGTGTCACCCCGCGAGCGCACCGCCCGGAACTGCCACCAGCCGTCCTCCACCGCGCGCGCGCTTCCCTGCCAGAGCGCCGCGTAGGGCCCCTGCAGCTCCAGCCCGAGCTCCAGCGTCCGCTGCCAGGTTTCGCTGAAGAAGAGCTTGGAGACGGACCCCTCGGGACCGGGCTCGCCGCCCTGGATCAACCGGGTGAGGATGCGAAGGTTCGCGTAGCGGAGCACCTCAGCCTCGATATAGGCCTGCGCCAGCCGCTGGCGCATCACGGAGTCGCGCGCGCGGCCTTGGGTCCTCGCCAGCTCGAGGAGCTCGGCGATGCCCTGGCGGAGGATGAGCTGACGGGACAGCGCCCTTGGGCCACGCTCGAACATGAGCGTGGTGATGGCGACGGCCCACCCCCCGTTCTCCCGGCCCACGACGTTCTCGGCCGGTACTTCGAGGTTGTCGAAGTACAGTTCATTGAACTCGGCGTCCCCGCTCATCTGCCGCAGCGGCCTGACCGTGAAGCCGGGACTGGCCATGTCGACGATGAAGAAGGTCAGCCCCTTGTGCTTGGGCGCCCCGGGATCCGTCCGGGCCAGCAGGATGCACCAGTTGGCATAGTGGGCATAGGAGGTCCACACCTTCTGCCCATTGATGACGTAGTAGCCGTTCTTGCGCTCCGCCCGCGTCTGGACCGCGGCGAGATCGCTGCCCGCATTGGGCTCGGAGAACCCCTGGCAGAAAATGTGGTCCGCAGAGAGAATCCTCGGCAGGTGCGCCTGCTTCTGCTTCTCCGTCGCATGCGCGATCAGCGCGGGGCCGGCCATGTCGAGCCCGATGGCGTTCGGCAACTCCGGCGCGCGCGCCCGGGCCATCTCCTCGTAGAAGATCGCCTGCTCCAGCACGGTGGCTCCGCGGCCGCCGTACGCGACCGGCCAGTGCAGCCCGACATAGCCCGCCGCGTGGAGCTTGCGCTGCCACTCGATGAGAAACTCCGCCTGCGCCTCGCGCGTCTTGAGCCCGGAGCGGATCCGCCCCCAGTCGCCGGGGCAATTCGCCTCGAGCCAGCGTCGCAGCTCGGCGCGGAAGCGCTCCTGTTCGGGCGAGAGCTTGAAGTCCATGCCTTGCGATTCTAGCGTGTGATAATCGGAGCGTGAAGCGGAAACCGCCTGCAATGAAGCCGACGATGCCGCCCGCTGCGCCACCCGCGCCGCCGCCACTGCCGCCGTCCCCATCGATGTCCCAGCTCCAGGCCATCGAGGAGCGCTTCGCTCCCATAGTCGCCGCCGTCGCCCGTGTCGCCGCCGGCGCCGAGCCGCCCGCGGTGAGGCTCGAAGGCGCGATGGAGATCATCTTCGGCGCCTACGGCCTGAGCGATCCCGACTTCTCCGAGCTGCTCCTCACCGGCTGGATGCGCGCTCGTCACGACAAGCACCACCGCCTCGCCCTCGCCTGGCAGCGCGAGCAGCTGCGCCTCTCACTGGAAGAGATCCTCGTGGCCGGCTCGACGGCGGGCGTGTTCAGGAAGGAGATCGACGCGGGCGCGGTCGCCGCGGTCATGCTCGGCACCGCCGAGGGCTGTCTGCTCCAGGCCGCGACCCAGGGGGGCGCCGTTCCCCCGGTCGAGCTCGTGCGGACGCTCCTGGTTCTGGCGGTCAGCGGGGCTTGAGCTCGATCAGATAGCCGTCCGGATCGCGGATGTACAGCGAGGGCCCGGTACCGTAGGCGCCGCGCCTCTGGGAGATCTCCCCTTCGATCCGCACGCCCTGCTCGGTCAGAGCCTTCCGCACGGACTCCAGGTCCGCGCACCGGATCGAGAGGCAGAAATGATCCATGCCTTCGGCGGACGGCCGCCCCGGCAGCAGGTCGATCATCTGGTCGCCGAAGCGGAGGTGGAGCAGGGAGATCCGTTGGTTGAAGTGGTCCACCGTGCAGCCGAGCCGCTCGGTATAGAAGCGGCGCGAAGCCTCCTGATCGCTGACGCGCAGCACGACATGGTCGAGGCCGAGCGGCTCGAAGGGCTTCACCGGCGTCGGACCGTCTCGATCACGACGACGAGGATACCCGAGACCATGACGATCACGTTGAGAATGCTGGAGAGGCGATGCAGGCGCGCGAAGGCGGCGGCGGCCGCCGGATCCGCGCCCGCGGCCCGCGCGGCCTCGCGTGCAGCATGCGCGGCCGGCAGGACGATGGCGCCGGCATACAGCGTGAGTACCAGCATGAGCAGCACGAACCCCAGGGTGACCCAGTCGAGACCACGCCATCCGCTCCCGATCCAACGGACGCTGACGCCGAAGAGGGCGACGAGGCCCAAGGCCAGGCCCACCGCGTAGTAGCGCGGGAAGACCGCGCTCACGAAGCGTCCGGCGGGCTCGCGGTCGAGGACGCTGAAGGCGGCGGGCGCGACGACGAAGGCGAAGAAGCCCATGGCGCCGAGCCAGACGGCAACCGCGGCCAGCGTCACCTGCCGCATGGCTTCACCATGGGCCCTACCTTAGCGATGGCCACGCGCCACTTCAAGTTGACACCCGCGGCAGGGGCTCCTAGCATCGATGTATGCGCGCTCTGCTGGCGGGGCTGGCGCTCCTCGCGGCGGCCGGGATGGCATGGGCCGGATCGCCGCTGGTTGGCGAGCTCAAGGCCCTGTCTACCCGCTATCACGAAGATCCGAAGAAGGTCGATCAGCTCAAGGCCGCGCTGGAGAAGGCCGCGAAGACCGATCCGGACGTCGATACGCTCCTGGCTCTGGCCCAGGTGTGCTTCATCTACGGAGACGTGCGCGCCCTGACGGAGGATGAGAAGCTCGCCGCCTATGATCGGGGGCGCCAGGCCGCGAAGCAAGCCATTGAGCTCGCCCCGAAGAGCGCTCCCGCCCGGTTCTGGTACGGCACCAATACCGGCCGGTGGGGACAGACGAAGGGGATCATGCGCTCGCTCTTCCTACTCCCCACGGTCAAGGAGGCGATGCAGACGGCGCTGGTTCTCGACCCCGGCTATGCTCCCGCCTATGCGCTGGGCGGCAGTATCTACTATGAAGTGCCCGGATTCGCGGGCGGCGATCTCGACCGGTCCGAGGCCATGTTCCGCAAGGGACTCGAGCTCGACCCGCACTATACCAACATGCGTCTGGGTCTCGCCCGCACGCTCCTGAAGAAGGGCCGCACGGCCGACGCCAGGCGGGAGCTCGAGGCCGTGCTCCGCGAGAAGGCGCCGAGCAATCCGGCGGACTGGACCATGAAGGACGTCCCGCAGGCCAAGGCGCTGCTCGACGACATCAAGGAGCGCTCCTGACCGCTCGACGCCCTCCCGTCGCAATCGGGCGGGTCATCCGGACGCTCACCCGCCAGTCGCCGAAGTGGCGCACCACCGCCCTCGCGGAAGTGGCGGCCGCGCGCGACGATCCCTTTCGCGTGCTCATCGCCTGCCTGCTCTCGCTGCGCACCAAGGATGAGACCACCGGGCCCGCATC
>Ga0335070_10007766_pt1 | contig 12569 bp, 7 predicted proteins | sample Lox_Sample_13_FD_206722 | JGI IMG/M metagenome (GOLD analysis project Ga0335070, IMG submission 206722) | Soil microbial communities from Loxahatchee National Wildlife Refuge, Florida, United States - Lox_Sample_1.3 | ecosystem: Environmental > Terrestrial > Soil > Wetlands | place: USA: Florida...
AAGGCGAAGGCCGCCTACGCCGACGGCAACGGGATCGGCCAGGTGGGGCGCCCCAGCGACGCCGGCGGGGGGCTGGGTCCCCGCGCCACCGTGGAGCTGACCAACGCCATCCAGCGGTTCTTCCTCGAGCATACGCGCCTGTGCATCCCGGTGGTCTTCCACGAGGAGTGCCTGCACGGGCACGCCGCGCGGGGCGCCACCAGCTTCTCGCAGCCGATCGGCCTCGCCTCGACCTTCAACACGGAGCTGGTGGAGTCGCTGTACACGATGACGGCCCTCGAGGCGCGGGTGCGCGGCACCCACCAGGCGCTGACGCCGGTGGTGGACGTGGCCCGCGACCCGCGCTGGGGCCGCGTCGAGGAGACGTTCGGGGAGGACCCGTACCTCGTCTCGCGCATGGGGGCCGCGGCGGTGCGCGGCTTCCAGGGCGACGCCCGGTTCGCGGACCGCACGCGCGTCATCGCCACCCTCAAGCACTTCGCGGGGCACGGCCAGCCGGAGTCGGGCATCAACTGCGCCCCCGCCGAGCTGTCGCCGCACACGCTGCGCGACGTCATCCTGCCGCCGTTCCGGCACTGCGTCACGATGGCGGGCGCCGTCAGCGTCATGCCGTCGTACAACGAGCTGGACGGCGTCCCCTCCCACGCCAACCGCTGGCTGCTGCGCGACGTGCTGCGCGGCGAGTGGGGATTCGCCGGCTACGCGGTCTCCGACTACTACGCCATCTGGGAGCTGGGCTACCGGCCCGACACCCACGGCCACTTCGTCGCCGCCGACCGGAAGGAGGCCTGCGTCCTCGCCGTCCGCGCCGGCGTCAACATCGAGCTCCCGGAGCCCGACTGCTACCGGCACCTCGTGGAGCTGGTGCGGGAGGGGACGCTCCACGAGTCGGAGCTCGACGAGCTGGTGGCGCCGCTGCTGTACTGGAAGTTCCGCCTGGGACTGTTCGACCGGCCGTACGCGGACCCCGACGAGGCGGAGCGCGTGGTCGGGTGCGACGCGCACCGCCGCCTCGCGCTCCAGGCGGCGCGCGAGACCATCATCCTCCTCAAGAACGAGCGGGGGCTGCTCCCGCTCGACCCCGCGAAGCTGCGCACCCTGGCGGTGATCGGGCCCAACGCCGATCGCGTCATGCTCGGCGGCTACAGCAGCGTGCCCAAGCGGGTCGTGACGGCGCTGGAGGGGATCCGGGCGGCGGTGGGGGACCGGGTGGACGTGCGCTACGCCGAGGGGTGCAGGATCACCGTCGGCGGATCGTGGGTCCAGGACGAGGTGGTGCCTTCCGACCCGGAGGAGGACCGGCGGCAGATCGCCGAGGCGGTGAAGGTCGCCGCCGGCGCGGACGCCGTCGTGCTGGTCATCGGCGGCAACGAGCAGACCTCGCGCGAGGGGTGGGGCCTCAAGCACCTCGGCGACCGCTCGAGCCTCGACCTGGTGGGGCGCCAGCAGGAGCTGGCCGACGCTCTCCTCGCGACGGGGAAGCCCGTCGTCGTGTGCCTCTTCAACGGGCGGCCGATCTCGATCCGGAGCCTCGCCGAGCGGGCGCCCGCCATCCTCGAGTGCTGGTACCTCGGGCAGGAGGGAGGCACCGCCCTCGCCGAGGTGCTGTTCGGCGCCGTGAATCCGAGCGGCAAGCTGCCCATCACCGTCCCGCGCTCGGCGGGCCACCTCCCCGCCTTCTACAACCACAAGCCCTCGGCGCGGCGCGGCTACCTGTTCGACGACGTCTCCCCGCTGTGGCCGTTCGGCTTCGGCCTGAGCTACACGACCTTCGCGGTGGAGAACGCGCGGCTCGCGCACCCCGTCATCCGCGTGGGCGGCGCGACCACCGTGCTGGCGGACGTGACGAACACGGGCGACCGCGAGGGGATGGAGGTCGTGCAGCTGTACGTCCGCGACGACGTCTCCTCCGTGACGCGGCCGGTGAAGGAGCTGAAGGGGTTCGCGAAGGTGCGGCTGCGCCCCGGCGAGCGGCGGACCGTGGCGCTCGACATCACGCCGGACACGCTGGCGTTCCACGACGTCGCGATGCGCGAGGTCGTGGAGCCCGGCACGTTCACCATCCTGGTGGGTACCTCCTCGCGCGAGGCGGACCTGCGCAGGCTCACCCTCACGGTGGGACCGTAGATGCCCGAGCGCATCCAGAAGCTCTCGTTCGTCGAGAAGGCGGGTTACAGCCTCGGAGACGGGGCCGCGAACTTCGTCTTCATGACGATGATCCTGTTCCAGCTGAGCTTCTACACCGACACGATGGGGATCACGGCGGCCGCCGCAGGGACGCTGCTGCTGGTGGGCCGGCTGTGGGACGCGTTCTTCGACCCGATGATGGGCGTGCTGGCCGACCGGACCAACACCCGCTGGGGGAAGTTCCGGCCGTGGGTGCTGTGGACCGCGGTGCCGTGGGCGGTGGTGATGGTGCTGGCCTACACGGTGCCGGGCTTCAAGGGCGGCGCGCTGCTGGCCTACGCCGTCGTGACGAACATCCTGCTGATGACGCTGTACTCGGCGAACAACACGCCGTACTCGGCCATGACCGGCGTCATGACGGGGGACGTGAACGAGCGGACGGCGCTCTCGTCGTACCGGTTCTTCGCGGCGATGTTCGCCCAGCTCATCGTGGGGGGCTTCACCCTCCCGCTGGTGGCGAAGCTGGGGCACGGCAGCAACGCGCGCGGCTGGCAGATGACGATCGGCCTGTGGGCGGTGCTGTGCGTGGTCTTCTTCGTGACGACGTTCCTCACCACCCGGGAGCGCATCCAGCCGCCGCCGCAGCAGAAGATCTCGCCGCGGGAGGACTTCGGCCGCCTGACGAAGAACGGGCCCTGGATCGCGATGTTCGTGCTGACGCTGGCGCACTTCACCTACGTCGCGCTGCGCAGCGGCTCGATGTTCTACTTCTTCACGTACTACGTCGACAAGGACCGCCTGTACGATTTCCTGGCGCGCCTCGGGCTGGTGGCGTCCCCCGCGGGCGGCGGAGGGTTCCACCGGCTGCTGGACACCTTCGGCCTGATCGTCAACGAGGCGCACGGCAACGTGTCGTCGGTGGGGTTCAGCTTCTTCAACATGTCGAGCCAGGCGGTGCTCATCGTCGGGGTCCTGGCCTCGACGTTCCTGGCCATCCGGTTCGGCAAGAAGGCGGTCGCCATCGTGGGGTTCTCGCTGGCGACGGTGTTCGCGGCGGCGTTCATCCTGCTGCCGGCCGGAGCGATCGGCGCCACCTTCGTGCTGGAGTGGGTGCGGGCCCTCAGCTACGCCCCCACCATCCCGCTCATCTGGGCGATGTTCGCCGATGTGGCCGACTACCACGAGTGGACCACCGGGCGCCGCATCACGGGGATCGTGTACGCCACGATCCTGTTCGCGCTCAAGGCGGGCCTCAGCCTCGGCGGGGCGATCGGCGGCTGGCTCCTGTCGGGGTACGGGTACCGGCCGAACGTGGCGCAGACGGCGCACACGGTCCTCGGCATCCGCCTCTCGGCCAGCGTCTACCCGGCGATCTTCCTGGCCGTCGTCGTGGCCTGCGTGGCGTGCTACAAGATCGGGAAGGAGCTGAACCTCCGCATCCAGGACGAGCTGGCGGAGCGGCGGCGCGGCTACGGCGCCGCGGAGGCGGGAGCGTGAGATCGGTGCGCCGCGCGCCGGCCGGGGTCGTGGTCGCCGCCCTGTTGGCGGGCGGCTGCGCCCGGCCCCCGGTCGTGCCCGTCTCACCGGCGCCGGCCACGCTGCGCGAGGCCGCGGGGCCGCTGCTGATCGGCGTCGCGGTCAACGCCCCCACGGCGGCGGGAGGGGACACGCTGTCGGCGGCGCTGGTCCGGCGCCACTTCAACGCCGTCACCCCGGAGAACGTCTTCAAGTGGGAGTGGGTGCATCCGCGGCCGGGCGTGTTCGACTTCGCCGCCGCGGACCAGCTGGTGGCCTTCGCCGAGCGCAACGGCCAGGTGGTCATCGGCCACGTGCTGGTCTGGCACCAGCAGACGCCGCGGTGGGTGTTCCAGGACGCGAGCGGCGCCCCCGTGAGCCGCGACACGCTGCTGGACCGGATGCGCGAGCACATCCAGACGGTGGTCGGGCACTTCCGGGGCCGCGTCCTCGGCTGGGACGTGGTGAACGAGGCGGTGGACGACGAGGGGAACCTGCGCCGGACGCCGTGGCTCTCCATCATCGGGGAGGATTTCATCGCCCGGGCCTTCGTCTACGCCCACCAGGCGGACCCGAACGCCGAGTTATACTACAACGACTATTCGGTCGAGAACGCGCCCAAGCGGCAGGGCATCCTCGCGCTGGTGCGGCGGCTGATGGCGTCGGGCGTGCCGATCACCGGCGTGGGGATCCAGGGTCACGACCACCTGGACTGGCCCACGGTGGCGCAGGAGGACTCGACGATCGCGGCCTTCGCGGCGCTCGGCCTCAAGGTGCCGATCACCGAGCTGGACCTGGACGTGCTGCCGCGGCCGGACGAGCGCACGGGCGCGGAGCTGGGCGACACCGCGCGCGCGCGGGCGGCGCTCGACCCCTACCGCGCGGGGCTGCCCGACTCGATGCAGCAGGCGGTGGCGCGCCGCTGGGGCGAGCTGTTCGGCGTCTTTCTCCGGTACCCGTGGATCGTCTCGCGGGTGACGATCTGGGGGGTCACCGACCGCACGTCGTGGAAGAACGACTTCCCGGTGCGGGGCCGGACCAACTACCCGCTGCTGTTCGACCGGTCGGGCCGGCCCAAGCCGGCGTTCGACGCGGTGCTCCGGGCCCTGCAGCGCCCGGGGGCCGCGCCCTGAGGGGGAAGCGTGGCGCGTTCACGAAAGGATGCGGGCAGGTGGCCGGCGGGCGGACTCTCCCGCTCCGGCGGCGCCCGCCCGACGGGACGGGAACCGAAGGGAGCTGGCGCGATGAACGCGGCGTTCGGGCCGGTGTCGAAGCAGAGCCTCGCCGACCGCCTGGCCCAGCAGATCCGGGTGCTCATCCAGCAGGGTGACTTCGCGCTGGGGGACCGCCTCCCCGCGATCATGGAGATGGCGCGCCGCTTCCGGGTCGGACACCCCACGGTGCGGGAGGCGCTGAAGTCGCTCGAGACCATCGGCGTGGTCGAGATCCGCCACGGCTCCGGCGTGTACGTGAGCCGCGCGGACGACGTCCTCGTGATCGCGAGTCCGCACCACCAGACCGCCTTCACCAAGAAGCTGCTCCTCGACCTCCTCAAGACCCGGGAGCCCCTCGAGATCGAGGCGGTCGTCCTGGCCGTGGAGCAGGGGACCGCCGAGCACCTGAAGGCGATGCGGCAGTTCCTCGCCACCGCCGAGCAGAACCTGACGGACGACGACGTGCTGAACCGCGTCAACATGAGCTTCCACCGCCAGATCTCCATCGCCTCGGGGAACACGGTGCTGCTCCAGACGCTCGACGTGCTCCGGGACCTCTTCACCGAGCAGCAGCGCATCATCCTGGAGATCATCGCCTCCCGCGAGAGCGACCACCGCGAGCACCTGGGCATCCTGGAGGCCCTCGAGGCCCGCGACGCCACGCTGGCCGCCAGCCGGATGAAGAAGCACCTCGAGGGCGTGGAGAGGGCGGTGGAGCGGTGGGACCCCTCGGCGCACCCCGTGTCCTGAGCGCCGCCGGTGTGGCGCGGGCGCTCCTGGCGCCGTGCCTCGCCGTCCTGCTGGCCGTCCCGGCGGCGGCCCAGGGCGCGCCTCCCTCGCCGGACGCCCCGTACGTGGCCCTCGCCCCCGGCGCGGGGCGGTTCACCCTCGCGGCCGGCGGTCGTGCCGCCCCGATCGTCGCCAGCGCCGCCGACCTCCCGGGCGTCCTGCGGGCGGTGCGCAGCCTGCAGGGCGATCTTGCGCGGGTCGCCGCGCGGCAGCCCGTGCTCTCGCTCGACTCCGTCCCGGCCGCGCCGGGGATCGTGCTGGTCGGCACCCTCGGCCACAGCCCGCTCGTGGACGCGCTGGTGCGCGAGGGGCGGGTGGACACGAGCGGCGTGGCCGGTCGCTGGGAGGCCGCGCTGCAGCAGGTGGTGGAGCGGCCGTGGCCGGGCGTCGCGCGGGCGCTGGTGATCGCGGGGAGCGACCGGCGCGGCACCATCTACGGCGTGTACGACCTCTCGGCCGCCATCGGCGTCTCGCCGTGGAGCTGGTGGGCCGACGTGCCGGTTCGGCACCGCGGCGCGCTCTACGTCCTCCCCGGCCGCCGCGTCCTCGGCCCGCCGGCGGTGCGCTACCGCGGCCTCTTCATCAACGACGAGGCGCCCGCCCTCTCCGGGTGGGTGCAGGCGACGTTCGGCGGCTTCGACCACCGGTTCTACGAGAAGGTGTACGAGCTGATCCTGCGGCTGAAGGGGAACTTCCTCTGGCCCGCGATGTGGCAGCCGCACGCCCTGTGGGCCGACGACTCGCTCAGCGGCCCGCTCGCGGACGAGTACGGCGTCGTGCTGGGCACCTCCCACCACGAGCCGATGGCGCGGGCCCACGACGAGTGGCAGCGCTTCGGCTCGGGGCCGTGGAACTACGAGCAGAACGCCGACGCGCTGCGGGCCTTCTGGCGCGGGGGCATCCGCCGGATGGGCGCTCACGAGGGCCTCGTCACCGTCGGGATGCGCGGCGACGGCGACATGCCGATGAGCGCGCAGGCCAACATCGCGCTGCTCGAGCGGATCGTGGCCGACCAGCGCCGCATCATCGCCGAGGAGACGGGGCGGGGGCCGGACGCGCTGCCGCAGGTGTGGGCGCTGTACAAGGAGGTGCAGGAGTACTACGACCGCGGGATGCGGGTCCCCGACGACGTGACGCTGCTCTTCTCCGACGACAACTGGGGGGACGTGCGGCGCCTGCCCGCGCGCGATGCGCCGCCGCGCGCGGGAGGCTACGGCCTCTACTACCACTTCGACTACGTCGGCGGGCCGCGCAACTACAAGTGGGTGAACACCAACGCCATCCCGCGCGTCTGGGAGCAGCTCCACCTGGCCTACGGGTACGGCGTGGACCGGCTGTGGATCGTGAACGTCGGCGACATCAAGCCGATGGAGCTGCCGATCCAGTTCTTCCTCGACTACGCCTGGGACCCGGCACGGTGGCCGGTGGAGCGGCTGCCGGAGTACACGCGCCGCTGGGCGGCGCAGCAGTTCGGCCCCGCGCACGCGGCGCGGATCGCCGCGGTGCTCGACGACTACGCCCGCTGCAGCGCGCGCCGGAAGCCGGAGCTCCTCTCGCCGACGACCTACTCCCTCACCGACTACCGCGAGGCGGACCGCGTCTCGGCGGGGCTCGCGCGGCTCGTGGGGGAGACCGACCGGCTGGCCGGCGAGCTGCCGCCCGCGAGCCGCGACGCCTTCGAGGAGCTGGTGCGCTGGCCGGTGCGGGCGCTGGCGAACGTCACCGACCTGTGGATCACGGTGGGGCGGAACCGCCTCTTCGCCGCGCAGGGGCGCGCCGCCACGAACGACCTCGCCGCCCGCGCGCGCGAGCTGTTCGCCCGGGACGCGTCCCTCACCCGCTTCTACGACGACACGCTGGCGGGCGGGAAGTGGCGGCACATGGCCGACCAGACGCACATCGGCTACACATCGTGGCAGGAGCCACGGCAGAACGTGATGCCCGAGGCGCGGGAGATCGCGCTCCCGGCCGCGGCGGAGCTGGGGGTCGCGGTCGAGGGCTCGGAGCGGTGGTGGCCCGGGGACTCGACCGAAGCGGCGCTGCCGGAGTTCGACCCCTACCGCGCGCCCACCTGGTACGTCGAGGTGTTCGACCGCGGCGCGGCGCCGTTCGGCTTCCGCGCGCGGACCGACGCCCCGTGGCTCGTCGTCACGCCGGCGAGCGGCCGCGTGGAGAAGGAGCTGCGGCTCGAGGTGCGGGTGGACTGGCGCCGCGCGCCGGTCGGCCGGTCGCAGGCGCACGTCACCATCACCGGCGCGGGCCGCCGCGTGAGGGTGCGCGCGGACGTGCGCAACCCGGCCTCGCCGAGACCCGGCGCCGTGCGCGGGTTCGTCGAGGGAGGCGGGTACGTCTCCATGGAGGCGGAGCACTTCGCGCGCGCGGTGGACGCCCCGCCGGTCCATTGGGTGGTGATCCCCGGGCTGGGCCGCACCCTCTCCGGCGTGACGCCGTTCCCGGTCACCGCTCCCCGGCAGACGCCGGGCGGCGAGGGGCCGCGCCTCGAGTATCGGCTCACGCTGCTCGACTCCGGCACGGTGGACGTGCGCGCGTACCTCTCGCCCACGCTCGACTTCCTCGCCACCGGGCTGCGGTACGCCGTCTCGTTCGACGACGAGGCGCCGCAGGTGGTGGACCTCGCCGCCGACACGACGCTCCGCGCGTGGGAGCGAGCGGTGAGCGACAACGTCGTGACCGCCGTGACGCGCCACCGGCTCGCCGCGCCCGGCGAGCACCTGCTGCGGTTCTGGATGGTGGACCCGGGGGTGGTGCTGCAGAAGCTGGTCGTCGAGCGCGGCGCGGTCCCGCCCAGCTACCTGGGGCCGCCGGAGAGCTTCCACCGCCCCACGCAGTAGCCCCCCTGCCGGACGGAGGTGCGCGATGATCCGATGGCTGCCTCCGCTCGCCGGCGCCGCCCTCCTCGCCGCCTGTGCCCGTCCGCCGGCGCTCCCCGAGCCGTCGGACGCGCAGGCGCGCTTCGACTGGTTCACCTACGAGGGCGACGACCCTGTCTACCACCGCGTGCACGCCGGGCCCGGCGAGTACCTGAACCCGATCCTCGCCGGGTTCTACCCCGACCCGACGGTGTGCCGCCAGGGCGACGACTACTACCTCGCCGCCTCCAGCTTCGCGTACTACCCCGGCGTGCCGCTGTTCACGAGCCGCGACCTCGTGCACTGGACGCAGCTGGGGCACGTCCTCGACCGCCCCTCGCAGCTCGACCTCGACAGCGCGGGCGTCTCGCGCGGCATCTTCGCGCCGAGCCTGGCGTGCCGGCCGGGGAAGCTGTGGATGATCACCACGCTGGTGGACCGCGGGGGGAACTTCCTCGTCACCGCCACCGATCCGGCCGGTCCCTGGTCCGACCCCGTCTGGCTGGGCTTCGACGGCATCGACCCGTCGCTCTTCTTCGACGACGATGGGAAGGTGTACGTCGTGCACAACGGCCTCCCCGAGGGCCCGCAGCTGTACGGGCAGGCGCACCGCGCCATCTGGATCCAGGAGTACGACACCGCGGCGCAGCGTATGGTGGGCCCGCACCGGATGATCGTGGACGGAGGCGTGGACCTCACGACGCACCCGATCTGGATCGAGGCGCCGCACCTGTTCCGGAAGGACGGCTGGTACTACCTCGTCTGCGCCGAGGGGGGCACCGCCGAGCTGCACTCGGAGGTGGTGTTCCGCAGCCGTTCGGTGTGGGGGCCGTACGTGCCGGGGCCGGTGGAGCCCATCCTGACGCAGCGCCACCTCGACCCCGCGCGGCCCGATCCGGTGTGGTCGACGGGGCACGCGCAGCTCGTCGAGACGCAGCGGGGCGAGTGGTGGGCCGTCTTCCTCGGCACCCGGCCCTACGAGGACTTCACCTTCAACATCGGGCGGGAGACGTTCCTGCTGCCGGTGAGGTGGCGCGAGGGCTGGCCCGTCATCCTCGAGGGCGCGGCCACCGTGCCGTACGTCTCACGCGTCCCGGACCTCCCGCCCGATGCGCGCCGCGGACCGCCGCTGAGCGGGAACTTCACCGACCGCGACGACTTCGACGCGCCGGCGCTGCGGCCCACGTGGGTCTTCCTCCGCACCGTGCGCGAGCCGTTCGCCGAGACCGCCTCGCAGCCCGGCTGGCTCACCATCCGCGCGCGCACGGAGCCGCTCGAGGGGCGCGGCCAGCCGGCGCTGGTCGTGCGGCGCCAGCAGCACCACTGGGCCACGGCGACGGCCGCGATGCGGTACCGGCCGGCGGACGCCGGCGACGCGGCGGGGCTGGTCGCGTTCCAGGGGAGCGACCACTGGTTCTTCCTGGGCGAGGCGGTCCAGGGCGGCCGGCGCGTGGTGCGGCTGCAGGAGCGCGCGGGCGCCCTCACCCACGGCGCGACGGAGACCCTCGCCTCGGCCCCGCTGGCCGCGGCGCCCGGCGCGACGCTGCTGCTGCGCATCCGCGCGCGCGGGGGGCGGTACGACTTCCTCTACGCGGAGCGTCCCGGCGCGTGGGTGGTGCTCAAGGACGACGTGGATGCGACGATCCTGAGCACCCGGGTCGCCGGCGGGTTCGTGGGCGCGATGCTGGGGATGTACGCGTACCGCGGGGCCGGAGCGGTCGCTCCGGGAGGTGCCGGCCGGGAGTGAGGGCCGCGCGCGGCGGCCGTCAGTGGAAGGTGGAGATGACGATGGCGCCCGCGCCGTGGTCGAGCCCCCATCGCGCGGTGGCCTCGCGGCCATTGAGGTGGCGGATCGTCACGATCGCCGGGGTGGTGACCTGGTCGAGAGTGGACACCCCGCCGAGCTTGGTGTCGTTGAGGTAGACGACGACCTCGGTCGGCGTTCCGAGGAGCGTGTTGGGTCCCCGGGTCTGGAGCCAGATGGGGCGGAGCGCCTGGATGGCTTCGAGCGCGTTCGCGAAACCGTGCTCGACGAGGTCCGCCTGCGTGAGGATCTCCCGGTCCGGGGCCGGCAGCGAGCCGGACGGCGCGCGGGCCGAGCACGCGGCGACGGCCGCGCCGAGGAGCGCGGAGCGGAACAGGACGGAACGGATCGACATGGCCGTATTTCATCTTGGACCCGGCCGTCGCGGAGCGCAAGACCGTAGCAGTTCGGCCCCCGACCAACGGGCGGGGCGACGGAGGATCGCGTGAGCCAGGCATCCACGGGGGGGCCGCTGTTCGCCGGCCTCGACGTCTCGACGCAGAGCACCAAGCTCGTCGTGATCGACCCGGCGGCGGGCGCGGTGGTCCACGTGGACCGCGTGGATTACGACCGCGACTTGCCGCGGTACGGGACGCGCGAGGGTGCGGTGCAGGGGCTGGGCGAGGGGGTCTCGGAGTCCGACCCCCTGATGTGGATCGAGGCGGTGGAGACGCTGCTGGAACGGCTCGGGCGTGCGGACGACCGGGCGTACGGGCATACGGGCGTACAGGGGTACGGGCGTACGGGCGAGATCGCGGCGCGGATCCGGTGCATCTCCGTCTCCGGCCAGCAGCACGGCCTGGTCGCGCTCGCGGGCGATGGGACGCTGGCGCGGCCGCGCGCCAAGCTGTGGAACGACTTCTCCACCGCCGAAGAGTGCCGCTTCCTCACCGAGGCGGTGGGCGGCGTCGAGGCGATGGTCCGGGAGGTGGGGAACAGCCAGCGCACCGGCTACACAGCGGGGAAGATCCTGCACCTCAAACGGCACGAGCCGGAGCGGTGGGCGAAGGCGCGGGTGCTGTTCCTGGTCCACAACTACGTCGACTGGTACCTCACGGGCGGCGCCGAGGGCGGCGTCGCCGTCATGGAGCCGGGCGACACGTCGGGGATGGCGCTCTGGAACCCCGCGACGGGGCGGTGGTCGCGCCGGGTGATGGACGCCATCGATCCGGACCTGACGGCGAAGCTCCCGCCGCTCGAGCCGGCCGACCTCACCATCGGCGCGGTGGGCGCGGCGCTCGTCCGCCGCTTCGGCCTGTCGCCGGAGTGCCGGGTGGACGCGGGCAGCGGCGACAACATGTACGGCGCCGTGGGGACCGGGAACATCGAGCCCGGCCTGTTCACGGTGAGCCTCGGCACCAGCGGCACCGCGTGCACCGTGCTGGAGCGGCCGTTCACGGACCCGACGGGCGAGATCGCCTCCTTCTGCGACAGCACCGGGCGGTTCCTGCCCCTCCTGTGCGTCTCCAACCTCGCGAACGGCTACAACGGCCTGCGGGAGCGGCTCGCCATCACGCACGAGGCGTTCGCGGCGCTGGTCGAGGAGGCGCCGCCCGGGAACGGCGGCCGCGTCCTCATCCCGTGGTACGAGGGGGAGCGGACGCCGGACGTGCCCTTCGGCGCGGCGGCGACCCTCGGCTTCGACCCGGACGATCTCGCCGGTGCGCGGCCGGCGGCTGCGTGCCGCGCCGTGGTCGAAGGCCACGTCCTCAACCTGTGGGACGGGTCCACGCGGATGCCGGTGACGCCGCGGGAGATCCGGCTGACCGGCGGGCTCTCCGCCTCGCCGGCGTGGTGCCAGACCATCGCCGACGTGTTCGATGTGGAGACGGTGCCGGTCGCGGGCGAGGGCGCCGCGCTCGGCGCGGCGATCCACGCGGCGTGGGTGTGGCTCCGTGAGGCCGGTGACACGCGGAGCCTGTCGGACGTGGCGGCGCCGTTCGTGGTGCTCGAGGAGGCGCGCCGCAGGCGGCCGCGGCCGGAGCACCGCGCGACCTACGCCGCGCTGCGCCGCCTGTTCCGCGCCCTGAGCCGGCGGCTCCGTGGTCTCGAGGGGGAGGATCCGTTCGTGCTGCGGCGCGCACTGGCCACCGGGAGCGGCGCATGAGCCGGCCGCGCGCGCGACGCGCACGGGCGTCCGTCCTCGCGCGAGCCCTCGCGCCCGCGCTCGCCTGCGCGCTCGCGGCCGCGCTCGCCTGCGCGCGACACGCCGCCCCGGCGGCGCCCGAGGCGCGCTGGCTCGCGACCTGG
>Ga0335070_10007767_pt1 | contig 12568 bp, 9 predicted proteins | sample Lox_Sample_13_FD_206722 | JGI IMG/M metagenome (GOLD analysis project Ga0335070, IMG submission 206722) | Soil microbial communities from Loxahatchee National Wildlife Refuge, Florida, United States - Lox_Sample_1.3 | ecosystem: Environmental > Terrestrial > Soil > Wetlands | place: USA: Florida...
AGGCGCGTGCATTTTCATGCGTGCTGCCCTGGAGGCCTACCGCGACCCCTCAAGACAGGTCTGGGTCGCGGACTCGTTCGAGGGCCTTCCCAAACCGGACTCCCGCTACCCGCAGGACGCCGGAGATCATCACTGGAAAAAGAAAGACGTGCTCGCGGTCTCTCTGCAAGACGTGCAATCCAATTTCAAGCGCTACGGCTTGCTCGATGACCGGGTGCGCTTTGTTAAGGGGTGGTTCAAAGACACCCTTCCCGCGGCGCCCATCGACAAGTTGGCAATCTTACGAGTCGATGGGGATATGTATTCCTCTACCATGGATTCGCTCTCGAATCTCTATTCGAAAGTTTCCCCCGGCGGTTACGTGATTATCGATGACTATGGCGAGATTGAATCGTGCCGCAAAGCCGTGGAGGATTTCCGCCGCGCGCAGGAGATCAGTGCGCCTCTGACCGCTATCGATGCCAGTGGTGTCTACTGGAGAAAGTAGTTGCGTCTACGGAATCTTCACGCCCAGTAAGAGCGGTCCAGCGTGCGGTACTGAATCGCTTCGCTCAGGTGCTTCGCCTGAATATCCGCCGCGCCATCCAGGTCGGCGATCGTCCGCGCTACCTTCAGGATCCTGTCATGAGCCCGCGCGGATAACCCCAGCCGCGTGACCGCGTTCTCCAGCAACTTTTCTCCTTCAGCGGAAATCGCGCAACATTTGCGGATCAGCTTCGGCGCCATCTGGGCGTTGCTGTAAGTGTGCTTCTCCGCCCGGAATCGCTCCATCTGCCGCTGCCGCGCGGCGATTACCCGCCCTCGCACCGACGCCGAATCCTCCGACGCGGCCGGCGCTCGCAACTCCTTGTACTTCACGGCGGGCACTTCAATGTGGATGTCAATCCGGTCCAGCAGCGGGCCGGAGATTTTCGAAACATAGCGCTGGATCATCGGTGCCGTGCAGTGACACTCGCGCGTGGGATCGCCGAAATACCCGCAGGGGCAGGGGTTCATCGCCGCCGCCAGCATGAATCGGGAAGGAAAGGTGACAGAGACGGCTGCTCGCGCGATGGTCACCGAACCGTCCTCCAGCGGCTGCCGCATTACTTCCAGCACGTTCCGCTGGAACTCCGGCAATTCGTCCAGAAATACCACGCCGTTGTGTCCCAGCGACACTTCTCCCGGCCGCGGAACCGCCCCGCCCCCGATCAGACCCGCATCGCTGATGGTATGGTGCGGCGAACGAAAAGGCCGCGTGCCGACCAACCCTTGGCAATTCTCCAGCGTGCCCGCCACGCTGTGAATCCGCGTGGTTTCGATGGCTTCTTCGAGGGACATCGGCGGCAGAATCGTCGGGATTCGTTTCGCCAGCATGGTTTTGCCGGCGCCCGGTGGTCCGATGAACAGGATGTTGTGGCCGCCCGCGCAGGCCACTTCCAGTGCGCGCTTGGCGGCTTGCTGGCCATGAACATCGCGCATGTCCACCGGGTATTGGGCCGCTTCGCTCAGCACCTTCCCGGCATCCACGTGCACGGTCTGAAACGATTCGGGCGAGTTGACCAGATCCACGGCTTGCGGCAGCGACTTCAGCGCAAACACCTTGATGCCGTCCACCACCGCGGCCTCACGGGCGTTCGTCTCCGGCACCGCCACAGCCTTCAGTCCCTTCTCTCGCGCGGCAATGGCCGCGGAAAGTGCACCCCGCACCGGCCGCACGCTGCCGTCCAGCGACAGCTCGCCCAGAAACATCATCTGGTCGACCGCTTTACCAAAGAACTGGCCCTGGCAGCCCACCACTCCCAGCGCCATCGGCAAATCGAATCCCGAGCCCTCTTTGCGGAGGTCCGCCGGCGCCAGGTTGATGGTCACGCCTTGCCCGTAGGGAAATTCGAACCCACAATTTCGCAGCGCGGACTTGATGCGCTCCCGGCTTTCCTTGACCGCGTTGTCCGGCAAACCGACCACATTGAAGTCCTTCATGTAGGCTGTGCCGACATCGACTTCCACTTCCACCGGATACGCGTCAATGCCGTAAACAGAAGCGCTGATGGTCTTGAAAAGCATGGACCGGGTACCCCGCAGGGAGTATATATTACTTGTATACGATACGCTATGGGAACCACGCACGTGATTTTGCCAACTCGCCTTCCTTGGTTGACGCCCTCCGGTCCACCGCGTAGCCTTGATTCGGAGCGTCCGCGCCACACATGCTCGCGACCACCTGGTCCCATCACGATTTGCGGCTCATCGCCACCGGGGTGGCTCTCGCTGCCCTGCTTCTGTGGCCCTTCCAGCCGGTGCACGCCCAGCTCGCGGGTGGAGCTTCTCCGCTAAGTTCCGCAGAGATTCAGAACAGCTTGGACCGCTCCCTCACGTTGTTTGTCAGCGTTCGTGAAACATCCGGTATCCCATTGTCCGTTCCCGCGATCGTCAGGGTGTCACCTCTTATCGGGGGACAGAGCCTCGTCGCCCCGGTTCGAGAGAATTCCTCCGCCACGTTCCCGGGCGTCAAACAGGGCGAGTACGACGTCCAGGTCGAAGCTCCGGGCTATCAGGCAAACACCGAACGAATCACTGTGGCGGGCGTATCCGCTTCTACCGCCTACATCTACCTCGCCCCGGTGGGCGTCGACATCAGCAAGAACAAGCCGGCATCCGGAACTGTCATGACTCCCGATCTGCAACGGCTTATGGATCGCGCCTTTCTCGCCTTGAACCAGAAGAATTTCAGCGACGCCCAGAAATATCTGGAAAAAGCCCGCAAGATGGCACCCGCCAATCCTGACATCTCGTATCTGATCGGCCTGGTCGACTATACGGCGAAAGACGTCCCGGCCGCCCGCAAACAGTTCGAAACTGTCCTGACGACCAACCCGACCCATCAGCGCAGCCTGGTCATGCTGGGACAGATTCAGCTCGACTCCAACGAGAACAACGAAGCCGTCCTCACCCTGCAAAAGGCCGTTGAGGCCGGAAACGCCAACTGGCAGGCCCATTATCTGCTTGCCATCGCTTACGCGCGCACCGGCGAAACGAAAAAAGCCCGCGTCGAATCCCGACGCACCTGGGAATTGAACGAGAGCAAGAGGCCGGCGATGGAGTTGCTCGATGCCAAGCTCTTTTTGATGGAGGGCAGAAACATCGAGGGTCGCCAGGCATTCGAGGCTTACGTCCGGAACTACCCAAAAGATCCCACCGCCGCCGAAGCGAGGAAATACCTGGCGAAAATCGAAGAATCCGAGAAGGCGGCGACGCTGAAGCCGGCCAGCGAATCCGCGGCCCTCGCTCCAAGATCGACGGCCGCGCCTTCACTCGACGCCGACGCAACCAGCCGATCCAGCGCGGACTTTTCCCGGCCCTGGGCGCCGCCCGATGTCGATGACGCAATACCTCCCGTCGCGCCCGGCGTGTCTTGCGCGCTGAATGACGTGCTCGAAAAAACGCAGAAACGCATCCTCGGTCAGCTCAGTGACCTGGAGAAGTTCGGCGCCAGGGAGCACATTGAACATCAGTTTGTCGATGACTTTGGCGTGCCGGGAGCACCTGCTACTCAGGATTTCGATTATTTGATCTACGTCCACCACAGCGAGCAGCTTCCTTATTACTTCGACGAAATGCGCAATGGCGCGGAATCGCTCTACGCATTTCCCACCGCGTTGGCAACTCGCGGCCTGGTATCCTTGGGGTTCCTGGTCATCCACCCCGTCTTTTCGCAGGACTTTCAGTTTACCTGCGAGGGATTGGGCAGTTGGAGCGGGCAGCCCGCTTGGCAGATCCATTTTGTGCAGCGCAGCAATGCGCCTTCACGCATCCGCATCTGGTCCTATAAGAATATTCCTTATCCGATCCCCCTGAAGGGGCGCCTCTGGATTGCGGCCAATTCCTACAACATCATTCACCTGGACACTGCCCTCCGCGATCCCATTCGCGATCTTCAACTGGACCGCGAGCAGCTCATCGTCGACTATGGCCCCGTCAGATTCGCCACTGTCAATTCCATGCTCTGGCTGCCCGTGCGCGCGGATATGTACTTCGAGATGCAACGCCGCCGCTACCACCACCGCCACACCCTGTCGGACTATGTCTTGTTCGACGTCGATACGAAGAACAAGATCGCCGCGCCGGTGGAGCCGCGCGAGACCAATGAACACTGACAGAGACCATTTCCTTTACTAAGCCCGTACCCGCACGTATAGTGTCCTTAGTTTACGGTTTTCAATCCAAACGTCAGAGGCTCGTCCATGCTTGGTTGGATTCTCCTCGCTATCCTTGTTCTGCTGGTCCTTTTTGGGATCGGGATGTACAACAGCCTGGTCCGCCTCAAGGTGCAATGCGATAACGCCTGGGCTGATATCGATGTGCAGCTCAAGCGCCGCTACGATCTGATCCCCAATCTCGTTGAAACCGTCAAAGGGTACGCGGCGCACGAGAAGGGCACTCTCGAAGCTGTCATCAACGCCCGCAATCGTGCCATGTCTGCCACCGGACCCGCCGACAAGGCCGCCGCCGAAAACATGCTCTCCGGGGCTCTGAAAAGCCTCTTCGCGCTCTCTGAAGCTTATCCGCAGTTGCGCGCCATCGAGAGCTTCACCTCGCTGCAGAATTCTCTTACTCAGATTGAGGACACCGTCCAGAACGCCCGCCGCTATTACAACGCGGTGGTCCGCGACCTCAACACCAAAATCCTGCAATTCCCCACCAACATCTTCGCGGGAATGCTGGGATTCAAGCAGCGCGAGTTCTTTGAGGTCTCCTCCGCCGCTGAACGGGAAGCGCCGAAGGTGAGCTTCGGTACTCCTGCGGCCGGGGCCTGATTCCCGCGTTCGCCGGTATGGTTCGTCCAAGCCCATCGCGTCTCTGCATTCTCATTCTTCTTGGCGCTGCGTTGCTGCTGTCTTCTCCGCGTGCTTTTGCGCAACGCCGCTACGAAATCTCGGACTTCCACGCCGAGATCACCATTTCGCCCGACAGCAGCACCGACGTCACCGAAAACATCACCTTTCGCTTCATCGGTGGTCCCTGGCACGGCGTCTACCGCGATATTCCCATCCAGTACGCCGGCCCGAATGGCCTGAATTATTCCTATTTCCTCACCGTCAAAAGCATCGAGGAAGATGGCCGGCCCCTGAAATTCGAATCCAGTACGCAGCGCCAGTTCCGCCACCTGAAAATCTACGTCCCCATCGCGGACAACAGCACCCATACCATCGCGATCCGCTACATCATCTCCAACGCCCTGCGCTTCTTTCCGGATCATGACGAGTTCTACTGGAACATCACCGGCAACTACTGGGAAGTTCCCATCCTTCACGCTTCCGCGCAGATCGTTTTTCCGGATGGCGTCAAGAACCTGCGCACTCGCGTTTTCACCGGCCTTCTTGGCTCACGCGCTCACGATGCCACCGTCGACGTCGTCGGTTCCGGCGTCGATGTTCGTGCCGACAACACTCTGGCGCCACGCGAAGGCCTGACCATCGCCATTGCTTGCGACAAGGGCGTTCTCCACGAACCCACCCGCCTCGAGCTTCTCTTCCTCTACCTGCGCAGCAACTGGCCACTCATCATTCCCGTGCTGGTCTTCCCCCTGATGTTCTGGTGGTGGTGGACGCGCGGACGCGATCCCGCTCTTCGTCCCATCGCCGCCCAATATGAGCCACCGGCGCAACTCTCCCCCGGCGAGATCGGCACGCTGATCGACAACTCGGTCGACATGCGTGACATTACCGCCACCATCGTGGATCTCGCGGTTCGCGGCTATCTCACCATCGAAGAGCGCGACGTCTCTCATCTCCTTGGCCTCACGCATTCCAAGGATTACTTTTTTCATCTGAAGAAACCGATCGCCGATTGGGCGGCTCTCAAGCCACACGAGCAGCAACTGCTGAACGGCATCTTCGACCAGGGCGTTGCCGAGGAAACAGTCTCGTTGTCTTCGCTCAAAAACAAGTTCTATACCAACATCTCCCCCATGAAGAGCCAGATCTTCATGGCGCTGGTCGGCCGCGGTTACTACACCAAGCGCCCCGACAGTGTCCGTGCCGGGTACGTCATGTTCGGAGTGCTCAGTGCTTTCTTCCTGATATGGGCTGGCACTTCCTACGCGAAGAATTCCGGCATGGCTCCGCTCTCTTTTGTGATCGCCGGCGTCCTCACCGGACTCGTCATTTGTGGCTTCGGCTGGTTCATGTCTGCGCGGACCGTCGCGGGCGCTCGCGCTCTCGAACAGCTTCTTGGGTTCAAGGATTTCCTCGAGCACGTCGAGTCTGACCGCTTCAACCGCATGGTTAAAACTCCGCAAATGTTCGAGAAGTTCCTTCCTTTTGCCATGGCTCTCGGCGTGGAGAAAAACTGGAGCAAAGCCTTCCAGGGTATCTATACGCAACCGCCGCAGTGGTATCAAGGAAGCTCGTTCGGGCCGACCTTCTATCCTTCTGCCTTCGTCAGCAATCTGGGTTCTTTGAGTTCGCAGGCGGGCGACATCATGTCTTCCGCCCCCACCAGTTCCGGCAGTTCGGGGTTCGGCGGCGGGGGTGGAGGCGGCGGCAGTTCCGGCGGTGGCGGTGGAGGCGGAGGCGGAGGCGCTTTCTAGCTCGCCCGGTTACTTCGATTTTACGGCTACTTTCGCGCGCTTCGTCGCGTTCGGCGAAGAGCGCAGGCTGTCGCGGGATTCCAGTAGTGAACTGATGGCGCTGACCAGCGCGTGCCCGTGCGACCGTAGTTCCACGATTCGCTGCGCCACAACCCGCTCGAGCAACTTCTCGCCTTTCGGCTGCAGGCTGATCATCACTTGACGCCGGTCTTCTTTCCCGCGCACCCGCCGGATGTATCCGTGCGACTCCATGCGGTCGATTAATTCCACCGTGCTGTGGTGCCGCAGCGACAGCCGCTCCGCCAGCGTACGGATCGTCGCCGTCTGCTCTTCGGGTAAGCCCCGGATCGCCAACAATAGTAGATACTGCTGCGGCTCGAGGCCGGCCTGCCGTGCCGTCGCGTCGCCCTCTTGCAGAAATCGCCGCAGGCGATAGCGCAGTTCCGCCAGCCCACGGTACTCGCGTTCCTTGATTGGCATATCCATGGATTTTATCGTATTACGATATGTTTTTCCCAGGAATCTGAGTGCAACCTGGTTTACAGTATTTTACGAAATGCCTTCTGCGTCTTGTAGTGCTCATATCCGTGGCGCAGGTAAAACCCGTGGGCGCGTTCCCGCAGCACGTTCGAGCGTACCGACATTCCTGTACACCGCATCTTCTTTGCCCATCTCTCGGCGGCCTCCAGCAGCAGCCACCCTGCGCCGCCACTCCGTGCCTGCTCGTCGACCACCAGCCCGTTCACTTCGGCTCGCCGCTCGACTTCGAGCAGCGGCGTCACGCTCACATGAATCCATCCGATGACCTTCGCGCCATCCACCTGCGCCACAAAACAAGCTCCATCCTTCGCGGCCAGCGCTCGCTTCAATCGCCGCGCCATCTCTTTCGCGGATACCGGATAGCCGAGCTGGCCGGAAAGTTCGGCGATGCGCCCGGCATCGCCCATGCGTGCCCTCCGGATTTTTGTCTTCTGCGCCCCCACTAGGCGCTCTTTCGTCTCAAACGGCCCTGTACCGCGTCGCTCTTCAACTCACGCAATGCGCCGCTCGCAATCCAGCGAGCTGTTCGGTTGTCCTGCCTGCGAATCCTCTCGCCGCACGCAATCGCTTCCCGGTTCAGTCGCAAATTCCGCTTCCCGATATTCCGCAATGCCCAGTTCACCGCCTTCCGCACGAAATTCCGGTCGTCCCGCGATTCCCGTTCGATCATCGGCAGAAACCTGCGAAACTTCTCATCGCCCGCCTGCCTGTCATGCACCGCAAGATATGCCGCCAAGGCAAATCCCGCCCGCTTTTCGAACTCCCGCTTGCGCTTCGTCCATCCGTACGCTTTTTGCCATGCCGGCCGCGCGAAGACGAACAAGTGGCAACACGTCCCGTCGCAAACATCCCAATTATCGAAATCGCGCACCCAACGTTCCATCAATCCCGCCGTCACTTGGTCCGCTTCGCAAATCAACATCCCCAGCAGGCGCGCATCGTGAATTCCTGTGGCCCATAGCCGCAGCCCGAGTTCGTGGTTCTTGCCGATCCGCCGCACGATCTCGTCCAGCTTCGGCTTCGAGACGCCGAGCACCTGCTTCGCCCGGATCCCGAAGCGAGCCATGCCCTCCACGTTGCGCCGTTTGCCATGGCGCTTCAGTTCGGCGACAGCCTTTGCGACAGTCCAGGCCTCGGCTGGTTTTGCCGTTTGTCCGGCTGCCCTAGAACGTCTTGTCCGAGTCGACCAGGATTGTGACCGGCCCTTCATTCACCAACTCCACCGACATCATCGCCTGGAAAATTCCCGTGCCCACCGCTACGCCCAGTTTCCGCAGCGCCCCGCAAAACTCCTCATACAGTTTTTTCGCCAGGTCCGGCGGCGCCGCCGAAATAAAGCTCGGCCGCCTTTGCCCGCGCGCATCTCCATACAGCGTGAATTGCGAGACCACCAGCGCCCCACCTTTCACGTCCAGCAGCGAGAGATTCATCTTTCCGGCAGCATCTTCAAAAATGCGCAGGTTCGCCAGTTTTTCCGCCATCGACGACGCCACCAGCGGTGTGTCTTCTTTCCCCACTCCCAGCAGGATCATGAGGCCCGGGCCCGTTTCTCCGGTCACCTGCCCGTCGACGGTGACTTTGGCTCGACTGACTCGTTGAACGACCGCTCTCATCTATTTTTTGTCTTCGGCTTTGGCAGGTTTGCGCGCCAGCATCCCCGGCAATTCTGCCACGTTATACGCAAATACCGCCAGCACCTGTGCGCCCTCCATCAGGTCGTCCCAACGCACGTGGTCAAGCGTGTCGGCCTGCGAGTGATGCAACTTTTCGTAGTCGGCCACTTCCTGCACGCACCAGAAGCCCGGCACGCCCGCGCGATCGAAAGACACGTGGTCGCTCCCGCCTTCGCTCCGCAACGACGTCTCCGCGAGTCCCGCGCTGTCCGCCAGCGGAAACAGCGTCCGGTCCATCGTTTCCTTCAAGCCGTAGTTCCCCATCAATCCAATGGTCAGCACCTTTCCTGTGCCGGAGTCGTGCACCAGCACGCCGGATATTTTGCCGAGTTCCGCCTTGTGCGCCTCGACATAAGCCTTCGACCCGTTCAAACCTTGCTCTTCTCCGGCGAACAGCACAAACCGAATCGTCCGCTTCGGCTTCATTCCCGACTTTTGCAACGCTCGCGCTGCCGCCAGCACCGCCATGGTTCCCGTGCCATCGTCGGTCGCGCCCGTGCCCAGATCCCAGGAATCCAGGTGCCCGCCGATGATTACCACTTCATCCGGCTTCTCCGTTCCGCGAATTTCTGCCACCGTGTTGTACACCTCGACCGGCTTGCCGCTGAATGAACCTTCCAGGTTGAGTTCCACTTGCAGCGGTGTCCCTCCTTCCGACATCCGCAGGAGATGGAAGTAATCTTCGCGCGTCAGAATCGCCGCCGGATAGGCCCCGGGTTTATAGTCGCGCGAGAGCGAAGTCATGTTCAGCAGCCCGTACATCTTTTCCGATGTCATCAATACCGCCGCTGGCTTTTCGTCGGTCAGCATCTTCATCGTCGCCATGCGCGCCTTGCCATAGCTCTCCAGATTTACGCCCTTCGGCAACATGACCGGAATCGTCCCTTCTCCCCACGGTGTGAGCAGCGGATTCTGCGGCGCCTCCAAATCCGCCGCGCCTTTCAACAGCACGATTTTCCCGCCGAGTTTCCCTTTGTATTGCTCCAGATCCTCGACTTTCGAGGCCTCCAAAATCATCAATTCGCCTTTGATCGTTCCACTCGTTGCGGGAGCCCAACCCACTGTCGCCATCGTCAGATCGAACGGGGTTGGCGACGTAACCCGCCCTGTGGCCGGGCCCCGCGTCCAAGCGTTTGCGATTGTCCACGGCTCGCGATGCACATTTGTCAGTCCCAGCGCCTGAAATTGTTCCTCCGTCCAATGACTCGCGCGATCCAATTGCGTTGATCCCGTCAGCCGCGGTCCGATATTCGTTGTCAGGTAAGTTAGGTCCTTCTTCAGTTGATCCTCGTCCGCCTTCACTTGATCCATGATCTTCTTGTCCGCCTCTACGATCGGATCCTTGAGTGCTTCCGTCTTCTCCTCGCCTGCTTTCATGGCGGGATTCGGCGGGGTGAACGGCCGTCTCGCCAGCAGGTCCGGCAAGTTCGCCGTGTTGTAGGCCCACGCGGCCAGCACTTGCGCCCCCTGGTTCACGTCGTCCTTCCAGATTTTGTCGAACGTGTCGGACTGGCTGTGATGCGTCAGCCGGTATTCGGCCATCGACTGCACACACCAGAATCCCGGCACGCCCACCTCGGCAAACGAGAAGCTGTCTTCGCCGTAGGTCCTTCGCATCGATGGCTCCAGCAGTTTCAGTTCGCTGAGGGGCGCAATCACCTGATCCATCTGCGCCCGCGCCGGGTAATCGTCGTGCATGCCGATGGTCAGCACTCGGCCGGTGCCGGTGTCATGAATCAGCACCCCGGAAATCTTGCTCCACTCGTCCTTGTGTGCCTTCACGTATTCTTTCGAGCCGATCAGCCCCTCTTCTTCTCCGCTGAACAGCGCAAAGCGAATCGTCCGCTTCGGCCTCACCTTCAATTTGGACAACGCCCGCGCCGCTTCCAGCACCACCATCGAGCCCGTGCCGTCGTCCGTGCTGCCCGTTGCCAGGTCCCAGGAATCCAGGTGCCCGCCGAGAATCACCATTTCGTCCGGTTTTTCCGAGCCGTGCAAATCCGCCACGGTATTGAACACTTCCACCGGCTTCGCACTCAGGGAATTCTTGATCTGCAGCTCCACCTCGACCGGCCCGCTCTTCAGCATTCGGAAGATCATCCGGTAGCCCTCGCCGGTGACGAACGCCGTCGGCAGCGGCCCCATCGTGAACGGCTCGAACGTCGCGTCGGTCATGTTCAGCAATCCATGTGGCTTGTTGGAATCGCGCAGCACCGCCACCACGCCTTCTTTCACCAGGAAATCCGCCTGCTTCTTCGCGTCTTCCAGGTACTTGTCATACGGATCGGGAGGCATCGGCTGGCCCACCGGCGGCGGAGGCTCCTGCATTCTCGCTGTGGCCATGAAGTTCGGATCCATGGGCCGCGGCGGGGAGAGCGGTTGCGGATCTTGCGTGATCACGATCGCACCCTTCAACTTGCCGTGAAACTTCGGATAATCTTCCGGCTTCTTCGCGTCGAAATAGACGATCTTTCCGTGCACCACTCCCTTTGTGCTGGGCGCCCACGCGGCGGAAGCGATGGTCAGTGGATGCTCGGTCGGCGCAAGGATGCGAGCCGTAGCCGTTCCACGAATCCATGCGTGCGGAATCGTGTAACTCTCCAGGTGCACGTTCTCCAAGCCGTACTTGCGGAACATTTCCGACGTCCAATCGTTCGCCTGCTTCAGCAGCGGCGAACCGGTCAACCGCGGCCCGATCCGGTCCGACAGATATTCCAGGTTCACCATCAATTCGCTGTGCTCGCGAATCTCGCCCAGGATCTGCGCATCTACGGCTGCAATCGAATCGGACTCGTCGTTCGCCGCGCGAGCCTTCCACGCCAGCGTCGCGATCACGCTCAACAACGAACAAGCCACGACTAAAGCTTTCCGATGAGCTTTCATCCCTACCCCTCGTTGATCCTTACTTGGAATTCTTTCTCTTCTTAGACGCGGCTGGCCTGGCTTTCGACTTCTTCCGCATCACCCCAAACCCGCGGGGCGCTCTCTGACACCTCGGGCAATAGTAGCTGCTCCGCCCAGCCACAATCGCGCGCCGGATCACCGCGCCGCAACGCCCGCAGCGTTTCCCTTCTCTGCCATACACACGATGGTGCCGTTGATACTCCCCCGGTATGCCGTCCGCGTCAAGGAAATCGGAAATCGAGGAACCGCGCAGCGCAATGGCTCTCCGCAGGATCTCCTGCAGTACATGATAAAGCTTGCCGGCTTGTTCCTTCGTCAGGCGCGCTCCTATCTGGGCCGGGTGGATTTTCGCTTTCCACAAACTCTCATCCGCATAAATATTTCCCACTCCTCGAATCACGCTTTGGTCCAGCAGAAGCGCCTTGATTCGCGCCTGCCGCGCCTGAATTCGTTCCGCAAATTCATCGGCACTCGCTGACAGCGGGTCGGCTCCGAATCGCTGCAGCTCCTTGCGCAGCGTCTCTCCCGCCAGATACGCCATGCGCCCGAATCGCCGCGCGTCCACGTAGCGCAATTCCCTTCCGTCGTCCAGCAGCATCGCCACGTGCGTATGCTTCTTTGCCGGCTCCGCCACCGGCTGCGGCAAGAGCATGCCCGTCATTCCGAGGTGCACCAACAGCGCGCTTTCTTCGGCGCTTTGCGCTCCTTCGCCGCACCGGAGGTCCCCCAGCCGGATCAACAGAAATTTTCCGTAACGCTCCACCGCCAGAATGTTCCGCCCCGGCAGTTCCTTCTCGATCGTCGCGGGATTATCCATAAAATCCGTTTGGCCCAGCGACACGCTGACGATCCGCCGCCCGGCGATCAGCGTCTGTAATCC
>Ga0335070_10007768_pt1 | contig 12567 bp, 11 predicted proteins | sample Lox_Sample_13_FD_206722 | JGI IMG/M metagenome (GOLD analysis project Ga0335070, IMG submission 206722) | Soil microbial communities from Loxahatchee National Wildlife Refuge, Florida, United States - Lox_Sample_1.3 | ecosystem: Environmental > Terrestrial > Soil > Wetlands | place: USA...
GGATAGCCAGGCACGGTAATACGCGCCCATGAGCTTCACGCCCGCACGGCCGTGGTCGGTAAGTTCCCCTGGTCCCACGCCCCAATCGGGCCACGGCTCGGTCGAGTATTCGTTGAGCCGCGCCATATCCCAGGTCGGCGAACGCACGCCGTGCCGGCTCACGATGAGCGCGTACTTGAGCTCCGGTTTCGGGCCGTCGCTCGCGCTCGCAGCCGAGGCGGCCGGCAGCGCGTTCAAAACCACCATCGCGCCGGCCGCCCATCTTAGGTAACATCGCCGATTCTGAGTCACGATCGCGGCGTCCTTTCGTCTCCCCCGCCGAAACCGGCCTATCGCTCGTGGAGGAAATCGTACTTGAATCCGATTGCGATAGTCGTTCTGAAAAAGCTCATCTGCTTCAGGTATATCGGCTGGCCTGTGTAGTACCAGTCCACGGCGTTGTTCAGATTGAGCCCATACGCGATCGCAGTCAGGCCCTTATATATCCGGACACTGCCTTGCGCATCCACCTGGAAGTGCGAATGGAGGTACACGTCGCCCGCCGGCCCCGTCGGTCCCACTCCGGTCGGATCCGCCGCGGAACTGTACGCGTAGGAGTAAATGCTGGCGCCGTTGTAGGTCATTCCGACCCGGATCGAAACACGCTTATAGTCGTATGTCGGGCTGACGTTCCACGTGTGCGGCACCTGCCATTGCAGGGCCGGGCTGTCCGGCCTGCCTGGCAGGCTCTTGACGCGGGAGGTCGTGTAGCTGTAGTTGGCCATCGCTCCCAGCGCCTTCAGAGGGCCGGGCAGAAACGTGAAGTGCTGCTGGTAAGAGACCTCGAATCCGAAGATGTGCGAGTTGGTTCCATTCACTTCCTGCGTGACCGGCACGCCGGCCCATTCACCCGTGGTCGGCGTGTACAGTGTCTTGACCAGCGGCGAGCTGAGCTGCTTGTAAAACACCCCGGCCTGCAACATCCCAATCGGGTGAAGGAAGCGCTCGTAAAGCAGGTCGTAGTTGTTGGCGTGCGTCGGCCGGAGATTGGGATTCCCGATTCCCACTTGGGCCGGATTCGTCGAATCGTCTTGTGTCACATAAGGGATCAATTGATAGGGATCCGGGCGCGAGATGCCCCGGCCGTATACCGCGCGGATATCCGAATCGGGCGTCAATGCGTAACGCAAAGTGACGCTCGGCAAGGGATTGAAATAGGACTGGCTGCTCTTCACCGGGACCGGCGTGCCGCAGCCGGTGCTCGTCGGGCAGTTCGGGCTTCCCGGCGGGTATAAGGTGACGTTGTATCCGAATGTATCCATGTTCGTGTTTTCGAAACGGAGTCCGGCCATCACCCTCAACTTGCCGATATCGATCGTGTTCATGAGATAGCCGGCGGTAATCCGCTCGATCAGGTCGAATTGGTTCGGGTAATTGTTCTGGGCGGTCTTATAGCCGTCCACGAAGTTCGAAAGATTATTCAGAGTGTAGGTCTGAAGCTGTCTGAAATCGGAGACCGGACCGTAATGGCCGCCGAAATAGGCGCCCTCGTAATAATTGTCGTTGCTGAAATTGCTCTGGAATTGAGTCATCGGATACTTGGACGCGGTCCATCCGTCGTATACAGTCTCCGTACCTTCCGAGAACTTATGTCCGTTGCGCACTTTTCCGCCGGCTTCAAAAGTCGCGCGGTGGCCGCCAAGCGAATATGCCTTCGTGTACGAACCCGAGGCGGTGAGATTGAGTTGCGCCGTGATTCCCGATGAAGTCGTGATATCCGCGAAGCCCCAGTTGCTGGCGTTCAGCAGCGGGGAGTTCGGACCCTCGCAGTTACTGCCGAATATGGGCACGTTCGGATTGGTCTGCGCGGCCGGATCGTAGCCGCAGGTCAGCTTGGCGCCGGTCCAGGAGAAATCCGCTTTGGGATTCCCCGCCGAAGCCGTCTGAAAAGACCGTCCGGCAGCCACTTCCCACGAGAGCCAGGACGAGTTCATGTAGTGGTGCCCGCCCATGTTGATGCTGCCGATCGAATATTGCGGGCTCTTCTGGGAGGTATAAAATTTCGCCGCGCCGGTGGCGGCTGGCGAGTAATACCACTTCTCGCCGTAGTCTTTGATCTCCGAGTAAATGCCTCGGATGTAAATCTCCGTCCTGTCGGTAAACTTATAGTCGATCGCGCCGGAAATGCCCCATCGCGTTCGATAATATTTGTACTCGCGGTCCGTATCGCTCTTATAAAGGACACGGGACGGCGTCGAAGTCGGATCGATCGCCGGGTCGATTTCGTCGATTCCCCGTCCGTTCCAGTCATACGACGCGCCGATCAGGGTCCCCAGCCGGTGCGTCGCCCCGAATCGCTTGCCGAGAGTGGCGTCGAGCTGGTCGTTATATCTTCCCCCCAGGATGGTGTTGTAGCCGCCCAGCGCGCTCAGTGTGGCGATGGGCGAATCTCCCGCTGTTTTGGTCTTTAGATTCACCGAGCCCCCGATTCCATCCCCATCCATGTTGGGCGCCAGGGTCTTATTGATTTCCACCGATTCCATCAACCCCGCCGGCAGGGCGTCCAGGCGAACCTGCCGCGCCGTCGCCTCCGGCGAGGGGATCGTCACGCCATTGATCATCATGTTGGTCAATCGCGGCTCTGTCCCGCGCACCAGCACATACGCGCCCTCGCCTTCATCCCGGAACAGCGTGACCGAAGGAAGGCGCCCCAGGGCATCGGCGACATTGGCGTTCGGCAGTGACCGGATCACCTCGCCCGACAATACCTGCACCACGTTGTCGGTGTTCCGGCTCCGCTCAATGGCTTCCACTTCTCCGTGAGGTCGTTCCGCGGTGACTACGATGGACTCAGCCTGGCTGGCCACCTCCATATGAATGTCGACCTTCTTCACGTCGCTGGCTTGCACTGTGACCGGCGTCTCGGAGATCTTGAAGCCGGTATAGTTCACGACGAGCTTGTAATCGCCGGGGGCGAGGTCCACGACGCGGAATTCGCCCTGTGCGTCGGAGACTACGGTCACGCCCTTCGGCAGAACCTGCACCTGGGCTCCCTGCAACGAGGAATTGGTCGCGTCGATTACGCGCCCCGTAATCGTCGCCCTGTTGGTTTGCGAATAGAGGCCGCCGGCCAGCACCAGGGCAATCGCCGGCGCCAGAATCACTCCGATCTTTGTTTTTCGTCTTGCGGTGGTCATAACCATCCTCCCTTGGATGCCTTCCCAAGGACGGGGCGAAGGCGTTACCACCGCATTGAAGCATGCCATTCTGAGGACAATCTGAGGAACCGCGTGCAACCACCAAAATTCATCGCTTCGTCATTAGAAATTAACCCGGCCGCCGCAAAATTGGGACATTCGTACCCTCGTTACAGAAGACCGACCGAAGACAGCCGACCTCCTGCGCCGCGCCCTGGAATCCGAGGGTCACTCGGTTCTGCTGGCCTACGACGGAGAACGCGCGCTCAAGCTCGCCCTGACGGCGGAAATCGACGTCATCCTGCTCGATCTCATGCTGCCCCGCATGGATGGCTTGACGGTGCTCCGGAAACTGCGCGATGCCCGGCTGAACACTCCCGTAATTATTGTGTCCGCCAGGGACGCCGGGCCGGATATCGTGCAGGGCCTCGACTCCGGCGCCGACGATTATCTCACCAAGCCCTTCGAACTGGACGTTCTCCTGGCTCGTGTCCGCGCGGTTTCGCGCCGTGCCCCCGCATTGCAGCCGGGCGGCCTCGTGTTCCGCGATCTGAAGCTCAAGCCCGCGACGTATCAGATCGAGCGCGGCGACCGGACGGTGTCGCTGACCCGCACCGAGTACATCCTGCTGGAGACGCTCGTCCGCCGTGCCGGCACGGTGGTTCCCAGACAGGTATTGATTGAGGAAGGTTGGGGTCCTGGATCCGACGTCAGCGACGCCAACCTCTACTTCTTCGTGCGCGCCCTGCGCTCGAAGATCACGGGTCCCGGCGAAGAGGAGCTGCTGCACACGGTTCGTGGCGTAGGCTATTCCATCCGGAGCCAGGACTCTTGCTAGCTCACCGTTCCATCTCCCTCCGGCTGACCATCTGGTACTCCGGCGTTTCCTTCGCGGTCCTGCTCCTCTTCGGCTGCGGAATGTGGTTCGTCCTCGAGAGCACGCTCACCAGCGGCCGATCGCGAACCTTGGAGCGGCGCGCCGACCGCCTCAGCGATTTGTTGGCCGGCACGCAGGGACTCCCCGCGGACCAGAGGGCCCGCAAGTTCCAGGCATTTGCCAGCGCCACCGGAGGCGGGCTGATCGAGGTCTTTCGCGCCGGTGGCGAACGCGCCCTGCCCTCCCCGTCGGCCGACTCGCTGGTCTTCCCCTGGCCGCGCGCGGCAACCATCGGCCGCGGCCGCTTCAGCGACACCGCCTTTCAGGGCCAGCCCTATCGCGTCCTGGCGCGCCCCTTCTCCTCCGATCTCGGTGAGGTCGTTCTGTGTATGGCCGCGCCGCTGGAGAACAACCGCCAGGTGCTCCGCGCGTTCACCGTGGGCCTGCTCTGGACCGTCCCCGCGCTGCTGGCCATTTCCGCGCTCGGCGGCTATTCCCTCAGCCGGCGGGCGCTGCGCCCGGTGGACGAGATAACCGCGGCTACGCGCTCCATCAGCGTATCCAGCCTCTCCGCGAGGCTGCCCGTGTCCCAGTCGCGCGACGAGCTGCAGCGGCTTTCGGAGACCTGCAATGAGATGCTGGCGCGCCTGGAATCGGCCGTCAACGAGATCAAACGGTTCACCGCCGACGCGTCTCACGAGCTGCGTAATCCCATCTCCTTCGTGCGCACCACGGCGGAGCTGGCACTGCGCAACCGGCAGGCCGACCCTGCCAGTCGGCGCGCTCTCCAGGAGATCGTCGCCGAGTGCGGCAAAGCCAATCGCCTGCTTCAGGACATGCTCACTCTGGCGCGTGCCGATACCGGCCACTCGCGGCTCGCCTTCGAGCCGGTCGACCTGGTCGAGATGCTTCGTGCCTTCAGCCGCAAGGGCAGACTCCTGGCCGAAGAACGCGGCCACACGTTGACCATCGATTTCGCCGGCAACCGCCACGCCACCGTCCTAGGCGATTACGCCAGCCTCCAGCGCCTGCTGTGGATCCTCCTGGACAACGCCGTCAAGTATACGCCGCCCCCGGGCTCGATCCGCCTGAAACTGGCCGTGGACGGCAATCAGGCCGTCGTGACCGTCGAGGACAATGGCATCGGCATCTCGAGCGCCGACCTGCCCCACATCTTCCGCCGCTTCTACCGCGCCGATAAGTCGCGAAGCCAGGTGGAGGGCGCCGGGCTCGGACTCTCTATCGCCCAATGGATCGCCGATGTTCATGAAGCGTCCATTTCCGCGGAAGGCCGGGAGGAGCAGGGATCCGTCGTCCGCATCGCGTTTGCCTTGCTCGCCGCTGAGAAGACGTGCGCCGAAGTTCGCGGCGTGAATGGAGAGCTTGCCCGCTCGAGCTGACCGTTTAATGGCAGTGTCGATAGGCCATCACTTCGCTGTCACATGAAACAGTCCGCCCGGATTCGCGTCCTCCAGCATCCACAGCGACCCGTCTGGCCCTTCTTCGACATCGCGTATGCGATGGCCCACGTCCCAGCGCTCGGCTGCCTTGGCGCCCCCGTGGCCGTCGAAGACCACGCGCGTGAGCGACTTGCTCGCCAGGCCGCTGATCAGCCCGTTGCCGTTCCATTGCGGGAAGATCTTGCTGCCGTGGTAAAACATCAGGTTGCCCGGCGCGATTACCGGCACCCAATACAGCACCGGCTTCGCCAGGTCCGGCCGCGTGTCGGGCTTGTCAATGGGCACGCCGTTATAGTTCTCGCCGTACGAGACCAGCGGCCATCCATAATTCTTGCTCTTCTCGATCAGGTTCAGCTCGTCGCCGCCGCGCGGGCCATGCTCCACCTCCCACAATTCGCCGGTGGGCGAAAACGCCAGCCCGTACGGCGTGCGCACGCCGCTGGCCCACGTTTCGGCCGGCGTCAGGTTGGGACCGTCGAAGGTATAGGTCCTGACCACCTTCGCGGTCTTCGCGGCTTCCGTGTCGCGCGGCGGATCGATCAGCGGAATCGTGGCAGCGCCGGTCTTGCCGAAATTGGGATTGCCCGGAGCAGGTTTGCCGTCCAGCGTCAGCCGCAGGATCTTGCCCTCGGGCTGATCTGGATCCTGGGCGGGTGTCATGCGCTGGCGGTCGCCCAACGCCAGGAACAGATACTTGCCGTCCGGCGAGAAAGCAATCTGCGCGCCCTCCTGCCCGCCTTTGCCCGTCGGCCTCTGGCGCCAAAGCACCTCGAAGTTCTCGAGCTTCGCCGAGGTGGCGGTGGCGTTCAGCTTGGCGCGCGCCATCGCCAGCCCTCCGCCATACTCGCCCGGTTCGGCATAGGTGAGGTAAATACTGTGGTCGGTCGCGTAATGCGGCGAGAGGAAGACGCCGTGCATCCCGCTCTGGCCCTGCCAATAAACCGCGGGCGTGTTCTCCACCTGGATCTTCTCTCCCTGCTGGGAAACCAGCCACACCGGCCCGGGCTTTTCGGTGATCAGCATGCGGCCATCGGGCAGGAACGCCAGCCGCCAGGGCAATTTGAATGTTGCCACCGTGGTCATGGTGAACGGCAGGCTGGCTTCCGGCTTCTGTTCGCCCACATTCACCTGCGCCCAGGCCGTCGACGCCACTGAGAGAAGTAGCGCCGCATTCGCCAATTTCATCGTCATTTCTCCTCGCTTCTATTGAGCCCCAGCCCCAAGCCGTCCGGCGCTGAAGAATTCACTATATTCTGACAGTCTATCCTTTCACGCTTCGAACTTTGGGACTCCCGGTCAGGCGAACGCGTACTTCAAAATGGTATTTTCCTCCTGTGGACGAAGCACAGCGGCTGCGCGAAATCGTTCTTGATTCGCTCGATCGGGAGCAGGATGCGAGCGGTTTCGCCCGGCACGCGTATCGAAGCCGGACACAGTTTTATCGCGTGTTCCGGGCAATGATCGAGGAGACGCCGGTTGCCATGCGCCGGCGGCTCTTGCTGGAGAGGGCGGCCTGGCAGTTGTCTCGCACCCGGCTCTCCGTGACAGACATCGGTCTCGACGCGAATTACGGATCGCTGGAAGCCTTCACCCGGGCATTCCGCAATGCCTTCGGCGTTTCGCCGAGCCTCTATCGCCGCATGGGCGCAACCTATACTCACCTGCATTCCGCCAATGGAATTCACTACTGTTCCGGCGGGAATGACACGAAAGGAGCAGCTCGATTTATGGATCTCTTTGACATCTTCTCGGGCCAGGAGTCCTGGCATACCCGGCGTCTTCTCGATCTGGCGAAGACGCTGAACGACGAACAGTTGGACCGCCCTCTGAAAAACCGGATCCACGTATTTCCATGGGATGGTCCGGATCAGAGCCTGCGCCAGCTTCTGGACCGCATGGTGCAAACCAAGGAAGCCTGGGCCGCGGCGCTAACCGGCGGCAGCGCGCCCCTGTTCGACAATGCCCCGCCGGAGGAACGGACGCCTTCGGCCATGCTGGCGCGCCTGGAAAAAGCCGATGGGGCGTTTCACGGCGTTCTCGCTGACGTTCGCAATCGGAGTGCCTGGCAGGACACGTTTGTCGATGCGCTGTGCGAACCCCCGGAAACCTTCACCTTTGGCGGCATGTTCGCGCACGTGATCACCTTCAATGCCTACCGGCGGATGGTGGCCATCGATGTGCTGCGCGGCCTTGGAGTGAAGGTTGAAGGCGTTGGCTGTCCCATGGAGTACCTCGACAGCCTGGCGACGCCGTGAGATCCGCGGGCGGCGGTCTCCCTCCCGCCCAGTTCCGGACTTTGAACTTTTTATTCCCCCTCTCTTGAGACACTTACAGTTTTCTCCCGCTGGCCCGCGCCGTCACGCCTGTTAGTTTGGCCTTGTAAGCGGGACCTGCACTCCCCGGCGATTTCGTACCGCGGGACCTGCCAATCCCCGCGATTTTCGTAACGCGGGCCTCCCGGCCCGCAATTTTTTCGAAAGGAGTTCCATCATGTCTACCCCTGCGCAAATCGCAGCCAACCGCGCCAACGCGCAAAAGTCCACCGGCCCCCGCACCCCCGAGGGCAAGGCCGCCTCTCGTTTCAACGGCCTCAAGCACGGCCTCGACGCCGCGTCTGTCGTCATCCCCGGCGAAGATCCCGCCGACTACGAGGCCCTCGCCGCTGATTTCCGCCGCGAGTTCCACCCCTCCTCGGCCCTCGAGCACCACCACGTCGAGACCATCATCCGCTCCGCCTGGCTCAAACGCCGTCTTCAGCGGACCGAAGCCAAACTCTACCGCGCCCTCTTCGCCGAAGGCTCCGACCCCGGTGAACTGGACGTCGCCGTCCTCTGCGATTCCCCCGTCGCCCGGCTCATCCACAAAGTCTTCGCCCAGATCGCTTCCCTCGACCGTGCCTTCTCCCATGCCGTCAAGGAGTTGCGACGCATTCAGAGCAGCGCTGAGTCCGCGCTCGATCTCCTCCTCGATGCTCCCCTCCCCGTCGATCTCACGCGCTTCCACCGCCCGCCCGCGCCCTCCGAGCCCCAGGCCCCTGCCGTTCCCGCATGCGATGTCGATCCCGACCTTCGCCAGTAGTCCTCGCCGCCGCTCGCCGAAACCCGAATTTGACTCCATGCCACCTCACACCGCCGTTTTTGTAGGGTAGGCGTCCTCGCCTGCCCGCGCGCGCAGCGCGCCTTCGGTTTTCGATACCATAGACGGAACATGAAATCCGCCAGGCGAATCAGTCTTGCGCTGTTTCTCAGCGCTCTCGCTGCCCGGTGCGCCGGGCTCTGGGAAGGCGCCACGTACTCCGCCACCTCCCGGCTCGCGACACCAACTGACTATGTTTCCCTATGACCCGGCCCTGCTTGCGGCCGTGACGCCGCCGCCGGCAAGCATCGATGATGTCATCCGCGCCATGGAAGCCATCGACGCGGCGTGCGTTGATACCGACGGCCTGAAGTGGTTCAACTGGCTCTACCTCGCGGTGACCCGCGCGGTAGAGTCGCGCGTCGCCGCCGGCGGCTTCCAGGACCCGGCGTGGCTCGCCGTTCTCGACGTCCGGTTCGCGGCTCTCTACTTCGGGGCGCTGAAGGCACAGCTCTCCGATGAGGGCAGCGTACCCGAATGTTGGCAGGTGCTCTTCGAGCGGCGCAACCAGTCCGCCATCGCCCGCATTCAGTTTGCGCTGGCCGGCATGAACGCGCACATCAATCGCGACCTGTCGGTCGCGCTCGTCGCCATGGGCAGCGCTCCCGTCCACGGCGGAGCGCACTACCTCGACTACACGGCGGTGAATACGACTCTCGATGCATTGGTGGACACCGCCAGGCAGACCCTGAACGTGCGGCTTCCGGGTGACAAGCTGCCCGAAGTCTCCCGCCTCGAGGACACCATCGCCGCGTTCAGCCTGAGCGCGGCCCGCGAGAACGCCTGGAACAAGGCCGAAGTGCTGTGGAGCCTCGGCGGATTGCCGGATTTACGTGCCCGAACCATGCAAGCCGTCGATGGCGTCGCAGCCTTGGTCGGCAAGACACTGCTCGTGCCGGTTCCGTAGTTACACCGCCAGCATCCGCACCGCTCCGTACACCGCGAATGCAGCCGCGCAAGGAGCCCACAGCCGTGCGAGCCGCGGATGTCCCCACGCCATCCCCACCAGCATCGCCGCGGCCAGCGGACTGAGTGCGTGCAGCCGCATCGCCTCCGCGAACTGCCCCCTGCTGAGCGCCGCCAGGGCGTGGGTCAGCCCGCACAGCGGGCACGGCCTGCCGGTCAGCCAGCGGAATCCGCACAGCGGAAGATCGGGCGGCGTGATCAGGTAAAGAACGGCGAACACTCCGGCGACGGCCGCCACCCGCACCGCGCGCGGGCTCATGCGATCCGTTCCGGCGTTTGCGGATCGAATCCGACCAGTTCCTGGTAGGCGATCGTGATCGCCGCGACAGTCAGCGGAATCGTCACCAGCAGCCCGACGATGCAGCACACGAACCCGAGCAGGTTGACCAGAGCATTCAGCAGCAGGAACATCGTGAAGCCGAAATAATCGTTGCGCGTGACCGCGTGGCTCGCCTGCATCGCGGGCCAGAAATCCATCCGCTTGTCGATGATGAAGAGATAGGTGAACTTGTACATCGCGGCTACTACTAGGCCGGGAATGATACACAGCAGTGTGCCCAAAAATACAAATAGCCCGATCAGCAGAGAAGCCACCAGGGTAGGGATGAAAAAGTTGAAGCCCTTGAACAAATCGGCGAACTCGGGGTTGCGGCCCATCAGCTTCTTCAGGAAGTAAAAGTGGAATCCCGCCATCAGCGCGCCCTGGATCAGCGGGACCCCGTTCAGCAGAACGAATACCAGCGCCACCAGAACAATGTTGCCGAGATCCGCCTTCACCACTTCCCATCCGGCGCCGATCCATCGGCCCGGCGCGGCGGTGATCCCCGTCCGGGGCACGAAAGGCACGTCGGCCGGGACGGCCGGAGCAGGGCCGGCGAGCGATTGTCCGCAGTTCGGGCAGAACTGCACGCCGGCGTTTACTTGGGTACCGCAGCTATGGCAGAACATGATTGGGAATCATAGCACTTGGACGAAACGGACGTATCACGCCTCACACCGGCGCCGGTGGAGCGGCAGCCGCCGCGTGCTACATCACCGCGGGAAGCGTCAGGCCGGCCTTCGACAACGACCGCTGGAGCATGCTCTCAGCCGTGATTTCCGGTACGTTTCGCGAGATCGAGATCTCCGAAACCAGCATGTGCCGCGCCCGGTCCAGCATCTTCTTTTCACGGAACGAGAGCGGCTTGTCCACGTGAATCTGCAGCAGGCCCTTGAAAACCTCCGCGGCCTTCAACAGGTTGCCGCTCTGCATCTTGTCCGTGTTTTCCTTGAACCGCAGCTTCCAGTCGGACGCCATCGCGCACCAGCCCGTAGCCAGAAACGAAAGCACACGCGAGACTTCGCGGTCCTTCGTTACCCGGCGCAGGCCGATGTTTGCCACGTTGGAGAATGGCACCAGAACGGTCATGCTGTTGCAACCGAATCGCAGCAGATAGAACCTTTCGAGTGCGGCGCCGAAAGTACGGCAGGAGATATTCTCGATCGTCCCAACACCTTGGTTGGGATACACTACCTTGTCACCGATCTGAAACGTCATAGACGGGGTCCCCTCTAACCACCGTTGTTGAGTGCTGTTACAGAATATATGCGACGACCATAAATACTACGCCGTACCGTACACCCTGTCAAGAGGGTTGTGTGTCGAAAACCCGCACGGGATGCGGGTTTTCGAACCAATCAGGGCGGTCCCCAAAACCATGGGCGCAGAGCGGCAGAGGGCAACACAAAGACCTCCTACACTCTCTCAAAGTGTACTGTTGGCCTTGGTAGTACTGCGAGCCTATTCCCCGGCGGCTGCCACCTCCGCGTCTTCCTCGCCCTCCACCAGCATTCCGCGCTCCGCCAGAAGGAGCCGCCGCAAGGTGCGCAAATCGTTGAGGATTCGGCGGCTGCTGGTGATGTGGAGGTTGAGTTTGGCGAGATTGTAGGAAACCAGAAGTAAAGCTTCTTTGCGGCGGTCCGCCTGATCCTGCTCGGCGGTGGCGATTTCGGCCTCGACTTCGCGCCGGGCCTCGTCTACCGCTTCCGCCAGCAATCGCACGTATTCGTGCGAACCTTCTATGTTGTCAAATGGAGTCTCGGGCTGATAGCTCACGCTCTCCCTTTCTGACCCCCCTGCTGGCACAGGTGGTCCTGACAATTGTTGGTGCGTTCCTAATTGTTACACCAAAAGCCGCTCGTTGCAAACCAGTTAAACTTGGATTCTTGGACGGCAACCCCACCCTCAAGGCGGCCATCGTCGACGATGAGGAACTCGCGCGCGGCTATCTGCGGGAGCTTCTGCGCGCCCATCCCGATATCGAAGTGGTGGCTGACTGCGCCAACGGCTTCGAGGCCGTCAAAGCCATCGCCGAGACTCGGCCCGACCTGCTCTTCCTTGATGTCCAGATGCCCAAGCTCGACGGCTTCGAGGTCCTGGATCTCATCGACCCCTCGCAGCTTCCCGTCGTCGTCTTCGTCACCGCCTACGATCAATATGCGCTGCGGGCCTTCGAAGCCCACGCCGCCGACTATCTCCTCAAGCCCTTCGATGCCGGCCGTTTCGAGCGCGCGCTCGAGCGCGCCCGCTCGCGAATCGGCGACCGCCGACCGCTCGCCGCCCTGAGCGTTGAGGCGCGCGCCGCAGGCGAGCGGCCGCGCCGCATCGTAGTCCGGGACGGAGTCCGCGTACACGTAATCCCGCTCGCCAAACTCGACTACGTCGAAGCGCAGGACGATTACGTAGCGTTGCACTCCGAAGGCAAAAGCTACCTCAAGCAGCAGCCCATCGGCGATTTGGAATCGCTGCTCGACCCGGCCTGTTTCGTCCGCATCCACCGTTCCGCGATCGTCAATCTCGAGCGCGTATCCCGCATCGAGCCCTACGGCAAAGACAGTCGTGTCGTGATCCTGTCCGACGGCACCCGTCTCCCCGTCAGCCGCGCAGGGTATTCGCGGTTAATGGAAGCCATGG
>Ga0335070_10007769_pt1 | contig 12567 bp, 10 predicted proteins | sample Lox_Sample_13_FD_206722 | JGI IMG/M metagenome (GOLD analysis project Ga0335070, IMG submission 206722) | Soil microbial communities from Loxahatchee National Wildlife Refuge, Florida, United States - Lox_Sample_1.3 | ecosystem: Environmental > Terrestrial > Soil > Wetlands | place: USA...
CGAATTCCTCCACTACTACACTGAGTACGGGATTACGCAAGTACTGAACACGAACGCCGGAACCGTTTTGCTCGGATATTGGCTACATAAGCTAGGCATCGACATTGAATTCAAGATATCGGTGTTCCTGGGAATTGACAACCCGTACTCTATACTCTGGACGTTATTGACGGCGAAACTCTTCAGCAGAGAAGATGGGTCAACGCCCCTCATCGGCTTCAACCTTTCCAACTCCGTTAATAATCAGACGATAGAACTTGCTGCTTACGTCAGAGACTTCTTTGACTTCGAAGACGTAGTTCGCATCGAGCATCACATAACGGAAGCGTACAAGAGCATAGTCCGACAGCCTTACGACCGAACTGGCGAACTTCTCGAACTTGCAAACCATGTCAGAAACATCGGCGCAAAACACGAGGGCGGGCTTCCAGAAACCGAAGTCAAGAGAAAACATGCATCGGATATCCTCGACTACTTCAGGCCCAAAAAAGACATTCTCGATGAAGGACTGATGCCGCAGCTGCTGTTGAACTACCTTGACAAACACGATGCTGTGAACAGAACCGCGGAAGCTCTCACAAAAAATGGATTAGCCTTTGTCGCAGCTCAGAAACTTCACGAGAAGTAAAAAAAGGATTCAAGCGAATTTCCCACAGTTGAGACTTGCTAGACTGTTCTGCTCGGAAAACGATTTACCAGTAATCTCTTGGTTTTCTCACTACGATATAGACCGTTGTAGCAAAGAAGAAAACCGTAGTTATCGCCAAGATCGTCGATAGACGCCGGGTGCCGTCCAGTTCCCCCAGGCTATTTTGTGCAGAAGCATAATTTCCTTGTAGATTCCAGTAGCTTTCGTTCAGGTTGACGTACGCGCTGGTCAAGTTCGCGTACATCTGGGACAATTGACCATAGCTCTCATTCAAGCTCCCAACCTGTTCTTCAAGGCTCTTCACTAAAGTGTTTTCCACGGGGGTCAGTGGAAAACCGTTGATGATATTCGGAAATTGCAGTATCACCCCACCCATGTTGACCGAGTAGGCTAACCTTATCTCTCCGTAGGTGGAACCCCACACATCGTTTGGAACAGTAGTCGTGATAACGTACTCTTTCAGAGTTTCGTTCAGATCAAAGTTGGCATCTGACACGTTTCCTAACGAAAGCTGGTTCGTGCCGTTTACAAAGCCGAATACCTCCAGACCGATGTGCACAATGTGCACGTAAAAGGTTGCGTTCACCGTCATAACTACAGTCACGTTTTGCCCCGATTTGACGAGTTGCGTTGCCATGACCTCAATCGCGACCCCACTCATCTCAGAATTGAAAAAAACCTTCATGTTCTCCTCCACGGCAAACACGCTCAGGCAGTTTAGCAGAACCAAAGTCAGAGGCAATACGAGCAACAACAATCCAATTAAACGAAAAGCCCTCATTACTTCACCATCAGAGAACGACTACTGACCGTGTTCTGCGGAAACGTTATTTAAGATTTTCCATCGTCGTACCAGAATCCGAAAACGGTCATCAAAAGAATCAAACTTTGATTCATCTTATGGACCGGATAAAGCGCTGATATATATAGATAAAATAGATGAAGGAGAAGACCGTCAGGAGCACTTCAAGAGTCAAAATCACGAAGTTGTGTTCCACCGCCATAAAATAGCCGTTAGTGAGTATGTCAGTGAAAACCAAAATCTGCAGAAATATTGCGCCACCTATACAACTGAGGCCAAGAGTGTGAAAAAGCACCTGACTTCGACGATCCTGTCGTGCCGTCATCGCTATCGGGAGTAGCATGAGTCCATACCGCCAATTATACATTCTGAATCATCGCACACTACATCGCATAATAATCCGAGGTCAATATTGAGGCTAAACACTCACCGCGATCGCCTAATCCCAAGGTTTTTGAGACTGTTCATCAACTATAGTCACAAGGAGACGTTTGTTGACAGAATACCTCGTTGGAGCTGGTGGATGGGCGTACTTTCAAGTTCCAAAATTAAAATCGTTGGAAGCGTATTCGAAAGTTTTCAATTTTGTAGAGGTCAACTCGACGTTTTACCAAATCCCTCCTCTTGCTGAAGCAGAGAAATGGCGAAAAATGGTGCCCGTCAACTTTCAATTCTCGGTCAGAGGACACAGATCGATTACGCATAAGCACAGACTCAAGCCCGAAAAAGAAGTTTTCGAATCCTTTGAGAGGATGAAGCGAATTTGCAAAGTGCTGAACGCTGAAATCCTTCATCTTCAAACTCCTCCAGCATTTGAACTAAGTGAAACAACGATTGAAAACATCCGCCAAATCCTGCCTTCCCTGAATCTGGGAAGTCTGAGACTCGCGCTTGAAATCAGAAGAACTCCAAGCGCAGATCTGCCTGGCCGACTTGTCAAAGTGATGCAGGACTTCAACATCATTCACTCGGTTGACCTTTCGAAAGACGAGAGTCCGGCTTACAGGTCAGACGTACTATACACAAGGCTGTTCGGCAAGGGTGAACACAACGTTTACCAACCAACTGACGGGGAATTGGTTGAAATAGATAGAAAGGCGACCAGTAGCGGATCCAAGAAGATAGTTATGAGCTTTCACTTCGTAAGAATGTACAAAGACGCTGTGAGGTTGAAGATCTACAAACAAACTGGCAAGTTTCCATCGATAACAAATTCAACTGGAATCGCCTCATTAAAAGAGGTGCTGAAAGAAGACGCGTCCTTCCCTGCGACGAAACAGCAGCTAATACGCAGTCAAGGATGGAAACTATTCGATATGAGCAAAACTGAGAGAATTCACGTGGCTGATTGCTTGAGGAAAATCCCCGAAGAGACCTACGACACTCTATCAGAAGTCGCAGAAAAAGTGGAATCAATAATAGAGTGATAGGATGACTGAAGTTTCCAACAAGATATTTCTGGGGACATCGGGCTGGAGCTACAAAGAGTGGATAGGTCCATTCTATTCTAAGTCGGACAAAAGTATGCTCAGAGCATATTCAAACGTTTTCAGAAGCGTCGAGATAGACTCCACTTTCTACCGATACCCAAACAAGGGTACAGTCATGGGATGGGCCAGATACTCACCCGAGAGTTTCGTGTACACGGCAAAATTGCCCGGGCTGATTACTCATGAAAAAAAGCTGAATCTAGCAGAGGGAATAGAAAAGGATCTGGAGAAGTTCACGGAACTGATGGAGCCTCTCTTTCTAAGCGGGAAACTAGGCTGCATACTGATCCAGCTGCCTCCAAGATTCGATTACAGACCTAAACAGATGGAAGACTTCTTCAAGCTTCTCCCAACCCACATCAGATTTGCCGTTGAGTTTCGTCACCCCTCGTGGCTGAAGAACGAAACGTGGACGCTTCTTGAAAAATACAAGGTAGCTTACACAATAGTCGACGAACCGCTGCTTCCCGCAGAAATACACGTCACGTCCAACATTGCCTATTTCAGATGGCACGGACACGGCAAAGGACCTTGGTACGACTACCTGTACAGCGCAGAGGAATTACAGCCGTGGGCCCCAAAAATCAACGAAGTTGCAGACAAAGTTGACAAGGTCTACGGTTACTTCAACAACCATTATCACGGTTACGCCGTTGAAAACTGCCTGCAAATAATGGAGATTCTCGGAGTGATCGAACCGAAGCAAGCGGGCGCAAAGAGGAGATTGGAAGACTATCGCAGAAAGCAAGAGGAACAGACATGTTCCACGCTAGACGCTTATGTTCCTCCGAGAAACATGGATTTCACTAGCCTGATTGCGTACTTCGTTTCGCCCGAACGGTTGAAACGAGCAAAACAAATCGAAGACGTCGAGTTGCGAGTAACTAAGCAAACCCAGGACCTGATCGAAGCGACGTTGAAAGAATATCATATAACGATAAACATGGGAGACAAATCCATGCTTCACGACTGCGCTGATTGGAAGAAGATTAATTCAACGAAAAGGCTGTGCAAGCACATCGCAAAATTGCTTCTCACAGTCGATAGACAAAAAGCCACTGATGTGCTCAGGAGCATCTACGGGAAAGAAAACTCGTGGCGTTTCGGAGTCTATCCTGATTGAATGAGGCTTCTAGCAGATATTTCCTGCAAAAGAACAAAAAATTGGATTTGGATGCTACTTTGAATCCTCTGAAGACATCAACGTCAAAGTGGCTCTAACATTGTTAACCTTTCTGACTTGAGCTGACACGGTTTCTTTGAGGCGTTCCATCGTGTCCGCCTTGACACGAACAACTATGTCATAAGTTCCATAGACAGCGAAAGCTTCTTCGACCCCCTTCACTTTTCTCACGTTTTTTAGAACGTCCATTTCAGTTCCCAGTTCAGTGTTGATGAGAACAAACGCCATCGGCATTCTACCAACTCTTGTTATATTGTGCTCTTCTAGCAATAAAACCCTTTGTCCATCAACTCGACTCTCGGATCGATCAATTCTGATAAACTAAAGCCTATATTCCTTTTCTTTCTCAGTCAAGATCACTTTCCTCCTTGAATCCCGCATAAACCTATTGAACAATTGCGCGTTCTCAGTGTGAACAGGAAAAACAGTTTTTGCATTGATTTTTTCAATAGCCGACCTTAACTGCAGGGGCATTATGTGTCCTGAAACGTGCACGTGATACTGCGGAAGTCCATAATGGTCGAGCCAGTTCACCAATCTTTCGAAGTCTATCTCCATTTCCTCATTGAACGGTTCGGACGCGGATAGTACATAACAGCTTCCCGGCTTCGGTCGGATCTCAACAAGCTCTTCAAAATCATAGAAAGACATTGCTAAGATGACGTTGTCCTGTTGCTTCGAGAGTTCGAACGCCCCTCTTACCTTGTCAGCATATCGATCAGCCAACTGCTTTTCCCATCTGTAACTGCTGGCCTTCGACTTTCGAAAAATCAAGATGCTCTCATCACTAATGTTCGGAAGCTGCAGGCCCTTGTCAGCACGAAGTGCTTCCAGCAGATAAGCCTGCCTCATGGAGATCGCGAGATATCGGTTGTTCTTTTTGGCCACGTGGAAGAAACTGTTGAAGCGATCAACATCTGCGTAAGCAAACTCTGCAAGCACAATTCCTTTTGAATGACTAACGATGGCGTCCAGTTTGCTTTCTACCTCGCGTTCAGTAGACACCGAAGCGCCTGTCATGTTTGTAGCCTCAGTAATAATCGTCGTGACCTCGGATTCGCATGCTTTTTCAATGAAATCATCGGTCATTTCGCTTCTTGCGCCGTGATGCCTGAAGTCGCCCGTGTAAGCCAGCGATCCATTCGAAGTATGGACGACAAAACCATACGCGCCCGGAACTGAGTGGTCTACGTGAATTGGCTCGATTTCCAAATTGTCGCAGCGTATTTTTTCTCCAGTTCTGAACGTGTTGAAATTCAGTCCTCGCACGTCGAATTCTAGGTCCGTCCGTCTTATGTCTCCCAATGACTGGAGAATGATGTTGGTGGTTTGGCCGCAATATATTGGAATTTCGCGTTTTACAAAGGAAAGGTACGCACAATGGTCCAAATGCCCATGAGAGATGAATATCGCATCGACATCTGGTTGTTTCTGATCAAATCTGTAAACCCCGTCCAGTCTTGGCAGGATGCCGAATTCCTGAAGACTTTTTTCGCTCTTCGGCGAAAGAAAAGGAGGGGAGTAGAACAGTCTTTTCATTCCGAATGACATGCCAAAATCGAAGAAGATCTTGGTGTCGCCGTCTTTCAGGAGTATTTTGTTTCCTCCGATTTCGTTTACGCCACCGTAAAAAGTCAGACGTGTGTCAAGCTGTACCATCGCTACGCGTTCAACTCCTTCGCTTTTCTGCAAACATTGGAAAGGACGAACATGACGTGTGGAAACGTAAAAACACTGAAAACCTTCGTGTATTTGGGGCCCCCCGCACTTCTGACGATGTTCACTTTTCCACCCGATCCTAAATAGCCTCTCACGAAAGTCTCACTGAACATTTGAATCTTCGTTGTATCTACAAGCGGAGACACATAGTGTCCAGAGTAGTAAATGAACTCTGCGATATCCCATACCAAATCACCGTTTCGGCTAGCCTGTTCGAAGTCCATCAGGCAAATCTCTCCGTTCTTTCTCACCAACATATTCTCTGGTTTTGTGTCTCCCAGAGCAACGTTCAAAGAATGAACACGAGCAAACGTTCCACCGACTCTCGCAATGATCTCCAAGTCAACCTTAAGATCTGTGTCTTTTCTTGCACTCACAACGCGTCTTACAACACTGCTCAGGTTTTCACCCTCGACATACTCCATGACAACGAGACGTTGTGCAGGGCTGATATGCAACAACTCCGGAACGGCAAAACCGTGAGAATCGAGCAGACGGTTGATAGCCCATTCCTTTTCCAATCTCGATATCCCCGTCATCGCGAATGTTCTTGTTCCAGCTGACCACAGCGTGAGCGGGAACCACTTGAAATTTGACCAGTCCCTAAATCTCTTCACTATCACCTTTCTATGCCGATCCTTCGTTAGCAACTCGACCGAATAAACGTCGTTCAGAATTCCTCCGATGCTCTTGATTTTGATCTGAACATCTTTGTCAGTGGATAATTCTTTTCTTGCATATGCTTCAATGTCCATTCTGTTTGCGAGGGAGACGAGCCCGCTTGGCGTGGGAACATAAACATAGTTCTCTGGATCTTCGATGCTTTGCATGATTTTGGATTCGTCTAAGAAAGCCTTCTGGAGTTTAAGAAACTCGTTGCGATTACGGGACACGGCATCAAAGATCTGTGGGAAAAGCCCCAGCGCGGTCGTGAATAGAGTTCTTTGTCCTGCTCTGAAGAGGTCCATGAAACGCATTTTTCGCGCACGGACACGGTCAACAAACTCTTTGGAGATTCTCAAGCAATCATCGGTTTTGTAGAGTATTCCATCATGTTCGAGTTCTTTTGCAGCTTCAAGAAAACCACGCAAGGAACACTCGATATCTTCTCGGCCGTCAGTCATCAAGTCCGCAAGCGCGTACAACGTTGGAGGAAATAGTCGCCCTCTCGTAAGCATCGTTTCGTACATGAAGTACTCGGGCTTGACGCGGAGCTCATATGATAGTTCAGGGAAATCAAGAATTAGACTCTCGAGGAGTTCCGTTATCAGCCGTTTCTTCAGTTTTTTCTCCTCCAAGCGAAAATAGCCTTCATTCAACAATGTAAAATAAGGAAAAACCAGAGCGCCAGCCAAGGCTTCTCCCAGGAATCCCCTGTCAACGTCTCTTTCAAAGACCCATTGGTCCACTCCCAAGACTGAAACGTTCACTCCTCCAATGACCTTCACGTAGTTCATTAGTCTTGGTTGAAAATCCCGGATCACGGCTAGAACTTGCATGACCGTTCGAGCCGTCGGGTATATCGATGCATAATCACTTCTGACCAAAGCAGCAACGATCTGGCAGGGTTTGGCGGCATGACTACAGAAACTCATAACTTCCTGAATTAATCCTGCTTCTGGAGGTTTGATGCCCGTCCTCAACTTTTCACCTGGCAATGACAACGAACAATAGATTCTATGGTATATGCAGATATAGTTGATGCTTGCCTGCGTGGTCGTCAAAACATGGGATCATGTGTACGTCAACTTGACCAATTCAAAGTCGAGATTCTATCTCGCAAGGATTTTTATGTAAGCGACTACGGCACAGCCGGTGAATATTGCAGCAAACACGAGAGCTGAAATCATCCAGTATTGCGAGAAATCTGGATAGCCGAGCAGGAAATTGCGGATCATGTCGGAGCCGTTGCTCAGAGGGTTCACTTCAGCAAAGGTAACGAGCACACTTGGAAACTGTCCACTCTGGCCTAGGTTTTGAATGACTGACAGAGGGTAGAAAACGCTACTGCAAAAGAAAAGTGTATAGTATACCAAGCCTCTCGCCGTAACGAATTTCTCGAAGCTTCCTGTTGACACCGCGATTGATATGCTCAATCCCGAAATTCCCATAGCCAAAAGGAAGAGCATAGCCAAAATGAGAAGCAGCTGAGGCAGTGATGGAAACCCCAGGAAAACAAAACAAGTAAGAAGCAAGGGTGTCATGTAGATCAATCCTCGCACCCCTCCAGAGATCACTCGTCCGACTGCTAATTCTAGTCGTGACATCGGCAGGCTCAACATGTAATGGTGGATTTCTCTTCGTTTCTCAACGTTGACCTCACGTCCAATCATAAAAGCCGATGCAAACAAACCTGTTACTGCTAGGCCTGGAGCAAAGAAGTCGAAGTAGCTCTTGATTTCCGTTGTTATGGTCGATTTAAGCATATAGTTGTAGACTATTGCCATTATGAATAAGTCGGCCAAGTTCATGGCGATTAATCCTGCCAACCACCATTTGTAGCGGAAGAAGTTCGTTAGATCATGCTCAACAATGTAGAGGATTCCTTTCTTCATCGCCATCCACCGCCTTCAATACGTCTCTCATAGATGACGACGCCGAAATAGGTGAATAGACCGAAGAAAATGACGACGCCCAACAAGGATAACAGCGGGTTGCTGATCGTTATTATGCTTTCTAGGCCTGTTCCCCAACGGAATAGGTCTGCTGCAAAGGTAACGGGGTTGAACGTGGCCAATTCACCGTATGCAGGGTTGGCTTTCATCACAATTACCAAAGGATACATGGCTGTGCTAAGACGAACGATCAGCGCGTCTAATACTCCCATCAGTATATCGAATCTGTCACTTGATTTTATCATGACCGCTAACGTTATGCTGAATCCGGAGACGCCAAATGAAAACAGGAACAACGCAAGTAACGAAACGAGGAACTGAAGTGGATTAAGTGATCCTATGACGTAAAGTGAAATGGCGATTAGCGGTCCTACGTATATGAATGACCTCAATCCTCCACCTATTGACCTGCCGAGGACGAGCTGTCTCCTAGAAACCGGTAGACTGAGTAAATACTCAAAAACGCCGTGTTCAGCTTCTTCATAGATGTCGAAGCCGATGAAAATTGCTGCGGAATACAATGTCATCACCGAAAGTCCCGCAACGTAGTAACGGAAGTAGTCTTTGACGACGTTGACGTTCATCATGTTTGACGCAATCAATCCGAACAAGACAATCTGTGCAACGAACCAGATAGCTCTCAGGATGATTATGAATTTGTACTGAAAGAAAAGACGAACGTCCCTTTCAATCACGAGGAGGAGCTTGTTCGTCGTCTATCTTTCACTCCTCATCCTTCTGTGCCTCTTCTATCGTGAGACCTGTATAGTGTGCGAAAACGTCATCCAAACTAGGTTCACTCATTCGCACAGACGTGATCTGAACGTTCTTCTTGGCGAAAAGGTTCATTATTCGCGGAACAATCTCCTCGACCTTGTTCAGGTAGATACGCATGCTAGTCGGTTTGAGCTGTGTTATATCAGCGACCTCTCGGAGCGTCTTGAGTTCATCAACTATCCCCAGAGGTGCGTCCTTCTCAAACTGCAGGTCCATTATGTCGCCGCCCACGATGCTGTCTTTCAGCTCTTTCGGAGTGTCACATATCAATAGTCTTCCCCTGTGTAATATTCCAACGCGATCTGAGAGCTGGTCAGCTTCGTAAAGCTCATTTGTCGCCAAAATGATCGTCGATCCTTCGTCTCGAAGTTCTAGGAGCATGTTCCAGATTCTGTGCTTGCCGACGATATCGATCTGCGCAGTGGGCTCATCCACTATTGCGATCTTCGGTCTTTGAACCAACACCTTGGCCATTTCAACTCGTTTTCGCATGCCACCCGAAAGTTCGCTGACGTTCTTTCGGCGCGCGTCCCACATCTCCACGGCATTTAGCACCTCTTTGACCCGCCCTTTCCTTTCTTCAGTTGAAAGACCGCAGACTTTCGCGTGCCAGTTGATCAGGTCCCATGGAGTAGAAACCCACAACATCTTCGGTTCTTGAAACGCTATGCCTAACATGCCTCGCACTTTTTCAGGCTGTTTGCGTATATCATATTCGCCAACAAAGGCCGTTCCTTCTGTAGGTTTAATTACTGTGGCAAGCATTAGGATCGTTGTGGTTTTCCCTGCACCGTTGGGCCCCAGCAACCCAAGTATTTCGCCTTCTTCCACATCCATGGTCAGATGATCGACTGCTGTTACTTTTTCGTATTTTTTTGTTAGGTTTTGCATGCGAATTATAGGTGCCACTTGTTACACCAGATGGAAAAAATTACAATGACGCACCGAACTATTAAGACTAGCGATTTTACGAGAATCCATTGTTATGAAAGCATCTGTTGGCGTTCATTGAATAGAGCTTCGGCTTCAATAACGCGTTTGTTGTATCCGAACAGGTTGAACAGAGTTTCTCCTGCCGAAATCAGGAGTTTAATATACTCCTTAACGTCGTAATGGGTGCTTGACTTCAGGAGTTGCGCTGCGGTGACCCTTTCATTCACCCATTTAGATGTGACATTCGTCATCACATACTGGACGGTTTGTCCTGCGTGCACCTCAAAACCTGCCTTCTCCAACTGTTTTGACGCGATTGCCTGAAGAACGTCATGACTATAGTTCGTAGGCGTTTTTGAGATTCTTTTGGTAATCAGCAGTTCCTGTAAATCCACTTCACCTTCTACCAGTTTATCTGCATAAGTTCTCAATACGTGCAAGGCTTCAGGGATTTTTTCTTTGAAACTTGCCAGACTATTTGCGCCTGCGAGTTTCCTGATCATTTCCATCTGAGCTTTGACGATTAGAATGGGCGTGTCTCCTCGTCTGGCCTCAACACCTCTGAGTTTAACATCGCCGTTCTCAAACACGCCGTAATACCTGTTTAAAACTGGAACGTCCTCCAAGACCTTCGAGGGTAGAAAAACGATCCACCGATACTTCCCTTCAAGACCCAAGTTAACGTTAATGGCTTTTGAAGCTTCATGACAAAAATCAACGATCTCTCCAGGGTGGGCACTTATTTTCTTCAGCCACAAAGAATCTACAATGCCGTGAATAACTTCAAAACCATGCTCTTCGGCCAGTCTAGCTGTCTTTAATAATGCGTCGCGGGCAAAAGCGCATACGGCGATATGAGCGTCAACCTTTCCGAAACGCGCGTTTCTGTACCCTAAATAGCCGAAGCATGTCACCAAAATCCATTTAAGAGCAGCCTGCCGCATGCTGTAAACGTGCCTTAAGTTCGGGTCTTCAATTTCCCTCATCAGACTCTTGTACATAGAACGTTTCCTTAAGAGCAACTTCAGAGTTTTAGGAACGATCCCTTCCCTCTTTTCACAAATGTTGTAGCCCAGTTCTGGAACCCGGTTGTTGGAGTCTGGGCAGCACTTGCAGAGGACAGTCTCAGCTGAAATGTTCCGCGTTAGCATCAGTGTAGGAAACATGGAGGTGAAGTCAACTTCGAAAATATCTGTGTGAAAGCCGATCTTGGGTTCAAAAATGAAACCGCCGCGATCAGCAACAAACAATTCCCACGCTGTTTTGAAAGATTCTGGCTCGTTCTTTTTCCACGGAATCAGAGTGCTGTCTTTCCACGCGGTGTAAAGCTGTAGAGAAGACATTATTGTTCCGATAGAAGCTCTTGAAGAGCGATGGATGGGAACTCTGCAGGTTCTTGAAACCTCAATGAGTCCTTCTAAACCGCAAGCGGAATAGATGAACGTGTTGTTAACGTCGATGTGCATTCTGCCGAAAAGCCTCTGCATCGGAGCTTTGTGGTAAACTCGACCATAAGAGAAGAAAGTTGTTCCTTTGCCTTTGATCAATTTCAAAGGGATGTCCTCTCTGCTCAGTACAAAACGATCCAGTACACCGTTGACGAAGGCGCGATGAGCGAGATAGGGCAGCGAGAAGGAGTCTCCACCTTCCGTGAAAACTATGTCAGGATCTAAATTCTTGAAAGCTTTAACAAGCTCAAGAATCTTCGTTTCCTCAGTACCGTCATCGATAACCGTTGTCTTTCCATCGTGTTCCAAAGAAAGGCAATCTATCTTGTCAGTCGGTTTTTGCGAAACTCCTTCTTTCTTGACACTCACTTTGAGCCATAACGAGCGCAGTTTAGGGAGAGAATAATCCACGCTTTCAACCGAATCAAGCAAGTCATAACAAAGTCGTTTTCCAGAGGCGACGACCATAACATGCGCGAATGGAAAAACATCTTTGTCGTACAAATAGGCTTGTGGAACTGTGACGTCAACATTGTAGAAACGAAGGCTTCCGTTATTGCCAAACCTGAACCGATCTGCGGCTAAATATGAACCTTTCGTATGATCTTTGATGCTCACTTCCAAAACTTTGTGCTTGCGGCCTTCCATGAAATCGGCGTTCTTTTCAACGAGACGACAATCTTCTATTAGATTGTTGCTCTTGGTCTTTTCCGCTAAGCGGTTGAGGTCAGAAAGATTTCCAGAAACATAAATTCTAAAGATAAACCTGTCAATGAATCGAACGCGCTCACCATTTTCTGTAATAAGCCAGATAGTGATCTCGTCCGGGCCTGAAGGGTAAACGTCAAACAGCCATCCTCGAACAGGGTTAAGTTTGATGAAGCCTTTTTTCAAGTCGCTCAAGGCTTTCTCGGATCTCCATCAGTTCTTTTCTTTGGCTTAGCAAGATGG